>Ga0209699_100323_pt1 | contig 33872 bp, 40 predicted proteins | sample SynthPrep_1_END__FD_187204 | JGI IMG/M metagenome (GOLD analysis project Ga0209699, IMG submission 187204) | Synthetic microbial communities from Ohio, USA - SynthPrep_1_END_DS7_MetaG (SPAdes) (version 2) | ecosystem: Engineered > Bioreactor > Aerobic > Activated sludge | place: USA: Ohio...
TGGCCGCCTACGGCGCTGGTAGCGGCCATGTGTTCAACCTTGGCCATGGCATCACCCCGGAAGTCGACCCGGCTCATGCAGGCGCCTTCTTCGAGGCTGTACATGAGTTGTCGGCGCAGTATCACCAATAAGCCAAGCCGCGGCCGGGCGGCCAGGCCAGTTTGCCTGGCCGCTAGCGATCCCCAGCGCGTGGTGCCACGGGTGCCACGCGCTCCTTCTTTTTGCGCGGTGGAATCAGTCGCACACTGATCACGCTGTCCGTATCACTGTGCTCGAACAGGCTTTCACTGGGTTTTGGTTTGCCGCCGAATAGCGATGGATTGCCGGAGAAACCCACTGGCTCCAACGGGATGCCACGCGGGCTGAGATCCAGCTGGCCGTTACCGTTGCTGTCCTGAAACACCTGCACGGCGTAGCGACCGGGCGGCAGGTCGGTAATAAGCAGTGGCGTTTCCGTTCCCTGCAGTTCGCGCAGGCTGGGTTGCCAGTCCTGTTGGTCGGCTGGCACCAGCGCCAGATAGAGATTTGCCTGATCCTGCTTGCCGTCCACCTCGATCAGCAGATCGCCTGCCCGGAGCGATTGGCAAACGAGTAGCGGAACCAATAGGCAAAGTTGGCACAGGCGGGTTACGGTTTGAAGAATTCTCTGTGGCATAATTTGCGCATTTTGCAGGGAATGCGCCGCGAATGCGTCATGTTTTAGTCGTCCATTTTTCTCAGACTGGCCAATTAGACCGCTTGGCACAATCGGTCTGTGCGCCGCTGCGCGAGTGCGACGACATCCAGGTGGATTTCCTGACGCTGCAGCCGGCCGAACCTTTCCCCTTTCCCTGGCCCTTTCTCGGGTTCTTTCGCATCTTCCCGGAAACCGTGCTGATGAAGCCGCAGCCGTTGCTGCCGCTCGCCGTGGATGCCGACAAGCGCTATGACCTGGTGATCCTGGCCTATCAGGTCTGGTTCCTCTCGCCCTCGCTGCCGTGCACCAGCTTTCTCGCCTCGCCTGAGGCGGCTCGCCTGCTGAAGGATACGCCGGTGGTCACGTTGATCGGTTGCCGCAACATGTGGCTAATGGCGCAGGAGAAGGTCAAGGCGCGCCTACAGGCGCTTGGCGCGAAGCTGGTAGACAACGTGGTGCTGACCGATGCCTGCGGTACGGCTGCCAGCTTCCTGGCTACGCCGCTGTGGATGTTCACCGGCCGGCAGAAGCCCTATAGCTGGGTGCCGCGTGCCGGTATCGACGAACGGGAATTGGCGGCGGCCAGCCGCTTCGGCGACGCTATGGCGCGTCGGCTGCTCGCTGACGAGCTGCCTATCGAAGCACCGATGCTCGCCGGCTTGGGGGCTGTGAAAGTAGATGAGAAATTGATCGCCAGCGAAAAAGTCGGCAACCGTAGTTTCACCCTGTGGAGCCGCCTGCTGTCGGCGCTCGGCCCGCAGCAGAGTCGCCGACGCGGCGCTGGGCTGGTGTTGTATATCGTATTTCTGATTTGCCTGATTCTGACCGTGGTGCCGATCACCGCGCTGTTGAAAAAATTGCTGGCGCCGCTGTTCAAGGCGCGTATCCAGCGAGAGAAGGCCTACTTTGCCGGCCCGTCCGGCGAGTGATGTGACCTGAGGTAAGACCGTGGTAACCCCTGTATTCATCAACCGCATCAGCGCCTGCCTGCCGCACGAGCCCGTGGACAACGAGCAGATGGAAGCGCGCCTGGGCATGGTCGGCGGCAAGCCGTCACGCGCGCGCAAGCTGGTGCTGCGTCGCAACGGCATTGTGCAGCGTCACTACGTCATCGACCCGGCGACCGGCGAGCCAAGCATGAGCAATGCGCAGCTCAGTGCCGAAGCGATACGCGGCTTGCAGGGCGAGGGTTTCGAGCTGAACCAGCTCGACTGCCTGGTAGCCAGCACCTCTTCGCCGGATCAGGTGATGCCGGGCCACGCGGTGATGGTGCACGGTGAACTGGGTAACCCCTCCTGCGAAGTGGCGACCACTGCCGGCATCTGCCTGTGCGGGATGACGGCGCTGAAATACGCCTGGATGAGCGTGGCCAGTGGCGAGAGCCGTACTGCCGTGGCCTGTGGTTCTGAGGTCGCCTCGACGCTGATGCAGGCGCGCAACTTCAACGCCGAGTACGAGAGCCGCGTCGACGAGCTGGAGAGCCACCCGGAGATCGCCTTCGAGAAGGACTTCCTGCGCTGGATGCTGTCCGATGGCGCTGGCGCCGTGCTGTTGCAGGATCATCCTAATCAGAGCGGTCTTAGCCTGCGCATCGACTGGCTGGACATCCTCTCGTTCGCCGACCAGATGCCACCCTGCATGTATGCCGGTGCCGACATGCAGGACGACACCCTGCGCGGCTGGAGCCGCTACGACGCCGATCAGCGTGCGAAGCAGTCGGTGATGGCGATCAAGCAGAACGTCAAGCTGCTCAACGAGAACATCGTCAAGTACACCGTGGAAGAGGCGCTGCGGCGCATCATGCCGCGCCGCGAGCTGCGCGTGGCTGACATCGACTGGTTCCTCCCGCACTACTCCTCGGAGTTCTTCCGCGAGCCGCTGGCCGTGGGTCTGGCCAATGTCGACCTGCCGATCCCGATGGAGCGCTGGTTCACCAACCTGACCAGCAAGGGCAACACCGGTGCGGCGTCGATTTTCATCATCCTTGAAGAGCTGTTCAATGGCGGGCACCTGCGCAGCGGCCAGAGGTTGCTCTGCTACGTGCCCGAAAGCGGGCGCTTTTCCAGTGCGTTCATGCACCTGACGGTGGTCGGCGATGAAGCTTGACGAAGTTCCGCAGGATCCCGGCTCCGCCTATGGCGGGCACAGCAAATTGCTTTATGCCGTCGATGAGGGCGGTCATTACCAGGGCGCACAGAGCGTTGGCTGGGAGCCTGAATCCTATGCCACGCAACTGGCCGTCGCCGAGCTGGAGGCGCAGGAGGCCGAGGCCCTGGCGCTCTGGCAGCGCGGCGAGCTATCACCTCTGAAATGCCTGATGTACCGCTACCGTATGGATGAGCCGGCGCTGGCGCAGATCACTGGTCTGTGGCAATGGCGCGTGCGTCGGCATTTCCGTCCAGATATCTATCGCCGCCTGAGTACCTCCGTGCTGGCGCGCTACGCCGAGGCCTTTGGCCTGACCATCGACGAGTTGCGTCGCTACCAGAGAGAGTTGCCATGACTGCGTTCCAGCACCGTCAGAGCGCCCACTGCGAAAGTGGCGTCATGGCCAGCCTGTTGACCCACGCCGGTTTGCCGATGAGCGAGCCGATGGCTTTCGGCCTGGCGTCGGGTCTGGCCTTCGCCTACCTGCCGATCGTCAAGATCGGTGGCATGCCGCTGATTGCCTACCGCATGCCGCCACGGCACTTGATCAAGACCCTGAGCAAGCGCCTCGGCGTGCGTTTGACCAGTCGCACCTTCTCCAATCCCGAGCAGGGCCGCGTGGCGCTGGATGCGGCGCTCGACAGCGGTCGTCTGGCCGGTCTGCAAAGTTCGGTATTCTGGCTGCCGTATTTCCCGCCGGAGATGCGTTTTCACTTCAATGCGCACAACCTGCTGGCGTATGGGCGCGACGGCGACGAGTACCTGCTCAGCGACCCGGTGTTCGAGGCGCCGGTGCGTTGCGCCAGCGCCGACCTGCAGAAAGCACGCTTCGCCAAGGGCGCGCTGGCGGCCAAGGGCCTGATGTACTACCTCGACGATGTGTCGTCGGAGCAGGATTGGGAGCGCCTGATCCGCCAGAGCGTGCTGTCCACCTCGCGCATCCTCGACGGTATGCCGCTGCCATGGATCGGTATTCGTGGCATCCAGCACCTGGCCAAATGCGTTGAGGCGCTCGACCCTGCTCAGGCCAAGTACAACCGCCTGTACCTGACCCATATCGTGCGCATGCAGGAAGAGATCGGCACCGGCGGTGCGGGCTTTCGCTTCATGTACGCCAGCTTTTTGCAGGAGGCCGGCGAGAAGATCGGTGACGCCAGCCTGCAGGAGGCTTCGGTGCGGCTCACCTCGGTGGGCGACGACTGGCGCCAGTTCGCCTCGGCCTGCGTGCGTGCCAGCCGCAGCAAGGGCGAGGCACCGGACTTCAGGCCGATTGCCGACAGCCTGCGCACGATTGCCGATCAGGAGCGGGCATTGATGAGAGAGTTGGGCGCTTGGGCCAAGCGCAAGGGTTGAGGCTGGCCGCGGTGGGCTGAAGCCCACCCTACAGTTACCGAACCGCATCTGCAGCCCCCGTAGGGTGGGCTTCAGCCCACCAATGCCATCGATAAGTCAGGCTAGAGCTGCAGATGCAGGACTTCGATGCCTGCCGTCAGCCCGGCAAAGTCCTGTGCTTTCGTGGGCGCTTCGACCAACACCGCCTGTGCCTGAAAGTCCCCGTTCTCCTCGATCACCACCAGCAGCGCCTGATCGACCAGGCCGTCGCCGAGATCCAGGGCGGCCAGCGCCTGGAGTTGCTTCCAGACGTTTGGACCTGCGCCGATGAAAAGATTTGGACCTTCCAACCCGAGTTGTGAGGCGACGTGGAAGCCGGCAGCGTTACTCACGCTGTTGACGAACTCGAAGGGCTTGGGTTGGCGCTGATGCACACAAACAGCATCGAGCAAGGCGCCCATGGTGGCGCGGGCCGGATGCTGCGACGCCAGGTACAGGCCGCAGCGGCTATGTACCTGGGCTTTCAATGGCGCCGTGCAGAGCAGGGCCTGCAGGATCAGGCGGTCGATGCGCCGTGGCGGGGCAGCCAGCCACTGGCCCAGAGCGGTCTTGAGATCCTTGTCGGAGCAGCTTGCATCTCCGCGAACGCTGCAAGCGGCGATGACCGGTTTCATACCTGTTCTCCCGTGCAGCGCTGCAGTACCAGGCTGGCATTGTTGCCGCCGAAGCCGAAAAAGTTGGCCAGCAGCAGGCTGTCTGGCTCGATGGTCAGTGGTGCGCCATTCAGTGGCAGCAGGGCTTCGGCGGCGTAGTCCACACCTGGCAGGCTGGCGAGGTTTTCCACGAGCAGCAAAGTTTCGCTGAGGCCGCAGGCGCCCAGGGTATGGCCGAGCCAGGGTTTGAGTACGCACAGCGGCGGCAGCGCGTCGCCGAACAGCAGGCGCACGCCATTACTCTCTGCACGGTCATTGGCACCTGTGGCCGTGCCGTGCAGCTTCACCAGGCCGATCTGCCCGGAGTCGACACCGGCACTGCGCAGGGCCTCACGCATCACCCAGTCGATATGGCTGCCGTCCTCGCAGGTGGTGGTCAGGTTGCTGGTGTCGCAGGCGCTGAAGCCGCCGAGCAGCTTCGCCAGCGGCGCCTCGCCGGGCTCCCGTGCCAGCAGCGTGGCGGCATAGGCTTCGCCAAGAATCAGACCGTCGCGCTCAGGGTGGAAGGGCCGGTAGGCGCCGCTCGGGCTGGTCAGGTCGAGTGCGCCGAATCCTTGCTGGGCGATGGCACTGGGTGTCTCGAAGGCCAGTACCAGTACACGTTCGTAGAGGCCGGCGGCGAGCATCCGTGCGCCATACAGCAGGCCGTTGGCGGCGCTGGTGCAGGCAGTGTTGAGGGTGAAGGCGTCAGCGAAGCCCCAGCGTTGCTGTAGCGTGCGGGCCAGCAGGTCGAGTGTCGTCGAATGCTCCGAACGAAAGCCGCCTTCGCTTGCCACCAGCGTTTCCAGGTCATTGATGTCGAGGCTGGTGCTGGCGACGATCAGTAGGCAGTCGCTCAGGTCTTGCGGCTGTTCACCCAGTGTCTCGCCGATCAGGCGATCAAAACGCTGGTCGCGGCTTTCGCCGCTGTCGGCGACGCTCAGATAGGCGCGCGGTTGCTGCAATTCGTGCAACAGGAACGAGCTGGGAAGCGCACGTGAGCCTTGCCGCAGCGCATTGCCAGCACTGCGCAGCTCGACACCCAGCGCACTGTGCAGGGCGCCGCGCTGGAGGTAGATGGGTGTCACGGCTGCTGCCTGATAAAGGCCGCAATGCTGGCGATGCTGTTGAGAATACGCCGTCCATCCTTGGCGCCCTCGATGCGAACGCCATAGTGCTGCTGCAGGGCCAGGGACACCTGCAGAGCATCGAGGCTGTCCATGGCGATGCGGCTCTGCTGACCGAACAGCGGCTCGTCATCGGCGATGCTCTGCCAGTCGATGTCGTCTTCCTTGTCGCACTCACGGATCAGCAATTGCTTGAGTTCTTGTTCTAGTAGTGTGTGGTCCATTGCGTTTGCTGCACTCGTTTGCGGAACAGGTAAAGCCCGGCGCCGCCCAGCAGGATGGCGAACAGCAGAAGACGGGCACAGTCAGGGGCGATGTCGGCGAGCGTTCCCTGGCCCACCAGCAGGGTCAGGAAGGCGTCCAGCGCCCAGCTCATCGGCGAGATTTCTGCCAGTTGGCTCATGGCCTCGGGCATCACGCTCTTGGGCACCATGATGCCGCCGATTGCGGCGAGGATGATATTGAGGCCACCACCAAGCAGCAACGCCTGTTCGCTGCTACGCGCCAGGGCGGCCAGCAACAGGCCCAGGCTGCAGGCGGCCAGACTCAGGCTCAGGGCCAGTAGCACGTATGGCAGTGGCGAACCGGGAAGGCTCAGGCCGCTCAGCCCGAGCAGCGGTAGCACGTATACGCCGATGGCCAGCAGCAGGGCGAACTGCAACAGGTTGATCACCAGGTAGGGCAGCAGTTTGCTCAGCACCAGGGTGGCAGGGCTCAGGCCCAGCGCGCGGAAGCGCAGCAGCGCGCCGCTCTGCTGTTCGCGCTGGAAGCCGCCGGCCATCGGCAGGGCGACGAAGAACATGCCGAAGATCAGCCAGGCTGGCACGCTCAACTGGCTGGCGTTGGCCTTGCCGCTGAGCTCGCCGCTGGCCAGCACCTGCAGCTCGCTGAGCTGGCTTTGGGTACGCTGGCGGATGAGTTGCAGGCGCTGCTCTGCGTCCATGTCCTGCGGCAGTGCGTCGCTGTCTTCCAGGTAGGCGAGCAGGCGGGTCTGGGCCAGGGCGATGTTGACCGCGGCGCGCAGGCGCTGACGGGTCTGACTGTCGACGCGCGCGGGATAGGTCAGTGCGGGGCCTGTGTGCGGCGTGTCCAGCAGCGTCTCGCTAAAGTCATCGGCAAGGATGATGTGCGGTAGAGCTTCGTCGCTGCTGACGAGCACCCGGCTGCCTGGCAGTTGCTCCTGCAAGGCCTGTTGGAAGAACGCACTGGCCTCGCTGTGCTGCGGAGCCGCGAGCACAAGGTCGAGGGGCGGCGGCTGGTCGCTCAGGTAGTTGGACAGCGCGGCGGCCATCAGCACGAGAAACAGGATCGGCATGATGAACAGCACCGCCAGCGCATGCGGGTCGCGTAGCAGCAGCAGGCATTCCTTGCGCACCAGCGCCAGCAACGGGGTCACAGGCGGCCTCCGTTGAGGCTCAGATAGAGCTGCTCCAACGAGGGCCGGCCAAAGCGCAGCAGGCTCGGTGGGCTCGGCTGTGTGGCAAGGAACTGGGTGATCGCCAGCAATTGCTGGCTGTCCAGATTGCCGATGCGCAGGCCGTCGGGCAGCGTCTCGGCGCTCAGTTGCAGCTGGTCGAGCAGTTGCTGAAAACCGGCGGGAACCTGCTCCGGCCATTCCAGCAACAGGCCGTGGCCGCCATCGAGCAACTGCTGCTTGTCGACATCGAGACGTACCTTGCCTTCATGCAGCAGCAGGATGCGCCCAGCCACGCGCTCGACCTCGTCCAGATAGTGGCTGGTGTAGATCACCCCATGGCCTTGCGCAGCGAGTCGCTCTACGGCATCGAGCAGCAGTTGCCGGCTGCCGGCATCGACGCCGACTGTGGCTTCATCGAACAGATACAGGCGCGCCGGCTGCAAAAGGCCGATGGCGAAATTCAGACGACGTTGCTCGCCACCGGACAGGCGTGCGGCGCGGCGCGACAGCTTGTCTTCGAGGGCGCAGCTGGCGATGCACAGCTCCAGGCGTTGGCGGCGCTGGGCGCCGTGCAGGCGGTACAGATCGGCGAACAGCGCGAGGTTTTCGGCGACCGTGAGCTCGGCGTAGAACGCCAGTTGCTGCGGCACCAGGCCCAGACTACGCGGGCCATCCCAACGAATAGCGCCCTGCTGCAGGGTGAGGGTATCGCTAAGCAGCGCGAGCAGTGTGGTCTTGCCTGCGCCATTGCTGCCGAGCAGGCCCAGGCACTGGCCTTCTTCTAGCTGCAGATCGATGCCTTGCAGAGCCGAAGCGTCTGCACCTGGGTAGCGAAAACTGACGTCACGTAACTCAAGCACGGACGAGTACCAGCAGCAGTTTGCCGTCCAGCAGCATTTGGCTGCCAGCCTGTATGGCAAAGGCGTAGAGTGCGCCGGCGGGGCTCAACGCCTCCTGTTGGGCGCTGACCAGCAGCGGCTCTGCACAGCGTGTGACCGGGTGCAGATTGAGCTGGGAAAGTTTGCCGACCAGGGCCATTTCAATGGCATCCGCTTCGCCGTATAGGGCACCATGTGCGGCGCAAAGTTGGGCTGCGGCCTCGAACAGCAGGCAAGGCGAGGCATTTTCGCCAAGCTTGTCGAGATGATGCCAGGCGCTGAGTCCGCGGATATTGAGGCTGTCATGATCGACCAATGCATCCAGCCAGAGAGCGTCGCCCTGGTGCGGCAGCAGTGTGTGCAGTTGGGTACGATCCATGGCGGTCGGTCGGTGCATACGGGCGACGCAGTGTATCAGAGCAGGGATAGAGGGAGGATGCAGTGACGATCTGGCAGTTGGTGGCTTTTGTGGCGCTCAGCGCATTGCTGGTGGGAATTTCATGGCGCACCCTGGGCAATCCACGCAGTCACGGGTTCTATCGTTTTCTTGCGTGGGAGGTGATGGCGCTGATGCTGGTACTCAATGCGCCGTTCTGGTTCGGCGACCGGGGTGAACTGCATCAGCGCATATCCTGGGTGCTGCTGAGTCTTTCGCTGGCAGTGCTGTTCGCTGGCGTGTACCAGATGCGCCGTTTTGGTCAGGCCGGTGAGCAGCGCCAGGATGATGAGCTATTTGCTTTCGAACGCACGTCGCAGCTGGTGACGGGCGGCATCTTCCGCTACATCCGGCACCCCATGTACTGCTCGTTGCTGCTGCTGGCCTGGGGCATCGCTTTCAAGCGTATCGATATGCTGATCGTGTTGCTGGCAGTGCTCTCCAGCGTGCTGCTGTGGTGTGCCGCGCGTTGTGAGGAGCGCGAGTGCCTGGCCTATTTCGGCGAGGCCTACCGCGAGTATATGGGGCGTAGCTGGATGTTCTTGCCACTCGTGCTCTGAGATCTCAGCGCTCAGCTGCTCTATTGTCCGCTCTGGTGCTCCAGCAGAAGCTGCCGATAGGCGCGTTGATAATCCTCATAGCCGAGCTTTTGCTGCTGCAGCTCACGCACGCGTTCATCCAGGCTCTTGCGTGGCTCGGCTGTCGAGTGGGTCTGTGCGGGAGGTGGGGCTGCGCTGCTCAACTGTGCGCTGGCCAGCAGCTCGTCGATGACCGGGTCTATCTTGCTTTTGGTGCCTTGCCATTTCATCAGCGACAGGCCGCCCTTGCCGCGCAGGTGATAGTTGGCTTTGGCCAGTGTCTGGCGCCGCGGGCCGAGGATGGTGATTTCGGCGGTGGATAGGTACGGCGCCATGTCCCAGGAGCGGCGGGCGGTGTAAGTCACCACGTAAGGGCAGTCTGCTCTGGGAATCTGCGAGTAGATCTGCGTCTGGATTCCATGCCGTGCGAAGCCTTCCTGCAGTACGGGCACGAAGTCGTTGACCTGAACTTTTGGGTTCTCTTCGATACACATCTGGTCGGCCGCCGCCTTTAGTGGCGTGACCCGGGTAGCAGTGCAACCGCCTAGTAGGGTTACCGTTGCGAGCAAGAGCAGTGCAATGCGTAGTTTCGACATGGGAGAGGGCTTCCTTGCGTGAGAAGGCCACCTCGACGGTGGCCTTTGCGTGAGTGCCGCTGGTGTCACTTCACCTTGGCGTATTTGGCCTTCAGCGCGACACCGGCCATGATGGCGCCGGCATGGCATTCGTATTTGCTGTCGTCACGGTATTCCTTGTTCTTGTAGTTGCTGGCCAGGTCGACCACTGCGTTGGCTCCGGCGGCCTTGGCAGCGTTCTGCAACTTGATCAGGGCCGATTGCAGAACCCAGCTGCAGGCTTCCTCATCGCTCTTGTTGAAGGCGTTGGTCTTCTGGCTGGTGGTGACGTTGGCGTTGATGATCTGAGCACCAGCCGGGGTCTTGTTCAGGTAGAACTTCACTGAACCGTCGAGACGACCAGCCTGGGTGGCTTCGTTGACCACCGACTGGAAGTCGAGGAAGTGAGCGGTGTCGCGCGCCTGGCTGAGGCCGGGCATCAGGGCGACGGAGAGAAGTGCGGCAGTGCTCCAGATTTTTGCTTGCATGGTTATCTCCTTGAATATCACTGTATGTAAAAGCTCGTTCAACGTCTGCTGCGCTTGGGCCTGTAGCACTGATGAACAGGCCGTTACCAACCAGGCACCTGCTAGAAGGACGCCCTGTTCAGTTCCTGCTGGATGCTGCGATCCAGATTATGGATCCACTTGTTGTAGTTGCGATGGATCTTGCCGTCTTTGTAGCCAAGGTTCTGGCTGTCGCGGTAGCGGATCGAATAGCTCGACGCGCTGTAGGGAATGGTGATCTCGGCCTGGTGACTGCGTCGCTGAATCAACGCCATGATGTTGCCCCGGTCGGCACGCTCGACCGTCCACTGGCGGCTTTGCAGCGCGGCGAGAATAGCCCTGCGCATATCATCCTCATTCCTGGCCGCCGAAGTGGGTGTGCGGTTCTCAATGTTCATCACCGGCTTTGACGTACAGGCTGCGACGCCCAGCAGCAACGCAACGATCAGAGCAAATCGAGTGAAACGAGACATCATCCATGTTCCTTGTCAGTTGAAGGTCATTGCCAGCGCTTGAAGATCAGCGAGGTGTTCACGCCACCAAAGGCGAAGTTGTTGTTCATCACGTATTCATGGCTCATCTGGCGGAACTCGCCGCGCAGATAGTCCAGCTCACCGCAGGCCGGGTCGATTTCGTCCAGGTTCAGGGTGTAGACATAACTGTCCGAATTCATCATCTCGATGCTGAACCAGGACTCCAGCGCCCCGCAGGCGCCCAGGGTATGGCCGAGGTAGCTCTTCTGCGAGCTGATCGGCATCTGTGCGCCGAACAGGCTGCTGGTGGCCAGGGTCTCGGCGACGTCGCCCTGTTCGGTAGCGGTGCCATGGCCGTTGACGTAACCGATTGCCGAGGGTTCCAGGCCGGCGTCATCGAGTGCCAGCTGCATGGCGCCGCGCATGGTTTCCTGCACCGGCTTGGTGGCGTGCTGACCGTCGGAGTTGCAGCCGAAACCGACGATCTCGGCATGGATGGTGGCACCGCGGGCGAGGGCGTGCTCCAGCTCTTCGAGCACCAGGATGCCGGCGCCTTCGCCGATTACCAGGCCGTCACGGCCGCTGTCGTAGGGGCGCGGGCTGGTGTGTGGCGCGTCGTTCTTCAGGCTGGTGGCGTACAGCGCGTCGAAGACCATGGCTTCGGTCGGGCACAGCTCCTCGGCACCACCGGCGAGCATCATCTTCAGGCGACCGAACTTGATCGCCTCGTAGGCGTAGCCGATGCCCTGGCTGCCACTGGTGCAGGCGCTGGAGGTCGGGATCAGGCGGCCCTTGAGGCCGAAGAAGATGCTGATATTGGCCGCCGTGGTGTGCGGCATCATGCGGATATAGGAGTTGGCATTGAGGCCGTCCGCCACCGAGTTCAGCAGCATGTTACCGAAGGCCTTGACCTCCTCGGTGCTGCCGGTGGACGAGCCGCAGGCTACACCCATGCGCCCGTCAGCGATGCACGGATCGCCGAGCAGGCCGGCGTGCTCCATGGCGCGTTCGGCGGCATACACGGCCAGCTTGGACACCCGGCCCATGCTACGGGTCTGCTTGCGGTTCCAGTGCTTGGGCTGGACGAAATCGTCCACCGGCCCACCCAGACGGGTGTTCAGCTCGGTGAAGCGGTCCCATTCGTCCATGCGCCGGATACCACTCTTGCCGGCCTTGAACGCGGCCGAGATGGTTGGCCAGTCGCTGCCCAGCGAGGTGATACCGGCCATGCCGGTGACGACTACACGTTTCATCAACACAAACCACCATTCACCGCGAGAACCTGGCGCGTAATGTACGCCGCCTCGTCGGACATCAGAAAGTTCACCGCACCGGCTACCTCTTCGGGGGTGCCCGTGCGGGCGGCCGGGATCATCTTGAGAATCTCGTCCACCGGGACCAGCTCGTCGAGGATCTCGGTATCGATCAGGCCAGGTGCTACGCAGTTGACGGTGATCTTGCGCTTGGCCAGTTCGATTGCCAGGGCTTTGGCAGCGCCGATCACGCCGGCCTTGGACGCACTGTAGTTGACCTGACCGCGGTTGCCGACCAGACCCGACACCGAGGTGATGCAGACGATACGACCTGGTGCGCGGCGACGAATCATCGGCATGGTCAGCGGGTGCAGCACATTGTAGAAACCGTCCAGGTTGGTGCGCAGCACCTGATCCCAGTCCTCCTCGGACAGCGCCGGGAAGGCGCCGTCACGGGTCAGGCCGGCGTTGCACACCACGCCGTAGTAGGCGCTGTGTTGCTCGACATCGGCCTCCAGCGCCTCGCGGCAAGCGGCGCGATCGGATACGTCGAACTGCAGGATGCGCGCCTGGCGACCCAGCTCGGCGATCTGCGCCTGCACGGTTTCGGCCTCATCGCGGCGCGAACGGCAGTGCAGGACGATGTCATGGCCCGAGCGCGCCAGGCGCAGGGCGATGGCGCGGCCGATGCCGCGGCTGGAGCCGGTGACCAGAACGGTGGGGGCGGAAGTGCTTTCAGTCATGGGATTGTTCTTGCTGCTCTTGTAGATAGACCGCCGGCTGCGGCGGGCGGAACACATTGAGACGGGCTTCGGCATGGATGTCAGGGCCTTGCAGATGGCATTCGAACACGCCCATGCCGTTGTCGTCCTGCAGCGAGCACAGGGCGCGGATGCGCAGCTCGCTGCCAGCGGGGAAACACTCGACGTTGCAGGCGTACTTGCGCGTGCCTAGCAGAAAACCCAGTTCCACCGGCAAACCGGCGCGCTTGGCCTGGACGCCGGCGAAAGCGGCGATGGCCTGCGCCATCAGCTCGATGCCGGTCCAGGCTGGCAGGTTGCCGTCGGCATCGCTGAGCAGGCCGTCCGGGCGTACGACGAGGCGTACCTCGATCGCTTCGCTATCGCAGCTCAATACTTCATCGAGCAGCACCATGTTGCCCGCGTGGGGCACCAGTTCGGCGACGGGCCACAGGCTCATGGGGCATCTCCCAGGATCAGTGCGACGTTGTTGCCGCCGAAGGCGAAGGAGTTGCTCATCAGGTAGCGGCCCTGGTCACGTGCCAGGCGGTCGCCAGGCCGGACGAGTTGGAGGGGCGCCAGTTCGGGGTCGTGCTGGCCATCCCAGAGGTGCGGTGGCAGCAGGCCGTCGCGGTTGTATTGGCTCAGGGTCAGCCAGCAGAAGGCAGCTTCCAGCGCGCCGGCGGCGCCCAGGGTGTGGCCGGTCATAGGTTTGCTCGAGGAGCAAGGCAGACCCGTGGGGAACAGGGCGTGCACGGCCTTGCTCTCCATCACGTCGTTATGCCGCGTAGCGGTGCCATGCAGGTTGAGATAGTCGATTTCACTGGCGGCGATGCCGGCGTTGGCCAGCGCCTTCTCCATGGCTGCACGGGCACCGAGGCCTTCCGGGTGCGGTGCGGAGATATGGTGGGCGTCGGAGGTGGCGCCACCGCCGAAGAAGGCGATGGGGCCGTGCTCGCGGGTCATCAGAAACAACGCCGCCGCCTCACCGATATTGATGCCGTGGCGGTTCACCGAGAACGGATTGCAGGGTTCGGCCGAAACCGCCTCCAGCGACGAGAAGCCATTCAGGGTGAGGCGACACAGGCTGTCGACGCCACCGCAGATCACTGCATCGCAGAGACCCTGACTGAGCAGGCGATGAGCGCTGAGCATGGCACGGGCGCTGGAGGTGCAGGCTGTGGACTGGCAGTACACCGGGCCAGTCAGGCCCAGCCAGTCGGCGAGGAAGTTAGCCGGTGCGGCCATTTCCTGTTGGGCGTAGTTGTATTCGGCGGGCAGCGTGCCTTCGTTGAGATGGTGCGCGATATGCTCGCCCGCTTCGCGGATGCCTGAGGTGCTGGTGCCCAGCACCAGGCCGACGCGCTGCGCGCCGAAACGGGTGATGGCTGCGCGCAGCTCGGGCTCGATCTGTTGCGCAGCGGCCAGCAGCAACTGGTTGTTGCGGCTGTGGGAGGCCTCGAAATCTGCAGGCATGGCGGGAAGATCGACGTGCACGGCGCCTACCGTCAGGCTGCGATCGTTGACCCAGCCCTCTTCGGCGCGCATGCCCGAGGTGTCACCGGCGAACAGCGCATCGGCCACGGCTTGCTTGCCTTCGCCGAGTGCACAGAGCAGGCCGAGTGCATTGAGGTAGCCGGGGGTTGGGGAGCGGGGCATCAGTCGCTTTCTTCCAGGTTCAGTGCGCGTATCCGGTAGTTCAGGCCGGTTTTGCCAAGGGTGAAATCCACAGGGCCGTGGTAATCGATGGTCCAGTCTGGCGCGAGTCGGCGCCGCTCATCGTTCTCCTGTTGCCAACTGCCAGCCGGGTAAGCCGGCAGCGCGTCGGCGCGGGTCAGGGCGAACAGCAGTGCGGCGAACAGCTCGCGGGCCTCGGTGTTGGGTGGCAACAGGCCGTCGTTGCGCCATTGTCCGGCATCCAGTAGCTGGCGCGCCTGCGGGATACCGAGCGGGTCCATCAGCGACCAGCGCAGGGCAGGACCCTCCTGCTGGATCACCAGTAGCCAGTCCTGACGCACGTCTGCCTGTTCACGCTGGATCTGCAGGGTGAGCGGCAGCGTTGCGACCAATGCCGGGGCCACTGACGGCACAGGGGTGCGTGCAGCGCAGGCGCCCAGCAGCAGGCTGGCGACGAGCAGGAGTATGCGTGGCATCACGGTTTGCACGCCACTACGTTGAGCAGCGTTTCGTCGCGTTGGCCGACGGGTTTTGGCCGCATCAGCCCCCAGCGCTCCAGCAGGCCGAAGTCCTTGGCCCGGCTCCACCACAGATAGGGGTAGGAAACGCTGGCATCGTCGAACTGGAAGCCCTGGTCGCGCAGCATGTCCAGGTACTGTTCGGCACTGCGTTGTACGTGCATCGGATGGCGGAACAGCCAGCGGATCACCCAGGTGTCGATGTAGAACTTGGTCGATTCGGCCAGTAGCAGACGGCCACCGGGTTTGAGCACGCGCCAGAACTCGGCCAGGGCTTTCTCCTGCTCCACCAGATGATGCAGCGTCTGATGGCAGAACAGCAGGTCGACGCTGGCGTCGGGCAGGTCGATGGAGGCGCAGTCACTGGCGATCAGTTCGACCTTCAGGCCCAGGCGCTCGGCCTCGCGGTGCGAGCACTCGAGGCTGTGCGGATCGGCGTCGAGACCGATCATCCGCGCCGGTGCGAAGGCGGCGTTGAGCAGACCGAAGGAGCGGCCCTGACCGCAGCCGGCATCGAGCAGTACCGGCGCTTGCGGCAGCGGGCCGCCGGTCAGGCGCACCAGATCGTTGATCGCAACCCGCAGCACATGGTGTTGCCACACATGGCTCTGCAGGAACCAGAAGCCGAAGCGGGTTTCTTCGACGTAGGTGGGCGAGACGGGGCGCAGGGCGTTCATCGACGGTCCTTGTCAGGGTTGGGAACACAGCTCGGCCAGCACGCGCAGGCGTCGGCGTGGTTCGGAAACATAGGGATTCTTGCTGTCCCAGGCGTAGCCGGCAAGGATCGAGCTGATCATGCGGCGAATCTCCGGGGAAGCTTTTTCGTAGTAGATCACGTCCTGGAAGGAACCCTCGTACCAGCCTTCGACGTAGACACGGAAGGTATCCACGCCGCGTTTGAGGGGGATGGCGAACTCGTTTTCCCAGTCCACCGTTTCGCCACCCAGCTGACGATGCAACAGCCCGGCGGCCATGCTTGCCGAACGCATGGCGATGGTCACGCCAGAGCTGAACACCGGGTCGAGGAACTCGGCGGCATTGCCCAGCAGGGCGAAACCTGGTCCATGCAGGCTCTTGACGTTGGCCGAGTAGCCATTGATCTCGCGTGCCGGGGTGTCCCACACGGCGTTGCCCAGCACCTTGCTCAGCGAAGGGGTTTCGGCGACGAACTGCTTGAGGCAGGCGTCGAGATCCTTCGGGTAGTTCTCATAGTGTTCAGCCGCGCAGACCACGCCCAGCGAGCAGCGGCCGTTGCTGAACGGAATGGTCCAGAACCACACGTCGCGCAGGGTCGGATGGGTGGTGATGAGGATCATCTCGCGGTTGAAGCCCGAGGCCGGGTCGATGTTGTCCTCTATATGGGTGAACACCGCGCGGCGTACCGGGAAGGCCGATGGCGTGTCGAGGTCGAGCAGGCGTGGCAGCACGCGACCATAGCCGCTGCCGTCGAGAACGAAAGCGCACTCGACCTGGTACTCGTGGCCGTCGGTCAGGCGGCGAACCGACAGGCGCGGGCAGTCGCCGGAGAAATCAGCGGCGAAGATTTCCTCCTCGTAGCGAATCTCCACGCCCTGGCGCTCGGCCTCGTCGGCCAGCAGCTTGTCGAAGTCGGCGCGGATCACCTGATAGGTCGAGCCCTTGCCCTCGGTGAACTTGTCCCGGAAGTCGAAGCTGGTGTAACGATCGCCCCAGGCGAACGCGGCGCCATGTTTGGTCTGAAAGCCTGCGGCCTGGACGGCTTCGAGCATGCCGGCTTCTTCGACGAAGTCCAGGCAATGCGACAGCAGGCTTTCGCCAATGGAAAAGCGCGGGAAGCGCTGGCGCTCCAGCAGCAGTACGTCGTGGCCCTGGCGCTTGAGGATGGCGGCGGCGATGGCGCCGGACGGGCCGGCACCGATGACGACGATCTGACGTTGTTCGAGTTCAGGAGATTTCATAGCGGGCTTTCGCTTCATGATTGACGGTGTGCCGGCCCAGCAGGGCGGGAAACAGAGTAGAGAACAGACTCATCAGCAGCAGGCCGAAGTACACCGTTGAATCAATCAGCTGGAGCTGCAAGAGCAGGTTGAGGAACACGATTTCGGTCAGGCCACGGATGTTCAGCAGCAGGCTTTCACGCCATTTGATCCGCGCCGACGCGGCCGGGTCTGCCCAATGCAGGCCCAGCCAACTGCCAAGCACCTTGCTGATGACCGGCAGCGCCAGCAGGGTACCCAAGACCAGCCAGGAGAGATGTTGATCCAGGCCATGGAAATCTACCCGCAGGACGCCGTAAGTGAGAATCAGCGGCACCGCGATGCCATTCATCAACAGCTTCCAGTGACGCTGTGCCAACGGCAGGACGAAAGGCTGCTTCAGGTAGCTCAGACACAGCATGTAGGCGATGCCGAACACCAGCGCGTTCAGCCCCAGTTGCTGGAACAACACCATCAGGACGAAGAACGGCAGGCTATAGAACGACGGGTGATTCAGTCTGACTGCGCGCAGCAATAGGGGCAGCTGTGCTGCCAGCAGCGGCCACAGCAGTGTCGCGGGCTGGCTGCTGCCCTGGGCCAGGCCGAACAGGCTCCAGCACATGAAATCCATCAGAATCGCCGCATGCAGCAGGCGTTTGGTAGCGGCGGCTGGGTAGCCGATGCTCTGCAGGAACAGATAGAGCACCGGGATGGCGGTGATGGAGAACAGCAGGCCAATGCCCACCGCGCTCAGCCAGCCGCGCTCGCCGGGCAGTAGCCACAGCGAGCATGCCAGGCCAGCCAGCATCGGCACGAGAAAACTCGGCAGGGCGATCTTCACGCAGGCCGGGCTGAGATCGAGGTCGATCACGTCGCTGAGGATATAGCCGAGCAGCAGCGCGAAGCACAGGCCGTAGGCCAGGTTCAGCCAGTCGGGCGCGAGCAGGTCGTTGGCGTTCAGTTGCCAGTGCGGCTCGGCCCACAGCAACAGCAGTGCAGGGATGGCGAGTGCCGCCACCAGCAACTGGCCGACGATGGGAATCAGGCGGCGCCCACCGACGACCGCGACCAGTGCGTAGATGGCCAGGGCCAGCAACCAGAATAGGGCGACCGTCATGGATGCTTATCCTTTGCTTGCGCGTCGCCCGCCCAGGGGGCGAGGAGGAAGCTGAAGGCCAGGCCGATGCTGATGGCCAGGCCGAAGTTGCTCACCGCAGGCGTACTGGAAACGGCCAGCAGGCCGAACGACAACCAGGTGGTCAGCGCCGACAGCAGTGTGCCGAGCAGGCTGGTGGCCGCACCGCCGACCCGCTCGCGGATCAGGATGGCGTAGTCCACGCCGATGGCGGTGACCAGTAGCAGGCCGAACAGGCTGAACAGGGTCAAGGGCTGGCCAAGCCAGCCGAGGCTGGCCAGGCTGGCCAGTGCGGCCAATAGAGAGACCGCCAGTACGCGAGCGGCACCGCGTGCGCCGAAGAAGATGCACAGCACGGCGAAGATCAACAGGCAGGAGGCCAGCTTGAGCTCGGCGGCGCTGACTTGCGTGGCGGCGAACAGGCGATTGAGTTCGCCGAGGTGGTCGACAAGCTTCACCCCGTCGAGCCCTTCGGCCTGGGCGGCAAGTAGATTGCTGTCGGTCAAGCCTTGCAGGCTGATCAGACCGGCGACCTGGCCATCATCGGCGTTGCCTAGCCAGAGTGGTCGCCAGGGCTCACTGAGCGGCGCGGCGAGCACCTGGTCGATGTTCAGCGTCGGCAGGGTTTGCAGCTGTTGCGCCTCCCGCGCGATGGCATCGGCGGGGATGCCCTGTTCGCTGAGCGCGGCGCTGTGGCTCGGCAGTCGTGCCACGGCTTGACGCAGTGCCTCCTGCTGGGTGGCTGGCGCCATCAGTTGGCTCAGTGCCAGGTAGCTCTTCAACTGGCCTTGTTCCACCAGCTTGTCCAGGCGCTGGCTCAAAGACTGCTGGCGTTGCAGCAGTTGCTCCTCATCGTCGGCACGCAACAGAAAGAACTGACTGGTCGGTTGCATGCCGACGATCTGGCTGATGGTTTTCGATTGCTCCAGCAATTGCGGTGGCACGCTGGCCCACTGACGCAGGTCGTCCTTGTGCGAGAGCTGCAACAGGCCACCGGCGCAGAATAGGACGAAGATCAACAGTAGCCAGGGTGTGGGCAGTTTACGCAGCAAGGCTTCGCGCTGGTCGAGCAGGCGCTGTGCCAGAGCATGCGGCGCTTGCCAGGGACGGAGCGCGGCCTTGCCGAGCAGCGTAGGCAGCAGAAACAGCGTGCTCAGGTAGGCGCCGAGCAGGCCGGCGGCGGAAAAGATCGCCACCTGCTTGAGTGCCGGGAACGGCGTGAAGGCCAGGGCCAGATAACCGATGACATTGGTCAGCAGACCGAGGGTCAGGCCAAGAAACGTGGCGCGCAGGGCACGCCAGCTATCCCAGGGTTGCAGCGTCCAGCTTTTCGACAGCAGGTGCAGAGGGTAGTCGATGGCCACGCCGATCAGGCTGGCGCCCAGCACCAGAGTCATCACATGAACATGGCCGAACACCGCGACGCAGGCCGTGAGCCCAGCGAGCACGCCAATGGCTGCGGGAATGAAGGCGAGCAGTACGCGTACCCGGCGAAACACCAGCAGCATCATCAGCAGGGCGCCGGCACTGGCGATGCTGCCCATCAGGCTGATTTCGCGAGTAGCTTCGCGCTGGCCGTGGGCGGAATACAGCAGTCCGCTGCTGGCGAGCAATTGGCCGCCGCCTGCCTGCACCTCGTTGCGAGCCTGGGTGACCAGATCGTTCACGGCCAGCGCCAGGTTGCCGTCGAAGGCGTCGGCATTGGTGCGGGCGCGCAGCAGGGCCCAGGTGGTTCCCTCGCTTTCGGCGATCAGCGCGCCGCTGAGATCGACCTGGACATTGTGCTGGTGGGGAAGCCCTTTCTCCACCAGGGTGCTGAGGCCGAGCAGGTCATCGTTGGTGGCGACTACACCCTGGCTGCGAAAGGGGTCGAACAGATCCTGCACACGCCGCTCGACGAAGGCGGCCGGGTTGTCGATCAGCAATTGACGGTCGGCAGCCGGCAACAGCGCCAGGCGTTGATCCTGCAATTGCTGGCGTATGCCGGACAGGTCGGCTTGCGGATCCCACTGCACCCTCTCGAACAGCTCCTGCTGCTGCCAGCGTGTGCCCAGTTCGGCAGCCAGCGCCAGTGCCTGTTCGCGCTGCGGGTGGCTGATCAGCACCAGCAGCTCGCGGTTGAGCGGCTCCTGCATGCGTTGCACGGCCTGCTGCTCGAGTACGTCCGGCGTGCCGTTGGGTACCAGCTCCAGCAGGTTGGCGGAGATGGGCGCGCCGCCGCGCCACTGCCAGGCAGCAACGACAACGAGCAGCAGCAGGGCGAGCGGGAACAGCCGTGAGCCCCAGTATTCAACTCTGGAAGTCATGTCGCTCCGCATCGCTCAGGGACTGGTCGGCCTGATTGTCCTCAAGGCGCAGCACGGTGCTGTCGCCCTGGGTTTCCTGAAGTTCGATGCGCTGCACCAGCTCACCACCATTGATGACGATGGCCTTGAATACCTGCTTGAGCAGGACGCTGCGAGGTGTCAGATCGAGCTGCCAGTCCTCGGCTGTGCCGCTCAAACTAAGCTCGAAATCCTGACGCAGACCGCTGCTGTCGCCCTTGAGCACCGCGAGGAACAGGCGGTTCTGCTGTGCGGTGGCGCTTTGCTGGGCGACGAACTGCCAACCCTGCTCGCTGCGCCGGGCGATGCCTTGCGCGTCGATGCGGTAGTCCTGCTGCAGCGGGCGTTGCAGCAGCCAGAGCAGGCCATGATCCTTGGCCAGGACGAAGGTGCCGCGGCTGGTCAACGGTTGCGGCAGGGCGCGCAGGTGCTTTTCCTGGATGAAACTGCCGCGCACCACCTCGGGCTCACCAAGCTGCTCGCTGAGCTGGTCGAGGTCGAAGGCCAGCGCCAGCTGGGCTGTGCTCGCCAGCAGTAGCCCGGATGCAATCCGGAAAATGTAGCGGGCAATGAGGTTTCTCCCGGATTGCATCCGGGCTACGCAGCCGATGCCAGCCAGTGCGGCGCTGAGCAGGCGTTTCACGCGATGGCCCTCTGCACGGCATCGATGAACACCTGTGGCGAGGCGAACTGCATTTCCCGCGTGGCGATTTCCACGGCCACCTGCACGGTGCTGCCGCGGGTCATGCGTTCGCCCGTTTCGGCATCGCTGATCAGGTAGTTGATCTTCAGGCGGTTTTCCCACTCCACCAGGTCGGCGCGCACGATGATGCGCTGGCCGAACTGCGCGCCGCGCACGTAGCGCACCTGCAGGTCGATCACCGGCCAGGCGTAGCCGGAATCGCGCATCTGCCGGTAGTTGTGGTCGAGCTTGTCGAGCAACGCGCAGCGCGCCTGCTCGAAGTATTTGACGTAGTGCCCGTGCCAGACGATTTCCATCATGTCGACGTCATAGAACTGCACCTGCAGTTCGATTTCCGCCTGCAATACGCCCTTGCTACGCATACAGCCTCCAGTGCTGGGTGCGGATGCGTTCCAGGCACAGGCGCAGCTCACCTTCCAGCGCGCGGTCTTCGATCACCGGTGGGAAGTCGCTGGCCAGTTGCTCGCGCATGGCAGCCAGTGGCGCGGGGATGTCCTGCTTGCCGGCCTGCTCGCGCAGCCACACGCCCTGGTTGGCGGCCAGCAGCGTGGCAGCGGCGACCTGCTCGGTCAGCTCCAGGCTGCGCAGGGCATCGCGTGCGGCGATGGTGCCCATGCTCACCTTGTCCTGGTTGTGGCACTCGGTGGAGCGCGAGAACACGCTGGCCGGCATGGTGTTCTTCAGCGCTTCGGCAGTCCAGGCGCTGGCGCCGATCTGCACGGCCTTGAAGCCGTGGTTGATCATCGCCGTTGCGGCCGGCGCGCCGGACAGGTTGCTCGGCAGGCCATGGTTGTAGCGAGTATCCACCAGCAGGGCGAGCTGACGGTCGAGCAGGTCGGCGACGTTGCCCACCAGGTTCTTCAGACTGTCCATGGCGAAGGCGATATGCCCGCCATAGAAATGCCCGCCGTGCAGGGTGCGCTCGGTCTCGGCGTCGAACAATGGGTTGTCGTTGGCGCTGTTGAGTTCGATCTCGATGAACTGGCGCAGCAGGCCCAGGCTGTCGGCCAGCACGCCAAGCACGTGCGGCGCGCAACGGATCGAATAACGATCCTGCAGGCGATGCAGTGGCGGCAGCGGTGCTTCGACAGCCAGATCCTGACGAATCCAGGCGGCGACCTGGGTCTGGCCCGGGTGCGGTTTGGCGGCGAACAGGCGCTCGTCGAAGTGCTCCGGGTTGCCTTCCAGGGCGATCACGTTGAGCGCGGTGATGCGCGTCGCCAGCTTCAGCAGGTAGTCGGCGCGGGCATAGGCCAGACAGGCCAGGGCGGTCATCACGGCGGTGCCGTTCATCAGCGCCAGGGCTTCTTTCGGGCGCAGGGTCAGCGGCGTCCAGCCCAGTTCGCGGTGCACGTCGGCAGCGCTGCGCCGCTCGCCCTTGTACAGCACGTCGCGTTCACCGCTGAGGGTGGCGGCGACGTAGGACAGCGGGGTGAGATCGCCGCTGGCGCCGACCGAGCCTTCTTCAGGAATCAGGGGCAGCACGTCGTGCTCGATGAACGCTTGGAGGCGTTCCAGCAGTTCCACGCGCACGCCGGAAACACCGTGGCACAGCGACTGCAAGCGGGCAGCGAGCACGGCGCGGCTGCTCGGCGCGTCGAGCAGTTTGCCCAGGCCGCAGCCGTGGAAGGTGAACAGGTGCTTGGGCAGCGCCTCGACCTGATGCAGCGGCACCGCGACCACGCAGGAGTCGCCGTAGCCGGTGGTCACGCCGTAGATCACGCCTTCCTTGTCCAGCAGGGTGTCGAGGAAGCGCGCGCCCTTGGCGATCTTTTCCCGGTAGGCGGCATCGTCCTGCAACTGGGCGCGGGCCTGGCGCTGCGACAGGGCTACGATGTTCTCGATGGTCAGGGCGCGCTCGCCGAAGATCACCGGCTCAGGCTGGTATGTCGTCATCTCGCTTCCAGAAAGGGTAGAAGTTGAACCATTGCTGCGGTGCGTCCAGGCAGTGTTCGCCCAGGCGCTGCGCGTAACGTTGTGCCCAGCCGTGAACCACCTGGTCGCGCTCGCTGCGCTTCCAGCTCACCGCATCGGCGAAATGTTCCAGGCGCACCTGGTAGCGCCCGTCGATCTTCAGGCAGTGCATCAGCCCGACCGGGCATTGCAGCAGGCCGGCCAGCAACCACGGACCTTGAGGGAAGGCGGCGGGCTGGCCAAGAAAGTCGACCGTGACATTGCGTCCGCCATGCAGCGGCACGCGGTCGCCGGCGATCGCCAGCCACTCGCCGCGCTCCAGGCGCTCAGCCAACTGCAGCATGATTGCCGGGTCCAGTTCGCTGACCTGAATCAGGCGCAGGTGGCTAGCGCCAGATTCGCCCAGCAGACGGTTGAAGCGCTCGGCGTGCTTGGTGTGTACCAGTACATTCATGCGCACCCGCTCGCCAAGCTCGGCCAGTGCCCGACAGACCTCCAGGTTGCCCAGGTGAGCACCTACCAGCAGCCTTCCGCGGCTACCGTCATGCAAGGTATCGCGTAGGTTGCCGGGGTCGACCAGTTGCAGTTCCTGCAAGGGCAGACGGCCGTTCCACACGTCGAGCTTGTCCAGTAGGCTGTCGGCGAACGCCAGGAACTGACGCAGCACCGAACGGCGGCTGGGTCGCAGATCGGGGCGTGCGCCCCAGTTCGCCAGGTTGTGCTGGTATTGATGGATGCTGGTCCGCGCGCTGCGGCCGAAGATGTAGAAATACAGGACGATCAGATACAGCAGCGGCACCAGGGGGCGGCGTCCGAGCAGACGCGCGGCAGCGACGGTGAAGCGCATCAGCAGAAAGCTGCCGCGCTCCTTCTGCCGAGCCCAGTGATCGGTGTGCTCGGCAGCGCTCATGCGACCAGCCTGCGCCATAGAATCCTCGGGGCGCGCAGCAGCATGCCGAAGAACAACCGGGCGTGCATGCCGGAGATCAGCAGGTTGTCGTGCCACAGGCGAAAGTGCGAGAGGCCATCGGCCGGGTAATGCACACGGGTCGGCAGCCAGTGCATGGGCTGCTCGCGCCAGGCCATGCGCACCAGTATCTCGGTGTCGAAGTCCATGCGCCGGCCGAGTTTCACCGTATCGAGCAGGTCCAGGGTAGCCGGCAGCGGGTAGATGCGAAAACCACACATGGAGTCGCGGATCTGCAGCGAGAGGCAGTTGATCCAGACCCAGACGTGGGTCAGGTAGCGCGCGTAGAGGCGCGACTTGGGCACGCTCGCATCGTATTGCGGATAACCACAGACCAGGGTTTGCGGATGAGCGCGAGCGGCGGCGATGAACTGATCCAGAGTGCTCAGATCGTGCTGACCATCAGCGTCTACCTGCAGGGCATGGCTGTAACCGAGGCGCGCCGCTTCGCGCAGACCGGCCATTACCGCGCCGCCCTTGCCCTGGTTGCTGGGCAGGCGTAGCAGGTGAATATTCGGCTGCTGCGCCAGTTCGTCGATTACCGCCGCGCAGGTCGCGTTGGAACCGTCATCCACCAGCAGGCATGGCAAGCTGGCGCGGCGCAGTTGCCCGACCACACCGGGCAATGGCCGCTCGTGGTCGTACACCGGGATCACCGCGCAGGGATTGAAGCCTGGCTCAGCCATGGGCCGGCTCCAGCAGAATGCGCCCGGAAGAACAGGCTGCCTCGCCATTGCGATAGGCGAAATACAGCTTGCCGCGTTCGGCATCGAAACGCAGGGACAACTGCAGGGTGTCGCCGGGGCGCACCAGTTGCTGGAATTTCAGCACTTCCATGCCGGCGAAGCGCGGTGGCAGGTCGATGATCAATTGGCGCGCCAGCTGCTGGGCCCAGTCCACCTGCACCACGCCTGGCAGCACCGGCGTCTGCGGGAAGTGGCCGGTGAAATGGGCGAGATCCAGTGGCACCTGCAGTTGCAGCAGCCATTCGCCGTCGCGCTGTTCGGCGCTGACAGGCTCCACCCGCGTCGGGCGTGGCGCGGCCAGCAGGGCGTCGATCTGGCTCTGCGCCAGCTTGCCCTGGCTGCTGTAGGGCAACTCCAGCAGCAGACGCCAGCGGCGCGGCAGGGCGATGGTTTCGCAGTGTTCGGCCAGGTGCCGGCGCAGGGTTTCGGTCACGCTACGACGGCCCTGATTGCGCAGGACATGCACGCCGTTCGGGCTCAGCGCCAGCACGGCGCCGAGGAAGGCTCGGCCTTCCTGAATCACGCCAAGGCGGGCATCGGTTACCCAGTCATGACTGATCAGCGCCTGCTCGAGCATGGGCAGGGAGATGCGTTTCTCCTCGAGCTTGATGATGCGGTCGAGGCGCCCGCGCAGAACGAAACGGCCGTCAGCACCGATCTCGGCGGCATCCGCGCTCTGTTCGATATGCCCGGCTGGCAAGTACGGCGAAGCGATGCGCAGGGCGCCGGTTTCATCGAGACTCAGCTCGACGCCTGGGAACGGCTGCCAGGCTGTGTCGCCCTGGCGCCAGCCGATACCGCCGGTTTCCGAGCTGCCGTAGATTTCCGTCGGCCACTGGCCCAGGCGTTCGTGCAGGGATTCGGCCGCTTCGCTGGGCAGCGCGCCACCGGAGGAAAATACCTGTTTCACGCAGCTCAGTGCCGACCAGTCGAGGTTGTCGCCCATGCGTTTGAGCAAGGCCGGGCTGGCGACCCAGGCGAAGCCAGGGGCGGTGCAAGCTACTGCGCTCGCTACGCTTGCACTGCCCCTGGCGATAGCCAGGCTCGCCTGCTGCAGATCTTCAGGGAATGGCAGGGCGCGGCGATACACAGGGCGACCGGCGCATAGCGGCCAGAGCAGGCGGAACAGCAGGCCGTAGATATGCTGGCAGGCGACACTGCCGAGGATGGTGGCCTGGCCGAGGTTCTGACCCCACAACCGCTCCAATGCCTCGACCTCGTTGGCCAGCTGCGCAAGGCTCTTGTCGATCAGCTTGGGTTCGCCACTGGAGCCGGAGGTGCACAGGGTCACTCGGCAATGCTCAGGCAGCAGGCGTGCGCCTGGCAGCGGCTCGGCATCCAACTCGGTCAGATCGTCCAGCCACAGGTCGACCTGGGCTGATAGGCGCTGACGTGTCTGCACTTGGGCATCGGCGGGCAGCAGAACCTGTACGCCGGCACGCCAGGCACCGAGCAGGGCGATGGCCAGCTCGGCAGCATCTTCCAGATACAGCGCTACGCGTTGTACACCGCGCGCCTGCAGGGCGGCGGCCAGGCGCAGGGCGTGCTCACGCAACGCCGCATGATTCAGGGCTGGATACAGGGCAACCTGACGCTCGGGCTGAGCCGCCAGCAGCAGATCGGTGAGGGGCAGCCAGGTCATTCGTGTTTCCTTACTTGCTGGCGGATCAACCATTCGCCAGCGAACAACAGGCCGATCAGGCCGTAAGAGATCAATCCGGTGTAGAGCGTCCACCAGGACAGCGGTGCCCACATTGCCAGTGCCATCAGCAGGACGGTATTGCCGAGGAAGAACAGGGCCCAGACCTTGGTGACGGTGCGTGTGTAGCGCACGGCGACGTCCGGCAGCTCCGGCTCACGCAAGCGCGCCATGCGTTCCACCAGCGGCGGGCCGAACTTCAGGCTAAGGCCGAATAGCGCCAGCAGCATCAGGTTGAGCAGCACCGGGTACCAGCGCAGCAGCACCGGTTCGTTGGCGACACCGAGCAGCAGGCAGAACACCAACGCCGCCACGGCCAGCCACAGGCCGCCCGGTCGGCGACGCGCCGTCAGGGCGCGGGCCAGCCAGAGGCCGCCCAGCAACGCGGCGAACACACGCGGCGACCAATGCTCCAGGCCGTAATAGACGGCGAACGGGTAGAGCACGCCGGCTATCAGCAACAGCAGGCCAAACAGGCGAGCCATGGGGTCAGTCTTGGGTCTGAGGCGTGTCATTGATCAGGCGATACACGGCCTCGACCACATCGCCCACGCTGCGCACGCTCTTGAACTCCTCGGCGGCGAGCTTGCGTCCGGTCTGGCGCTTGATATGGTCGATCAGGTCGACTGCATCGATGCTGTCGATCTCCAGGTCTTCATACAGGCTGGCGTCCAGGGTCACACGCTCGGCCTCCAGCTCGAACAGCTCCACCAGGGCGCTACGCAGGGTGGCGAAGATTTCTTCACGGCTTTGCATCGGTGAAATCCTCAGGCAGCTTTCTGGGCGGAAACGAACGCAGCCAGGCTCGCGACGTTGGCGAAGTGCTTGCGCGTGTCCTTGGCTTCAGCGTCTATCTTGATGCCGAAACGCTTCTGGATCGCCAGCCCCAGCTCGAGCGCGTCCACCGAGTCCAGGCCGAGCCCTTCGCCAAACAGAGTCTGCTCCGCGCCAATGTCATCGGCACTCATGTCCTCGAGGCCGAGGGCATCGATGATCAGGTTCTTGATTTCAAGTTGCAGATCGCTCATCTGAGGCGAGCTCCTTCATAAAGTGTTGGTGCAGATGGTCGTTGAGCTTGCGCGAAGCTATCGGCAATGGCGCCTGCTCGGTGAATTGGCGTGGTTCGATATCCTCCCCGACCCGCAGCCGAAAGTGAAAACGGCGCGACGGAATGCTGTACCAGGGCTCGGCCTTGGTCAGCGTCGTGGGCGTCACGCTGATGACCACCGGGGTCACCAGGCTGGCGCCGCGCACGGCAATCGCGGCGGCGCCACGATGAAATTCCGGGCTGCTGCCAGGTACGGTACGAGTGCCCTCGGGGAAAATGATCAGGGTTTCGCCGTTTTGCAGGGCGCCGGCAGCTTCGTCAAGCATGTCCATGCTGCCGCTGTTGCTGATGTACTGGGCGGCGCGAATCGGCCCGCGCATGCAGGGGTTTTCCCATAGGCTTTGCTTGACCACGCAGTTGGCATCGCGGATGAAAGCGATCAGCACGACCACATCGATCAGCGAGGGATGATTGGCGATCACCATCTGCCCCGGGCGGCCCAGGCGTTCTGCACCCTCGACCTCATAGGTGAGTACGCCGGTGCGGAACATGAACTCGACGAATAGGCGAAAGGTGCGGCTGACCACCGCGCGCGCTCGGGTACGCCGACGCTGAGTGTCGCCTGGCAGCAGGCTGAGCAGCGGGAATACCAGCACGCGCAGCAGCACACCGCCGACGCCGAACAGGGCGAAGCTCATTGCGGTGGCGACAAGCCTCCATGCATAAGGCGGGCTGTAAGGGCTCAGGCCTCGTTGCGTGACCAGGTCCATTGGCGGTCTTTCCAGTAATGAGTCAGCGTTCGCTGCCCGCCATGCAAGGCGCGCAGCAGGTTCAGGGGGTGTGGCCAGGCGGCGGGTAAGCCGGATTCGGCAGGTGCGAGGCTCAAGGTCCAGGTTTTGCCCGGTTTCAACAGTAGAGCCAGCGCGTAGGAGAAGGGTACGTCATCTATATAGGGTCTGTAGAGCTCGGGCGGCAACTCTTCGGCAATGACCAGCAGAACCGCGGGGGCGCCTTCGGCGAGTAGCCCGCTGGCTTCGAGCATGGCCTGTTCCAGACCATCCCCGGTTGCAGCCATGGCAGTCATTTCGCTGTTGTCTTCGCGCAGGATCGACCACAAGCCAATGATGGCGTTATGCACCGAAAGGCTGAATTGGGTGGGCGACAGTGGTTCGCCCTTCGCCAGTTCGTTGAGAATCGCCAGTGTGCGTGGGGTTTCGCCATGCCGAGAGGCGAACACCAGTGGCAGAGGGCCTTGCCCTTCGGCCAGTGGCCAGGCGACATGGAACAGCATCCGCGCCAGCCGGCTGAGGCGGCGCCGTTGCATGGCGGGTAGGAAACTCACGTCCGGCTGCTGCTGGTCGTCAGGCACGACCGTGGGGGCGTTGCACCAGGCACGCCAATCATCCTCTGACTCCAGGCCGGGGGCCCAGGCGCGCAATCCTTCGATCTGGAAATTCATAGCACGAGGCTTTTCGCCACTCCGGGCATACTGGTCGGCACGACAGGGCGCCTGAAAGAGGCGGCGTCAGTCAGTGCCATGGCATAGTGCCGGTATCTGTTCGGGCGGGCATTATCTAGATGCACGCGGCGCTGTGCAAATGTTGCGCAGCTTCTTCTGATGGGCGGATGATGGCGATGTGGCCTACGTCTCGTGCTTGTCATGGGCTTTGCATAAAATTCGGACCATTCCAGATCAGGGAGAGCGGCGATGCGACGTGTGGTGTTCAACCAGAAGGGGGGCGTGGGCAAGTCCAGCATCGCCTGTAATCTCGCCGCGGTCAGTGCGGCGCAGGGCTACCGTACGCTACTGATCGACCTGGATGCCCAGGCCAACTCGACCCACTACCTCACCGGGCTCACCGGCGAGGAAATTCCCATGGGCATTGCCGACTTCTTCAAGCAGACCCTGGCTTCCGGGCCTTTTGCCAAGAAGGGCAAGGTGGATATCTACGAGACGCCGTTCGACAACCTGCATGTGGTCACCGCCACGGCCGAGCTGGCCGAGCTGCAGCCGAAGCTGGAGCAGAAACACAAGATCAACAAGCTGCGCAAACTGCTCGACGAACTGGCCGAAGATTACGACCACATCTACCTGGACACACCGCCGGCACTGAATTTCTATACGGTTTCCGCACTGATTGCGGCCGACCGTGTGCTGATTCCCTTCGACTGCGACAGCTTCTCGCGCAACGCCCTGTATGGCCTGCTGGCCGAGATCGACGAGTTGAAGGAGGACCATAACGATGGTCTGGAGGTGGAAGGCATCGTGGTCAACCAGTTCCAGCCGCGCGCGACCTTGCCGCAGCAGTTGCTGGACGAGCTGGTCGCCGAGGGCCTGCCGGTGCTGCCGGTGAACCTGATGAGCTCGGTGAAGATGCGCGAATCGCACCAGGTATGCACGCCGCTGATCCATCTGGATGCACGGCACAAGCTGACGCAGCAGTTCGTCGAGCTGCACGACCTGCTGAACGCGGCTGATTGACGCCCTCCTGGGCGGCTTGAGTAATAGCTTTCAACGCCTGCCAAACAAGAACGCCCCGATGTTATCGGGGCGTTCTTGTTTCAGCTTGATGCATCAGAGTTTGTTGGCGGTTTCTTGAGCGATTTCCCGGAGGCCAGCTTCGGTGATGGCTCTCCAGTCGCTGTCGGTAACGGCTTGCATGCCATCGCTTTTCAGCGTGACGATCTCCATGTTCGGTTGGCCTGCGGCTTCGATGTTCAGGCGCGACTTGTTGTTCACCGTCACGTAGAAGAAGCCCGGCGAAAACCATGACCAGAACTCCTTGACGCGAACCTTCACCTCGGTAGCGCCAGCGGCGTTGGGCTCTGTCACCACGTCATAGCCGGCTTGCCGATAGGCAGAGGCCACGGACTCTTCGACCAGGGCGGAAACGGTGCGTCCAGATGGCAGCAGAACGTCGCCAAGCGCTTTGCCGTAGCCATTTCTCTTGCGACCAACGGCCCGCTCGGTGATCGAGCGGTCAGTCGTTTCCGCATTCTTCAGCGACGGGATGTCGGCCTGGTCAGGCTTGATTTCGAAAACACGTTCATCGACTGTGCTGATGTACACCTTCTTGCCTTTGCCGGCTTCGGGGTTAGCGGCCAGCTCCAGTGAAGGAACTTTCACATCGATCTCGGAACGGCTCGTTGCGCAGCCAACGCAAAGCGCCAGCAGGAAGGTAACGGCGACCAGTCTGAAGGTCTTTTCCATACTCATGAAACTACTCCTTGTATGCATCGGTTTGGCCATTAGGCGGGGCGATTCTACAAGGATGATGGCTAATTGGCATCTATGATGCTGTGCCCTGGCATCGAGGGGGAATCTGGATGCCGGCTGCTGGCCGTCTATGCCTCTGGTCGGATGGCGGGTGTGTTGCCGCAGTGCCAAGGGCGGCCGAACGGCCGCCCTGAATGAGTAATGGGTTATCGGCTCTTTGACCGCACGGACTAGCGCACCACGAACACGTCGCAAGGCGCCTTGTGCAGGAAATGCTGCGCCAGGCTACCCAGCAGTGCCTGGGAGAAGGCGCTGCGGCCGTGGCTGCCGAGCACCAGCAGTTCTGCTCGACGCGTTTTGATCTGCTCTTGCAGGCTGCGCAGGATGCCGCCCTGCAGTACTTCGTGGCTCAGCTTCGGACCGCCAGGCGGCAGGCTTTGCGCTTCGTCCTGCAACAGCTGATCGATCAGGCCGCGCTGGGTCTGCAGTTGCAGTTCCACCTGCTGCGGGGTGCCCTTGTCCGGTTCGAATACATGTAGAGCGTGCAACTCGGCATCGCCGGGCAGCAGGCGATAGGCCTGGCCGAGGGCACTGCAGGCGCACAGGGAGAAGTCGATGGCGGCCAGCGCCCGCTGATAAGGATGGGAGTCGTTGCGCGCTACCAGCAGCAGCGGCACGGTGCAGCGGCGGGCGATGCGATCGAGGCTGGTGCCGGAGAAAAAGTCATGACGCTGGTGGTGCCCGCCCAGCACCAGCAGGTCGCAGCCGCTGTCCTGAACCTGTTGCAGCACCACTTCCGAAGGTTTGCCGCTGAGCATGCGCAGTTCGGTGCCAGGAGGGGCGTATCGGGTCAGGCTGCGGTCCAGCGCTTGGCGCGCCTTTTCGTGCTGTTCGCTGCTCTGGCTGGGGTCGAGCACATGCAGGATGCTCAGGCGGGCGTTGTGCTGCTGCGCCAACTGGGTGGCGCGGCACAACGCCATGTCAGCGGTGTCGCGCAGGTCATGGGCGATAAGAATGTGCTTGAACATGGTGACGGCTCTCCTGCCGATACCCCTCGGCAATTTTATTGTGCCTGTTCAGATAGCCGCTCTTTTGACCTATGGCAAGGTCGGAGACTGTTACCGATTGCGAATGCAGGCAGCGGCGTCATTCAGCGTAAACGCAATTGGTAGTACCCGCGACTTTCTGCGACCACTTCGCCGCTGCCGTCGGTCAGTTGCAGCGCCAGCAGATATTCGGCCTTGCCCTGCTGGTTGGCCTGTTCTTCCAGCTGGGCGATTTGCTCGGCTGAGAGGCGCGCCTCGACCTGAATGTCGCCCGTGGCCGGGCGACGAAAGCGCAGGTTCATTTCCTTGATGATGGGATAGAAGCGCTGGGCGTCGAAGCTGGTCAGAAACAGCGCGCCGCCGGGTATTTCCGCGAGGGTGAACAAGGCGCCGGCGTACATGCTGCCGATATGGTTCTGGTTGCCTTGCAGGGGCATGCGCAGGCGTATGAACCCAGGCTCGAGGACCTCGGCCTTGAGGCCGCTGCGTTTGACGAAGGCGATCTGTTCTTCGGTGAGCTGACGAGCGATTTCCACGGGCAGCGGCATGGCGAAACTCCTTGAGCGGACGTTTTGCCAGACTAAGGGGCGGATAGCGCGCTGCAATTGACCGCAGCGCCCGTGGCGACTGACCGAAGCGCTCAAGAGCACCAGGCACTTAGCCCGGATGCAATCCGGGAAATCGCGGACCGGCTATCCCCGGATTGCATCCGGGCTATAGGTGCATCCTAAATGCCCTGCTGGCGCAGCCAGGCCTGCAGTTGCGGCAGCGGCATGGCGCCGCTCTGGCGGGCGACTTCGACGCCGCCCTTGAACAGTATCAGGCTGGGAATGGAGCGGATGCCCAGTTGCCCGGCCAGGTTCGGGTTGGCCTCGCTATCGAGCTTGCCCAGACGGCAGCGTCCCTGCAGTTGTGCGGCTGCCTGCTGGAAGGTCGGTACGAAGGCTTGGCAGGGGCCGCACCAACTGGCCCAGACATCCACCAGTAATGGCAGGTCGCCTTTCAACTGGCTGGCGAAGTTGGCTTGGGTGAGCGTGATGGGCGCAGCGGGCAGCACTTCACTCTTGCAACGGCCGCAGCGTGGGGCGTCATGCAGACGCTCGGCGGGAATGCGGTTGAGCCCGTTGCAATGTGGGCAGGGAATCAGCAGCGGATCGGACATGAGGCGAGGCTCCGTGGGTCATGTGCCTTAAATGGAGCCAGCGCCTACGGATATCAAGTCAGAGCGGGGTCAGCGGGAAGAACCAGGGGATGACCAGGGTGGCCACGCCCCACAGCAGCAGATTCAGGGGAATACCGATCTTCATGAAGTCGGTGAAGCGGTAACCGCCGGCGTTGTAGACGAAGGTGTTGGTCTGGTAGCCGATGGGCGTGGCGAAGCTGGCACTGGCGGCGAACATCACTGCGACCACGAAGGCGCGTGGGTCGACGCCCAGGTGTTGCGCCATACCGATGGCGATGGGGGTCACCAGTACGGCCACTGCGTTGTTCGACAGCACCTCGGTGAAGATCGAGGTGAACAGATAGATGAAGCTCAACATCAGCAGCGGTCCGGCCCAGGGCAGCCAGCCCATGACGTTCTCCACCATCAGCTTGACCAGGCCGACCTTGTCCATGGCGATGCTGATCGCCAGCATGCCGAAGATCAGGCTGAGAATCTTCCAGTCGACAGCCTTGTAGGCGTCCTCCACGTCCAGGCAGCGGGTCGCCAGCACCGTCACTGCGCCGATGATCGCCAGGCCTTCGATGGGCATCACGCCGAAGGCGGCCAGCAACATCACGGCGAGGGTAGCGATGATGGCGATGGGTGCCTTGTCGCGGCGGAAGGCGCGCTCCTGTACGGCGTTGAGGCTGATCAGTTCGCCGTTATCGGCGAAGCGTTTGATCTGCGCTGGCGTGCCTTCGACCAGCATCACGTCGCCGAATTGCAGCTCGAAATCATCGAGGTTGCCCTGCACGTTCTCGTCCTGGCGATGCACGGCGAGCACAGCGATACCGTAGCGCGCGGTGAGGTCCAGGTCGCGCATCGGCCGGTGGCTATAGCGTGAGTTAC
>Ga0209699_100324_pt1 | contig 33783 bp, 33 predicted proteins | sample SynthPrep_1_END__FD_187204 | JGI IMG/M metagenome (GOLD analysis project Ga0209699, IMG submission 187204) | Synthetic microbial communities from Ohio, USA - SynthPrep_1_END_DS7_MetaG (SPAdes) (version 2) | ecosystem: Engineered > Bioreactor > Aerobic > Activated sludge | place: USA: Ohio...
CGCGCTTGAAGCGGCGGCTGAGATTGTGCGCCAGATGAGGGTAGAGCAGGGCGTAGGGCACCATCCACAGGATGTCGTAGGCGAAGTGCCCGACATAGGTGCCGGCGGCGATGCTGGCGGCCGTGGCGATATAGGCCAGTACGCGCGAATAGTATTCGCGCAACGGCGGCGTCGGTAGCCCGTTGGCACGGCTGGTGGTTGCTGGCTTCATCTGCTGGAACTGTCCCTGCTGGATTTCTGGCGTCTCTGCTGGACGCCTGATTGGTCTGCAAGACCTGAGCCAGAGGCTCGCTGGGCGGGGATCATAACCAAGGGGGTGGCGGCCAGCCAAGCATGGCCGCCGAACGGTGGCGCAACAGTGGCCAGCGGTCAGGCCCTAGTATTGTCCATTGCAGCCAGATAGATGGAGTTCTTCGGCCGGGCGAACACGCGCTGCAGCATGGGCTCGAAGAAGCTCAATGGCAGGCTTTCATAGTCCGGGTCGAAGGCGGCCGCATCGTACCTGGCGCAGAATTCGATGGTCGCCTGGTATTGCGGGTGATCCTTGAACTGCTCACGCAGGTGGCGATCCATGCCCAGGTGATGGAAGAAGTAATAGCCCTGGAAAATGCCGTGCTTCTCCACCATCCAGTGGTTCTCGGCGCTGACGAAGGGCTTGAGGATCGCTGCAGCAATGTCCGGGTGGTTGTAGCTGCCGAGGGTATCGCCGATGTCATGCAGCAGCGCGCAGATCACGTACTCCTCGTCGCGGCCGTCGTGATAGGCGCGGGTAGCGGTTTGCAGCGAGTGGGTCAGGCGGTCCACCGGAAAGCCACCGAAATCGCCGTCGAGCAGACGCAGGTGGTCGAGGATACGTGTGGGGAGCTGGGCGGCATAGGTGGCGAAGTCCTGGGCGATGATGGCCCAGTCCTCGGCCTGGCCGTCTTGCATATGAGTAAAGCGGGCGCGGCTATTCATGGTTTTTCTCGTTCTTGTTGTTAGGCTCTGTACGAAAAGTGCCTGCGCATCGGTGATGCTGCGTTAAAAACAGGCTGGAACGCCAGCCCGGTCAAATGCTCATTTACAGCACGTAAACTCGAGTGCGAGCCCAGTCCGTTCTTCGCCTGTTTTTGCGGGGCCGCCATCGGTATTGCCTGACCTTTGCTCGACGACTTTTCGTACAGGCCCTAGTGTGAGCAGCCGGGTTCTTAGAAACGGATACGGCCGGTGAAGGCATCCTTGAGCATCACCCAATCGCCCATCAGGCTGTACAGCGGATAGTCGAAGGTGGCTGGTCGGTTCTTTTCGAAGACGAAGTGGCCGACCCAGGCGAAGCCATAACCGGCCAGCGGCATGGCCAGCAGCCATAGCCATTGTTGGCTGAGCAGGGCGTAGGCGAGGATCGCCAGCACCAGCAGGCTGCCGGCATAGTGCAGGCGGCGGCATACGGGATTGCTGTGTTCCTGCAGGTAATAGGGGTAGAACTCGGCGAAGCTCTGGTAGCGTTCGGTGGTCTGGGCGGTCATGGCGCACCTCCTGTTATTGTCACCTACGAGTCTAGACCTGCTGTCTCCGTGGGCCACTGACTTAAGGTGCCAGTCTAGTATCCTTGCGCCGCCAACCATGGCCTTGCTGATTGATCACAAGAACAAGACGATGAGCGAAAGAACCACATCCTCCAACTGGGCCTTGGCCATCGTGCAGGCGCTGGAGCTGGGCGGCGTAGACTGCACCAGCCTGTTCGCCGAGCTGGGCATGGATTACGCCGCGCTGAACGACCCCGATGCGCGCTTCCCGCAGGACGGCATGACCCGTCTGTGGCAGCGCGCCGTGGCGCTGTCGGGCAACCCGGCGATCGGCCTGAACATGGCGCAAGTGGTGCGCCCGGCGTCCTTCCATGTGGTGGGTTATGCACTGATGTCCAGCCGCAACCTGCGTGATGGCTTCACCCGTCTGGTGCGCTATCAGCGCATCATCGGTGAAGGCGCGGACCTGAATTTCTTGCCGCAACCCGACGGCTATGCGCTGACTCTTGCCATTCATGGCGACCGCCTGCCGCCGGCCCGGCAGAGTGCCGAGGCGTCCCTGGCATACTGCCTGGCCTTTTGCCGCTGGATGACCGGCAAGCCCATTCGCCCGCGCGAGATTCGCCTGCAAGGTCCGCCACCTGCCGACCTGGCGCCCTACCAGCAGGTGTTTCAAGCACCGTTGAAGTTCAATGCCGAGCACTACGGGTTGATCTTCGAGCGTGGGGATCTGGAAGCGCCATTGCCCAGTGCCAATGAGGCGCTGGCGCAACTGCATGACCGTTTTGCCGGCGAATACCTGGCGCGTTTCTGCAGCAGTCGCGTCACCCATCAGGCACGTCAGGTGCTGTGTCGCCTTTTGCCTCAGGGCGAGCCGCGGCGTGAAGTGGTGGCGCAAACGCTGCACCTGTCGCAGCGTACTCTGCAGCGGCGTCTGCAGGAGGAGGGCACCAGCTACCAGCAACTGCTCGATGACACCCGTCGTGAGCTGGCCGAACAGTACCTTGGGCAGGTCGACCTGACTCTGCTGGAGGTCGCCTATCTGTTGGGCTTTGCCGATCCGAGCAACTTCTTCAGGGCGTTTCGCCGCTGGTTCGGTGAAACGCCTGGTGAGTATCGCAGCCGCCGCGGGCTTGCGTAGCTCACCTGCTCAGTGACGCCAGAAGGCCGGGAACAGCAGCACCAGCACGGTCAGGATTTCCAGGCGCCCGAGCAACATGCCGAAGCTCAGCAGCCACTTGGCCAGATCGGGGATGGTGGCGTAGTTACCGGCCGGACCGACCATCTCACCCATGCCTGGGCCAACGCCTGAGACCATCGCCGCAGCGCCGGTCAGGGCCGTGATCCAGTCCACTCCGCACATCGCCACCGCCAGCGCCAGGGTGGCGATGGTGATGGTGTAGAAGAAGGCGAAAGCGAGGATCGAACGAACGATGTCTTCATCCAGGCGGTGGCGGTTGTATTGCTGCTTGATCACCGCACGGGGGTGAATGAGCTGCCTGAGGTTGGCCTTGAGCAGGATGTAGGCGACCTGGAAGCGGAAGATCTTCAGACCTCCGGCGGTGGAGCCGGAGCAGCCGCCGACGAAACCCAGGTAGAAGAACATCATGCTGGCGAACGGGCCCCACAGGTGGTAGTCGCCCACGGCAAAGCCGGTGGTGGTCATGATCGAGGTGATGTTCACCGCCACCAAGCGCAGCGCATCGAGCCAGTACAGGTCGGTGGTGAGCCATTTCCAACCCGCCAGCACGAACCAGCTGCCCACCAGCAACAGCAGGAAACCACGCACCTGCGCGTCGCGAAACAGTGCACGGTAGTTGCCGCGCAGGGTGCTGACATAGAGCACGAACGGCAGACTGCCGAGCACCATCACGACGATGGCGACCCAGTGAATCGCCGGTTCCTGCCATTTGCCCAGTGAAGAGTCGGACGTGGAGAAACCACCGGTGGCGATCGCCGACATGGCGTGGTTGATCGCATCGAACAGGCCCATGCCAGCCCACCAGAACGCCAGCACCGCGAGTGTACTCAGGCCGACGTAGGCCAGCACCATGTACTTGGCGACCATGTGCGAGCGCGGCATGACCTTTTCCGAGCGGTCCGACGACTCGGTCTGGAACAGGCGCATGCCCCCGATGCGCAGGATCGGCAAGATCGCCACGGCCATGCCGATGAAGCCGATGCCGCCCAGCCAGTGCAGCAGTGAACGCCAGATCAGCGTACCCGGAGACATGTCGTCGAGGCCGCTGAATACGGTAGCGCCGGTAGCGGTGATGCCGGACATGCTCTCGAAGTACGCGTCGGTGATGCTCGCCCGTTCGGCGAAGATGAATGGCAAGGCGGCGAAGATCGACACCATCACCCAGCTTGACACCGTCAGCATGTACATGTCGCGGGGGCGCAGTTGCGTTTGTTGGGGTCTGCCCTGCGCGATCATGGCGATGCCGGTGAGCGCGGTGATCAGGCTCGACCAGAGAAAGGCATTGATGCCCTGCGGCTGCTCGAAGATCAACAGGGTGATCACCGGTACCAGCATGCTCAGCGCCAGGGTGACGAGGAAGATGCCGTTGATGAAGGCGAGGATGCGCAGGCTGGCTAGGGGCATCGGTCAGTGTTTCCAGAAACTACGGGTGACCAGCACCAGTACGGTCAGAATTTCCAGGCGGCCGAGCAGCATGCCAGCACTGAGTAGCCACTTGGCTGAATCCGGCAGGCTGGCGAAGTTGCCGGCCGGGCCGATGATCGGGCCAAGCCCTGGGCCGACGTTGCACACCGCGGTGGCGGCGCCGGTCAGCGCGGTGACCCAGTCCAGGCCGACCAGGGTCAGGGCCAGGGCCAGCACACCGATGGTGATAGTGAAGAAGAAGGAGAAGGTGATCAGCGAGCGGACGATCTCTTCATCCAGGTTGTGATTGTTGTACTGCTGCTTGATCACTGCGCGCGGGTGCACCAACTGCATCAGGTTGGCCTTGAGCAGCACGTAGGCGACCTGGAAACGGAAGATTTTCAAACCGCCCGATGTCGAACCGGAACAGCCGCCGACGAAGGTCAGGTAGAAGAACAGCAGCACGGCGAAACTGCCCCAGGTGGTGTAGTCGCCGAGGGCGAAGCCGGTGGTGGTGACCACCGAGGTGACGTTCACCGCGACAATGCGAAAGGCGTCGAGCCAGGCGTAGTCCGAGTTGATCCACAACCAGGTGCCGAATACCAGCCAGGTCAGCAGCAGAAAGCCGATGAAGCCGCGAACCTGATGGTCCTTGAACAGCGCCTGGCGATTGCCGCGAACGAAGGCGACATAGAGCATGAATGGCATGCCGCCGAGCAGCATCAGCACGACAGCCGTCCAATGCACGGCCGGTTCTGGCCAGTGCGCCAGGGACGCATCAGAGGTGGAGAAACCGCCCGTGGAAATCGATGCCATGGAGTGGTTGATGGCGTCGAAAGGGCTCATGCCCGCGGCCCAGAAGGCCAGAAACCCGAGCAGGGTCAGGGCCAGATAAATCAGCAACAAATACTTGGCGGCCATATGCGAGCGTGGCATGACCTTTTCGCCCCAGTCCGAGGATTCGGTCTGGAACAGGCGCATGCCACCCACGCGCAGCAGCGGCAAAATGGCGACGGCCATGCCGATGAAGCCGATACCGCCGAGCCAATGCAGCATCGAGCGCCAGATCAGAATACCGGGCGACATGTCATCCAGCCCGGTCAGTACGGTGGAGCCCGTAGTGGTAATGCCGGACATGGTTTCGAAGATGGCGTCGGTATAGCTGATATGGGCGATCAGCATCATGGGCAGCGCGGCAAAGCTGCAAACCACGGTCCAGCTCCCGGTCGTCAGCAGGTACATGTCACGCGGGCGTAACTGAGCGTTCTGCGGCCGACCGGGAATAACCAGGGCGAACCCGGCGATCAGAGTGATCAGGCTGGACCAGAGAAAGGCATTGAGATCTTCAGGCTGCTCGAAGATCAGCAGGGTCAGCATCGGGATGGCCATGCTGATCGCCAGGGTAATCAGGAATATGCCGATGATGAAACCGATGATGCGCAGCGTCGGCAAGGCCATGTAGAGGGCTCTGGCGGGTTGGAAAATGCGCCATTCTACCTGCGGACGGGCGGCTGTAAACCGCAACGGTGGGGGGCTTTACAAGCGCATCGCCGAGCATAGAATAGCCGCCAGTTGCCGACGTCCGTCGGTTTCCGAGTTCTCCTCAAATGTCCGAAGCTAATCCCTGCCTCACGTGCGGCGCCTGCTGCGCGTTTTTTCGTGTGTCCTTCTTCTGGGGCGAGTGCCAATCCGCGGGCGGTAGCGTTCCGGACGAGCAGGTCATCCAGATCAGCCCCCATTACGTCGCCATGCGTGGCACGGAGAGCAAACCGGCACGTTGCACGCAACTGTTGGGCGACGTCGGTTGTGGTGTGCGTTGCACCATGTACGAACAGCGCTCGAGTAGCTGTCGCGAGTTCGAAGCGTCATGGGCGAACGGTGAGCACAACCCGCGTTGCGACGACGCGCGCAGGGCTTACGGTCTGCCGCCGCTCACTCCGCCGGTGCAACCGGTGATATCGCCTGACCGGGTAGCCTGACGGTACCTCAAGCCGCAGGTGAAGCAGGGCATCGCCTGATGCTTATCTGGCAGGATACCCGAAGCGCCTTTGTGGGAGCCCCGCCCTGGGGCGAAGCTTTTGACTTTGCGGTGTTCTTACGATTCGCCGCGAGGCGCGGCTCCTACAGGGTAGGCAGGCGCCTGCGGGGTTTGTGTAGGAGCCCCGCCCCGGGGCGAAGATTCTTGCTTTGCGATGTTCTTGCGATTCACCGCGAGGCGCAGCGCCTACAGGCTGATGCGCCGTCCCCCGCATACCGCTGAGCTTGCAGCTTGCAGCTTGCAGCATTGAGAATGCGCCATCTTTGTTTTTGGAGGTGGCCGATGGAGGCTCTCGACGCTCTGCTCAACCGTGTTTCCGTTCCTCGCCTGGTCGAACCAGCCCCGGATGCGGCCCAGCGCGAGGTGCTATTTCGCGCAGCCTTGCGTGCGCCTGATCATGGCCAGCTACGTCCCTGGCGCTTTCTGACGGTCGAGGGGCAGGCGCGTGAGCGCATGGGTGAGCTGTTCGCCGAGGCCTTGCAGGTCGCCGATGCGCAGGCTACGCCGGAGGCGCTGAACAAGGCGCGTGGCATGCCGCTGCGCGCGCCATTGCTGGTGGTGGTGATCGCGCGGATTCAGGCTCATCCAAAGGTGCCCGCCTCCGAGCAGGTGATCGCTGCCGGCTGTGCCGCTCACGGCATGCTGCTGGCTGCACATGCTCAGGGTATCGGTGCCGTCTGGCGTACCGGCGACATGGCCTACAACGCCCATGTGGCCCAAGGTTTGGGCCTGGCAGCGGACGAGCAGATCATCGCCTACCTCTACCTTGGCACACCGGAGCGTGAGTTGCGGCGTGCCCCTGAGCTCCGCGTCGAGGATTTCGTCAGCGCCTGGGAGGGCTGATCGAGCGTCGATTCAGCTGGTCTGCTGTTTTGCCGGCAGGCGGAGCGTGGCGATAAAGCCGCCTTCCGGGTGGTTGTTCAGCAGCAGTTCACCACCATGGCGCTGCGCCGCCCGGCGCGCGATGGCCAGGCCGAGGCCATGGCCGGGGCCGCTCTGGCCCGGCGCGCGGAAGAAGGGCTTGCCCAACTGCTGCAGGTGTTCATTGGCCACCCCAGGGCCATGGTCACGCACGCTCAGCGTTACGCTTTGCCCTTGGCTTTGCACGCTGATGAGGACAGGTTGATCCGCTGGACTGAAGCGCAAAGCATTGCGCAGCAGGTTATCCAGCGCACGCTCCAACATGTCTGGCCAGCCTTCCAGGCGTGCACGTGGGTCGAGATCGATCTGCAGTTGTTGTTGCGGTGCGGTCAGGCGCGCGTCTTCCTGTAGGTTGCCGAGCAGGGCGTCCAGGTCGACCGGCTGGGCTGCGCCCGGTTCGGCGTCCAGGCGGGCCAGGGCAAGAATTTCGCTGATCAGCGCTTCCAGTCGATCACACTCCTGACTCAGGCGAGGCCAGAGCTTTTCACGCTCGGCGGCATCGGCGCGCTCCGCCAGGGCCAGTGCAATACGCAGGCGTGCCAGAGGTGAGCGCAGTTCGTGGGAGACATCACGCAGCAGTTGGCGCTGGCTGCCGATCAACCCCTGCAGGCGCTCACCCATGCGATTGAAATCCTTGGCCAGCAGGCCCAGCTCGTCACGGCGCGTGGCCAGGCGGGCCAGGCTGTTCTGCTGATAGGCGGTTTGGCCAAGGTCATGCACGGCGCCGCGCAGGCGATCCAGTGGGCGGGTGATCGTCAGCGTCAGCATCAGGCTGAACAGTGTCAGTACCACCAGGGCGATGGCGATGGCGCTAAGTGGCCAGAACAGGCTGCCGCGGTGCCAGGCTGCCAGCTCCGGATGCGGTATGCGGTAAATGAACAGATAGCTTTCGCCGCTTTCCGGGCTGGTGTATTCGGCCGTCAGGCGGCGCCAGGGCAGGCGACGGTCATCGCCATGGCGCGCCTCGAAAGCGGCGGCGCGCGACGGAAAGGTGCCTTTGACCAGTTGCTGGCCGCTTTCGCCGAGTACCTGGGTATCGATGCGGTATTGGCGTTTGCGTCGCTCGAGAAAGTCCTGGGCGGCTGCCGGCCCCTGCTGTTCATAGTGCTTGACCCACTTGCTATCGAGATCGCCAAGGCCCGGGTGCAGGCTCAGAATCCAGGCGTCCTGATTCAGGGCGCGGCCGAGCAGCAACGACAGACCGGCCACCAGTGCGATGCCCAGCCAGAAAGTCGCCAGAATCCGCCAGAACAGTGAACGCACGGTGATTCCTCATGCAAAAGCCGCCGGGCTCAGGGAGCGCGGCGGCGGGTCTAGGGGGTATCGATCAGTTGGTTTTGCTGTCCTTCTCGGCCTTCCAGGCCTTGAATTCGGCCATTTCCGCGCGGCGAGCTTCCATTTTCTTCTGGTGTTCGTCGAAGGCTTTCTGCTGCTCGGGGTTGAGCAGATCACGCAGGGCCTTGTGCTGGTCGGCGCGGGCCTTGTCCAGCTCCTTCTTCATAGCCTGCTTCTCGGCTTCCGGCAGCTTGTCCAGGTAGCGCTTGGTGATGTCGCGATGGGCCTTCATCTGCTCGCCCATCAGTTTGCGAAACTCCTGGCGCTGTTCCTTGCTCAGGTTCAGCTCCTTGAACATGCCGTGGCTGCGGTCATGGTGGCGAGGGCCACCGTCTTGCATGGGCATGGCGAAGGCCAGGGTCGGCAGGGCAGCGGCGAGCAGCAGGGCGGTGAGGGTCTTGCGCATGGTGATTCTCCTTGTCTCGAAACCGGTAACGACCGGATGGGCTCAGTATGCGGCGGTCAAGGTCAAGGGCAGTCAGGCGTGGGTAAAGCTTGGGTAAAGGCGATGTTGCAGGCTATTTACCTAGCGCCGGCAAAAGCGCTTACAGCGCGTAGTAATAGCCGCGGCTGCGCAGGGCGAGAATGCGCGGGCGGCCATCGGGGTGCGGGCCGAGCTTCTTGCGCAGGTTGCTGACGTGCATGTCCAGGCTGCGGTCATACAGGGTCAATTTGCGGCCCAGGGCGAGTTGCGCCAATGCCTGTTTGTCCACCGGCTCACCCGGTTGGCGCAGCAGGGCTTCGAGCAGGCGGCTTTCGGAAAGTGTCAGGGGGACGTCATGCTCGCCAATGCTGACCACTCCGCGGTTGGGGCTGAAGTTGAGGTCGCCCAGCTCCAGCTGGCTGCTGGCCGGGGCAGGTGCGGTGCGGCGCAGCACGGCGCGCAGGCGTGCGGTCAGCTCGCGTGGGTCGCAGGGTTTGGCCAGGTAATCATCGGCGCCCAGCTCCAGACCGAGGATGCGATCCAGCGGTTCGCCGCGGGCGGAGAGCATCAGTACCGGCAGGTCCGGATGCTCGCCTCGTAGTTGCTTGAGCAACTCCAGGCCGCTGCCGTCTGGCAGCATTACATCCAGCACTACGGCGTCGGGCGCCTGTGCGGCGAGTGCCTGACGGGCACCGCCGGCCTCATGGCAAGCGGTGACCTGAAAGCCCTCCTGGGTCAGCCAGCTGGCGAGCAGCTCGCAGAGTTCCTGGTCGTCATCGATCAGCAGCAGTCGGCTCATGGCTCAATTGATCCATTCGCGACGGGTCTTGCGAGAACCACGCAGCAGGGCGCCGAACACCATCGAGATCAGACTCAGGGCGGCGCCAAGGGCGAACCAGGTCTGCTCCTCGCTGAGCAGTCGGGGTTGAGCCTGCGCCTGGCTTTCTTTGAGCTGCAAGCGCAGGCGCTGATTTTCCTGGCGCAGGCGTTGTAGCTGCACGGCGCTGCTCGCTTGCTGCTCGTTGCGCAATTGCTCGCTTTGCGCCAGGCGCTGCTCCAGCGCCTGACTGTTGATCACGGCTGCAGGGGCGGACGGCTGAGCGGGTTCTTCTTCTGCCTGTACCGAAGCACAAGCCAGCATCACGGTGACCAGCAGGGACAGCGGGATCGAGCGCATCGCGATTCCTTGTGTGCGAAAGCAGCGTGGGTAGCGTTTCGTCAGGGCAGCACTTTCTTGAAGGGTTTGACCAACACGCTGGCATACACGCCGGCTGCGCGGTACGGGTCGGCGTCGGCCCACTGCTGGGCAGCTTCCAGGGAATCGAACTCGGCAACCACCAGGCTGCCGCTGAAGCCCGCCGGGCCCGGATCATTGCTGTCGATGGCCGGGTGTGGGCCGGCCAGCAGCAGGCGGCCTTCCTGCTTCAGCTGCTCCAGACGAGCGAGGTGAGCGGGGCGGGTGGCCAGGCGATTTTCCAGGGAGTTTTCGACGTCGGTGGCGATGATGGCGTAGAGCATCTCAGTCCTTATCTAGGGTCGAAGCGGGGAGGGATGAAGCATTTGCGCCACATGGCCTGCTTGCGGCTAATGTGGGGCATAATAACAAACATCAATCTCAACGAAAGCGCCGCCATGATTGTCGATCTGCACTGCCACAGCACCGCCTCCGATGGCGCCCTGGCGCCCGCCGTAGTGGTGGCCAGGGCGCACGAGCGTGGCGTTCGGCTGCTGGCGTTGACCGATCATGACACGCTGGAAGGCCTCGATGAAGCACGCCGCGCAGCGGCCGCTCTGGATATGCAGTTGATCAATGGGATCGAGCTGTCCTGCACCTGGGGTGGTGCGACCATCCACGTATTGGGCTATGCCTTCGAGCGCGAGGCGCCGGCGCTGTGTGCGGCCATCGATGCCCTGCACCATGGGCGCTGGCAGCGTGCGCAAGAGATCGACCGACGTCTGGCGGCCAAAGGTATGCCTGGCGCTCTGGAGGGCGCGCGGGCGGTTCAGCAGGAACTGGGCGACAGTGGCAACGCGCCGGCCCGACCGCATTTCGCCGAATTTCTGGTGCGCGCCGGTCACGTGCGCGATCGCGCCGAGGCGTTTCGCAAATGGTTGGGCTCGGGCAAGCTGGGTGACGTCAAGCAGCATTGGCCTATGCTGGAAGAAACCGTCGCCACCTTGCGCTCAGCCAGCGCCTGGATCAGTCTTGCGCATCCGTGGCAGTACGACTTCACTCGCAGTAAGCGTCGACGTCTGGTGGCCGACTTCGCGGCAGCCGGTGGCCATGCTCTGGAAGTGGTCAATGGCATGCAGCCTGCCGAGCAAGTCGGTGGTTTGGCCATTCTGGCGCGCGAGTTTGGTTTGATGGCCAGTGTCGGCAGCGATTTTCACGCGCCTGGCGACTGGTCCGAGTTGGGCATGTACCGCCCGTTGCCTGATGACCTGACTGCGCTCTGGGAGCGCTTCGAACATGCACAGCCATCCGCTGTCACTTCATGAGCTGGGAGCAAGTGTGAGTCAATTTTTCCAGGTTCACCCGGAAAACCCACAGGCACGCCTGATAAAACAGGCCGTGGAAATCATTCGTGGCGGCGGCGTGGTGGTCTATCCGACCGACTCCTCCTATGCGCTGGGCTGCATGATCGGTGACAAGAACGCAGTAGAGCGCATTCGTCGCCTGCGGCAGCTGGACGACAAGCACAACTTCACCCTGGTCTGCCGGGATCTTTCGCAGATCGGCCTGTTCGCCAAGGTCGACACGGCGGCCTTCCGTCTGTTGAAGAATCACACCCCGGGCCCTTACACCTTCATCCTCAACGCCACCCGCGAAGTGCCGCGCATGTTGCTGCACCCCAAGCGTCGCACCATCGGCATTCGCGTGCCCAGCCACCCGATTGCCCTGGCGTTGCTGGAGCAGTTGGGCGAGCCGTTGATGAGCGTCAGCCTGATCATGCCGGACGACGAGCTGCCGATGTCCGACCCCTACGAAATGCGCCAGATTCTCGAACACCATGTCGATCTGATCATCGACGGCGGTTTTGGCGGGCTGGAGGCGTCCACCGTGGTCAATCTTGCTGACGACAGCCCGGAAGTGCTGCGTGTCGGTTGCGGCGATCCGACGCCGTTCGACGATCTCTGACACCGCCTTTTCCGTTGTGGGCGCAGCTACCCTATACTCCTTGGCCTTGTCTGGATTTTGGATAGAACGGTTTGAGCCTTAACGACTCCGAGCGTCGGGTGCTGTCAGGGATGCGTCCGAGCGGTCGTCTTCACCTCGGGCACTACCACGGTGTGCTGAAAAACTGGGTCAAGTTGCAGCACGAGTACGACTGCTTCTTCTGCATCGTCGACTGGCATGCTCTGACCACCGAATACGCCGATACCGGCCAGCTTTCCCAGCACGTCATGGATATGGCGGTGGATTGGCTGGCTACAGGCGTAAGCCCCAGCTCTGCAACGCTGTTCGTGCAGTCGCAGGTGCCGGAACATGCCGAGTTGCATCTGCTGCTGTCGATGATCTGCCCGCTCAGCTGGCTCGAGCGCGTGCCGTCGTATAAGGAGCAGCAGGAGCATCAGGGTGGTAAGGACCTCTCCACCTACGGTTTTCTCGGCTATCCGCTGCTGCAGGCTGCAGACATCCTTCTGTACCGCGCCGGACAGGTGCCGGTCGGTGCCGATCAGCTTCCGCACATCGAATTTGCCCGTGAAGTGGCGCGCCGCTTCAACCACCTGTACGGCAGCGAGCCGGATTTCGAGCTGAAGGCCGAAGCGGCCATCGGCAAGCTGGGCAAGAAGGTGGGCAAGCTCTACAGCAACCTGCGCAAGGCCTATCAGGAGCAGGGCGATGCCCAGGCGCTGGAGACGGCGCGGGCCTTGCTCAAGGAGCAGACCAGCATCACCCTCGGCGATCAGGAGCGCCTGTACGGCTATCTGGAAGGCGGTGGCAAGGTGATTCTGAGCGAGCCGCAGCCGATTCTTGCAGAGTTTTCGCGGGTGCCTGGCCTGGATGGCCAGAAGATGGCCAAGTCCAGCGGCAACGCGATATTCCTGCGCGACAGCGATGCCGAGCTCGAAGAAAAACTGCGGCGCATGCCCACCGATCCGGCACGCGTACACCGCGACGATCCGGGTGAGCCGCAGCGTTGTCCGGTCTGGTCGCTGCATCAGTTGCATTCCAGTGCCGAGCAACTGCATTGGGTGATCGAGGGCTGCCGTAGCGCCTCGATTGGTTGCCTCGACTGCAAGAGCGCGCTGTGCTCGTCCTTGCAGGCTGAGCTGACGCCCCTGCAGCAGCGGGCCGTCGACTATGAGGAAAGCCCCGATCTGGTGCGCAGCATCCTCGCCGAAGGCGCCGAGCGCGCGCGTGACGAAGCGCGCGAAACCCTGGCCGAAGTACGCATGGCCATGGGCCTGAATTATCGTTGAAGGAGCGCCAGTCGATGAGTGAGCCCGCCACGCCAACGGTGGACAGCCAGGCCGGCGCCCAGCAGGAGCTGCCGTTCGCCCTGGTTTATGGCGAGGCGGTCACAGAGCTGCCGCTGGATCTATACATCCCTCCGGATGCCCTGGAAGTCTTCCTCGAAGCCTTCGAGGGGCCGCTCGATCTGCTGCTGTATCTGATTCGCAAGCAGAACATCGACATCCTCGATATTCCCGTTGCCGAGATCACCAAGCAGTACATGGGCTATGTCGAACTCATGCATACGGTGCGCCTGGAGCTGGCCGCCGAATACCTGGTCATGGCTGCCATGCTCGCCGAGATCAAGTCGCGCATGCTGCTGCCGCGTTCGAGCGAGGTCGAGGAAGAAGAGGACGACCCGCGCGCCGAGCTGATTCGCCGCCTGCAGGAGTACGAGCGCTTCAAGGCCGCTGCCGAAGGTATCGACGAACTGCCGCGCGTCGGCCGCGACGTCACCGTACCCAAACTGGATGCTCCCGAAGCCAGGGCGCGCAAGTTGCTGCCGGATGTCAGTCTGGAAGAGGTGCTGCTGTCGATGGCCGAGGTGCTGCGCCGCGCCGACATGTTCGAAAGCCACCAGGTTACCCGCGAGGCATTGTCCACCCGCGAGCGCATGAGTGAAGTGCTGGAGCGCCTCAAAGGTGGGGCGTTCGTGCCTTTCGTCGAGCTGTTCGCCGCCGAAGAGGGGCGCCTTGGCGTGGTTGTGACCTTTATGGCAATTCTCGAGTTGATCAAGGAATCGCTGGTCGAGCTGGTGCAGAATGCGCCGTTTGCCGCCATCCATGTTCGAGCTCGTATCGAGCAGGAAGTGGAGGAGTCGCAACCGTCTCCACAATAGGGTGAGCAGTCTCTGGGAGCATTTTTTTAAAGGGAGTTTCAGGTGAGTATTTTTTCGCGTTTCTTCGGTCGCAAGGACGACGACACGGCAGAGCTGACCGGTTTGGTCGCCAATCCCGAGTGCGAGGGTCGAGTGAGTCTGCAGGTGTTGTTCCCCGCTGCGCTGCAGGTGACCCAGGATGGGCTGATCAGTGCCTTGCGGGCCTATCACCCGGAAATGGCCGAGGCGAGTTGCGAGGTCTCCGACGAGGTCGAGCAGTTCTTCGCGCTGGCCGGCTGGGGCGCTCACGTGGTTCGGCTGGTGGGCTTCGATGCGCCGTTTCCTGCGGAGTCGGTCGAGGCCTGCGTCGCTCCGGCGCATTACCCGCAAGAACTCAAAGACGAAGTGCGCGCGAACGCCAGCCATATCCTGCTGTATTACGCCGGCCACGACAGCGACCCGCTGGAGCAATACGTGGTGCTGGCGGCAGTAGCCGGTGCACTGGCGCAATTCGGTGCCATCGCGGTGCTCAATGAGAGTGGCAGAACGTCCTTGCCAGCGGCAATCTTCAATGACCCGGGGTTGCGGCGCGAGAGTCTGGAGGTTTTGCGTAACCTGCCGCTGACCGCGCTGTACTGTGGCTTCGTCAAATACGATGTCGAGGGCGTGCAGGGCACCTGGATGCGCACCTATGGCGGCGGCGTGTTCGGTATTCCCGACCTGGCCGTGCTGGCCGAAGGGCATCATGAGGGCGAGCGTTACTCGGAGCTGTTCGACCAGGTGATGAGCTACCTGCTGCAGAGCGGTGCACAGATGGCGCCCGGACACACCATGCAGGTCGGCGAGACGGCGTTCATGCGCCTGCGTGCGCCGCTGGCCGAGGAGTATTTCCTCGATGGACCGGATCAGTTGCTGGTTGCGGAGATCATCGAGGGGCACGAGATCAATCAGGCCTGAAGCGGCTTTAGGCATTTGCTAGACTGCTGGACCGCGCCCAATGCGGCCCTTTCCATTCATTGCTCCAGGTTTGCCAGACGATGACGCTGTCCGATCCGCATCAGCTTGCCACTGTGCTCGAAGGCCTGCTTCTGGCGTCGGGCAAGCCCATGTCCCTGGAACGCCTGTGCGAGCTGTTCGAGGAGGCCGAGCGGCCTGACATCGGTGTCTTTCGTGATGCGCTGAGCATCCTGGCGCGCTCTTGCGAGGGCCGCGCCTTCGAGCTTAAGGAAGTGGCCTCGGGCTACCGCCTGCAGGTACGCGAGCGCTTCGCTCCCTGGGTTGGCAGGCTATGGGAAGAGCGCCCGCAGCGTTATTCCCGTGCGCTGCTGGAAACCCTGGCGTTGATCGCCTACCGTCAGCCGATCACGCGTGGCGAGATCGAGGACGTGCGCGGCGTGGCGGTCAACAGCAACATCACCAAGACCCTGCTCGAGCGTGAATGGATTCGCGTGGTGGGCTATCGCGACGTGCCGGGACGCCCGGCGATGTTCGCCACCACCAAGGGTTTTCTCGATCACTTCAACCTGAAGAGCCTCGATGAACTGCCGCCCTTGGCCGCCCTGCGTGAGCTGGAGCCCGAGCCCGAGCTGGCGCTGGACGACGATGCCGAGGTGCCGGCAGGGCTGCAGGCGCGTGCCGATCTGGCCTTGCAGGAGGACGGTGAAGCCGCCGAGCCTCGCGAGGAAACCAGCTTCCGTAGCCTGCTGGCCGAGCTGGACGACATGGAACAGGGGCTCAAGACTGATTTCGATGACCTGCGTCTGGTAGAAGACGAAGAGGATGAAGCGGTCGAAGACGATCTGGCCGACCTGGACGGCGATCAGCCGTTGCATTGATATCGCTTAAGCCCTTTATCGAATACTTCAATCTCGCTGTTTGTCCCTCGGCCTTTATTCTTGCGCCCATCCGATCCTTTCTGGTTTAGGCGATCCAATGAGCAAGAGTCCGTGCATCAAGGTCTGTGAATTCGAAAAGGACATCTGCCTGGGCTGCGGCCGCAGCCGTGAGGAAATCAAAGGCTGGAAACGCCTGGACAAGGGTGAGCGCCTTGCGCTGCTGGCCGAGGCCGATATGCGCTTGCTGGCGCTGGAGGCCACCGGAAGGCGCAAGTATTGACCGCATTCCGGTGTAGGAGCCGCGCCTCGCGGCGAATGGCGGGGCGTCGATAATACATGGCCTATACGCAAAGGCTTCGCCCCGGGGCGGGGCTCCTGCGCTTCAGTGTCGTGTTCTTGGTTCGATCACCGCAGCATCGTCTACCCTATGGGCTCTACAGCGCGTATGATGCGCGCCCTTCGATCATCAACTACTACACCGGGAGGTGCCCACGATGACTGAGCACGAACAACCGCGTCCTGCAGGCGAGAAACTGCAGAAAGTCCTGGCCCGCCTTGGGCTGGCCTCGCGCCGCGAAATCGAGACCTGGATCGCCGAAGGTCGGGTCAAGGTCAATGGCGCTGCTGCGACCCTGGGGCAGCGCGTCGATGCCAACGACGCCATCGCCCTAGATGGCCGTTTGCTCAAGCGTGAAGAAATCACCGGTTCGGTTCGCCGCGTGCTGATCTACAACAAGCCGGATGGCGAGATCTGTACCCGTGATGATCCGGAAGGCCGTCCCACTGTATTCGATCGTCTGCCGCGCCCTAAAGAAGGCCGCTGGATCAATATCGGTCGCCTCGATATCAACACCACTGGCCTGTTGCTGTTCACCACTGACGGTGAGCTGGCCAACCGCCTGATGCATCCGTCCTATCAGATGGACCGCGAATACGCAGTGCGTGTACGTGGCGAAGTCACCGAGGAAATGCTGGAGAACCTCAAGAATGGCGTGATGCTCGAGGATGGTCCGGCCAAGTTCACCGACATCAAGGAAGCGCCCGGCGGCGAAGGCTTCAACCACTGGTACCACTGCGTGGTGATGGAAGGGCGTAACCGCGAAGTGCGTCGCCTGTGGGAGTCCCAGGGCCTGGTGGTCAGCCGCCTGAAGCGCGTGCGCTTTGGTCCGGTGTTCCTCACTTCCGAGTTGACCATGGGCCGCTGGCGCGAAATGGACCAGCGTGAAGTGGACATTCTCAGCGCCGAAGTGGGCCTGACTCCGCAGGCGCTGCCAGCGATGAAGGAAAAGACCCGCGAGAAGCTCGACCGTCTGCAGCGCAAGTCGGCCAAACCGGTCGAGGTGCGTGGCAAGCGTGTGCTGCGTCCGGCGAAGGATGAGGTAGGTGCCGAAAATGCCCGTCCGAGCCGTGCGCCGCGCCGTGAGGATGGCGATCAGCGCGCGCCGCGTGGCCCGCGCAAAGACAGCGGTGAGCGTCGTGAAAATGGTCGCGGCACGCCGGTAGCGGAGCGCCCGAGTGATGTGAAGAAGCGTCAGCCGCGTCCGGCCGTCGAGTTGTCCGAGCGTCCAGCACGCAAGCCGCGTCCGGCAACACCCGGCAAGCGTCCGCCCGCCGGCGATGGTCAGCGCCCCGGCTTCGGCCGCAAGCGCTGATAAACGAAAAGGGACTCCGCGGAGTCCCTTTTTTCATTCTGTGTCCCGAATCTAGCTTGAACCATTGCCTTCAGAGCATTCCCGTTTCATCCGGGCTACGCAGGGCGGCCTCTCAGCCGGCCATGGACAGGCGGTTACGGCCTTCGCGTTTGGCCACATAGAGTGCGTTATCGGCGCGGCGCAGCAGGCTTTCGGCAGACTCGCCCGGCAGCAGGCTGGAGCAGCCCAGGCTGATGGACACGTCGATGGCGCGGCCGGCATCCAGGCATTGCAGTTCCATCACCGCAAAGCGCAGGCGCTCGCCTACCAGCGCAGCGCCCTCACGGTTGGTGCCGGAGAGAATCACCAGAAACTCCTCGCCACCGTAGCGAAAGACCATATCGATATTGCGCAACTGGTTCTTCAGGGTCTGGGCGACCGCTTTCAGCACTTCGTCGCCAAGCGTGTGGCCATGGTTGTCGTTGATGTTCTTGAAGTGGTCGATATCGAGCATCAGCAGTGACAGCGGTTGCAGGTTGCGGCGGGCCAGATCCACCTCGCGCTGCAGCACCTGGTCCATGGCGATGCGGTTGCCGGTGTCGGTCAGCGGGTCGCGCAGCGCACTTTGCAGCGCGGTGCGGTAGAGCAGGGCGTTGCGCAGCGGGAATAGCAGGCTGGCCAGCAGCGACTCCAGCTGGATCAGCTCGTCTTCGGCAAAGCGCTGCTTACGGCGGAAAATCAGTTCGCCCAGGTATTCCCCCTCATGGCTCAGGCGATAGCCGGCCGAGTGCGGGGCGCGCTCGCCCAACTCGAGGCGCAGGTCATGCGACGGATGCTGAAAAGCCAGCGCATCGAGCGCCACTAGGCGCTGCACTTCGCGAAAGAACAACGTGAGGATTCGTTCCACGTCCAGGCTGGTCTGCAGTTGCAGGCTGAGTTGGTGGCGCAGCTCTATCAGGTTCGCGGGTTTGAGCGGCAGATTACGACTGCCGGTAAAGCCGAGACGCTGCAGCTTGGCGGCATCGAAATCGATGGTGTTGGATTGGCTGGGGGGAACCATGGAGCTGAACCTCTGGCGCTGATGGTGCGACGAGAGGGTTAGAGCGAATTTCGTGCCAGGTGGTTCAGGTGAGCTTAAAGTCTTGTGAAGTCAGTCACTTAGGTGTTTTTAAAAGCACTGATCGGCAAGGGGTTGCCGGTTGCCTGGCGGCGATGCTGGCAATGTGCTGCCGCTCGGCAAGGGCAGCGGCGGATTTTTGTCGTGTCATGGCTCGCTGACTGGCAGCGGGCCATGGCCGGTAATCACTGGGCGTCGAACGCCTGGCCGTTGATGCCCTTGCTGTCCGGGCCCATCAGGTAGAGGTAGAGCGGCATGATCTCTTCCGGCAGTGGGCGGGTCGCCGGGTTTTCCCCTGGATAGGCCTGGGTGCGCATGGCGGTGCGGGTGGCGCCCGGGTTGATGCTGTTGGCACGCACGTTGGCGATGCCGTCCAGCTCGTCAGCCATGACCTGCATCAGGCCCTCGGTGGCGAATTTCGATACCGCATAGGCGCCCCAGTAGGCGCGGCCCTTGCGACCGACGCTACTGGAGGTGAAGGCGACGGAGGCGTCTTCCGACAGTTTGAGCAGCGGCAGCAGGGTGCTGCTGAGCATGAACATGGCGTTGACGTTCACGTGCATCACGCGCATGAAGTTGTCGCCGGACAGTTGTTCCAGTGGCGTGCGCGGGCCGAGGATCGAGGCATTGTGCAGCAGGCCATCGAGGCGGCCGAATTCGTTCTCGATCATCACCGCCAGTTCGTCGTACTGGTGCGGCAGGGCGGTTTCCAGATTGAAGGGGATCACCACCGGTTGCGGGTGGCCGGCCGCCTCGATCTCGTCATAAACCTGGCTCAGGTTGGCCTCGGTCTTGCCCAGCAGCAGCACCGTCGCGCCATGGGCGGCGAAGCTCTTGGCGGCGGCCGCGCCAATACCGCGGCCGGCACCGGTGATCAGGATGACGCGATCCTTGAGCAGGTCTGGGCGGGCGGTGTAGTCGAACATGTTCAGGGTCCTTCGGGGGAGCATTGATTAGTAGGGCGGGCGAAGCCCGCCAAATGGCAGAGTGGCGGGTTCACCCGCCTTGCGCGATCAGCAACTGCACAGGGCGCGATCGAGCACCGCACGCAGTTCCTGGGGGTGGTCCACGACCACGTCGGCGCCCCAGTTGCGTGGGTTGTCCTCGGGGTGGATATAGCCATAGGTCACCGCTGCCGTGCGGCAGCCGGCGGCGCGGCCGGATTCGATGTCGCGCGCGTCGTCGCCGATGAACAGCACTTCCTCGGGTTTGACGCCCATCTGCTGGCAGGCGAGCAGCAGCATGTCCGGCGCGGGTTTGCTTTGCTCGACATGGTCAGGGCAGACCAGCACTGCCGAGCGCTCGGCCAGATTCAGACCCTGCATGATCGGCTCGGCGTAACGCACCGGTTTGTTGGTAGCGACGCCCCACAACAGGCGTGCTTCTTCGATGTCGTCGAGCAGGGCTTCGATGCCATCGAACGGGCGGGTGAGGACTGCGCAGTGTTCCTGGTAGCGCTCCAGGAACTCCTGGCGCAGGGCTTCGAATGCGGCCGAGTCGGGGTCTTCATCGAAAGCGCAGGCGACCATGGCGCGAGCGCCGCCGGATACCTGGTCACGTATGACCTTGTCTGCCAGTGGCGGCAGGCCGCGAGTGGCGCGCATGGCCTGGGTGATGGCGATGAAGTCCGGCGCCGAGTCGAGCAGGGTGCCGTCCATGTCGAACAGTACAGCGCGCAAACGCATCAGTCTTTCCTCAGCGTCTGGATCATGTAGTTGACGTCAACGTCCGCCTCCAGCTTGTAGTGCTTGGTCAGCGGGTTGTAGGTTAGGCCGATGATGTCCTTGACCTCCAGCCCGGCCGCGCGGCTCCAGGCGCCGAGTTCGGACGGGCGGATGAATTTCTTGAAGTCGTGGGTACCGCGTGGCAGCAGGCGCAGGATGTATTCGGCGCCGATCACTGCGAACAGGTACGCCTTGGGGTTGCGGTTGATGGTGGAGAAGAACACCTGGCCGCCCGGTTTGACCAGTCTGTGGCAGGCACGGATGACCGAGGAGGGATCGGGTACGTGCTCGAGCATTTCCAGGCAGGTGACGACGTCGAACTGTTCCGGCATTTCTTCTGCCAGTGCTTCGGCGGTGATCTGTCGGTAGTCGACTTCGACGCCGGACTCCAGCTGGTGCAGCTGGGCGACCGACAGCGGGGCCTCGCCCATATCGATACCCATCACCGTTGCGCCGCGCTGGGCCATGGCTTCACTGAGGATGCCGCCGCCACAACCGACGTCCAGTACGCGCTTGCCGGCCAGGCCGACGCGCTCGTCGATCCAGTTGACCCGCAGCGGGTTGATATCGTGCAGAGGTTTGAACTCGCTTTCGCGGTCCCACCAGCGGTGTGCCAGGGCCTCGAATTTGGCGATTTCGGCGCGGTCGACGTTGCTCATAAGCATCTCTATTCAAAGCATGGAAAGCGTATCGCCGCTATGTTGCCAGTTTAAGAACGGGCGTGGGGCGGCGCGGATTCGTTCAATGTATGTCAGTTTGTCGCAGTGGTTTGGAAATGTTGTCGCGCCCAAGGTTTATCGGCTGCTCATTTATTTCGTTCATGCGTGGCTTGTCCTCTCTCCCATTTATGGGGGAGGGTTGGGGAGAGGGTCAGGCGAGTAGCTAGGTGTTACCTGGCAGACCTCTCCTCCGGCCCCTCTCCCGCAAGCGGGAGGGGGGAGGATAAGCAGTGTTACTTGCTGGCAATCCTGGCTCCCCATTCCCTGGCCTTGGCAATCAGCTCGCTTTCGTCCATGCGCGTCAGGCGGCCGTCATCCAGCAGTTGCTTGCCGCCAACCCACAAATGCTTCACGCAGTCGCGGCCGCTGGCATAGATCAGCTGCGATACCGGGTCGTAGATCGGTTGCTGGGCCAGACCGGAAAGATCGAAGGCGACCACATCGGCCAGCTTGCCCAGTTCCAGCGAGCCGGTCTGTGTTTCCAGTCCCAGTGCGCGGGCGCCGTTCAAGGTGGCCATGCGCAACGCGCTGTGAGCGTTCAGGGCGGTGGCGGAGCCGGCCACGGCCTTGGCCAGCAGGGCGGCGGTGCGGGTTTCGCCAAGCAGGTCGAGATCGTTGTTGCTGGCGGCGCCATCGGTGCCGATGGCGACATTGACGCCGGCCTGCCACAAGCGTTCGACCGGGCAGAAGCCGCTGGCCAGTTTGAGGTTGGACTCGGGGCAATGCACGATACTGCAGTTGTGCTCCACCAGCAGCGCCAGGTCCTCGTCATCGATCTGCGTCATGTGTACCGCCTGGAAGCGCGGGCCGAGCAGGCCGAGGCGAGCCAGGCGCGCCAGTGGGCGTTCGCCGTGCTTGGCCATGGCTTCGGCCACTTCCTGCGCGGTTTCGTGCACATGCATATGAATGCCGGCATCCAGCTCGTCAGCCAGTACGCGAATCTGTTCCAGCTTGTCGTCGCTGACCGTGTAAGGCGCGTGAGGGCCGAAAGCGATGCGAATACGCGGGTGTTGCTTGAGGTCATCGAACAGCTGCAGGCCCGTACGCAGCGCTTCGGCAGCGTTGAGTGCGCCGGGTACCGGGAAGTCCAGGACAGGGACGGTGATCTGCGCACGCACGCCGGCGTTGTGCACGCGTTCGGCGGCGGTCTGCGGGTAGAAGTACATGTCGGAGAAGCAGCTGATGCCGCCCTTGATCTGTTCGGCGATGGCCAGATCGGTGCCATCGCGGACGAAATCCTCGTCGACCCACTTACCCTCGGCGGGCCAGATATGTTCGTGCAGCCAGGTCATCAGTGGCAGGTCGTCGGCGATGCCGCGCAAAAGCGTCATTGCGGCGTGGCCGTGGGCGTTGATCAGTCCGGGGGCGAGCAGGCAATGCGGCAGCTCGCGCACCTCGGTTGCCGTGTAGCGCAAGGCTTCGCTGCGCGGCGCGATCAGTGCGATGCGTCCGTCGCGGATGCCCAGACCATGGTCGCGTAGCACCACCCCGGCCGGCTCAACGGGCACCAGCCAGGTGGGCAGGAGCAGCAGGTCGAGAGGGGCTTCGGGCATGGGGGATTGTCCGTCTGGCTTGATCGATGCAAGGAAGATCGCCAGTGTATAGATGAACGCACCTGGCTTGAAGTCGTGAGGGCGTGCTGGATTGTTCGGCTGGTCTTGGTCGGTCTGCGTATAATCCGCGATTTTTTGGCGGTGACAGATGGAGTGCGCGATGCGCGAGCAATTGCTGGCGGTGGAGAAGGTTCAGGCAATCGAGTGGCGCGATGGTGCGTTGTACTTGCTCGACCAGCGCCTGCTGCCGCATCGGCAGACCTGGTTGCGCTTCGATTCTGCCGCCGAGGTGGCTGACGCGATTCGCGACATGGTGGTGCGTGGTGCGCCGGCTATCGGCATCGCTGCTGCCTATGGCCTGGTGCTGGGCGTCCGGGCTCGGCTGCAGGCAGGTGGTGACTGGCGCGAGGCGCTGGAGGCGGACTTTGCCAGTCTCGAGCGCTCGCGTCCTACCGCGGTAAACCTGTTCTGGGCCCTGCAGCGCATGCGTGAGCGCCTGGCGCGACTCAAGGATGGCGACGATATCCTGGCTCTGCTGGAGGCCGAGGCGGTGGGGATTCATCTCAGCGACCGTGAGGCCAACCTGACCATGGCGCAACTGGGCATGGAGCTGATTCGCAAGCATCAGGGCAACCCGCAGGTGTTGCTGACTCACTGCAATGCCGGTGCGCTGGCGACCGGCGGCTTTGGCACGGCGCTCGGGGTGATTCGCGCGGCGTACCTGGAAGGTCTGGTCGAGCAGGTCTATGTCGACGAAACCCGTCCCTGGCTGCAGGGCGCGCGGCTGACTGCCTGGGAGTTGGCTGGCGACGGCGTGCCGGTCAGCCTCAATGCCGATGCGGCTGCTGCTCACCTGATGAAAACCAAGGGCATTACCTGGGTCATAGTCGGGGCTGACCGTATCACCGCCAATGGTGATGTGGCGAACAAGATCGGCACCTATCAGTTGGCAGTCAACGCCATGCATCACGGCGTGCGCCTCATGGTGGTGGCGCCCAGTTCGACCATCGACATGAGTCTTGAAAGCGGCGAAGACATCGTGCTCGAAGAGCGTGATGGTCGTGAGCTGCTGGAGGTAGCGGGGCATCGCGTCGCAGCGGATGTGCACGCCGTCAATCCGGTGTTCGATGTGACGCCGGCTGATTTGGTCGACTACATCGTGACCGAGAAAGGCGTTATCGAGCGTCCCGACAGCGCCAAGCTGGCTCAGTTGATGTGTCGCAAGCGCCTGCACTGAGCTGATCGAGCACGGCTTACTCTCTGTAGGAGCCCCGCCCTGGGGCGACGCCTTTGCGTTCACTGGCCGTGCGGCAGCTGCTGCAGGTTGGTCGTTTCGCGTCTTTTCGTCTCGTTTGCTCCGCTTCTTAGTGAGGGTGCTCGGGGTAGGTGTGTGGCGCGCTTTGTGGTAATCTCCGGCAGTTTTCAAGGGGGCTGACTACAGCCACCTTCACTGCATCGAATCGTGACATAACTCGTTGATTTGTCGTGAGTCGCTGATGGCTTGAGGCTATCGCGACGAGCTCCATGGCGTTCAGGAAGAATGACGCGGAGTTTCACCAGAAAAAGGAACCAGGCTTCTCATGGGCGAACTGGCCAAAGAAATCCTCCCGGTCAATATCGAAGACGAGCTGAAACAGTCCTACCTCGACTACGCGATGAGCGTGATCGTCGGGCGTGCGCTGCCGGATGCGCGCGATGGCTTGAAGCCAGTACACCGCCGTGTGCTCTACGCCATGAGCGAGCTGGGCAACGACTGGAACAAGCCCTACAAGAAATCCGCCCGTGTGGTCGGTGACGTGATCGGTAAATACCACCCGCACGGCGACACCGCGGTGTACGACACCATCGTACGTATGGCGCAGGACTTCTCCCTGCGCTACCTGCTGGTTGATGGCCAGGGCAACTTCGGTTCGGTGGACGGCGACAACGCCGCGGCCATGCGATACACCGAAGTGCGCATGACCAAGCTGGCCCACGAGCTGCTGGCCGACCTGGACAAGGAAACCGTCGACTGGGTGCCCAACTACGACGGTACCGAGCAGATCCCGGCGGTCATGCCGACCAAGGTGCCGAACCTGTTGGTCAACGGCTCCAGCGGTATCGCCGTGGGCATGGCCACCAACATCCCGCCGCACAACCTCTCCGAGGTGATCGATGGCTGTCTGGCGCTGATCGACAATGCCGACCTGACCGTCGATGACCTGATGCAGTACATCCCCGGCCCGGATTTCCCCACTGCGGGCATCATCAACGGCCGTGCCGGCATCATCGAGGCCTATCGTACCGGTCGTGGGCGCATCTATATCCGCGCCCGCGTCGAGGTCGAGGACATCGACAAGGTCGGCGGTCGCCAGCAACTGGTGGTCACCGAGCTGCCCTACCAGCTGAACAAGGCGCGTCTGATCGAGAAGATCGCCGAGCTGGTCAAAGAGAAGAAGATCGAAGGCATCACCGAGCTGCGTGACGAGTCCGACAAGGACGGTATGCGCGTGGTGATCGAACTGCGTCGTGGCGAAGTGCCGGACGTGGTGCTGAACAACCTGTACGCCCAGACCCAGATGCAGAGCGTGTTCGGCATCAACGTCGTGGCGCTGGTCGATGGTCAGCCTAAGATCATGAACCTCAAGGACATGCTTGAGGTGTTCGTCCGTCACCGCCGCGAAGTGGTGACCCGCCGTACCGTCTACGAGCTGCGCAAGGCACGGGAGCGTGGTCACATCCTCGAAGGTCAGGCCGTTGCACTGTCGAACATCGACCCGGTGATCGAGCTGATCAAGGCCTCGCCGACGCCGGCCGAGGCCAAGGAACGCCTGATCGCCACTGCCTGGGAATCGTCCGCCGTGGAGGCCATGGTCGAGCGCGCCGGTGCCGACTCCTGCCGTCCGGAAGGGCTCGATCCACAATACGGTCTGCGTGACGGCAAGTACTACCTGTCGCCGGAGCAGGCCCAGGCCATCCTCGAGTTGCGCCTGCACCGTCTGACCGGCCTGGAGCACGAGAAGCTGCTGGCCGAGTACCAGGAAATCCTCAGCCTGATCGGCGAGCTGATCCGCATCCTGACCAGTCCCGAGCGCCTGATGGAAGTCATCCGCGAGGAGCTGGAGAAGGTCAAGGCCGAGTTCGGTGATGCCCGTCGCACCGAGATCGTCGCTTCGCGTCTGGATCTGACCATTGCCGACCTGATCACCGAAGAAGAGCGCGTCGTCACCATTTCCCACGGTGGCTACGCCAAGAGCCAGCCGCTGGCCGCCTACGAGGCGCAGCGTCGCGGCGGCAAGGGCAAGTCGGCCACCGGGGTGAAGGACGAGGACTACGTCGAGCACCTGCTGGTTGCCAACAGTCACGCGACCCTGCTGCTGTTCTCCAGCAAGGGCAAGGTTTACTGGCTGCGTACCTTTGAAATCCCCGAAGCCTCGCGCGCCGCGCGCGGTCGCCCGCTGGTCAACCTGTTGCCGCTGGATGAGGGTGAGCGCATCACCGCGATGCTGCAGATCGACCTCGAAGCGCTGCAGCAGAGCGCCGGTGCCGACGAAGACCTGGACGACGAAGGCGTGGTGATCGAAGGCGAAGCCACCGAAGTGGTCGAGGCCGAGGAAGTCGAAGAGGTCGAGGGTGAAACCCCCGAACTGGTCGCCGAACCGACCGGCGCCTTCATCTTCATGGCCACCGCATTCGGCACCGTGAAGAAGACCCCGCTGGTGCAGTTCAGCCGCCCGCGCAGCGCCGGTCTGATCGCGCTGAAGCTGGAAGAGGGCGATACCCTGATTGCTGCCGCCATCACCGACGGCGCCAAGGAAGTCATGCTGTTCTCCGATGCCGGCAAGGTGCTGCGTTTCGCCGAGAGCAAGGTGCGCACCATGGGCCGTACCGCCCGTGGTGTACGCGGCATGCGCCTGGGCAAGGATCAGCAACTGATCTCCATGCTGATTCCGGAGTCCGGTGCGCAGATCCTCACCGCTTCCGAGCGTGGCTTTGGTAAGCGTACCGGCCTGGGCAAGTTCCCGCGTCGCGGTCGTGGCGGCCAGGGCGTGATCGCCATGGTCACCAGCGAGCGTAACGGCAAGCTGGTCGGCGCCATCCAGGTACAGGACGGCGAGGAAATCATGCTGATTTCCGACCAGGGCACCCTGGTGCGCACCCGTGTCGACGAAGTCTCCAGCTCCGGCCGTAACACTCAGGGTGTGACTCTGATCAAGCTGGCCAAGGACGAGACCCTGGTCGGCCTGGAGCGTGTGCAGGAGCCGACTGCGGTGGAAGAGGACGAACTGGTCGAAGGTGAAGAGCGCGCTCAAGTCGCCGAAAGCGCCGACGCACCAGTCGCCGACGCCGAGGAAGGCAGCGAAGAGTGAAGTCGGGCTCTATGGGAGGGGCTTTAAAAGCCCCTCCCATAGACACGGTGACAGTGTGGACATGCCATCGCCTGGTGGTGGCGTTCTGTGAATCTGAGAGAGACAGACGTGAGCAAGCGAGCTTTTAACTTCTGCGCCGGCCCGGCCGCGCTGCCGACCGCTGTACTGCAACGCGCCCAGGCCGAGATGCTCGACTGGCAAGGCAAGGGCCTCTCGGTGATGGAGATGAGCCATCGCAGCGACGAGTACGTGGCCATCGCCAGCCAGGCCGAGCAGGACCTGCGTGACCTGCTCGCTGTGCCCAACGACTACAAGGTGCTGTTCCTGCAGGGCGGTGCCAGCCAGCAATTCGCCGAGATTCCGCTGAACCTGCTGCCGGAAGACGGCGTGGCCGACTACGTCGAAACCGGCATCTGGTCGAAGAAAGCCATCGAAGAGGCGCGTCGCTATGGCGCCATCAACGTGGCTGCCAGCGCCAAGGCGCACGACTACTTCGCTATCCCCGGGCAGAACGACTGGCAACTTTCGAAAGAGGCTGCCTACGTGCATTATTGCAGCAACGAGACCATCGGCGGCCTGCAGTTCGACTGGGTGCCGCAGGTCGGTGATACCCCGCTGGTCGCCGACATGTCTTCGGACATCCTCTCGCGTTCGCTGGACGTGTCGCAGTTCGGCCTGATCTACGCCGGCGCGCAGAAAAATATCGGCCCGAGCGGCCTGGTGGTGGTGATCGTCCGTGAAGACCTGCTCGGTCGCGCCCGTTCCAGCTGCCCGACCATGCTCGACTACAAGATTTCCGCTGATAACGGCTCTATGTACAACACCCCGGCGACCTATTCCTGGTACCTCTCCGGCCTGGTCTTCCAGTGGCTGAAGGAGCAGGGCGGCGTCGAGGCCATGGAGCGCATCAACCGCGCCAAGAAGGACCTGCTGTACAAGGCCATCGACGACAGCGATTTCTACAGCAACCCCATCGCTCACAACGCGCGTTCCTGGATGAACGTACCGTTCCGCCTGGCTGACGAGAAGCTGGACAAGGCCTTCCTGGCCGGCGCCGATGAGCGCGGCCTGCTCAACCTGAAAGGGCATCGCTCGGTCGGTGGCATGCGTGCCTCCATCTACAACGCCGTTGGCATGGATGCGGTCGAGGCGCTGGTGGCCTATATGGCCGAGTTCGAGAAGGAGCGCGCCTGATATGTCGGAGCAGGAACTGCAAGCGCTGCGGGTACGCATCGACAACCTCGATGAGCGCATCCTCGAGCTGATCAGCGACCGTGCGCGCTGCGCCGAAGAAGTCGCCCGTGTGAAGATGAAGGAATTGAAGGAGGGCGAGTCGCCCGTCTTCTATCGCCCCGAGCGCGAAGCTCAGGTGCTCAAACGCGTGATGGAGCGCAACCGGGGCCCGCTAGGCAATGAGGAAATGGCGCGGTTGTTCCGCGAAATCATGTCGTCGTGCCTGGCCCTGGAAAACCCGTTGAAAGTTGCTTATCTCGGCCCTGAAGGCACCTTCAGCCAGGCAGCGGCGATGAAGCACTTCGGTCATGCGGTGATCAGCGTGCCGATGGCGGCCATCGACGAGGTGTTCCGCGAAGTGGCTGCCGGTGCGGTCAACTTCGGCGTGGTGCCCGTGGAGAACTCCACCGAAGGCGCGATCAACCACACCCTCGACAGCTTCCTCGAGCACGACATGGTGATCTGCGGCGAAGTCGAGCTGCGCATTCACCATCACCTGCTGGTCGGTGAAACCACCAAGACCGACAAGATCACCCGCATCTACTCCCATGCCCAGTCGCTGGCGCAGTGCCGCAAGTGGCTGGATGCGCACTACCCGAACGTCGAGCGCGTGGCGGTTTCCAGCAATGCCGATGCGGCCAAACGGGTCAAGAGCGAGTGGAACAGTGCGGCCATCGCCGGCGACATGGCGGCCAATCTGTATGGCCTGACCAAGCTGGCGGAGAAGATCGAGGATCGCCCGGACAACTCCACGCGCTTTCTCATCATCGGCAGCCAGGAAGTGCCGCCGACCGGCGACGACAAGACCTCGATCATCGTCTCCATGCGCAACAAGCCGGGTGCGCTGCACGAGCTCCTGGTGCCGTTCCACAATAACGGCATCGACCTGACTCGCATCGAGACTCGTCCTTCGCGCAGTGGCAAGTGGACCTACGTGTTCTTCATCGATTTCGTTGGTCATCACCGCGATCCGCTGATCAAGGATGTGCTGGAGAAACTCGCTCAGGAAGCCGTGGCGCTGAAGGTGCTGGGTTCCTATCCGAAAGCGGTGCTGTAAGCCCGAGCTCTTGTAGGAGCGGCTTTAGCCGCGATATTCGTGACTGAGGTCGCTCCTGCAAAGCCTGTGGTGCTCGGTCGAGACAATGAGGTTGTGTAATGAGTTGCGATTTCCTAGCCCTGGCCCAGCCAGGCGTGCAAAAGCTGTCCCCCTACGTACCAGGCAAGCCAGTCGACGAGTTGGCTCGTGAGCTGGGGCTCGATCCGGCCGGTATCGTCAAGCTGGCCAGCAATGAGAACCCGCTCGGCCCGAGCGACAAGGTTCTGGCAGCGATTCGCGCCGAACTGGACGAGCTGACCCGCTACCCGGATGGCAATGGCTTCACCCTCAAGACTGCGTTGGCTGCCCGTTACGGCGTCGACGCCACGCAGGTGACGTTGGGTAATGGCTCCAACGATATCCTCGAACTGGTTGCCCGTGCCTATCTGGCACCTGGTCTCAACGCCGTGTTCAGCGACTACGCCTTCGCGGTTTACCCCATCGCCACTCAGGCAGTCGGCGCGCAGGGCAAGATCGTGCCGGCCAAGGATTACGCTCACGACCTGCAAGCGATGCTTGCCGCCATCGATGACAAGACCCGCGTCGTCTTCATTGCCAATCCCAACAACCCGACCGGTACCTGGTTCGGGCCGGATGCGCTGGAAGCCTTCTTGGCCCACGTGCCGGAGTCGGTGCTGGTGGTGCTGGACGAAGCCTATATCGAGTACGCCGAAGGCGACGAGCTGCCAGACGGTCTGGATTATCTGGCGCGCTATCCGAACCTGCTGGTCTCGCGTACCTTCTCCAAGGCCTACGGCCTGGCTTCGTTGCGTGTCGGCTACGCCATCAGCTCGCCGGCCATCGCCGATGTGCTCAACCGCGTGCGCCAGCCGTTCAACGTCAACAGCCTCGCGCTGGCCGCCTCCTGCGCCGCGCTGGCCGATGCCGATTACCTGTCCGAGAGCCGTCGCTTGAACGATGCCGGGATGCAGCAGCTGGAAGAGGGCTTGCGTGCCCTGGGTCTGAGCTGGATTGCCTCCAGGGCCAACTTCATCGCCGTCGATTTTGGCCGCGACACCGCCGCGATCAACCAGGCGCTGCTGCGTGAAGGGGTGATCGTGCGGCCGATGGCCGGTTACCGCATGCCGAATTTCCTGCGCGTCTCCATCGGTCTGCCGAGAGAGAACGCACGCTTCCTCGAGGCGCTGGCCAAGGTGCTGTCGGCGTGACTGTCACTGCAGTGCAATCCAATGCCCCTAAGATCGGCCGCCTGGTGGTGGTCGGCCTCGGTCTGATCGGTGGCTCCTTCGCCAAGGGCCTGCGTGAGCGTGGTCTGTGCCGGGAGGTGGTGGGGGTCGATCTGGATGCCGAATCGCGTCGTCTGGCGGTACAGCTGGGCGTTGTTGATCGTTGCGAGAGCGACCTTGCTGCCGCCTGTCAGGGGGCCGATGTCATCCAGCTGGCAGTGCCTATCCTGGCCATGGAGAAGGTGCTTGCTCAGCTGGCCGCGCTGGATCTCGGCAATGCCGTGCTGACCGACGTCGGTAGCGCCAAGGGGAATGTCGTGCGTGCGGCACGTCTGGCATTTTCCGGCAAGGCTGTGCGTCTGGTGCCCGGCCATCCCATTGCCGGGTCCGAGCAGAGCGGGGTGGAGGCGGCCAACGCCGAGCTGTTCCGGCGCCACAAGGTCATCCTGACGCCCTGCGAGCACAGCGATGAGGCCGCTCTGGCACTGGTCGAAGGGCTGTGGCGCGAGCTGGGGGCGGATGTCGAGGCGATGGAGGTCGAACATCACGACCAGGTGCTTGCCGCCACCAGTCATCTGCCGCACCTGCTGGCCTTTACCCTGGTCGACTCGCTGGCCAAGCGCAGCGAGAACCTGGAAATTTTCCGCTACGCCGCTGGCGGTTTCCGCGACTTCACGCGGATCGCCGGCAGTGATCCGGTGATGTGGCACGATATCTTCCTCGCCAATCGCGAGGCCGTGCTGCGCACACTGGATACGTTTCGCGACGACCTCGACGCTTTGCGCGATGCGGTCGACGCCGGGGATGGGCATCAACTGCTGGGCGTGTTCACGCGCGCCCGCGTGGCCCGCGAACATTTCAGCAAAATTCTGGCCCGCAGGGCCTATGTGGACGCTATGCACTCGACCGATCTGATTTTCCTGGCAAAACCTGGTAGCTCGCTGGCTGGACGTATCCGCGTACCGGGTGACAAATCCATCTCGCACCGTTCGATCATGCTGGGTTCGCTGGCCGAAGGCACCACCGAGGTCGAAGGCTTCCTCGAGGGTGAAGACGCCCTGGCCACGCTGCAGGCATTCCGCGACATGGGCGTGGTCATCGAAGGCCCGCACCACGGCCGCGTGACCATCCATGGCGTTGGTCTGCATGGCCTGAAAGCACCGGCCGGCCCGCTGTACATGGGTAACTCCGGTACCTCCATGCGCCTGCTCTCCGGCTTGCTGGCCGCGCAGCCGTTCGACACCACGCTGACCGGTGATGCTTCGCTGTCCAAGCGCCCGATGAATCGCGTGGCTAAGCCGCTGCGTGAAATGGGGGCGGTGATCGAGACCGGCCCGGAAGGCCGTCCGCCACTGACCATCAAGGGCGGTCAGCGCCTGACCGGCATGGCCTACGATATGCCCATGGCCAGCGCCCAGGTCAAGTCCTGCCTGCTGCTGGCCGGCTTGTACGCCGCTGGCAACACCTCGGTTACCGAGCCAGCGCCGACCCGTGATCACACCGAGCGCATGCTGCGCGGCTTTGGCTACCCGGTCAGCGTCGAGGGCAGCACGGCCTGTGTCGAGTCCGGCCACAAGCTGAGCGCCACGCGCATCGAAGTACCGGCGGATATTTCCTCGGCTGCTTTCTTCCTGGTCGCTGCCAGCATCGCTGAGGGCTCCGAACTGGTGCTGGAACACGTCGGCATCAATCCGACCCGCACTGGCGTGATCGATATTCTCAAGCTGATGGGCGGTGACATCATCCTGGAAAACCAGCGTGAAGTCGGCGGTGAGCCAGTGGCCGACATTCGCGTGCGTGCGGCCAAGCTCAAGGGTATCGACATCCCTGAAGACCTGGTGCCGCTGGCCATCGATGAGTTCCCGGTACTGTTCGTCGCCGCTGCCTGTGCCGAAGGTCGCACCGTGTTGCGTGGCGCCGAAGAGCTGCGGGTCAAGGAGTCCGACCGTATCCAGGTCATGGCCGACGGCCTGATCGCGCTGGGCGTGAAGGCCGAGCCGACCCCGGACGGCATCATCATCGAAGGCGGCGCCATTGGCGGTGGCGAAGTCTGGGCGCATGGCGATCATCGTATCGCCATGTCCTTCAGCGTCGCCTCGCTGCGCGCCAGTGCGCCGATCCGCATCCACGACTGCGCCAACGTCGCCACGTCCTTCCCCAACTTCCTCGCCCTGGCGGCTGAAGTCGGTATCAACGTGGCTGTAGAGGGCAACGCATGAGCGCCCCGGTAATCACCGTCGACGGGCCGAGCGGGTCGGGCAAGGGCACGCTTTGCGCCTTGCTGGCCAAGCAGTTGGGCTGGAACCTGCTCGATTCCGGTGCGCTCTATCGCCTGCTGGCCTTTGCTGCCGGTAACCACGGTATCGACCTGACCAACGAAGAGTCGCTCAAGCAACTGGCCGCGCACCTGGATGTGCAGTTCATCGACAAACGCATCATCCTCGAGGGCGAGGAGGTGACCGACGCCATCCGTAACGAGCAGATAGGCGCGGGCGCTTCCATGGTCGCCTCGCTGCCTGCCGTGCGTGAAGCGCTGCTGCAGCGTCAGCGCGCGTTTCAGGAAATGCCAGGCCTGGTGGCAGACGGTCGCGACATGGGTACCGTGGTGTTCGCCGACGCGCCGCTGAAGATTTTCCTCACCGCCAGCGCCGAGGAGCGTGCCCGTCGTCGTTACTTGCAGTTGAAGGCCAAGGGCGATGATGTTAATCTCGCGAGTCTTCTCGACGAGATACGTGCGCGCGACGAGCGCGATACCCAGCGCGCGGTGGCTCCGCTCAAGCCGGCAGCCGACGCAATAGTGCTGGATTCCACCGAACTCTCCATCGAGCAGGTGCTTGAACGAATTCTGAGCGAGGTCGCTGATCGCGATCTCGCCGGTTAAGGATTCTCGATTGCCTTAAATCGCTGAATCCGCCAGGAGGCATGCGGGAGACCAGTCCTAGTCCTGCAGGCCTCTTTTCACATGAACGAACCCACATTGTCTGGAGTGTGGTTTGGGCGAATCCCCGCCCTTGATCAACAGGAATCAACATGAGCGAAAGCTTTGCAGAACTATTTGAAGAAAGCCTGAAATCCCTCGACATGCAGCCGGGCGCCATCATCACCGGTATCGTGGTCGACATCGACGGTGACTGGGTTACCGTTCACGCCGGCCTGAAGTCCGAGGGCGTCATCCCGCTCGACCAGTTCTTCAACGAACAAGGCGAGCTGACCATCAAGGTCGGTGACGAAGTCC
>Ga0209699_100325_pt1 | contig 33630 bp, 32 predicted proteins | sample SynthPrep_1_END__FD_187204 | JGI IMG/M metagenome (GOLD analysis project Ga0209699, IMG submission 187204) | Synthetic microbial communities from Ohio, USA - SynthPrep_1_END_DS7_MetaG (SPAdes) (version 2) | ecosystem: Engineered > Bioreactor > Aerobic > Activated sludge | place: USA: Ohio...
CCCCTTGCCCGCGAGCGCCTCGGCCGCCTGGTCGGTGAACTCGAGGGTTACCGGGTTCTGGAGCCTGCCGCCAGCAATGGCGAGGAGGCCCTGACCCTGATCGATAGCCTCAAGCCGGATGTGGTGCTGCTGGATATCCGCATGCCCGGCCTCGATGGCCTGCAGGTCGCCGCAAAGCTTTGCGAGCGCGAAGCGCCGCCAGCGGTGATCTTCTGCACGGCCCACGACGAATTTGCCCTGGAGGCCTTCCAGGTCAGTGCGGTCGGCTATCTGGTCAAGCCGGTACGCTCCGAGAGCCTCGCCGAGGCACTGAAGAAGGCCGAGCGGCCCAATCGTGTGCAACTGGCGGCGCTGACCCGCCCTGCGGCGGAGACCGGCGGCGGCCCGCGTACCCATATCAGTGCACGAACCCGCAAGGGCATCGAACTGATCCCGCTGGATCACGTCGTCTATTTCATTGCCGACCACAAATACGTCACCCTGCGCCATCAGGGCGGCGAAGTCCTGCTGGACGAGCCATTGAAGGCGCTGGAGGACGAGTTCGGTGATCGTTTCGTGCGCATCCACCGCAACGCGCTGGTCGCCCGCGAGCGCATCGAACGCCTGCAACGCACGCCGCTGGGGCATTTTCAGCTGTTCCTCAAGGGCCTCGATGGTGACTCGCTGGTCGTGAGCCGCCGACACGTTGCCGGGGTGCGCAAGCTGATGCAGTCGCTGTAGCGAGTCAGGCCATTGCGGGAGCTGCGGCCGATGGCCGCCTCCCGAGCCCTGCACGGGCGAGCCTGTTATGATTCGCGGCAATCCGTTCTGTGGAATTGCCCCATGTCCCGCGAAATTCGCATTGCCACCCGCAAGAGTGCCCTGGCCCTGTGGCAGGCCGAATACGTCAAAGCCCGTCTGGAACAGGCTCATCCCGGTCTGACGGTCAGCCTGGTGCCGATGGTCAGCCGTGGCGACAAGCTGCTCGACGCGCCGCTGGCGAAGATCGGTGGCAAGGGGCTGTTCGTCAAGGAGCTGGAAACCGCCCTGCTGGAGAACGAGGCCGACATCGCCGTGCACTCGATGAAGGACGTGCCGATGGACTTTCCCGAAGGCCTGGGCCTGTATTGCATCTGCGAGCGTGAAGACCCGCGTGATGCCTTCGTTTCCAACACTTTTGAAAGCCTCGATGCCCTGCCGGCAGGCAGTGTGGTCGGCACCTCCAGCCTGCGTCGCCAGGCGCAACTGCTGGCGCGTCGGCCCGACCTGAAGATCCGTTTCCTGCGGGGCAACGTGAATACCCGTCTGGCCAAACTCGACGCCGGCGAATACGACGCCATCATTCTCGCCGCTGCCGGTCTGATTCGCCTGGGTTTTGAAGAGCGCATTCGCTCCTCGATCAGTGCCGAGGACAGTCTCCCGGCTGGTGGCCAGGGAGCGGTGGGTATCGAGTGCCGCACGGCCGACAGCGATGTGCATGCCCTGCTGGCGCCGCTGCATCACCCTGCGACCGCTCTGCGTGTGACCGCCGAGCGTGCGCTGAACAAGCGCCTCAATGGCGGTTGTCAGGTGCCCATCGCCTGCTACGCGCTGCTCGAAGACGATCAGCTGTGGCTGCGTGGCCTGGTCGGCCAGCCTGACGGTGGTCTGCTGCTGCGCGCCGAGGCCCGCGCCGCCAGCCGCGATGCCGAAGCCCTGGGCGTGAGCGTGGCCGAGGATCTGCTGGGGCAGGGTGCCGAAGCCATTCTCAAGGCGGTGTATGGCGAGGCCGGCCATTCGTGAGCGCCTGGCGCCTGCTGCTGACCCGTCCTGCCGAGGATTGTGCCTTGCTGGCGCAGACGCTGGCCGAGCGTGGTGCCGTCGGCAGCTGCATGCCACTGCTGGCCATCGAGGCGTTGGACGAGACGGCTGAACAACGTCGCATCGTTGCCGAGTTGCGGGGCTACTGTGCGGTGGTCGTCGTCAGCAAGCCGGCGGCCCGTCTCGGCCTGGCGCTGCTGGATCGGCATGGTGTCCGCTCCGTGGCGCAGCAGCCCTGGTTCGCGGTTGGCGCTGCGACCGCCGCATTGCTCGCCGAGCAGGGGCTGCACACCCATTACCCGGAGCAGGGCGATGACAGTGAAGCATTGCTCGCCCTGCCGGCCTTGCAGCAGGCCATTGCCGCTGTCTCTTCACCGCGTGTGCTGATCCTGCGGGGCGAGGGTGGCCGAGAATTTCTCGCCGAATGCTTGCGCGGCCAAGGAGTGGCGGTCGACTATCTGCCACTGTATCGCCGCGTACTGCCGCAGTACGCAGTGGGGGAGCTGGGGCGGCGTGTGCGAGCGGAACGCCTGAACGGCCTGGTTGTCAGCAGTGGGCAGGGGTTCGAACATCTGCTGCAGCTGGCTGGCGATGACTGGCCGGCATTGGCTCGGCTACCCTTGTTCGTACCCAGCCCGCGTGTCGCCGAGCAGGCGCGCAACGCGGGTGCGGAAATCGTTGTGGACTGTCGTGGCGCCAACGCCGCGGCCTTGCAGGCAGCCCTGGAGCAGTTTCCGGCTGCCGCCCTCTAAAAGGACGGATACGTGAGCGAAGCATCCACCCCGAAGACGCCAGATGAAAAAACGGCCAGCGAAGCCGTGAAGACCACTCCCCCAGCCGCGCCCGAGAAGGCGCCACGCAGTGGCGGCTCGGCAGCCGGGCTTGCCGCATTCGCCTTGTTGGTCGGCCTTGCCGGTGCCGGAGCGGGCGCCTGGAGCCTCTGGCAGTTGCACGCGTTGCAGAGCCGGGATCAGCAGCAGGCCGAGGATCTGCAACGTACGCGTGACGACAGCGCGAAGCGCGTGGAAGAACTGGCGCAGCGCCTGGACTCGCGCCTGGCAGCGCTGCCCAGTGCGGCCGAGCTGGATGAGCGTCGCCGCCTGCTGGCCAATCTGCAAAACGATCAACAGCGCATGAGTCAGCGCCTGGAGTCGGTGCTCGATGGCAGCCGTCAGGACTGGCGCCTGGACGAAGCCGAACACCTGCTGCGCCTGGCGACCTTGCGCCTGTCCGCCCTGCAGGACGTCGCCACCGCCGAGGCACTGGTGCTGGCTGCCGACGATATTCTTCGGGAACAGGACGATCCGGCTGCCTTCGCAGCTCGTGAACAGCTCAGTCGTAGCCTCGAAGCGCTGCGTACCACGCAGCGTCCGGATCGTGTGGGCCTGTTCCTGCAACTGGGCGCCCTGCGTGAGCAGGCCACCACGCTCAACCCCCTTGCGCCGACCCTCGAGGGGCAGGGCGACGTGCTTTCCGACCTGGCCGCCGAAGGTGATGGCAGCGCCTGGTGGGGCGAGTGGGTGAAGAAGCTGTCGGAGTACTTCCGCATCGAATTCGACGCCGACCGCAACGTGCGCCCGCTGCTGTCCGGGCAGAGTCTGTCGCAGGTGCGCCTGAGTCTGTCGCTGGCGCTGGAGCAGGCGCAATGGGCCGCGTTGCATGGCCAGACCGGGGTGTACCAGCAGTCGTTGAAGCAGGCCGAGGAAATCCTCGATGCCCATTTCAACCTGGATAACCCCGACAGCCGTGCCCTGCGTCAGCGCTTCAGCGAGCTGGCCGATGCCAGCATCGAGGTCAGGGTACCGGATCTGAGCGATTCGCTCGATGCGTTGCAGGCCTACCTGCAACGCAAGCAGGCGCAGCGCCGGCAGGGGGCCGAGGCGGCCGGGGAGGCGCAATGAAACGCCTGATCTGGCTTCTGCTGTTCCTGGCGATCGCCGCCGGTCTTTACCTGCTCAGCCTGGCCATCGAGGCGGATCGAGGTTATGTGCTGTTCGCCTACAAGGGCTTTCGGTACCAGTCCGGCCTGTGGGCATTTCTCGGCCTGCTGTTGGTCGTCGTGGTGCTCTATTACCTGATCAGGCTGGGGCTGCGTCTGCTGCTCAGTTCGACGCGGCTGGCCAATCCCTGGTCTCGACTGCATCGCAATCGCCGCGTTCGCCAGGCGTCCGAGCAGGGCATGCTGGATCTGGCCGAAGGGCGCTGGGCGCGTGCCCAGCGCCAGCTGACCCGCGCAGCGGAAGCCGACAGCCAGCCGTTGATGTACTACCTCGGTGCGGCGCGGGCGGCCAACAAACTCGGCCAGCACGAGCAGAGCGATGCTCTGCTCGAGCGTGCCCTGAACAAGCAACCGCAGGCCGAGCTGGCCATCGCCCTGACCCACGCCGAACTGCAACGCAGCCGGGGTGACAGCGATGCCGCGCTGGAAACCCTGCAGGCGATGCGCGAGCGTCATCCGGGCCATCACCTGGTGTTGCGCCAGCTTCAGCGCCTGTACCTGCAGCGACAGGACTGGTCGGCGCTGTTGGGGCTGTTGCCGGAACTGCGCAAGGAAAAGGCCTTGCCTGCCGCCGAGCTCGACGAGCTGGAGCGCGAGACCTGGCGCGGCCGACTGGCCGATGCCGGCCTGGCTGCGCAGGGGCAGGGCGAGACGGCTTTGCAGCCGCTGACCCAGGCCTGGCAGCAGCTTTCCGCACCCTTGCGGCAGGAGCCGGAGCTGATCGCCACCTACGTCGAGCAGTTGCGTCGACTGGGTGCGCAGGAAGAGGCCGAAGAGGTGCTGCGCAGTGCGCTGAAGCGGGGCTATGACAGCCGCCTGGCGCGCTTCTATGGCGTGCTGCGTGGCGCCGACCCGGCGCGCCAGTTGCAAACGGCCGAGCTGTGGCTGAAACAGCATCCGAACGATCCGGCACTGCTGCTGACCCTGGGACGGCTGTGTCTGCAGAACCAGCTGTGGGGCAAGGCGCGGGATTATTTCGAGACCAGCCTGAGGCTCGAGCGCCATCCGGAAACCTGCGCCGAACTGGCGCGGTTGCTGGCGCAACTGGGTGAGCTGGAGCGCAGCAACCAGTTGTTGCTGGAGAGCCACAATCTGCTGCATCAGGGCTTGCCCAGCCTGCCGCAGCCTCAAGGCGCAAGCGCCTGAGCGGACGGAGGGGCCTTTCGTCCTGACGAGCAGCTGTTTGCCATGCATGAGGCGCCTTGAAAGGCGCCCCTGCTTTCCTCTACCGTACTGCCCTCGATTTTCCTCCCGGAGCCATCATGCAATTGGCCAGCCCGCGTCCCCTGTTCTTCCTGGCATTCCTCGGCTGCGTGCTGCTCATGGCAGTGGCTCTGTATCTGGAGCATGTGGTGGGACTGGAGCCCTGCCCGATGTGTATCGTCCAGCGCATCTGCGTGATCGGTTTCGGTCTCGTCTGCCTGATCGCCGCGATCCACGGCCCTGCCCGCCTCGGTCAGCGTATCTACGCCGTTCTGGCGCTGCTCTTCGTGCTGGTAGGTGGCGCCACGGCCGGCCGGCAGATCTATCTGCAGAGCGTGCCTGCCGATCAGCTCGAGGCGTGCCTGCCGAGCCTGGAGTTCATGATGCAGGCCTTGCCGATGCAGGATGTCGTGCGTCTGGTCTTCCAGGGCACTGCGGATTGTGCAGAGGTCAATTGGACCCTGTTCGGCATGAGCATCCCCGAATGGAGCCTGCTGGCCTTCATCGGCATGCTCGGTTTCTGTCTGTTCCAGCTGTTGCGCCGCCGTTGAGATGCAGGCGGCACGGCGCTCTTGCCGTGCCGATAAAACGCGCGTATTAATTTTCTCCCAAAGGCGCCTTGATGGTGTTTGCCAGCGAGCATAATCTGGCTCGCACGCACCGTCGGAAAAACGCCATTCTGCGGTTGTCTTCCCAGGATCAGGCACCGATTGACGGAAAATCGTCGGCAATGATTTTGAACGTCGCGCAGCGACGGCCGAAAGGTGGCTGCCATGGATGGCGGGCCATGAAAACGTCTCGGGAACGGACGTATGACAGGCATCATCGATAAGGGAAGCGAGGTTCATCATGCTTGAGAGTTGTCGCAACGCACAGGAACGCTGGGGCGGGGTTCACCAACTGATCGACCGTTGGCTGGGGGAGCGACGCGAGCTGGTGCTGGCCTATACCTCCCTGACCAGGGCGCCGCAGGCTCCCGCGATCAATGGCGAGTCCCTGCAGGGCTTTTGCGAGTTGCTGGTGGACTATGTGTCAGCCGGCCATTTCGAGGTCTACGAGCAGCTCACCAACGAAGCCAGGGCCTTCAATGACCAGCGCGGCCTGGAACTGGCCAAGCAGATCTATCCACGTATCGAGGTCATCACCGAAGTGGCTCTGGCCTTCAATGACCGTTGCGATAACGGCGATTGCCGGGACAGCGCCTCGCTGGTGGACGAGCTCAATCGCCTGGGGCAACTGCTGCACGAGCGTTTCGAGCTGGAGGACTGCCTGATCGAGGTGCTGCACAACGCCCATCAGGAACAGGCTGCGGTTTTGGCGTAAGCGTCATGGCCATGCACGGGGCGCCTCGCGCAGCGCGCTCATTGCGCCCGGTCACGGCACCTCGCTAGCGTCCGGTGGTCATCGGTGTCAATTGGCCACGTCGAGCAGTTCCAGGTCGAACACCAGCGGTGCCTGGGGGGGAATCAGATCTCCGGCACCTTCTTCTCCGTAGGCCAGGGCCGACGGTATCACCAGACGCCAATGGGCGCCCTTGGGCATCTGCAGCAGCGCGCTGCGCCAGCCGGCGATCAGGCTGTCCAGCCGAAACCACTGGGGTGAGCTGCTTTCATCGAAGACGCTGCCATCGGCCAGGGTGCCGCGATAGCGAACCTGCACACGGCTGCTGGCGCTGGGTTTCGCGCCGCTTCCGGCGCGCAGCTCGGTGATCAGCACGCCGTTATCCAGAGCCCGTACATCAGGACGCAGGCGTTGCGCTGCGAGAAAGCGTTTTTCCGCTTCGACGGCTCTGGCGTGTTGCTGCGGACTGGCGGCGATGCTGGCTTCGTGCGCATCGAGCAATTGCTCGATGCGCACGTCCGGTAGCCGCAGCGGCTTGCCCTCGTAGGCCTCGCGCAGCCCCGTGAGCAGATAGTCCAGCGGCAGATCCGGCACTTGCTCCTGGAGGCGTTCGCCCAGACGCACGCCCAGGCTGTAGGCCAGATCCTGCCGTTGCTGGTCGGCCTGTACGGCCAGGCTGCAGCCGATGGCGAGGGCGGCTAATACGGCGCGGCTCATGCTGATGTTCTCCCGATCAAGACCTTGGCGATTATGCCAGGGGTGGTGTGCCTGTGCGCTGATCACCAAAAGGCCTATGGCGGGGCCTCGCGGCTGCGTCTAGTATGGGCGCATCCACATCCGCCAGGAGGCGCGCCATGTCGGCCAAGAAGAAGTCCATCACTACCCCGTTGCATTTGCTTCACCAACTGTCTGCCAGCCTGCTCGAACATCTGGAAGGCGCTTGCTCGCAAGCGTTGGTCGATGCCGAGAAACTGCTGGCCAAGCTCGAGAAACAGCGCGGCAAAGCCCAGGAAAAACTGCACAAGGCCCGCAGCAAGCTGCAGGAGGCTGCCGTTGCCGGCAAGGCCAAGGCACAGGCCAAGGCCAAGGATGCAGTCGCTGAACTGGAAGAGCTGCTCGATGGCCTGAAGGCCAGCCAGAGCGAGACGCGTACCTATATCGCTCAGCTCAAGCGCGATGCCCAGGAAAGCCTGAAGCTGGCACAAGGCGTCGGCAAGGTGAAGGAAGCGGTCGGCAAGGCACTGTCGGTGCGTGAAGCCAAGGTGGTCGCTCCTGCGGCGAAGCCGGCCAGCCAACCGGCCGCGGCGAAGAAACCTGCCGCTGCGAAACCTGCCGCCGCGAAAGCTCCGGCGAAAAAGGCCCCGGCCAAACCTGCCGCCAAGTCTGTCGCAGCCAGCAAGCCGTCTGCCAAACCGGCCGCCAGCAAAGCGGCTGCTGCGAAACCTGCTGCACCGAAGACAGCGGCCAAGCCCGCCGCCAAGCCTGCGAACAAACCGGCTGCCAAGCCAGCGGCGGCGAAGCCTGCTGCGTCGAAGGTTCCAGCCAAACCGACAGCGGCCAAGCCCGCGAGCAAGCCTGCCGCAGCCAAGCCAGTTGCCAAGGCGGTTGCCAGCAAGCCAGCGGCGGTGAAACCTGCTGCACCGAAGACAGCGGCCAAACCCGCTGCCAAGCCAGCAGCAGCGAAACCTGCTGCGCCGAAGGCTGCGGCCAAACCGGCTGCCGCCAAGCCCGCGAGCAAACCGGCTGCCAAGGCAGCTCCTGCCAAACCGGCAGCGCCGAAGGCTCCGGTGAAGAAGGCTCCGGCCAAGCCAGCCGCCAGCAAACCGGCCGCAGCCTCCGTAGCGCCAGCGGCTCCTGCTGCTCCTGCGGCCCCGGCAGCTGCCACCAATGGCGCTACTGCTCCGGCTGCGCCAAGCGCTTCCTAAAGCGCCGCGACGGCGTCGCGCAGCACTTGCAGCGCGGCGCTGTCCTTTCCGCTCAGGCGATGCAGCCAGTCGCTTCTGGCATCTTCGCCCGTCCAGCCTTCTGCTGCGGCCTGCAGGCGTTCGAGCAGCACCTTTTCGGCTTGCAACTCCAGATTCCTGATCCGTTCGCGCAGGACAGCCAGTTCGGCATCCTGGCTGGCGGCCGTGCGCCATTCGCGGCGGGTCTGGCGCAGTGGCGAGACGACGCTGCGCTGCCAGGGGTCGGCCAGCGCGCGCAGAGCGCTCAGGCGCTCATCCAGACAACGCGCACCACGTCGCTCCAGCCAGGCGCAGGTCAGTAGCAGGCAGACATCGCAGCCGGAGTCCTGCAGCTCCAGGCAGGCGTTCTCCACCCCCGGTCGGGCATAGAGTTCCAGAGCGAAATTCCATAGATCCTGCACGCGGCCTCCCGGGCGATTTCGGGGCGAAACTGATAGACTCCGCCGCCATTATGATCCGACTCCAGAACCTCACTCTACAGCGTGGTCCGCAACGCCTGCTCGAAGGCGCCGAGCTGACCCTGCATGCCGGCCAGAAGGTCGGTCTGATCGGTGCCAACGGCGCCGGCAAGTCCAGTCTGTTCGCCCTGTTGCGTGGCGAACTCGGCCCCGATGCCGGTGACTGCCAGTTGCCGCCGGACTGGCGTATCGCCCACATGCGCCAGGAGGTGGACAACCTGGAGCGCCTGGCCGTCGATTACGTGCTCGACGGTGATGTGCACCTGCGTACGATCCAGGCCGAACTGGCCCGTGCCGAAGCTGAGCACGACGGCACCGCCATCGCCCGCCTGCACAACGAACTGGACAACGCCCAGGGCTACAGCGCCGACGCCCGGGCGCGCAAGCTGCTGGCCGGGCTCGGCTTCACCAGCGAGCAGATGGACAAGCGCGTCGGCGACTTCTCCGGTGGCTGGCGCATGCGCCTGAACCTGGCCCAGGCGCTGATGTGTCCTTCCGAGCTGCTGTTGCTCGACGAACCGACCAACCACCTCGATCTCGACGCGATCCTGTGGCTGGAGGAGTGGCTCAAGGGCTACCCGGGCACGCTGCTGCTGATCTCTCACGACCGCGACTTCCTCGATGCCGTGGTCGACCATGTTGCGCACCTGGAGCAGCAGAAGCTGACGCTCTACCGTGGCGGCTACTCGGCCTTCGAGCGCACTCGCGTCGAGCGCCTGGCGCAGCAGCAGCAGGCGTTCGAGAAGCAGCAGGCGCAGCGTGCGCACATGGAGGATTTCATCCGCCGCTTCAAGGCCAAGGCGACCAAGGCACGCCAGGCGCAGAGCCGCATCAAGGCGCTGGAGCGTCTGGAGGAACTGGCGCCGGCGCATGTCGATTCACCGTTCGACTTCGTCTTCCGCGAGGCGGACAAGGTTTCCAGCCCACTGCTGAACCTGTCCGAGGCGCGCCTGGGCTATGGCGACAAGAGCGTGTTGGAGAAGGTCAAGCTGAGCCTGGCGCCGGGCGCGCGCATTGGCCTGCTCGGCCCCAACGGTGCTGGCAAGTCGACCCTGATCAAGACCCTCGCCGGCGACCTGAGTGTGCTCGGCGGTGAGCTGGCCCGTGGCGAGAACCTGGCCATCGGCTACTTCGCCCAGCATCAGCTCGATGCCCTCGACCCCAAGGCCAGCCCGTTGCTGCATCTGCAACGCCTGGCGCCGAGCGAGCGCGAGCAGACCCTGCGCGATTTCATCGGCGGCTTCGATTTTCGTGGGGATCGCTGTGACGAACCGGTGGTCAATTTCTCCGGTGGCGAGAAAGCGCGCCTGGCCCTGGCATTGATTGCCTGGCAGAAGCCCAATCTGCTGCTGCTCGACGAGCCCACCAACCACCTCGATCTGGAAATGCGCCTGGCCCTGACGATGGCATTGCAGGAGTTCGCCGGGGCGGTGCTGGTGGTGTCCCACGATCGTCACCTGCTCAAGAGCACTACCGACGAATTCCTGCTGGTGGCCGACGGTCGCATCCAGCCCTTCGAGGGCGATCTGGATGACTATGCGCGTTGGCTGATCGATTTCCGGGCTCGTCAGCAGCCGGTCAGCGCAGCGGTCGCCGGGGCTGAGAAAACCGACAGGCGCGCCCAGCGTCAGGCAGCCGCCGCCCTGCGCCAGCAACTGGCGCCACACAAGAAGCAGGCAGACAAGCTCGAGCAGGAGCTGGGCAAGGTGCAGGAAAAACTGGCCGCCGTGGAAACCCGCTTGGGCGACAGCGGTCTGTACGACGCCGCGCGCAAGGACGAACTGCGCGAGCTCCTGGCCGAACAGGCGCAATCGAAGGCGCGCGAGGCCGAACTGGAAGAGGCCTGGCTGCTGGCGCTGGAAACCCTCGAAGCGTTGCAGCAGCAGTTGGAGGAGAGTGAGTGATGGAACAGCTTGAGCTGCTTGCCGCCTGGCGTGACCCTCTGGTGCGTGCCGGCCAGGTGCTGCTGATCCTGGTTCTGGCATGGCTCGCTCAGCGCATTCTGACGCGTGCCATCAGCCGCCTGGGGGCACGCTACAGCCTGTTGCCGCCGGAGATCCTTCAGCCCCTGCGGGGCCTGGTGCGCTGGTTGATCATGGGCAGTGCCCTGCTCATGGTACTGGAGCGCCTGGGGGTGTCGGCGACCGTGCTGTGGACGGCACTGACGGGCTTCACGGCGGTGGCGGCGGTAGCCTTCTTCGCCATCTGGAGCGTGCTGTCGAACATGTTCTGTGCGCTGCTGATCTTCACCATGGGGCCGTTTCGCATTGGCGATACGGTGGAGGTGATCGAAAGCGCCGACAAGCCGGGCGTCAAAGGACGGGTAATCGCCATCAACCTGTTCTATACCACTTTGCAGGATCTCGGCGAGGACATGACCGGCGCGGTACTGCAGGTGCCCAACAGCCTGTTCTTCCAGAAGTCGGTACGTCGCTGGCGCTGAGTTCAGGTTCTTCGAGAAAATTGCGCAATCTAGGGTCTGTACGAAAGGTGCCTGTGCGGGACGGGCATGAGTGGCCGGCAATCGGCAGTCACCTTTCCTACACAACCTAACCCCCTCGCTGGAGTAAACCGAATGGAATGGCTTAGCAACCCGGAAATCTGGGTCGCGTTCCTGACCCTGACCGCCCTGGAAATCGTTCTGGGCATCGACAACATCATTTTCATTTCCATTCTGGTCAGCCGGCTTCCGGTCGAGCAGCAACCCAAGGCGCGCTTCTTCGGCCTGGCGCTGGCCATGGGTACGCGCATCCTGCTGTTGCTGTCGATCACCTGGGTGATGCGTCTGACGGCCGATCTGTTCCACGTCTTCGGTGAGGGGATTTCCGGGCGCGATCTGATTCTGTTCTTCGGTGGTCTGTTCCTGCTGTTCAAGAGTACGGCGGAGATCTACCACAGCCTCGAAGGTGCTGAGGAGGGTGGCCCGGATGGGCCGAAGAAGAGCTACGGCTTCATGGGCATCATCATTCAGATCGCCATCATCGACATCGTCTTCAGTCTCGACTCGGTGATCACCGCCGTCGGCCTGGTACAACACGTGCCGGTGATGGTTGCCGCAATCGTCATCTCGGTGATCGTGATGATGCTGTCTGCCAGCACCATCGCCTCGTTCATCGACAAGCACCCGAGCCTGAAGATGCTGGCGCTGTCGTTCCTGATCGTCGTCGGCACCGTGCTGATCGCCGAGAGTTTCGACGTGCATGTGCCGAAAGGCTACGTCTACTTTGCGATGGCCTTCTCCCTGGCGGTCGAGGCGATCAACATCCGTCTGCGTGGGCGGATGAAGAAGCAGCAGAGCGAACCGGTGCAGTTGCGCAAGGGCTCGCCGGATTGATCGCACGGGAGTAGGCTTGAGCGCCTGCTCCCGTTTTCTTTCCCGAGGTATTTCGCCATGGCTCTCGAAACCTGGCTTGCTTTTCTGGTCGCCTGCTGGGTGATCAGTCTTTCTCCGGGTGCCGGTGCCGTCGCATCGATGTCCGCAGGCTTGCAGTACGGCTTCTGGCGCGGCTACTGGAATGCTCTCGGATTGCAGATCGGCCTGGCACTGCAGATCGCCATCGTTGCCGCTGGCGTCGGGGCGATCCTGGCTGCCTCGGCGCTGGCCTTCAGCCTGATCAAGTGGTTCGGTGTCGCCTATCTGGTCTACCTGGCCTACAAGCAATGGAAGGCGCTGCCCAGCGACCTGAATGCCGATGCTGCCGAGCGCCCCATCGGTCGGCCGCTGACGCTGGTGCTGCGCGGTTTTCTGGTCAATGCCAGCAACCCCAAGGCCATCGTCTTCATGCTCGCGGTGCTGCCGCAGTTCATCAACGTGCATGCGCCACTGGTGCCGCAGTACCTGGTGATGGGCGTGACCATGATCGTGGTCGATCTGATCGTCATGGCTGGCTACACCGGCCTGGCGTCCCGCGTATTGCGGGTGCTGCGCACGCCGCGTCAGCAGCGCGTGATGAACCGCAGTTTCGCCGCGCTGTTCGTCGCCGCGGCCGGTCTGCTGGCTACGGTCAAACGCGCCGCAGTCTGACTTTCCTCACCTGTCGGGCGGCCGTTGCCGGCTGCCCGAGCATCTTCGGGTAGCAGTCCGCTCGGCTGATTGTTTCCAAATATTTCATATTGTTCTTGTCTCTGGCCGTCAGGCCGGCAACAATTTAATGCCACCCATTCTCGTTTGGGATGCATTGATGACTCGCTTTCGCTTTTCCCTTTCCTGGCTGATGCTGCCGCTGTTGGCCTGCTTCAGTCTTCTCGCCCTTGGCGAACCCCTCGATGGCGCCGCTCAGGCCCTGCATCTGATCGGTTACATCGGCGCGGACTACCCGGCCACGGTGAATGCCGGCCAGGTGGTCGACCCCTCCGAGTACCAGGAACAACTGGAGTTTCTCGATGTGTTGCAGGGTCTGATCGTCGCCCTTCCGGCCCAGGCCGGACGCGCCGAGCTGGAGCAGGGCAGTCGCTCGCTGCGTGAAGCCATCGTCCAGCGTCAGCCTGGTGAACAGGTCGCAGTGGCAGCACGTCAGTTGGGTGCCCGCCTGGCCGAGCTGTATCAGGTTTCCCAGAGCCCGGTGCTGACGCCCGACCCCGAGCGCGGTGCGCCCCTGTATGCCCAGCACTGCTCGGTCTGCCACGGCGATAGCGGCGCCGGCGACGGCCCGGCCGGCATCGGCATGGAGCCGGCGCCAGCGAACCTGCGCGACAGCGCGCGGCTGGATCGTCTCAGTCTCTACGACCTGTACAACACGCTGGGACTGGGCATCGAGGGTACCGACATGCCGGCTTTCGCCGATCAGCTGGATGATCGCCAGCGCTGGGATCTGGCCGCCTACATCGCCGGTTTCACGGCAAGCGCCACGCAGGGCAAGGCCGCTTTCGCCCTGGCCGAGCTGGCCGGGCGGACGCCTGCCGAAGTGGCCGCTGCCGGTGGTGACGTGGCCGCCTTTCGTGCCCAGCGAGCCAGGCCGCAGGTGGAGCAGCGTGGCCCGCAGCAATTGATCGGTTATACCCGCGATACCCTGGAGCGCAGCCTGACGGCCTATCGCGCCGGAGACCATGAACAGGCCTACGACCTGTCCGTAGGCGCCTACCTGGAAGGTTTCGAGCTGGTGGAAAGCGCCCTCGACAACCTCGATGCCAGCCAGCGCAAGGTCACCGAAAAAGCGCTGATGGCCTATCGGCAGGCGCTACAGGACGGCGCCAGTGTCGTTCAGGCCGCCCAGGCGCTGGAGCTGGCCAAGGTGGAGCTGGCCAAGTCCGCCGCCCTGCTGGAGGACGGCGCGATGGACAACAGCCTGAGCTTCTTCGCCAGTCTGCTGATCCTGCTGCGCGAGGGCCTGGAGGCCATTCTGGTACTGGCGGCCATCCTCGCCTTCCTGCGCAATACCGGGCAGCAGCAGGCGGTGCGCAGCGTGCACATGGGCTGGGGGCTGGCGTTGCTGGCCGGGGTCGCCACCTGGGCCGTCGCGGCCTATCTGATCGATATCAGCGGTGCGCAGCGTGAGCTGCTCGAAGGCGTCACGGCGCTGTTCGCCAGCGTGGTGCTGCTGTGGGTCGGCGTGTGGATGCATGACCGTCGTCACGCAGCGGCGTGGCAGGACTACATCAAGAGCAGCCTGGTCGGGGGCGGTGGCCGTTTCGGCTTTGCCGTACTGGCGTTCTTCTCGGTGTACCGCGAGCTGTTCGAGGTGATCCTCTTTTACGAGACCCTCTGGCTGCAGGCCGGCCCTGCCGGGCATGGTGCCGTGCTGGCGGGTGCCGGCGCCGCGCTGGTGCTGCTGATCGGCCTGGCCTGGGTGATCCTGCGGGGCTCGCGCAAGCTGCCGCTGGCGACCTTCTTCGGCATCAACGCGGTGCTGCTGTGTGTGCTGTCCGTGGTCTTCGCCGGCCATGGCGTGGCGGCGTTGCAGGAGGCCGGCGTGCTCGGCACGCGGCCAGTGGCCTTCTTCGACTTCGACTGGCTGGGCATTCATGCCGACGCCTGGAGCCTGTCGGCTCAGGGCCTGGCACTGGCCGGTATCGCGCTGCTCTATGGGCGTAGCCGGCTGGCTCAGTCGCGCCCGCTGCTCGATCGATAGAAAAATGCCGCGCCCCCTGTGGGGGCGCGGCATCGACTCGGATCGGCCCTGCGGGCCATTCGGCTCAGCTGATCCTCAACGAAGGATCACCGGGGCTTCATCCGGCGGTAGCTGGCCGCCGCCAGCCGGGTTGGCGAAACCCTCTGGTCGAGTGCCCAGCAGTTGTTCCTGCAACTGCGCCGCAACGTCTTCACCCAGGGCTTTGGAGACCTCGCGCACAACGCGTCCGCGATTGGGCGTGACACGGATGTCCTGGCCATTGACCAGCTTGACGTCCTGCGCTTCCCCCATGGCCGTGAATGCCGACGTGATCTCGTAGGTGCGGGTGTTGATCAGGCTGAAGTCCGCCACCAGCGTCAGCCCCAGGACCTTGGAGTAGCTGTCGGTGTTGGCGATGTCATTGAGATCCTGGCGGAAGTCGATGTCCGACAGCGTGCCGAACAGCACATAATCGGCGCCCTGGAAATGGCCTTGCCTGATCCGTGCGATCACGTCATACAGCCCCTCGTTCTCCTTGGCGGTGTAAGGCTTGCCCTGGATAAGCTGGAACATGCGCGACTTGAGGATTTCCCCCTTGATGTCGCCTGTGAACTTGCGCAGCTCACCACGCTCGACGTAGCTGTAGGTACCTTCGATCTCGTCATAGCTGGACGATGCGCTGGCAGAGAACCCGGTGGCCTGCACCTGGCTCTGCGCGCTGACGACGCGGATGTATTCCCTGACTCGCTCTTCATAGGCAAGATCCGTTACCGCGACCTTGGGGGCAGCCTGGCTCAGGCTGGCCAGGCCAAGCAGCATCAATGCGATCAGTTGCTTCATCTCAGCGCTCCGTGGTCTTGCGAATTTCTTTCTCGTCCATCCATTCGGCCAGTCCGCTCTCGACGTCTACCAGTTGCAGGCTGAATTTGTAGAACACGTCCTTGTAGTCGCTGCTGCGCTTGACGATGGAGCTGATCGAGCCTTCCAGACGATAGCGGGCCGCGATCATGTTGCCTGTCTTGGCAACGGTGGAGTTCTTGTAGAGCCCGCTCTGGTTCTGCAGCTTGAGCTGGTCGATCTGGCTCTGCATGTCGGTATTGTCGCTGGCGAAACGGGCCACACCGGACTTCATCAACTGAGTCTTGATGGAGGTGGTGATCTCGCGAGTATCGATGTACTCGCTGGTCTTGTTCTTCACGTCGTACACCTGCACCACCGGACGACCCTGCAGGACGCCAGACTGAGCCAGCGAGCGCGTCATCGACTCAGCGATCATCTGCAGGTCGGTGGAGCCGAACTCGTTGGTCACCAGTTCGACGGCCTTGCTGTCGCCGTAGCTGATGTTGCCACCACCCAGAACGGGCGACGAGGTAGAGGCGCAGCCGCTGGCCAGAAGGGCAAGTGCGGCGACGAAGGAAATACGTGCAAACAGCATGGTGAAGTCTCTCAACGGAACAGGTTTACGGAGTTTTCAGGGGTTTGTACTTCGAGGCGAAAGTCAGTGGCCTGGGGAACTGGCGCGATGGCCGGCAGGTAGCTGGTCTGGGTTCCGTAAAGCGTCAGACTCTTCCAGCCCTCTTCCGAGGCGACCGGAAAGCCGTCGTTGCCCAGCCAGGCGAAGCGGTAGTACATCGATTTGTTCTTGTGGCTGGTGTTCTTCAATTCCACCTTCACGGTCAGAAAACCGTTTTCCCGGGCGACGCGCATGGCGCCGACCTCGATATGCTCCATGCTGCCCAGTGACACCACTTTGCTGGCGGCGCTGCCCGGCGCCGGTGGCGGCGCAGTGGCACATCCAGCCAGGGTGGCGAGGGTGATTACAGCGAATAGTTGACGGTACATCGTCTCGTTCCTTACAGACGGGGGGCCTGCGCCATGTCTGGCAGCGGCGTGAGGGGCATGGTTTGGGTGGTATTGCCGCTGGTGAAGAGCTGGTTGCCGACCAGGCGCAGCGGTACGACCTGATAGTCCTGCTCGATGTTCACGTGCAGTTGGGTACCGGAGAGCTGCAACCGGTGTTCACCTTTCTTCAGTCGCAAGCGGACGATGCGTGTGCTGTCCGGCAGGGTACGCCAGGTGCGCTCATCGGCACCTTCGGTAATGGCGGAGGCGATGCCCATGGCCAGACCGGCCAGCGGGTTCACGTCGTTCAACTGCTTTTGCGCCACGCTCCGGGTGGCGGCCCGGACGCTGGTGCGCAGGATGATGCCTGGCATGTCGTCGCGAAGCGCGCGGCGTGACATCGCCTCGATACTGTTGAGTTCGGTCAGGGTCAGCACTTCGCCGTCCAGTGCCAGGCTCTCGATGGCAGCGGTGGAGCTGTCGTCCTTGATTACCGGGAAGGACAACGGCGTAATGATCAGGCCGTTGCTGGTCGGGATGGGCAAGGGGATGCGCACCGAGTCGCGTGCCGGTGCCAGGCCCGTCTGAACGATCAGCAGCACGTCACTTTCGTCCGTCGCCCGGGTATCGGGGGCGTCCAGTTCGAGCAGCGCGCGTTCCAGCAACGGGGTATCCGGGCGAAGTTCGGCCGCCTTGCGATAGCCAGGTGCGGCCAGACCGCGCTCGCCCAGTGCTTCGTAGACGAAGCCGGACAGATAATGGCTGAACGCACTCTGGTAACTGTTCTTGAGGTTGACCACTTCAGGGGCATTCAGCGATTCGACCGGGTAGCCCTGGAGGTCTTTGAACTCGGCGGTGATACCCTTTTTCTCTGCCTCTTCCTCGCGTTTGAGGTATTCCTTCTCGCGCAGCTCGGCAATCAGTGCTTCGCGTTCGTGAGTCTTCCTGATTTCGATACGGGCAGCCTCGAAATCGCCCATTGCCAGGTGATTGATGGCCATCTGTGTGGTCAGCATGACCTTTTCGTAGTCATAGCCTTCATAACGACGCACGCGGTCGTTGACCAGGAAACTACCGAATTCACCCAGGTATTTGGCCGGATCACCGCGGACTGCTTCTTCCCATTCGAATACCTGGCGATCAGCTTGTGCCCAGGCCTCCAGGCTGCCTTGGAGGTCGCCCTTGCTGCGCAGCAGTTCACCTTTCTCGAAGTAGTAGAGGAGATCCTTGTCTTCCCCGCTGTTGTTCTTTTCCAGCAGGGCGATGGCGGCGTCGATGTCACCTGTTTGCAGGTGCTGGTTGGTTTGCGTCAGCTCGCTTTCGTAACTGCGGAAGGCCGAACAGCCACTCAGGAGCAGGGTGCCGCACAGCATAAGCGCGGCAAGGGGGCGGGATTGCATCGGAGACTCACCTATCCATAGATTTTCGTGGAGCGGCCGACTCTGCGGTCGGCTGAACGAGGTCCGCTTGGCATGCATGGCTTTTGGCGATCCTGCCAATCCCTCATAAGCTTGAGAGCCAAAATACCTTTTGGGTATATGTGGTGGGTGTGTGAGTATATTCACAATTCATGACTGAGTGGTGGCCATAAGACATCATTTTGATATCAAAATGATTTTTCTCTGGCGGCCAATGCCGACGCATGCGGTGCTGTTCCGCTTTGCCCTGGACTGATCGGTGTCAGAGCGTGAACCGCTGCCGCGACAGTTTGTCTCACTGCACCTAGGCTGATTCCAATCCCTTTGCCGAGTGCGCGCATGTCCTCCACGATTCACTCCACTCATTACGCCGACAGTCCTGATCTGGCGTTGGCCGCTTTGCGTCATCCCACCCTGGAGCAGGCGCTGGCCGCGGCCTGTGCCCAGCTTGCCGTGAGCGAGGCCTATCTGGCCGCCTTGCGTGACCCAGCCATCGGTCCGCAGCCACGGCTGCTGCTGGCGATATCCGGGGCCGACGTTCGCGGCCAGCGTCGTCTGGCGGCGCTGGTGGCCGAACTGCTACCGGATGAGGTGGAACTGGATCTGATCGAACTGGCCGACGACAACCTGTCGCGTGCCGTGCGTGAGCGTTGCGAGGCGTTCTACTCTGTCTGAGCGGGCACGCCCTACCCGCAGGATGAAGCGCCCAGGCATACTGGGCGCCCTGTCTTGTCGTCGGGAGCAACGCTAGTCATGCGTGTCTGGATCGATGCCGACGCCTGCCCTCGGGCGGCGCGGGATCAGGTAGTCAAGTTCGCTCTGAAGCGAGGGTTCGATGTCGTCCTGGTGGCCGGTCAGGCCGTCGCCCGCCCGAACTTCGCCTGCGTGAAGCTGGTGGTGGTGCCCAGTGGCCCGGATGCTGCCGATGATCATCTGGTGGAGCATGCCGTGCCCGGCGAACTGGTGATCTGCAGCGATGTGCCGCTGGCCGACCGTCTGGTGAAGAAGGGCGTGGCCGCGCTCGATCCGCGTGGCCGCGAGTTCGACGAGCGCAACATGGGCGAGCGCCTGGCCGTGCGCAACCTGTTCACCGACCTGCGCGAGCAGGGTCAGGTTGGCGGTGGGCAGGCGCCCTATTCGGAAAAGGATCGGCAGGCGTTCGCCAATGCGCTGGATCGGATTCTCACGCGTCTGAGTCGGTAGCGCCCCGGATTGCTTCAGGGCGTGGGCTCGCCCATCCGGATTCCATTCGGGTCACGACGCTACCCGCACAGGTAGGTGCCGGTGCCCACGGCGACCAGCACACCCTCGTCGTTGTGCAGTTCCATGCGGATCACCGCCACCTTGTTGCCGGCGCGCAACGGCATGGCGGTGGCGATGAAGCGCTGACCACGGCCGGGGCGCAGGTAGTCGATGCGCAGATCGATGGTGCCCAGCTTCGAGAGCCTGTTCATGCGTTCGGCCACTGGCAGATGCTGATGATTGGCGAAGGCACCGATCAGTGCCATGGCGCCACCGCATACGTCCAGCAATGACGAAATCACCCCGCCATGCAGGATGCCGTGAACGAAGTTGCCGATCAGTTCGGGTTTCATGGGCAGGTGCATGATCACCTGCTCTTCGCTCAGGGTGTCGATCTCGATACCGAGCAACTGATTGAAAGGGATGCGCTGGAAGAAGGTGGTCACCGCCTGTTGCAGGTCGGCGTCCAGAGTGAAGGCTTGCGGCATCGTGGCACTCCGTGAACCAGGTGTCTGTCACGCTGCCGCAGCCAGGCGGCCTTGGCCAGGGCTACGGCCGGAGTGCCCTGGCCAATGACCGAAGCGCCGTGTGAACGGTGCCTGACGATCGTCAGTGGTGCGCCAGTTCCAGCACGCGGTCGACCAGCTTATTGATGCCTGAGGCCGCTTCGGCGATGGACTGGGCGAGCATGTAGGCCGGCGTGGTGACCAGCTTGCGGGCCTCGTCTTCGACGATGTCGCTGACTTCGCACTCATGATGCTCGGCGCCCATCTGGGTCAGGGCACTGGCGGTGTCGGCGTCGTTGCCGATGGTGCAGATCACGCCGGCACCGAAGATCCTGGCAGCCAGGGCAGGGGCGATGCAGATCAGGCCGATCGGCTTGCCGGCATCGACGAAGGCCTTGCAGGCGGCCAGCACGTCAGGCTGCACGGTGCAGCCCGCACCACTGGTGGCGAAGTCGGAGAGGTTCTTCGCCACGCCGAAGCCACCGGGCAGGATCAGCGCATCGAAGTCGGCCACGTGCAACTGCTTGACGTCCTTGATCTGGCCGCGTGCGATGCGTGCCGACTCCACCAGGACGTTGCGCGTCTCGTCCATCTCGTCGCCGCTGTAGTGATCGACCACATGCAGTTGCTGCACGTTGGGTGCGAAGCACTGCACCTGGGCGCCGCGCTGGTCGAGACGCAGCAGGGTGATCACGCTTTCGTGAATCTCGGCGCCATCGTAGACGCCACAGCCGGACAGAATCACTGCCACTTTTTTGCTCATGCTCGACTCCTGGTTAGGAAAGACGCGACCGCGGTACGGGCGCGGTTGTTACCAATTCTGCGGCCTGGCTGTCGTCATATGCCACTCGGCCTGTCATTTGCCGCCGCGAAGGATGGCGGGGCGGCGCATAGGATGAATAACAGCTCATTCCCGAGACAAGTACAACGATATGGCGCAGTCATGAATTACGTTCTCTACGCGGTGCCCTTCTTCTTTCTGCTGATCGGCCTGGAGCTGCTCGCCGACCGCTGGCGCGGCATGCGCACCTATCGCCTGGCCGATGCACTCAACAGCCTCAGTGCCGGCGTGCTGTCGCAGGCCACCGGGGTGCTGACCAAGGTGGTCGGGCTGATCACCTACGCGTTCGCCTGGGAGCACCTGGCGTTGTTCGAGCTGTCTGCCGGCAATCCGTGGGTCTGGGTGTGCGCTTTCGTCTTCTACGACTTCTGTTATTACTGGAACCATCGCCTGGGCCATGAGCGCAATGTGCTCTGGGCCGCGCACGCGGTGCATCACCAGAGCGAGGACTACAACCTTTCCACCGCCTTGCGTCAGACCAGCACGGGTTTCATCTTCGGCTGGATCTTCTACCTGCCGATGGCGTTGATCGGTGTGCCGCCACTGGTGTTCCTCACGGTGGCGGCGCTCAACCTGCTCTATCAGTTCTGGGTGCATACCCGGCATATCCCCAAGCTGGGCTGGTTCGAGAAGGTCTTCATAACACCGTCCAATCACCGTGTGCATCATGCACAGAACCCTGTTTACATGGATCGCAATTACGGCGGTGTGTTCATTGTCTGGGATCGAATATTTGGCACCTTCCAGGAGGAGCTGGACGAGGAACCCGTGGTGTTCGGCGTCACCGTGCCGCTGGCCAGTTGGAACCCGCTGTGGGCCAACCTGCAGGTGTACGCCGGGCTTTGGCATGATGCCTGCCGCACGGCGTCCTGGTGGGATCGCCTGCGCATCTGGTTCATGCCCACTGGCTGGCGTCCGGCCGACGTGGCGGCGCGCTTCCCGCAGGTCAAGCCGGATCTGAGTCGCTTCAGCAAGTTCGAGGTGCCGTTGTCGCGCGCTGCTCAAGTCTATGCCCTGTTGCAGTTCGTCTGTTACCTGCTGGCTGGCGTGTGGTTGCTGGCGCAGGGCGAGGCGCTGGCGCTGGATGGCGTGCTGCTGGCATGCCTGTGGATCGGCCTGGGCCTCTTCAGTATCGGTGCGGGCCTGGAGAACCGCCGCTGGGCTGGACGCCTGGACGTGTTGCGCCTGGCACTCAACCTGCCCGCGTTCTGGCTGGCCGGGGCGCTTGGCATGCTGACGATGGATGGCACGGCCTGGGGCTGGCTGGCCATCTACAGCCTGGCGAGCCTGCTGGGGCTGTGGTGGGTTCGCTCGCGTGCCTCAGTCGGCCCGTCGCTGACGCCGTCGGTATAGCCAGCTCAGCGCGAGCAGCGAGACCACGCCGATCAGCAGGATCAACTGGTAGTTGCGCAACTCTTCCAGAAGACCACCCATGGCGTTGCCCAGGCTATAGGCCAGCAGGCTCAGGCCGACGGCCCAGATGCCGGCGCCGATGGCGTCGAGCAGCAGGTAGCGGCGCCAGGAGTAGCCGGACAGGCCGATGGCCAGCGGCATCACCGTGCGCAGGCCGTAGAGGAAGCGAAAGCCCAGCACCCACAGATCCGGATGGCGCCTGAGCAGCGCATTGGCGCGCTCGCCCAGAGGACGCCAGCGCGGCTTGCGCTCCAGCAGGGCGCGGCCGTGGCGACGCCCCAGGTGGTACCACAACTGGTCACTGGCGAAGGTGCCGAGAAAGGCGCACAAGGCCACCCATTCGATTTCCAGGAAGTTGCGTACCGCCAGGTAGGCGGCCAGCAGCAGCGAAACTTCGCCTTCGAGGAAGGTGCCCAGCACCAGCGCCGGGTAGCCGAACTGGCTGATCAGGTCTTGCAGCATGCAGGATGCTCGCGGGAAAGGATGCCTGGGGGCCGTTTGCGACAGATTGCAAGCGGCGCTGTAGCCTACTCTGACCGCGGGCAAGCCGGAAGGTGGCAGGCCATGCCACAATGGGCGCCTGCCCGTGCGACTCGCCGTCGCAGCGAGTCACCTGGCTGTCATCATTTGGTCATAATAGCCGCTTATAACCGTCACACTGGCCCGTCCGTGCGGGCTCTGGAGTCTGCCGTGAGCGTTACCCCCGCCAATCGCCTGTTCCCCGCCACCCGCCTGCGTCGCAATCGTCGCGACGAGTTTTCCCGTCGCCTGGTGCGCGAGAACCGTCTGAGTGTCGATGATCTGATCCTGCCGGTATTCGTCCTCGATGGCGAAAACCGCCGTGAGAGCGTGCCGTCGATGCCGGGCGTCGAACGCCTGTCCATCGACCTGCTGCTCAAGGAGGCGGAACACTGGGTGGCGCTGGGCATTCCGGCGCTGGCGCTGTTCCCGGTCACGCCGCTGGAGAAGAAGTCGCTCGACGGCGCCGAGGCCTGGAACCCCGATGGCATCGCGCAGCGTGCGATCCGTGCCCTGCGCGCGAAATTCCCCGAGCTGGGGGTGATCAGTGACGTGGCCCTCGACCCCTTCACGACCCACGGCCAGGACGGCATCCTCGATGAAGACGGTTACGTGCAGAACGACATCACCGTCGATGCGCTGGTCAAACAGGCGTTGTCTCACGCCGAGGCTGGTGCACAGGTCGTGGCCCCGTCGGACATGATGGATGGTCGCATCCAGGCGATCCGCGAGGCGCTGGAGCTGGCCGATCACGTCAACGTGCGCATCATGGCCTACTCGGCCAAGTACGCCAGTGCCTACTACGGCCCCTTCCGTGACGCCGTGGGCTCGGCCGCCAACCTGGGCAAGGGCAGCAAGAACACCTACCAGATGGATCCGGCCAACGGTGACGAGGCGCTGCACGAGGTGGCCGCCGACCTCGCCGAAGGTGCCGACATGGTGATGGTCAAGCCGGGCATGCCCTACCTGGACATCGTCTGGCGGGTGAAGGACACCTACAAGGTGCCGACCTTCGCCTACCAGGTCAGTGGCGAGTACGCCATGCACATGGCCGCCATCGGCAATGGCTGGCTCTCCGAGGCAGTGATCGTCGAATCGCTCACCGCCTTCAAACGCGCCGGTGCCGATGGCATCCTCACCTATTTCGCCGTACGTGCGGCAGAACTGCTAAAACAGGGGCAATGACGCCCCCAGGAACCCAGTGATGAACAGCGAAGGACTCAACAGCGAAGTGCTCGACAACAACCCGCCTCAGGTCGAAGCGGTGGCCGAGACACCGGTGGTGGAAACGCCGCCACCGATTCCGGTTCCCAGCCTGGATGACAGCAGCCTGTACATCCACCGTGAGCTGTCGCAGCTGCAGTTCAATATCCGCGTGCTGGAACAGGCGCTGGATGAGTCCTATCCGCTGCTGGAGCGCCTGAAGTTCCTGCTGATCTTCTCCAGCAACCTCGACGAGTTCTTCGAGATTCGCGTGGCCGGGCTGAAGAAACAGATCAATTTCGCCCGCGAGCAGGCCGGTCCCGATGGCTTGCAGCCGCACCAGGCCCTGGCGCGTATTTCCGAACTGGTGCACGAGCAGGTCGAGCGTCAGTACGCCATCCTCAACGACACCCTGTTCCCGGCTCTGGCCAAGCACAACATCAACTTCATCCGTCGTCGTTACTGGACGACCAAGCTCAAGGCCTGGGTGCGCCGCTATTTCCGCGACGAGATCGCGCCGATCATCACTCCCATCGGCCTCGATCCGACGCACCCCTTCCCGCTGCTGGTGAACAAGAGCCTGAACTTCATCGTCGAGCTGGAGGGTGTCGACGCCTTCGGGCGTGACTCCGGTCTGGCCATCATCCCGGCGCCGCGTCTGCTGCCGCGTATCATCCGCGTGCCGGAAGAGGTGGGGGGGCCGGGTGCCAACTACGTGTTCCTCTCCTCGATGATTCATGCCCATGCCGATGACCTGTTCCAGGGCATGAAGGTCAAGGGCTGCTACCAGTTCCGCCTGACCCGCAACGCCGACCTGTCGGTGGACACCGAGGACGTCGAAGACCTGGCGCGCGCGCTGCGCGGCGAGCTGTTCAGCCGCCGCTACGGCGATGCGGTGCGTCTGGAGGTGGTCGACACCTGCCCGAAACACCTCACCGATCAGTTGCTCAAGCAGTTCGGTCTGGCCGAGAGCGAGCTGTACCAGGTCAACGGTCCGGTCAACCTGACGCGTCTGTTCAGCATCACCGGCCTCGATAGCCACCCGGAACTGCAATACACGCCGTTCACTCCGGTGATCCCGAAGCTGTTGCAGAACTCCGAGAACATCTTCAGCGTGGTCAGCAAGCAGGACATCCTGCTGCTGCACCCCTTCGAATCCTTCACCCCGGTGGTCGACCTGCTGCGCCAGGCGGCCAAAGACCCGCACGTGCTGGCGATCAAGCAGACGCTGTATCGCTCCGGGGCCAACTCGGAGATCGTCGACGCCCTGGTGGAAGCGGCGCGTAACGGCAAGGAGGTCACGGCGGTGATCGAGTTGCGTGCGCGTTTCGACGAGGAGTCCAACCTGCAACTGGCCAGCCGTCTGCAGGCAGCGGGTGCGGTGGTGATCTACGGTGTGGTCGGCTTCAAGACCCACTCGAAGATGATGCTGATCCTGCGTCGCGAGAATGGCGAGATTCGCCGCTATGCCCACCTCGGTACCGGCAACTACCACGCCGGCAACGCACGCCTGTACACCGACTACAGCCTGCTGACCGCCGACGTGGCGCTGGGCGAGGACGTGGCCAAGCTGTTCAGCCAGCTCATCGGCATGGGCAAGACCCTGCGCATGAAGAAGCTGCTGCACGCGCCCTTCACCCTGAAGAAGACTCTGCTCGACCTGATTGCCAAGGAAACCGCCGCAGCGGCCGAGGGCAAGCCGGCGCAGATCATTGCCAAGTTCAACGCGCTGACCGATCCCAAGATCATCCGCGCGTTGTACAAGGCCAGCCAGACCGGCGTGAAGATCGACCTGGTGGTGCGCGGCATGTGCAGTCTGCGCCCCGGGGTGCCTGGCGTTTCGCACAACATCCAGGTGCGCTCGATCATCGGGCGTTTCCTCGAACACACGCGGGTGTATTACTTCCTCAACGGTGGCGACGAGCTGATCTACCTGTCCAGTGCCGACTGGATGGAGCGCAACCTCGACAAGCGCGTGGAGACTTGCTTCCCGGTCGAGGGCAAGAAGCTCATCACCCGCGTCAAGAAGGAGCTGGAAAGCTACCTGACCGACAACACCCAGGCCTGGGTGTTGCAATCCGACGGGCGCTATCAGCGCTTGCAGCCGACCGGCAACCAGAACCCGCGCAACGCGCAGGCCGGTCTGCTGGAGAAGCTCACCGCCCCGGTGATCGTGACGCGCTAGAAAGTGGCTGCCTGCAGCCAGCTGATGACCCTCTCCCGCTTGCGGGAGAGGGGAGAAAAGCAGCTCCGCCGATATTCCGTAGGGTGCGCAGTGCGCACCGGGATTGCTCGCCGCCGCATGGCGCACCCTACGGGGATGCGCCCTACAACCGCGCCCGCACCTGCTTCGGGGTGATGCCGAAGGCGCGCTTGAACGCCGTGGAAAAGTTGGCGGCACTGGTGTAGCCGGCGATCCATGCCGCCTGGTTGACGCTCACACCTTCCTGTTCGAGCGCTTCGCGGGCCTGCTGCAACTTGCGCTGGCGCTGATACTCGAACAGCGACGTGCCTTTCACCGCCTGGAACTGCCGTTGCAGGGTGCTGGCGCTGCACCCCACCTCGTGGGCGATGTCTTCCAGTGACCAGCCATCGGCTTCGCCGCTGTGCAGCAGCTCCAGCGTACGGCGGATGCGCTGGTGTTCGTGTGGCCGCAGGTTCGTCGGGGCGTGCGCTGGTTGCCGGGTGAGCAGGCTCAGCGCTTCGTTGGCGATTTCCAGGGCGCGGCTTTCCAGGTAGAGGTTCTCCAGCAGGCGATTGCCGCAACCCGGATGCAACACCTGCTCGGCCAGGGTCAGCAGGCGTGCCGAAGGCTGCCAGCGCAGCACGTTGAGCGGCCGGTAGTCGTTGTGCAACAAGGCTTGCAGTTCGGCCTGGCCGTCGAAGCCGCTGGACTCGAACCATTCCTGCGTCAGGCTTACCGAGACCTTGCGGATGTGCTGGCCACGGCGAGCCCGGCGGGAAAACAGCATCGGTTCGTTGAGAGCGATGGTTACCCCTTCGGCGCCGGAGCGGGGCATGCCGAAGGTGAAGGGGCGGCCGTCATAGCTGACCTCGCTACGCCCTTCCAGGAAGAGCACGAAGTTGAGGTGAGGGCTGGCTTCGGTCTGGGTGGCGAAATCCTGCAACTCCAGGCAGTCGGAACAGTGCAGTGACAGCCCGCTGCGCAGCCGGCGCCAGCTCAGGTGGCCCTGGAACAGTCGATCCCGGTTGGTCTCACCCTCTACCAGGCGAATCGCGTCGCCTGACATCTGCGCCAGCTCACCGACGCGGACGATATGGGCCTGGCTACTCATGCTGGATTCCCCCCCCCATGCCTCTGGCGCAAAGAACAAATCTCGGCGCGCAAACCTCTTGTTACAAGCAGAGTGGCAGACTACGCCTCGCTATTTATTGATGCAAATCATTCGCATTATGTTGTGCGCGCTCCCGAATGCAGGGAGGTGCATATCGGGGAGGGGTTCATGTATCTGCAACCGCGTCGACATCATTCATTCAAGCCACTGGCCATCGCCGTGCTGCTTGCCCTGCCGGGGCTGGCCTCGGCGGTTGACGAGCCGCTGGAGCTGCAAGCCACCGAAATCCTCGGCACCGCGCAGGAAGAGCTCAAGCAGGCGCTCGGCGTGTCGGTCATCACCGCCGAGGACATTCAGAAGGCGCCGCCGGTGAATGACATCGCCGAGATCATTCGCAAGCAGCCGGGCGTCAACCTGACCGGCAACAGCGGCTCGGGGGCGCGTGGCAACAATCGCCAGATCGACATCCGTGGCATGGGCCCGGAAAACACCCTGATTCTGATCGACGGCAAGCCGGTCAGCTCGCGCAATGCCGTGCGTTATGGCTGGCGCGGCGACCGCGATACCCGTGGCGACAGCAACTGGGTGCCGGCCGAGCAGATCGAGCGCATCGAGGTGCTGCGTGGCCCGGCGGCTGCACGTTACGGCAGTGGCGCTGCCGGTGGTGTGGTCAACATCATCACCAGGAGGGCCGGCCTGGAGCACCACGGCAACCTCAGCCTGTACGCCAACATGCCGCAGCACAGCGAGGAGGGGGCCACCCGCCGCTTCAATTTCGGCCTCAGCGGTCCACTGGCGGACAACCTGTCCTACCGCGTCTACGGCAACCTCAACAAGACCGACTCGGACGACGAGGACATCAACGAAGGGCGTGCCGTCAGTGCCACCAACGCTGCCCTGGCCGGTCGCGAAGGTGTGCGCAACCGCGATGTCGACGGCACCCTGACGTGGCGCCTGGACGAGTCGCAGAGCATCGACCTGCAGGCCGGTTTCAGTCGCCAGGGCAACATCTACACCGGCGACAGCATGAACAACCTGACCAGCAGCGCGGCGGTCAACGCCGCCCGCGCCAGGTGGATAGGCCGCGAAACCAACCGCATGCTGCGCAACACCTACGCCATCACCCACAACGGCGACTGGGACTTCGGCAGCACGCTGAACTACCTGCAATACGAGCGTACGCGCAACAACCGCCTCAAGGAGGGCCTGGCCGGCGGTCCGGAGGGCGCCATCAACGGCAACGAGTTCGGCACCATCGAGCTGGAAAGCCTGACCGCCCACAGCGAAGTGAACCTGCCGATTTCCGCGGTTTTCGAACAGGTGTTGACCCTCGGAGCGGAATGGAACGAGCAGCGCATGGACGATGGCGTTTCCGACCTGGCGCTGATCCAGAACATCGGCTACTCGGACGCCTTCAACGGTTCCGTGTCGATGCGCACCGCTTCGCTGTTCCTCGAGGACAATATCGAACTGCTGCCGGGCACCATCCTCACTCCGGGGCTGCGCTATGACCACAACAGCCTCAGCGGCAGCAACTGGAGCCCGTCGCTCAACCTGTCGCATCGACTGGATGAGCGCTTCAGCATCAAGGCGGGTATCGCCCGTGCCTACAAGGTGCCCAACCTGTATCAGAGCAACCCCTCCTATGCGTTGTACAGCAACGGCATCGGTTGCTGGGGCACGGTGGGTGTGGGTTGCTTCATGATCGGTAACGAGCAACTGGAGGCCGAGACCAGCATCAACAAGGAGCTGGGCCTGGAGTTCGAATCCGGCGACTACCACGCCAGCCTGACCTGGTTCCGCAACGACTACCGCGACAAGGTCGAAGCCGGCCGCGCGCCGGTTGCCAACATCACCGCCAATATCATGGGCACCAACAGGCAGGTGGACGTGTTCCAGTGGGTCAACATTCCGCGTGCGGTGGTCGAGGGCTTCGAGGGCAACCTGAAGATGCCCCTGGCTGACAGCCTGAGCTGGAACACCAACTTCACGTACATGCTGCAATCGAAGAACAAGGAGACCGGCGAGCCGTTGTCGATCATCCCCGAGTTCACCGTCAACTCCACGCTCGACTGGCAGGTGAGCGAGCCGTTGTCGTTGCAGACCACCGTCACCTGGTACGGTCGCCAGACGCCGGGCAAATACGACTACAAGGGCAATGTGCTGAGCGGCGATGCCCGCCGTGAGATATCGCCCTATGCCCTGGTCGGCATCGGCGGCAACTATGCCATCGACAAGAACTGGAGCGTCGGTGCCGGCATCAGCAACCTGTTCGACAAGCGTCTGTACCGCGAGGGCAACACCCGCGAGGCCGGGGCCTATACCTACAACGAACCGGGGCGCACCTTTTACGCCAGCATCAGCACCAGCTTCTGAGCAGTCGGGGGAGTGGCCCGGGCCACTCCCCCGCGCTTGCGCCAACCATGACAAAAGCGGGCCCACCCGCCACGACCTGATGAGCCTTCCTGCATGATTCGATTCCAAGGTACCGCTGTCACTGCCTCGGCCTCTCTGTACATGACCAAGCTGTGCAAGCACTTTCGCCACAAGATTGCCGTGGAGTTCGACGCGCACAATGCCGATGCGCAATTTCCCTTCGGCCGTTGCCTGATGCGTGCCGATGCCCAGGTTCTGCATTTCGATTGTCAGGCCAACGACAGCGAGGCTGCCGCACGCATTCGCTTCGTTCTCGACGATCACCTGGTGCGCTTCGCCCGCAAGGAAAACCTGAGCATCGCCTGGTGCGAGGATGTCACCGATGAGAGCTAGCCTCGCCCTGTTCTGCGCCCTGCTGTTTGCCGCGCAGGCCACCCATGCTGATCCCTGGCAGCCAGCCACGCTGGCGCACGCCGAAATGCGCGAGATGCAGTCGCGGCACAGCGGGCGTACCTATCGCCTGTACCTGTCGCAGCCGCAGGGTGAGGCGCCGCCGCAGGGCTATCCGGTGGTCTACGTGCTCGACGCCAACCTGTTCTTCCCGCTGCTGGCGCAGCAGGCGCTGATGTACCAGCCGCATGCCTCGCGCGACGGGCGCGAAGCGGTACTGGTGGTCGGTATCGGCTACCCGGGCGATGCGCCTTTCGATATTCCGGCGCGGGCCGAGGACTACACGCCGCCGGCACCGGACATGAGCGACACCGGCGACCAGTTGGCCGACCGGCATGGCGGGGCCGAGCGCTTCCTGGATTTCCTCGAGGACGAGGTCAAGCCACTGGTGCGGTCACGCTACAAGGTCGATGCGCAGCGCCAGACCCTGTTCGGTCATTCCTATGGCGGCCTGTTCGCCGTCTACACCCTGCTCGCGCGGCCACAGGCGTTCCAGCGCTACTACGCGTCGAGCCCCTCGCTGTGGTGGAACCGGCGTCATGCCTTTGATCTGCTGGAGGCCTTCGCTGGTCGGGGGCAGCGTCCGGACGTTCGTCTGTTGCTCAGCGTCGGTGGCGCGGAGCAGCCGGTAGCCGATGCACCGCTGCAGGATGCGCGGCAAAGACACCTGGCCGAGCGGCGCATGGTGGATAACACCCGCGAGCTCCAGCAGCGCCTGAGCGCGCTGGGCGTGGCGACCGAGCTACGGGTGGCGCCCGGCGAGGATCATGCCGGCAACGCCTTCGTCAGCAGCGTGCAGGTGCTGGATTTCGCCCTGGGCAGGTAGAGCGCTGGTGCGCACGGCTCACCCTACGGGTGAGTGCGCCGTCGGAGTACCAGGCGCACCGCCCGGTCAGCGCACGCTCAGAGTCAGGTCGATGCGCTTGAGCCACTCGGCTTCGGCTTCGAAGTCGGCCTGGGTCAGTGGGTTGGCTGCCAGCCAGCCTTGCGGGAACTGGATTTCCAGACTGTCGTCACTGGCCTTGAACTGTACTTCCGGCATGCTCTGGGTACCACGAATGTGGTGGAAGAGAATGGCGAAGCGCAGCAGGACGCACAGGCGTATCAGCTTCACGCCTTCCTCGCCGAAATCGGCGAACTTGTCCTTGGGAATGTTGCGGCGGTGGCCGCGTACCAGCAGCGCGAGCATCTGCTGATCCTGGCGCGAGAAGCCGGCCAGGTCGGAATGCTCGATCAGGTAGGCGCCGTGCTTGTGGTACTGGTAGTGAGCGATGTCCAGACCCACCTCGTGCACCTTGGCGCCCCAGCTCAGCAGCTCGCGGTGCCAGTCGTCGTGCAGGCCCCAGTCGGCGGCCACCTTGTCCAGTGCCGACAGGGCCTTGGCTTCGACCCGTGCGGCCTGATCCACATCGACGTGATAGCGCTCCATGAAGGCCGACAGAGTCCGCTCGCGCACATCCTCGTGCTGGTGCCGGCCCAGCAGGTCGTACAGCACGCCTTCGCGCAACGCGCCTTCGGAGTGGCTCATGCGCTGAATCTCGCAGGCATCGAAGATCGCTTCGAGAATCGCCAGGCCGGCCGGAAAGATACCGCGTCGATCCGGCTTGATGCCGTCGAGGTCGAGCTTGTCCACCTCGCCGAGCTTGAACACCTTGCGCTTGAGCCAGGCCAGGCCTTCGGCCGTGACCTCGCCATTGCCCAGGCCTGCTGCCTTGATGGTCAGGCCGACGGCCTTGATGGTGCCGGAGGCACCGACGGCGTCTTCCCAGCCCAGACGGCGCAGGCCCTGCTCGATGCTCATCAGTTCCAGGCGTGCGGCGGTGTAGGCCTGGGCATAACGCGCCGGGGTGATCTTGCCGTCCTTGAAGTAGCGCTGGGTGAAGCTGACGCAGCCCATTTGCAGGCTTTCACGCAGCAGCGGTTCGAAGCGCTGGCCGATGATGAACTCGGTGCTGCCGCCTCCGATGTCGGCGACCAGGCGTTTGCCGGGCGTGTCGGCGATGCTGTGCGACACGCCCAGGTAGATCAGACGGGCTTCTTCGCGACCGGAGATCACTTCGACCTGGTGGCCGAGAATCTCCTCGGCGCGGCGGATGAACACGGCGCGGTTGCGTGCCTCGCGCAAGGCGTTGGTGCCGACGATACGCACCGCGCCTTCCGGCAGGCTGCTGGTCAGTTGGGCGAACCGGCGCAGGCAATCGAGGCCACGCTGCATGGCCTCCTCGCTGAGCTGGCGCTCTTCGTCGATACCTGCGGCCAGTTGCACCTTGTCGCCGAGGCGTTCGAGGATGCGAATCTCGCCATGGTCGGCCTTGGCCAGAACCATATGGAAACTGTTCGAGCCCAGATCGATGGCGGCGATCAGGGGAAAACTCTCGGCAGGGGCTTGGGGCATGATTACGGCATCTCGGTCGATAACCGCGCCATCGTGCCACGACTCAGCCCATGAGCCAACGCATACGGATGTCGCATGAAACTGGTCTAGACCTGTCGCTGCCCGACGTTCAGCACATTCAGAGGCCGTTCGAGCAACTGCTCATCGCAGTTGTGCCCCGCGCCGCCGCGATCGACCACGATAAATCTTCCCGGCCGTTCCAGGCACAGCAGCGGGTGGTGCCAGGTGCCGCGTGCGTAGTTCACGCCCTGATCCGGCGCGCTGATGAAGGCGCGAATCCTCGACTCGTCCAGCTCGCCGGGCGGGGCGACCACGATCAGCATGCGTGCACCGTCCACCGGGTAGAACGCCTGGCTGCCCAGCGGGTGGCGTTCGAGCATGCGAATCTCGACGGGGGCGTGCCAGGCCTGGCCTGCGAACAGGTTGACCAGGGTTCGCGGCGCCTCGCCGGCCAGTTCCACCTGCGCCAGGTCGTGGTAGCGCATGGTGGTGCCGGCGTTGATCGGGAAGGCCGTCGCGCCGGCCATCTCGATCACGTCGCCAAAGGGGGCGAAGGTTTCGCGGGTCAGCGTTTCGATGCGCAGCGGCACGGGCGTCATGGCGTTCACAGGTTCACCGAGCCGATGAAATTGCGCAGCTCTTGCGTGCGGGGCGCGGCGAACAGCTGTTTCGGATCACCGATCTCGTGCACCTTGCCCTGGTGCATGAACACCAGCTTGTCGCCCACCTCACGGGCGAAGCGCATCTCGTGGGTGACCATGATCAGGGTCATGCCCTCGCGGGCCAGTTGCTTGACTACCGCCAGTACCTCGTTGACCAGTTCGGGGTCGAGCGCCGAAGTGATCTCGTCGCACAGCAGCACCCTGGGTGACATGGCCAGCGCGCGGGCGATGGCCACGCGCTGTTGCTGCCCGCCGGAAAGGCGCTCCGGATAGGCATCGAACTTCTCAGCCAGGCCGACCCGTTCGAGCATCTGCCGAGCGACCTTCTCGGCCTCGGCGCGTGAGGTCTTCTTCACCACCTGCGGTGCCAGCATGACGTTCTCGCCCACGGTCAGGTGCGGGAACAGGTTGAACTGCTGGAATACCATGCCGACCTTCTGCCGCAGGCTGCGCAGGTCGGCGCGGGCGGCGTCGATGTACTCGCCGTCCACTTCGATGACGCCGTCGTTGATCGACTCCAGGCCGTTGAGGGTGCGCAGGAAGGTGCTCTTGCCCGAGCCGCTGCGGCCGATGATGGCGACCACTTCGCCTTCCTCGACGGTCAGGTCGATGCCCTTGAGCACGTGGTTTTCGCCGTAGTACTTGTGCAGGGCGGTGACGTTAAGCAGTGACATTC
>Ga0209699_100326_pt1 | contig 33617 bp, 23 predicted proteins | sample SynthPrep_1_END__FD_187204 | JGI IMG/M metagenome (GOLD analysis project Ga0209699, IMG submission 187204) | Synthetic microbial communities from Ohio, USA - SynthPrep_1_END_DS7_MetaG (SPAdes) (version 2) | ecosystem: Engineered > Bioreactor > Aerobic > Activated sludge | place: USA: Ohio...
CCTATCGCCAGCAACTGGACGCTCAGCGCGCCCTGCTGGAAACCACCGAGACCTACTATGAACTGGCCGAACGTCGCTACCGCACCGGCGTGGACAGCTACCTGACGCTGCTCGACGCTCAGCGTCAGCTGTTCAGCGTGCGCCAGCAACTGATCGCCGACCGCCTGGCCCAGCTCAGCAGCGAAGTGGAGCTGTACAAGGCGCTGGGGGGTGGCTGGACGAATACCGGGAGCAATGCTCCACAAGGTTGATCGCACGTAACCCGCTTCAAGGACGACCTTATCGCCGCCCCCGCAGCCTTTGCGGGGGCGTTTTTTCATCGCCCCCTTCCCCCATCACGCGCGATCAGCGCGTTCGCAACACCTTGACCACTTCGACGACGAACTTGACCACGATGGCCCGTTCGCTCTCCGGAAGTGTCTGGATCAATTCGCCAATGACCACCGAATGCTCGGAATCGAGCGAGTCCTCGCAGCGAAACAGCTCGCTCAGACTGCAATCGAGAATATCGGCTATCTGCTGCAGGCGAGGCAGCGTCGGGGATATGACACCATTTTCCATCCGACTGATGGTTTCCTTCTCCACCCCTATCGCCTCCGCCACCTGGGCCTGAGTTAATCCTGCGGCTTTGCGGCGGGCCGCGATGCGTGCACCCACCTCGAGAACCAAACCTTTGCCCTGCATCGGAAAATTCCTCTCATGTCATCAAGACATAACGTCAGGTGACATTTTCCGCGTGTCAGGACAGTTGGCGAATGACTTTTAACGAATCATATATTAACGCAATAAGTCATTGACTAATTGACTCATATCAAACCCATCAAGAATAATCCCCAAAATAATGGCATCTAGCCATTCCAACACTCCCACTCGCCAGACGCCTCATCGGCCAGAAGGAAGGCCCGCCTCATGCTGAAAGACATGAAGATTCGCACCGGTATTCTTTGCGTGATCGCCCTTCTGAGTGGTTCGCTACTGGCTTCCACGCTGACCGGCTGGTGGAGTGCCCGCAACAGCGATGAAGACATCATGGTTCTGCATGCGCTGGGAGTAGAGCGCAACACCGAGCTGCAGAAGACCTACATCCGACTGGCTCGCGCCCGCATCGGCATTGCTGGAGCCTTGCTCGAGCGACAGGCCGGCAACGACGATGCAGCACGCATCAGCCTGCAGAGAACCCAGCAACTGCTGGCAGAAGCCGATCATTATTTCGCCGTGTTCAAAGAACGGCTGACGGGCGCCGAGTGGCAGGCATTGCGCACCGAACTGGAACAGACGTTCGTCGCTTTCCGTACACCGCTGGATGAGCAGAAGACGACGCTGCAAGCCGCCGACTTCACCGGCCAGCACGCCATCGACCAATACACCGCCGCCAACCTTCTGGTACGCAAGGCCAACGACGCCTTCGACCAGAGCGTGCGCAAGTTCGAAGAGCGGATCGCCGCTCATGTCGCCGAGACCATCGACGACGCCAACGGTCGCTATGCCCTGGCGCAGATCGAAGCCGTGCTGTTTCTCGTCTTCGCCGGCCTCGTCACCCTGGGTTGTCTGTGGTTCATCCACAGCGGCCTGCTCAAACCCTTGCGCGTAGCCGGCGAACACTTCGAGCAGATCGCCAGCGGCGACCTCAGCGGCGAGATAGCCGTAACCTCGAACAACGAGATCGGTGCGCTTTTCGCGGCCTTGCAGCGCATGCAGGAGAGCCAGAGAGAGACGATAGGCCAGATCAGCAGCTCGGCCACGCAACTGGCCTCGGCGGCGGAAGAGCTCAGTGTCGTCACGGATGAAAGCAATCGCGGACTGCATCGTCAGCATCAGGAACTGGAACAGGCCGCCACCGCCGTCACGGAAATGACCACGGCCGTCGAAGACGTCGCCCGCAATGCCGTTTCCACCGCTGAAGCGTCGAATGCGTCCAACCAGCTGGCGCAGAGCAGCCGCACCCAGGTACAGGAAACCCTGCGTGAAATCACCGCCATGGAAAGCGATATCCAGGGTACCTCGCGGATCATCGAAAACCTGGCGCAGCAGGCCGACGGCATCGGCAAGGTGCTGGACGTGATCCGCACGCTGTCGGAACAGACCAACCTGCTCGCACTCAATGCCGCTATCGAAGCGGCGCGTGCCGGTGAAGCCGGACGGGGCTTCGCCGTGGTGGCGGACGAAGTACGCAACCTGGCGCACCGCACTCAGACCTCGACCCAGGAAATCGAGCAGATGACCAGCGGCATTCAGAACGGCACCAGCCAGGCCGTGGCCTCCATGCTCAACAATGCCCAGCGCGCCCGGGTCACGCTCGATACCACACGAACGGCCGGCCAGTCGCTGGAGGAAATCTTCCAGGCGATCAACCAGATCAACGACCGCAACCTGCTGATCGCCAGCGCGGCCGAGCAACAGGCGCACGTGGCACGCGAGGTGGATCGCAACCTGCTGAACATCCGCGATCTCTCGACCCAGGCCGCCACCGGCGCCAACCAGACCAGCGCGGCCAGCAACGATCTGTCTCGCCTGGCCGTCGAACTCAACACATTGGTCGCCAGGTTCAGACTCTGAGAGGCGCGTCCCCGATGCTCACCAAGATACGCGCCATAGCGGCCGCTCATGATCTCTCGGAGCTGTTCACCCAGACACTGGAGCAGGCCGTCGATGCGGTCATCGTCATCGACGCCAACAACGATGTGCTGCTGTTCAATGCGGCTGCCGAACGGCTCTGGGGCCGCTCCAGAAGCGGAGTCCTGGGACGCAACGTCAATCTGCTGGTACCGGAAGAAATACGCCATCTGCACGATGGCTATGTCGAACGCAACCGTCGCACCCGTCTCGACCGCATCGTCGGCACCAGCCGCGATGTCCCCATCACCCTCGCCGACGGCAGCCAGCGCTGGGGCGCCATGTCGATCTCGCGCATCGAACTGGAGAACGAAACGCTCTATACCGCCTTCGTCAAGGATGTCACCGAGCGCCACGCGCAGCAGGAGAAACTGCGCTTGCTCTCACTGGTGGCCGACCACTCCAACAATGCCGTCATCATCACCGATGCAAAGGCGCGGATCATCTACGTCAACACCGGTTTCCAGCGCTTGTTCGGCTATCCGCCAGAGGCCGTACGAGCGTGCAATCCGATCACCCTCCTCTGCCCTCATCCGGACAGACGATACATCCGGCGCATAACCGAATGCCTGGCGCAGGGCACGGCTTACCAGGGTGAAGAGATCGTGCAACGACAGGATGGACAGCGCCTGTGGTGCAGCATCACCACCAACCCGGTGCACCTGCATGGACAGCTGTCTCATAGCGTCAGCGTGCTCACCGACATCACCGGCGCCAAGGTGCACGAGATGCTGCAGCGGCGCATGCTCGAGGCCATGCTCCACGACGAATCGCTGGAAGTCCTGATGGAACAGGCCTGCCTGGAGGTCGAACGCATCGATCCCGATCTGGTCGTGTCGATCCTGCAAGTGACGGAACAGGGCCTGCTTCGTCCCCTCGCAGCCCCCAGACTGCCCATCGCCTATTCCAGCGCCATCGATGGCGTGGCCATCGGCCCGAGGGTCGGGGCCTGCGGCAGTGCGGCCTACCTGAGAAGGCCCGTGTTCAGCGACGACATCGAGAACGACCCGCACTGGGATGGATTCAGGGATCTGCTGTTGCCCCTGGGGCTGCGCAGTTGCTGGTCGACACCGATGATGGGTAGCGACGGCCGGGTGCTCGGCACCTTTGCCCTGTATTACCGCGAACGCCAGAAACCCAGCGCGCAGCACATGCAGTTGCTGGAGGCCTGTCGCCACCTGTGCGTGCTGGCCCTGGAGCGCGAGGAGAGCCGCTCGCGTATCCGTCAACTGGCGCTCTATGACACGCTGACGGGGCTGGCCAATCGTTCCCAGCTGCTTACCCGGGCCGCGCAGGCGCTGGCTGACGCCAATCGCGCCAGGCAACCCGTTGCGGTGCTCTTCATCGATCTGGATCGCTTCAAGCAGGTCAACGACTCGTTGGGGCACTCGGCGGGAGACCGCTTGCTGCAGGTGGTCGCCCACCGCTTGAATCAACAGAGGCGAAGTACCGACATCGTCGCCCGTCAGTCCGGAGACGAATTCGTCATGGTAGTGCCCGGCTGTGAACGGGAACAGGCTGCCCCCTTCGCCGAGCGCCTGCTGCAAGCCCTGCGTACCCCCTGCATGATCGCGGGCACCTCGATCACCCCTTCGGCCAGCGTCGGCATCAGCCTGTTCCCGGAAGATGGCGGCGACATCGCCACCCTCATCCGTCACGCAGACATGGCCATGTACCAGGCCAAGGCTCAGGAACGGGGCCGTTTTCGTCTGTTCAATCACGAACTGACCCAGGCACTGCAACAGCGCCTGGAGCTGGAGAAAGCCCTGCGCGAAGCCCTCCAGCAGCAGGGGCTAAGCCTGGTTTACCAGCCACAGATGCACATCGGCAAACAGGGCCTCTACGGCGTCGAAGCGCTGCTACGCTGGCACTCGCCCCAACTGGGCAGCGTGTCCCCCTGCACCTTCATTCCCCTGGCCGAAGACTGTGGCCTGATCGAAGAAATCGGCCAGTGGGTCGTCGCCGAGTCGTGCAGGCAGCTTGCTGCCTGGCGCCAGGGCGGCATCGACGTGCCCTGCATTTCGGTAAACCTGTCGCCCAGCAACTTTCACAATCCCCTGCTGCCGAGCCTGATCAGCCAGGCACTCGAAGCCAACCGGTTACCGGCGCAGGCACTCACGCTGGAAATAACCGAAGGCGTGCTGATGGATGAAAACCCCGTCAGCCTGACCACGCTCGACGCCATCCACAGGCTGGGCGTACGCCTGTCCATGGATGACTTCGGCACGGGCTACTCCAGCCTCAGTTACTTGCGCAGGCTACCCATCCAGGAGTTGAAGCTCGACCGCAGCTTCGTTTACGACCTGGAGCACGACCGCACCAACCAGGCCCTCAGCGAAGCGGTCATTCGCCTCGGCGAGAGCCTCGACCTGACAGTGGTGGCCGAAGGTATCGAAACGCTTTCCCAGTATGGCGTGCTCGCCCGGCAGGGCTACCACGTGGCCCAGGGGTTTCTGCTGGCCCGCCCACTCACCGCTGACGGGCTGGAAGACTGGATCGTCAATGGCTGCTCGACACCCGTGTAGCCGCCGAGCGTGAGTCGCAAGCCCCCGGCTGGCGCGACGCTCACCTGGCCACGGGATCGAAGCCCGGACTTGAGCACCTCGAGCGCCGCGTCGAGGAAACCGGCCACCGGCCTGTCTGCTCCTGCCTGGCCAGTATCGCCAGGCGCAACGCGGCCAGTGATGCTCAGACAGTGAAGCGGCGACTGCCCCAGGCGAAGGCGCAGGCCGCCGCACCGCACAGCGCGATCACCAGTGCCATGGGCAGTGCCGAGCCGTCGTGAAGAGACGCCACCAGCGCCGAGGCACCAGCGGCCACGGTGAATTGCAGGCTGCCCAGAAAGCCTGAGGCGCTGCCGGCATGCCGCCCCTGTCCTGCCATCGCGCAGGCGGTGGCGTTGGGCAGCACGCAGCCCAGGCTGGCCACGCAGATGAACAGCGGAACCAGCAACGGCCAGAGATTCGCCGGTTGCCACGCCGCCAGCGCCAGCAGACACAGACCGCTGATCAGGTACACCAGCACCATGCGCCGCAACCACAAGGCCGGCCCGCCCATGCGCACCAGCCGCGCATTGATCTGCGCCATGATCACGAAACCCAGCGCATTGCTGCCGAACAGCCAGCCGTAGTGCTCGGCCGGTACAGCGTAGAGCTCGATGAAAACGAAAGGCGAACCGGCGATATAGGCGAACATGCCGGCCATGGCCACGCCACCGGCCAGGCTGTAGCCCATGAAGGGGGCATTGCCCAGCAATGCCCGGTACTGACCGAAGGCGCCACCGAGCGGCGCCGGTTGCAGGTGCTGCGGGCGCGTCTCCGGCAGCCACAGCACCACGGCCAGCAGGCACAGGCCGGCGAACAGGGCCAGGCTGTGGAATATCCACGGCCAGCCCAGCGTATTGAGCAGCAGCCCCCCACCCAGCGGCGCGAGGATGGGCGCCAGCCCCATCACCAGCACCAGTTGCGAGAACACCTTGGCCGAGGCCAGCGGATCGCACAGGTCACGCACCACCGCGCGGGTGATCACCATGCCGGCGCAACCGCCGAGAGCCTGCACGAAACGCGCACCGATCAGCCACTCCAGGCTCGGCGCCAGGGCGCAGGCCAGCGATGCGCCGGTGAACAGGGTCACCCCGAGCAACAGCGGCACACGCCGGCCGAAACGATCGGCCAGCGGGCCATAGAACAGCTGGCCGAGGGCGATACCGACGAAATAGGCGGCCAGCGACAGCTGCACGTGCTCCACGTCGGTAGCGAACTGACGCGCCAGTGTCGGAAAACTGGGCAGGTAGAAATCGATGGCGAGCGGGCCGAAGGCGCTGAGGGCGCCGAGGATCAGCAGAATACGCAGGGGCATGGGCAGTCCGGACTTGTATTGGCGTGCCAAGGATATTCCGAAAAAGCCATTCATCGTCACTCCCGCGAAGGCGGGAGCTCAGGAATTTCGCAGGTTCTGGATGACTCCCCGATTGCATCCACGCGACGGGGCTGCGGTCGGCGCCAGGGTCACGGCATCAGCCTCCCTGCCCGGGTTCCTGCGTCTCGGGCTCATGCTTGCGCCGACCGAAACGCTGCGCGGCCGACTCCACCAGCAGGTAGAACATGGGAATCAGGAAGGTCGCCAGCAGCGTGGCCGCGAGCATGCCGCCGATCACCCCGGTACCGATGGAGTGGCGACTGGCCGAACCGGCGCCCGAGCTGATGGCCAACGGCACGCAGCCTAGGATGAAGGCCAGCGAAGTCATCACGATGGGACGGAAGCGCAGTTTGGCCGCCTCCAGCGCGGAATCGAAGATGCCCTTGCCCTCGGCACGCAACAGCACGGCGAACTCGACGATGAGGATGGCGTTCTTCGCCGCCAGGCCGATCAGGGTGACCAGCCCCACCTGGAAGTACACATCGTTCTGGATCCCGCGCAGCCACACCGCGAGAATCGCCCCGAACACCGCGAAAGGCACGGCCGTGACCACCGCCAGGGGCAGCGTCCAGCGCTCGTACTGCGCGGCAAGGATCAGGAACACCAGAATCAGGCCGAAGACGAAGGCCTGAGCCCCCGAACCCTGCGTGGCCAGCTCCTGATAGGCCGAACCGATCCAGCCGAGGCTGTAATCCTCGCCGAGCACCTCGTCGGCCACTTGCTGCATCGCCGCCAGCGCCTGCCCGGAGCTGTAGCCGGGAGCAGGACCGCCGAGCACCTTGGCCGAGGGATAGACGTTGAAGCGGTCGTAGGAGTCCGGCCCGAGGATGCGCCGCACGCGCAACAGCGTCGACAGCGGCACCAGGTCACCGCTGCTGGAGCGCACGTAGACCTGGCCGAGATCCTCCGGCTTGCGACGAAACTCCGATTCCGATTGCAGACTGACCTGCCAGGTGCGCCCGTAAAGGGTGAAGTCGTTGACGTAGTAGCTGCCGAAGGTCGCCTGCATCGCGGTGAACACGTCGCTGACACTGACGCCCAGGGCACGGGTCTTGGTGCGATCCAGGTCGATGTAGTACTGCGGCACGTTGGCACTGAAGGTGCTCTGCACACCGGCCAGCTCCGGCCGTTTGCTGGCGGCCTCGACGAAGGCCTGTACCTTCTCGCCGAGCTGCTCGACGCTGCCGCCGGAGCGATCCTGGATATAGGACTCGAAACCGCCCGTGGTACTCATGCCGGTGATCGGCGGTGGGTTGAACGACAACACCAGGCCATCCTTCTGCGCGGCGCCCATGCCCATGAAGGTACGCGTCAGGTTGCGTGCGTCCAGCTCGTCGGTGGTGCGCTCGCTCCAGTCCTTGAGCGGCACGAAGGACACCCCGGCATTGCTGCGCACGCCGAAGGTGAGCACATCGAAACCGGCGAAGGTCACCACGTCCTGCACCGCCGGGTGCTCCATCAACTGCTGGCTCACCGCCCCGCTCAATGCCTCGGTGCGATTGAGCGAAGCCGCAGGTGGCAGGTAGTAGGCGTTGATCACGTAGCCCTGATCCTCGTCGGGCACCAGCGATCCGGGCACCCGAGCGAACAACAGCATGATCAGCGCGATCATTCCGCCGAACAGCAGCATGCCGACCAGCGAACGCTTGAGGAAGAAACGCACGCCGGCGCCATAGCCGGCAGTGGCCTTGTCGAAGAAACGGTTGAAGACGCGAAATGGCGCGGCAGGCTCGTGATGGCCGGGCTTGAGCAGCAGTGCACAGAGCGCGGGCGACAGCGTCAGGGCGACGATGCCGGAAATCACCACGGACACCGCGATGGTGATCGCGAACTGCTTGTACATCTGCCCCGCCAGACCGCCCAGGAAACCCACCGGCACGAATACCGCGCAGAGCACCAGGACGATGGCGATGATCGGCCCGGTGACCTCCTCCATCGCCTTGATCGAGGCATCCCGCGCATTCAGCCCCTGGGTACGCATCACCCGCTCGACGTTCTCGATCACCACGATGGCGTCATCCACCACGATACCGATGGCCAGCACCATGCCGAACAGCGTCAGCAGGTTGATGGAGAACCCCAGCAGGTACATGCCGGCGAAGGTGCCGACCAGCGACACCGGGATCGCCAGCACGGGAATCAGCGTGGCGCGCCAGTTCTGCAGGAACACGAAGACCACCAGCACCACCAGCAGCAGCGCCTCGAAGAAGGTCTTGATCACCTCGTCGATGGAGACCTGCACGAACTTGGTGGTGTCGTAGGGGATCTTGTAGGCGATGCCTTCGGGGAAGCGCTTGCTCAGCCGCTGCATGGTGCGCTCGACCGCCTCGGCGGTATCCAGGGCGTTGGCGCCGGGTTGCAGGTAGATGCCGAAGGCGGCGTTCTGCTGGCCGTTGAGGGTGGTGACCAGCGAATAGTCCTGTGCGCCCAGCTCGACTCGTGCCACGTCCTTGAGCAGCAGGCTGGCACCAGTGGCATCGGTGCGCAGGATGACGCTCTCGAATTCCTTCGGATCGGTGAAGCGGCCCTGGGTGGTGACGGTGTAGGTGAAGTCCTGCGGCTCCTTGAGCGGCTGCTGGCCGAAACTGCCGGCGGCGAACTGCGAGTTCTGCTCGCGAATGGCGTTGACCACATCGGTGGGCGTGAGGCCGTACTGCGCCAGTTTGTCCGGGCGCAGCCAGATGCGCATGGAGTAATCCTTGGAGCCGAACTGGCTGGCATCCCCCACGCCCTTGAGACGCTTGAGTTCGTCGATGACGTTGATCAGTGCGTAGTTGCTGATGAAGATCGGGTCACGCGAGCCATCCGGCGAATACAGGGTGATGACCTGGAGGATGTCCGAGGATTTCTTCTCCACCTTCACGCCCTGTCGGCGTACCTCTTCCGGCAGCTTGGCCAGCGCCGCCTGCACCTTGTTGTTGACGTTGATGGTGGCCTGATCCGGGTCGATGCCAACCTCGAAGTACACCGTCAGGCTCATCGCCCCGCTGCTGGAGGAGTTGGACAACTGGTAGATCATGTTCTCGACGCCGTTGATCTCCTGCTCCAGCGGCGCCGCCACGGTTTCGGCGATCACCTGCGAGCTGGCGCCCGGGTAGGCCGCGCTGACCGACACCTGTGGCGGCAGGATTTCCGGGTACTGGGCGATGGGCAGCGCACGCATGGCGGCCAGCCCGGCGAGCACGATGACGATGGAGATGACGGTGGCGAATACCGGACGGTCGATGAAGAAGCGCGAGATCATGGCCGTTACTCCTGCGCCGGGGTTGCAGGCGCGGCTGCCTTCGCCTCCTCGGCCTGTACCGGGCTGTCGGGTCGCACCTTGGCCAGCCCGTCGACGATCACCCGTTCGCCATCGCTGACACCGGACAGGATCAGCCAGCGACCGCCTGCGGTATCCCCCGTGCTGACCTGGCGCATGCGCGCGACATTCTGCTCATCCACCACATAGACGAAGGTGCCGCGCGGCCCCTGGGCCACGGCACGCTCCGGCACGGTGATCGCCCGTGGACGCGTCAGGCCCTTGACCTGCACCCGCACGAACTGACCCGGCAGCAGCTTCTGCTCAGGGTTGGGCACCACGCCACGGGCGCTGACCGTGCCGGTGCCACGGTCGATCAGGCTGTCGGTGAAATCCACCTCGCCCGCCGTCGGATAGGCCGAGCCATCACCGAAATAGACCTCCACGCTCAGCTTGCCGCTGGCCGGCGGCACCAGGCTGCCCTCGGACAGCTCCCGGCGCAGGCGCTCGGCCTCGGCGTCCGGGTAGGCGAAGTTGACGAAGATCGGGTCGAGCTGGGTGATCTGCGTGAGCAGGCTGGCACTGGGGTCGCCGGCCACGATCAGACTGCCTTCGGAGACGCTTTCCTTGCTGGTCATGCCGGTGATCGGCGCCTTCACCGTGGTGTAGTCGAGGTCGATCTGGCGCGACTGCACCTCGGCCTGGGCCGCCTCGATGTTGGCCTTGCTCTGTTCGAAGTTGGAGATGGCGTTGTCCAGCTCGCTCTCGCTGGCGAACCCCTTGTTCTGCAATTCGCGGATGCGCCGCAGGTCGCGTTCGGTCTGCCGGTAACGGGCCTGCTCCTGGGCCAGAGCCCCCTTGGCTCGTGCCAGGGCGGCCTCATAGGGGCGCGAATCGATGCGAAACAGCACCTGATCCTTTTGTACCCGGCTGCCTTCCTGGTAGGTACGTTCCTGCAGGATGCCGCCGACCTGCGCGCGCACCTGCACCTCACGATAGCCTGCGGTTCGAGCCGGGTATTCCAGCACGACAGGCAATTCGCCTGCCTTGACCCGCTCGACGGTGACCGCCGTGGGCGGCGCCTCGGCGGCATGCGCACCAAGCGCCAGAAACAGGCTCGCAGACAGGCAGAAACGATCCAGGCGAACGAACGGCATGAGGCATTCCTCTCCTTGGCAAACGCATCGCAGAGGCGGCGCAACGAAGCACGCCACCAGCAGGCAGGGCATAATCAGTACAATCGAGCCTAGCTCCAATTGACCGGATCGCCATGCGTAGAACCAAAGAAGACGCGGAGAAGACCCGCTGCGCCATCCTCGCCGCCGCCGAGCAGCTGTTCCTCGAGCGCGGGGTCGCCCACACCAGCCTGGAGCATATCGCTCGCCATGCGGGGGTCACGCGCGGTGCGGTCTACTGGCACTTCCAGAACAAGGCGCACCTGTTCCACGAGATGCTCAACCAGGTGCGCCTGCCGCTGGAGCCGCTGGCACAGCAACTGGCAGCGGTCGACGGCCTGTCGTCCCTGCAACTGCTGCGCGACCTGTGCATCGAGGCCATGGCCAATCTGGTACTGGATGAACAGCGACGGCGCATCCTGACCGTGCTGCTGCGTCGTTGCGAGTTCACCGAAGATCTGCGCGAGGCCGAAGAGCGCCACGAAACCTTCGTCAACCAGTTCATCGACCTGTGCGAACAGCAGTTCGCGCTGCCGGCGGTGCAACCCCACCTGCAACCGGGCATCACCCCGCGCCTGGCCTCACGTACGCTGCACGCGCTGATCGTAGGTCTGTTCAGCGACTGGCTGCGCGACCCGAATCTGTTCGACGCCCAGACCGACACTCCGGCGATGATCGACAGCTGCTTCCGCGGCCTGCTGCGGCAATGGCCGTAGGCTGATCGTTCGGTATGCGCGGCGCGCCCTAGGCAGGCGTGACCTCATATCCCTCCTCGCGGATCGCCGCCTGTACCTGCGCGGCATCCAGGCGGGCATCGACACGCACCAGCCCGGCCGCGAGATCGACCTCGACCCTGGCGGCCTGATCCAGTGCCTGGATCGCCCGGGTAATGGCCCGTACGCAATGACCGCAAGACATTCCACCAACCTTGAACTGCTGCATCTGACGACTCCTTGAACCTGTGGACGATGGGTGTAGTCTCGACCTTGCCACGATGGCAAGGTCAAGCCCTTGCGTCATGTCATCCGCTTTCGGCATGAGGATCATCACCATGCGCCTGTCCTACCTGATGCTCGCCCCGCTACTGGCCTCCCCGGTCGTCGCCCAGCCACTCGCGCCCCTGCCCGCCACCACTCAGGGCGAGGGCTACGCGGTGCTGATCGTTTCGCGCGAGCGCCTGGAAGTGGCCACCACCTGCGAGGTCGCGCTGTACCTGCACGACCAGATGGCCGCACGCCTGCATCAGGGCCAGTCGGTGTCCTTCAACCTGCCGCCAGGCAGCGTCTCGCTGCGCCTCGGCCTGACCGGTACCGGCCCATGCCAGGACGGCATCAACCAGTTGGCTGGCCAGTCGCTGGAACTCCAGGCAGGCGAAGTACGCCGCTACCGCATCGCCATGGGCAGCGACGGCCTGCGACTGCATGCCGCGCCCGCACTGAACTGAAGGCTTGACCTTGCCATGGGGTCAAGGTTGATCCTGTAACCACGATGCTACAGGGAGCCCGCCCATGACCACCTTCGATCTACCCATCCAGGGCATGACCTGCGCCAGTTGCGCCGGCCGTGTCGAACGCGCGTTGCGCAAGCTGCCGGAGGTGACCAGCGCCAGCGTCAACCTGGCCAGTGAGCAGGCACGCGTCGAAGCGCCTGGCGACAGCCTGACGCAACTGATCAGCGCCATCGAGGGCGCCGGCTACAGCGTTCCCAGCCAGCCCCTGGAACTGAACATCGAAGGCATGACCTGTGCCAGCTGCGTCGGCCGTATCGAGCGCGCACTGGGCAAACTGCCAGGTGTCAGCCAGGTCGCCGTCAACCTCGCCGACGAAAAAGCACGCCTGCAGGTGCTCGCCGGCTTCGATTCGCAACTGGCGCTGAAGGCAGTTGCCGCCGCCGGCTACAAGGCCACCCTGCTCGACGGCCAGCCGACCAGGGATGAGGCGCAGCGCCGCTTGCAGCGTGAGCGCCTGACCCTGCTGGCAGCCATCGCCCTGACCCTGCCGCTGGTGGTGCCGATGCTGGTCGAACCCTTCGGCCTGCACTGGATGCTGCCGGCCTGGACGCAGTTCCTGCTGGCCACGCCGGTGCAGTTCATCTTCGGAGCACGCTTCTATCGCGCCGCCTGGCAGGCGCTGAAGGCCGGTGCCGGCAACATGGATCAACTGGTGGCCATCGGCACCAGCGCCGGCTACGGCCTGAGTCTGTATCAATGGGCCATGACGCCTGCCGGGCACATGCCGCATCTGTACTTCGAAGCCTCGGCGGTCATCATCAGCCTGATCCTGCTCGGCAAGTACCTGGAAAGCCGTGCCAAGCGCCAGACCGCCAGTGCCATTCGAGCGTTGCAGGCATTGCGCCCGGATCACGCGGTACGTCTCGTGGATGGGCGCGAGGAACGTGTCGGCATCGATTCGCTGGTGTTGGGCGACCGAATTCTGGTCAAGCCCGGCGAGCGCTTCCCGGTCGACGGCCAGGTGCTGGAAGGCAACAGCCACGCCGATGAAGCGCTGATCAGCGGAGAAAGCCTGCCAGTGGCCAAGCAGCCGGGCGACAAGGTGACGGCAGGCGCCATCAACGGCGAAGGTCGCCTGCTGGTGGAAACCACCGCCCTGGGGGCGGAAACCGTGCTGTCACGCATCATCCGCCTGGTGGAAGACGCCCAGGCGGCCAAGGCTCCGATCCAGAAGCTGGTGGACAGGGTCAGCCAGGTGTTCGTCCCGACAGTGTTGCTGATCGCACTGGCTACGCTACTGGGCTGGCTGCTGCTCGGCGCGTCGCTGGAGAGTGCCCTGCTCAACGCCGTGGCCGTACTGGTGATCGCCTGCCCCTGCGCACTGGGACTGGCCACTCCGACCGCGATCATGGCCGGCACCGGTGTCGCTGCGCGGCACGGCATCCTGATCAAGGACGCCGAAGCGCTGGAAGTGGCGCACGCCGTGCAACACATCGCTTTCGACAAGACCGGCACCCTCACCGAAGGCAAACCGCGCATCGTCCATATCGGTCTGGGCGAAGCCGGCGAAGAGGAGCTGCTGCGCCTGGCCGGCGGCCTGCAACAGGGTAGCGAGCATCCGCTGGCCAAGGCCGTGCTGCAGCGCTGCGCCGAACGGCACATCGCCCTGCCGGCGCTGAGCGCAAGCCGTGCGCTGGCAGGACGCGGTATCGCCGGCGATGTCGAAGGCCACGCCCTGCAACTGGGCAGCAGCCGCCTGCTGGAAGAGAACCGGTTGCAGGCCGGCGCGCTGGCCGCATCCGCGCAAGCCTGGGAAGCAGAGGGTCGCACCCTGTCCTGGCTGATCGAAACCGGCAGCGCGCCGCGCCTGCTCGGCCTGCTGGCCTTCGGCGACCAGCTCAAGGACGGAGCCGCCGCTGCCATCGCCGAACTGCGTGAACAGGGCATCACCAGCCACCTGATCAGCGGCGACAACCAGGGCAGTGTCGCCGCCGTGGCCGGGGTGCTGGGTATCGACGAACCGCACGCTCAGGTACTGCCGGCGGACAAGGCACGCCTGGTTGGCGAACTGCGCCAGCATGGCACCGTGGCCATGGTCGGCGACGGCATCAACGACGCACCGGCGCTGGCCGCAGCGGATGTCGGCATCGCCATGGGCGGCGGTACCGACGCCGCCATGCATGCCGCCGGCATCACGCTGATGCGTGGTGACCCGCGCCTGGTACCGGCCGCGCTGGAGATCAGCAGACGTACCTACGCCAAGATTCGTCAGAACCTGTTCTGGGCCTTCATCTACAACCTGGTCGGGATTCCGCTGGCTGCCGCCGGGCTTCTCAACCCCATGTTCGCGGGCGCCGCCATGGCGCTGTCCAGCGTCAGCGTGGTGAGCAACGCCCTGCTGCTCAACCGCTGGAGGCCACAGGCATGAATATCGGCCAGGCTGCCAGGCATACCGGCCTGAGCGCCAAGATGATTCGCTATTACGAGTCCATCGACCTGCTACCCCATGCCGGGCGCTCGGAAAGTGGCTATCGGCAGTACGACGCCAATGACCTGCATCGCCTGACATTCATCAAGCGTGCACGGGATCTGGGGTTTTCCCTGGAGGAGGTGGGCAGGCTGCTGGCGCTGTGGCAGGACAAACAACGCGCCAGTGCCGATGTGAAGGCGCTGGCCGAGGAACATATCGCCACGCTTTCGCGCAAGATCACCGAGATGAGCGCGCTACGCGATACGCTGGTGGAGCTGGCCGCCAGTTGCCAGGGTGACAATCGACCCGATTGCCCGATCCTGAAAGGGATCGAACAGGGCGTGGGCTGCGGCACACCGGCATGCTCGCATCGAGGTGAATCCGCCACGTAGCGCGGATGCAGAGTACGGCCTGACGCCACGGGCTCACCTTGCGCCAGCCCCAGTGCGCACCCTGGGCCACAACAGGGATCACATGTCGGCATGTGGTCGCGTGCGCCGTGCGCACGGCGCCCCCTGGGAAAAGCCGTCCGACCGACAGTTGACCCGTAGCGTAACACCAGGGTCTGTCAACGCATCCAGGGAGGTGTCGGCTCCACGTCCCTGGGCTCGTCTTCGGCGTTGCGCAGTGCCTGTTTCTTCGCCTCTTCGGCGAGGGCGGCCTTGATCTCGCGCATCACCGCATCGATATCGGCGGCGTCCTGCGGCTCGGCGAACTCGCCGGTCAGTTGGGTATGCGGCGTGAGCTTGCCGGCCTCGTAGAGTGCCCACATTTCCTTGGCGTACTTGGTGTATTTCAGCTCGGGGGCGAACTGACCGAAGTATTCGGCCATGTTGCGCACATCGCGCTCGAGCATGCTGAAGGCATGGTTGTTGGCGGCTGCGTCCACCGCTTGCGGCAGGTCGATGATCACCGGACCATCCGGGCCAAGCAGCACGTTGAACTCCGACAGGTCGCCATGCACCAGGCCGGCGCAGAGCATCTTGACGATTTCCCGGATCATGAAGGCGTGGAACTCGCGGGCATCGTCCGGGTGCAGGTCGACATCATTGAGCCGCGGTGCGACATCGCCCTGCCCGTCGCCCACCAGCTCCATCAGCAGCACGCCATCGAGAAAGTCATAGGGCTTGGGCACTCGCACACCGGCGCTGGCCAGGCGGAACAGGGCGGCGACCTCGGCGTTCTGCCAGGCCTGCTCCTGCTCCTTGCGCCCATACTTGCTGCCCTTGGCCATGGCCCGGGCCTGTCGGCTGCCACGTACCTTGCGCCCTTCCTGATATTCGGATGCCTGACGGAAGCTGCGTTTGTTGGCCTCCTTGTAGACCTTGGCGCAACGCAGCTCATCGCCACATCGCACCACATAGACCGCTGCTTCCTTGCCGCTCATCAGCGGTCGCAGCACCTCGTCCACCAGGCCGTCCTCGACCAGGGGTTCAATACGTTTGGGCGTCTTCATCGGTGGGGATCACGGAACCTTTCTGGCCAAGGGGAATGATTGCCGGCCCATCCTCGCACAGGCGAGAGGCCGTTCAAAGGTTCACGAGCAGGAGTCAGACGCAATATGAACCGGTTACCGCTGCTTGATCGTCACGCATCGAGCAGATGACGCCTGAGCGCCTCGATGGCATAGCGCACCTTGGCCGGTTGCGCATCGCGACGAGGCGTCACGATATGCAGGCCGATGGGCTCCAGTTGCCAATCCGGCAGCAGCGGCAGCAACTCGCCAGTGGCCAGCAGCTCACGGATTTCCGGCTCGGGCTGCAACGACACGCCCATGCCCGCCAGGGTGAACTGACGCGCCGCGAGAATGTTGTTGCAGCTGATGCGCGTCTCCAGGCGCAGACGCTGCTGCGTCCCGCCGGGGCCATGCAGGGTCAGGTGCTGGCTGCGCTCCAGGTGCAGGCCTATCCAGTCGAGCCTGAGCAACTGCTGCGGTTCACTCGGCCAGCCTGCCCGTGCCAGATAAGCCGGTGCGGCGCAAAGCAGCATGCGCCAGTCGGCCACATGACGCGCCACCAGGCTGGAATCCTCCAGACGACCGACCCGAATGGCCAGGTCGATGCGTGATTCGATCAGATCGATCTGCTCATCCTGAAGGAACAGGCTCAGGCTCAACCCCGGATGAGCACCGAGCAGCGGCGCCAGCGCCTCACACAACAGCGGCCCGGAGAAACCAACCGGTGCGGCGACGCGCAACTCCCCCACTGGAGCATCACGCTGTTCGGCCAGACGCTGCTCGGCCTGCCGTGCCAGCTCGACGATCTGCCGACAACTCTCGTAGAACGCCGTGCCGGCTTCGGTCAGAGTCAGCTTGCGCGTGGTGCGATGCAGCAACGTGACGCCGGTAGCGTCCTCCAGTCGCCGAATCTGCTGACTGATCGCCGAAGCCGTCATGCCCAGGGCTTCGGCAGCACCGACCATCGACCCCCGCTCCACGACCGTGGCGAACAGTGCCATACGCTTGAGCTGCTCCATTATGAAGCCCTGCTTAATTATCAAAGTTCATCAAGCCACTTTTTCCGACGTTTATCCAGCAGCGATCATGTATTCACCGTCACTGTTCGAGGTTCCCCCATGAAAATCGCTCTGATCGGCGCCACTGGTTATGTCGGCGCCTCACTGCTGGAAGAAGCATTGAATCGCGGCCATCAGGTCACTGCGCTGGTACGCCACCCGCAGAAGCTGGCCGCCCACCCCCGGCTCACCGCGGTTCAGGCTGACGTGCAGGACAGCAGTGCACTGGCAGAGCAGTTGCGCGGCCATGCTGTGGTGATCAGCGCCTTCAACCCGGGCTGGGGCGTCGCGGACATTCGCCAACAGTTCATCGCCGGTAGCCGTTCGATCATCGCCGCCAGCAAGCAGGCGAACGTCAGGCGCCTGCTGGTGGTGGGTGGTGCCGGCAGCCTGTACGTCGCCCCCGGCGTGCAACTGATCGACACACCGGACTTCCCTGCCGAGTACAGGGAAGGCGCAGAAGGTGCACGCCAGGCGCTGGACATGCTGCGCGACGAGCAGGATCTGGAATGGACTTTTCTTTCGCCTGCCGCCCAGCTCGTTCCGGGGCCACGTACCGGCAAATTCCGCCTGGGCCGGGATGAACTGCTGATGAACGGTGATGAGCCGGGCAGCATCTCGGTCGCCGATCTGGCCGTAGCGCTGATCGACGAAGCGGAGCAACCGCAGCATGTCCGCCAACGCTTCACGCTGGCCTACTGAACCTCGCCGCTGCCCCCCGGGCGGCGGTATACACCCCATCCGAGAGAACCCTTCATGAATACATTCAGCAGCAGCGCCTTCGTTGCAACCGATACGCCGGCTCGCTACATCAGCCGGCTATGCAAACACTTCGCGCACAAGATTCCGGTCAGTTTCGACGATGCCCGGGGCCGCATCGAGTTCAATGCCGGGCTGGCCACCTTGAAGGCAGAAAACCACGGGCTGCGTCTGCAAGTGGAAAGTGCCAGCAACGATGACCTGCAACGCCTGCAGGATGTCGTCGCCAGCCACTTCGAGCGCTTTGCCTGGCAGGAGGCGCTGACGCTGGACTGGCAGCCCGCCTGATGGGCTAGAGCGCATCCAGCCCTGCGCGCAGGCGGCGCAAGACCGCCAGCGACTCGGGGTTATCGCCATGCACGCAGAGGCTGTCAGCCCGCAGGCGCAACGGCTTGCCATCGATATCGGCAAAGGCCTCACCACGGGCGATGGCCAGCGCCTGCGCCACAATCCGCTGCGGATCGTGGTGCACGGCCCCACTGAGCCGGCGTGGTGCCAGTTGTCCATCGGCGAGGTAAGCCCTGTCGGCGAATGCCTCGAACATCAGCGGCACATCCGCCTCGTCGGCCAGACGCAGTTCTCGCTCGTTGTCAGCCAGCGCCAGCACCATCAGCGCTAGCCCCTTGCGATAACTGGCACAGGCATCGAGCACCGCCATAAGCAGCGCATCATCTCGAACCAGGTCGTTATACAGCGCGCCATGCGGCTTGACGTAAGCCAGTCGACCTCCGCTGGCGCGACAGAAGGCATCCAGAGCTCCCACCTGATACAGCACCAGGGCACGAACCTCCTCGTGCGAGCACTGCAGATGGCGCCACCCGAAACCCTGTAGATCCGGGTAGGAAGGATGCGCGCCAATGCTCACGCCATGCGCCACGGCCAGTTCGACGCTGCGCGCCATGATCAACGGGTCACCCGCATGGAATCCACAGGCCAGGTTGGCCTGATCGATCAGCGGCATGGTCAGCTCATCGTTACCCATGCGCCAGGCGCCGAAGCCTTCACCCATGTCGCAGTTGAGAAGAATACGGTTCATCTCGGCAGCTTAGAGCGCCTGGAAAGCATCCGCAAAGTCCGCCGCACATTCGAGAATCAGTCGCATTTACAAAATTTACACCTGGCTCCAGCCCAGTCGCCACGCCCTCTCCAGCCCCATGACATGGGTGCTCATATCATCCGCAATTGAACCTTATATGCAAATCACTATCATCCCGGCCGTTTACAACCATTGCGCCTGCACCCTCTTACCGCCAGGAGTAGATCGATGTCCGCCCTCAATTCCCGTACCGCCTTGGCCAGCGCCATCGCCCTGGCCGCCAGCTTCAGCGCCCAGGCCAACGAGCCCATCGCCCTTGGCGATGTGGTCGTCAGTGCTTCCGGCTTCGAACAGAAGATCACCGAAGCCCCCGCCAGCATCAGCGTGATCAGCCGCGAAGAATTGCAGCACAAGCGCTACAGCAACCTGGGCCAGGCACTGGAAGATGTGGAAGGCATCGACGTACGCCAGGGCACAGGCAAGACTGGCGGCCTGAATATCAGCATTCGCGGCCTGCCAAGCGACTACACCCTGGTTCTGATCGACGGTCGTCGCCAGAACACGGCTGGCAACGTGACGCCCAATGGCTTCAACGAGACATCCACCAGCTTCATGCCGCCAATGTCTGCCATCGAGCGCATCGAAGTGATTCGTGGCCCGATGTCGACGCTCTATGGATCCGATGCCATGGGCGGGGTGATCAACATCATCACCCGCAAGGTCGCCAGGGAATGGGGCGCCAGCCTGAGCCTGGATCACACGTTCCAGGAAAACCGTGACTATGGCGAAAGCAGCAACACCAGTCTCTACGCCAGCGGCCCGTTGATCGATGGCCTCCTGGGTCTGGCCGTACGCGGCAGCCTCTATGACCGCGGCGAGTCCGATCTGCAGTTCGACAACGACAGCACCGTCAGCAAACGAGGCGCATCGCCGGTAGAGGGCCGCAACACCAACTTCGGAACCCGACTGACCCTGACCCCGAACGAAGATCATGACTTCGCATTCGACTTCGAACGTGGCCGCCAGGTCTATAACAATGACGACTGCCAGCTCGGCAATCTGGATGGCAAGAATGGCGGCAGCGCCACCGACGGTTGCACCACCAACGCCCCTCTGCGCGCCAACGGCTACAAGGATGAGTTGCGTTTCGAACGCGATCAGTTCGCCCTCAGCCACACCGGGCGCTTCAGCCTGGGTACCCTGGAAAGCAGCATCACCCACAACACCACGGAAACCTTGGGCCGAACCATTCCTGGCACGCCAATCGGCAATGCCTATACCGGCTTCCCCTCGATCATCATTGGCGATGATCGCAAGCTGAAGTCCACCGACCTGGTCGTCGACACCAAATTCATCGCTCCGCTGGGCGAGTCGCACATCGCGACCGTCGGCGCGCAATGGTGGGACGCCAAGGTCACCGACGGCATCGCCGACGAAGATTTCCAACAAACCTCCTGGGCGTTGTTCGCCGAGGATGAATGGCGCCTGCGCGATGATCTGGCACTGACTCTGGGTGCTCGCTACGAGGATCACGAAGCCTTTGGCGGTCATGTCAGCCCACGCGCTTACCTGGTGTGGAATACCACCGACACCTGGACGCTCAAGGGCGGTGTGAGCCGTGGCTACAAGACGCCGACGCTCAATCAACTGCACGATGGCATCAACGGCGTGACCGGCCAGGGCGCGACCATCACCATCGGCAGCCCGGATCTCGACCCGGAAATCACCACCAATACCGAGATTGGCGCGTACTACGACAACCTTTCCGGCTTCAACGCCAACGTCACCCTGTTCCATAACAAGTTCAAGGACAAGATCGACGACGGCACACCGCTGGCCAACTGTTTCTACACCGCCAATCCGAACCAGCCAGGCTGCGTGAGTTATGGTTCGGGCTTCACCCAGGAAAACTTCGCGCAGAGCGTCAACATCGGCGAAGCCATGACCAGGGGCGTCGAGGTAGCGGGTCGCTGGGAGTTCGCTCCCGCCTGGGCGCTGGCCGTCAACTACACCTACACCGACAGCGAGCAGAAAAGCGGCATCAACAAGGGCGCGCCGCTCACCAATACACCCGAGCACATGGCTCATGCGCGTCTGAGCTGGACAGCCAATGACCGCCTGACGTTGTGGTTCAAGGGTGAATACCGTGGTGAGCGCGCGCGCTTTACCGATCGCTACGAAAATCTGACTGCCGCGAACAGGGCACTTTACGACGCAGCGGGTGATCTGAAGGCTTATGAGGTCTTCCACCTGGGCGGTTCGTTCAAGGCGTCGGAGAACGTGACGTTCAGCGCCACGATCTACAACCTGTTCGACAAGGACTTCACCAGCGGCAGCTACTACACCACCAACACAGGCACCACCGGCTGGGCCTCCGACTACACGCAGATTGCACAGTCGACCACCGGCACCGTCGAGGAAGGTCGCCGCCTGTGGCTGTCCACGGTCATCGAATTCTGACCCCCTGCCACACCACGCAAAACGCCAGCCCCGGGGCTGGCGTTTTGCTTTCTGGTGGTTTCCATCGTCAGGCGGAAACCGCTGCACGGCACTCAGAAGCTGTAGGTAGCCGAGAGAATCGCCGAGCGCGCATCGCCATACTCGATGGCCGAAGAGCGGGCATTGGTACCGATGTTCTGCCGTACACGCTCGACATAATCCTTGTCGAACAGGTTGTTGACGTTCAGTTGCAGGTCGAGGTTGCGGTTGACCTTGTAGCCGAGCATCGCGTTATGCAGCCAGTAGTCGTCCAGCTTGGCCTGAGTGCTGGCACTGACGTTGCGCTCGCTGACGTAGCGGGTGCCATAGCCCAGCGTCCAGCCCTGAGCGATCTCGTAGGTCGTCCACAGGTTGAACGAATGCGGAGGGGTGTTGCCCAGCGCCTGGCCTTCACGCGCCGGATCGACTTCGGACTTGAGGGTCTCGCTGTCAAGGAAGGTGTAGTTGGCGTACACATTCCAGCGCTCGCTCAGCTTGCCGGTCGCACCCAGCTCGACACCCTGCACACGCTGCTCGCCGGCCAGGATATAGCTGCCGTCGGCCAGTTGCTCACGCGCATCGCTCTTGTCCACGCGAAACAGCGCACCATCGAGCATCAGACGACCGTCGAGGAATTCCCACTTGGTGCCCAGTTCCCAGGTCTCGTTCTTCTCCGGTTTGAGGCTCTGGGTCGCGGCACTCAGGCCACCACCGTTGGAGGCGACGTTCTCCGCAGTCGGGTTGAACGAAGTACCCCAGGCCACGTAGATGCGGCCGTTGTCGGTCGGTTTGTAGACCAGGCCGGCACGGCTGCTGACTTCTTCGTCCGTGGAGGTGAAACGCCCCGTGCGCACATGCGTACCGGAGAAGGCATCGCTCCGCGCATCGAACCAGTCGTAGCGCAGGCCGAGGTTCAGATCCCAGTGCGGCGTCAGCGCAATGCTGTCGAAGACGTACAGCGCGCGGTTATCCAGCTGGTTTTCGCTGTAACCGGTGGTGGCCTTGGCGATCGGGCCACTCCAGTGACCAGGCGGGTTGGACAGGTCGAAACCGGTGCCCGGATACAGCGTATTGCCCAGGCCATGGTTGAAGGTCTTCAGGTCAAGACTCTCGCGCGAGATCTCGATTCCGGTGAGCAGCTCATGACCCAGCCCGGCAGTGTCGAAACTGGCGCGCAGGTTGGTCTGGTTGATCCACATCTCGGTGGTCACGTCGCGGCCATAGCCCTGCGGGCCTGCCGGACGATAGTTGCCCGCCGGCACGCCGGTCAGGTTCACATGCGACGCGGAAATCACCGTCTCGCGATCGACACGGCTGTAGCGAGTCAGGTTCTGCAGACTCAGTACGTCACTGAAATCGTGTTCCAGGTTGACGGTCAAGGCGTTCTGCTCGATGCGCTCCTTGTCCAGGTTCTTCCAGCCGAAGTAGTCCTCGCGGCTGACGCCAGCCAGCTTCTTGCCATCCAGCGCGGGCACACCGTAATCGGGCAGGTTGTCGTCGGTCTGGTGGAAATAACTCAGGGTCAGGCGAGTTGCCTCGCTCAGCCCCAGCGCCAGAGAAGGTGCGATGCCCCAGCGTTCACGGTCGATCTGGTCGCGGCCCGGCACGTCGTTCTCATGAGCCATCAGGTTCAGACGCACGGCGCTGTCGACCCCGACGCCTGTCAGCGTCTGGTTGGTATCGAGCGTCAGGCGATGGTAATTGTCGGTGCCGAGGCCGGCGCCGATCTCGGTGAAGTCACGCTGCTGCGGCTGCTTGCTGATGATGTTGATGCTACCGCCCGTGGTGCCTGCGCCACCGAACACCGAGTTGGGGCCCTTGATGACCTCGACCTGCTCGATGTTGAAGGTGTCGGTACGGCTGGTCTGGGCGCTGTCACGCAGACCATCGATCTGCATGTTGGCGTTGGCGGAGAAACCACGGATGTTGATGCTGTCGCCCGAACCACCACCACCCTCCCCGGCGTTGAAGGTGATGCCGGAAACGTTGGACAGAACCTGGCGCAGGCTCAACGCCTGCTGCTCCCTGATCACCTCGGCAGGCACCACACTGATGGTCTGCGGGGTATCGAGCAGCGGTTTGACGTATTTGACCGATGCGGAATTTTCGGTCTTGTAGCCGCTGTCCTTCTGCCCCTTGACGGTCAGGTTGTCCAGTTGCACGGCATCGTCGGCCAGTACCGGCAAGGTCAGCGAGGCGACCGCCAGACCGACGGCAGTGACTAACAGGCGCTTGGAGGGCAAGGCGCGTTGGCAGTTGTTGGCACGCATTTGATAATTCACACCCAAGGCTATTGATAATCGTTTACTAATATGCTCACTACTGCCCCTTGGTATCAGGGACGTGTGAGCACTACCGCGCAGGTGCAACAAGGTGCACTTGCGACTAAATGCAAATCTATATCATCCGCAAGAAATATTCAGCAACAAATCGTCAGCGAATCGCTACGACTCGCCTTGCCACGGGAAAAACGTGGTTCATCACATCCAGGCAACGCGGCAGTGACCAGAACGGCCATCCGCAGAAAAGCGCCAGGCTAGCGAACGGCGGGACGCCAGATGACATCCGGGCCGATGCTGGCCAGATCGGCGCATCCGGTCAGGGCCATGGCCACTTCCAGTTCGGCGCGCAGCAACTGCAGCACGTGGGCCACTCCGACCGCTCCGGCCGTGGCCAGGCCGAATACATAGGGCCTGCCCACCAGCACGGCGTTCGCGCCAAGGGCCAGCGCCTTGAGAATGTCGCTGCCGCGCCGGATGCCGCCGTCGAGCAACAGTGGCACACGCCCCTGTACCACGGCAGCCACTTCCGGCAGCACCTCGATGGTCGCTGGCAGACCGTCGAGGGTACGCCCGCCATGGTTGGAGACGATCAGCCCATCCACTCCCGCCACCATGGCCCGTTCGGCATCGGCAGCGCTCATGATGCCCTTGAGCAGAATCGGCAGGCGCGTCTGCTCGCGCAGCCAGGCCAGGTCGGACCAGGTGGGGGCGACGGCCAGCAGAGGCCCGCCCAGCAGCAGACTGCCGGCGTCCGGATCGGCCTGTGCCTGCAATGGCCGCATCCCGCGCAGATTGACGGCCTCGACGCCGGCAGGCAGGGCGAAGCCCGCACGCTGCTCGCGATTGCGCACCCCGTTCACCGGCGCATCCACGGTCAGCACCAGTGCCTGATACCCCGCACTTTCCGCGCGACGAATCAGCGCCACGGTGAAATCGCGATCCGGCTGGATGTACAGCTGGAACCACAAGGGCGATTGCGCCTGCGCGGCGATGGCCTCCAGCTCGACGCTGGCCTGGGTGCTGACCAGCATGCCGGCGCGCAGCGCAGAAGCCGCCAGAACGCTGGCCAGCTCGCCCTCGGGGTGGGCAAGTTTCTGGTAGGCCACCGGGGCGAGAAAGACCGGATGATCGAAGTCCTGACCGAACAGGCGCAGGCGCGTATTGCCACCACGCAGATCCTGCAGCACTCGGCCACGCAGACGCAGGCGCTCGAAGGCCGCACGGTTGTCGGCCAGAGTCAGCTCATCGGCCGCGCCACCCGCCAGGTAAGCCCAGGCCTGATCGCTCATGCGCTCGCGGGCATACGGCTCGTAGTCGGCGACGGCGGCGATGGTCGAGGGAATCTGCTGCAGCTTGGGCAAGGACATGGCGTTTCTCGGCACGTAGTCAGGAACGGATCGTACATTCGTGGCCCGGATGAAATCCGGGGTGTACAGCCTCAAGGCTCAGGTCTGCGTCCACTGCCGCAACAGGTTGTGATAGATGCCGGTCAACCGCACCAGCTCGGGGCTGTCCGGCACCTGCTGGCGCAACGCCTGGATGCTGTCATCGAGCTCCAGCAACACGCCGCGCCGGTCGTCCTGACGCACCAGGCTCTGTACCCAGAAGAACGAAGCCAGACGCGCACCGCGTGTCACCGGCTCGACCCGGTGCAGGCTGCCGCTGGAGTAGAGAATAAGGTGGCCGGCCGGTAGCTTGATGCGTTTGTCCTGCACCACCAGTTCGCCGCCTTCATATTCATCCGGTTCACTGAAGAACAAGGTGGCCGAGAGATCGGCACGAATCCGATGAGGCGTGCCTGGCACGCTGAACACGGCATTGTCGATGTGGTCGCCATAGGTGCCACCCTCGGCGTAACGGTTGAATCGCGGCGGCACCACCTTGAGTGGTAGCGCAGCCGCCATGAAGCGCGGGTGCTGGGCGAGACGCGCAAGAATGAAATCGCCCAGCTGCTGCGTCAGCGGATCATCCTGAGCGAGTTGCTGGTTGGCCTTGGCGTTCACCGCCATGTGCCCGGCGGTGAGCCGCCCGTCCTGCCAGTTGCCCGCCTCCAGCGCCGTGCGGCACTGCTGCAGCTGCTCGGCGCTCAGCACATCGGGAATTTCCAGCATCATGGTGATCGATCTCCAGCCTCGGGCTCAGGGCATTCTAACGTCACAACAGGTATCACATGTCGGCATGTGGTCGAGTGCGCCATGCGCACCGCGAAGACCACGGTGCGTGGCTGGTGCGCACGGCGCACCCAACGAAAAAGCCATCAGACCGATAGTTGACCTGTGTCGTAACACTAGAGTGAATTCAGGCATAGGTTCAGAGGCCAATGCGCACATGAAAGCAGAACGCCCCGGGCGCTTGCACGACCGGGGCGGGAACAGCGACTCGACGCAACCGATCAGAAACGGAAATCGGCGCTGAGCAGGTACGTACGCGGGTTCCCCAGGAACACCCGAGAGCCATTCCAGTTCGAAGAGCTGGCATATTCCTCATCGGTGAGGTTCTCGATGTTCAGACGCAGATCGAGGTTCTCGTTGACCGCGTAGGACGCCATGGCGTTGAAAATGGTGTAGCTGGGCAATTTGCCAAAGTTGCCGTTGGGGATGATGCGACTGGCATTGTCCGGGCGCCCCAGATAGCTCGAATCGCTATGCTGCAAGCCACCGCCCAGCGTCAACCCGATCGGCAGGCGATAGGTCGTCCACAGATTCGCGGTCATCCTGGGGGTGAAAGCCAGTTCGTCACCATCGGTACGCAGCGCCGTACCATAGTCCCCCGCCCCACTGGCGCCTGCCCGGCGAACCGCATCCAGATAAGCGCTGTGTTGACGTTCGCTGTCCATGAACACGATGCCGCCATAGATATCCCAGGCGTCGGTGATCTTGCCGGTAACCCCCAGTTCGAGCCCTTTGACGATCTGCTTGCCATAGCCCTTGAGCTCATTGGTGCCAGCCGGATCACCGGCAGCGACATCACGGCCTACGATCGGCACATTACGCTTCTCGGTGTAGAACAGCGCGGCAGTGGTTCCCAGACGCCCCTCGAAGAACTCCCACTTGGTGCCCAGCTCGTAGCCGACGATCCTGAGCGGATCGGCACCCTGAACGAAACCGGGGAACGCGTTATCACCCGTGCGCGAGATGTCCGAATCAGACAGGTACGAACCCGGCGGCATCGTCGAAACGCCCGCCGCCGCGTAGATACTGCCGTTCTCGGCCGGTTTGTAGACCAGGCCTACCTTGCCACCTACGGTGAATTCGCTGTCATCGTAACCATCGATGGCGCCGACAGGAGCACCGACAGCGGTCTTGCTGTCGATACGCACGCGGTAGTTTTCCAGGCGCATGCCGGCCGTCATCTGCCATTGCTCGTTGAACTCGACGGTGTCGTAGAGATAGAGCGCCACGGTATCGATCCTGACGTCGTTGGTCTGAGTCGCCGCCGGGCTGAACGCCCCCGTACGGTCGTCATTCGGGTCGAACAGATCGGTAGAGCCATTGCTGGTGCCGTAGCGGTTGGCCTCGGACTTCTCACGCGTCAGCTCCAGGCCGGTCGCCAGGCTGTGCTTGACCGAACCGGCCATGAAGGTGGCCGACAGGTTGGTCAGGTTGGTCAGACTGGTGTTGGTTCGGTCATAGAGCTGTGTCTGCGTGTTAACCGTACGCGGAGCCGTGAACCCGGTCGGTACCGTGAAGCGCGCCTGACGATCCACACGAGCCCAGCGGGTCTGGTTGCTGAGGGTGACGCCATCGGAGAGATCGTGCTCGAAACGCGCCAGCAGCGAATCGACGGTCGTGTCGTCGTAGTCCGATTTCAGCCCGTAGAAGTTGTCGCGATCAGCGCCCGAGGTCGCTGGATTGTAGGGCTGGCTCCCTTTCATGCCATGCACCATGGCGGCCGGTACACCGAAGTCCGGACGATCATTGTGCTCCAGATGCTCGTAGGCGAAGATCGCCCGGGTGTCGGTACCCAGGCCAAAGGCCAGTGATGGCGCGATCCCCCAACCGTTCTTCTCGGCATGCTCACGCCCCGCCACGCCACTGTCCTCCAGTAGCAGATTCAGACGCAGAGCCGTGCTCTCGTTGATCACCTGGTTGGTATCCAGAGTCGTGCGCTTACGGGCCTCGGAGTCGTACCCATCGAAGCCGTAACTGACGCTGCCGTTGATGAACTCCTCCAGCCCCGGCGTCTTGGTCACCATGTTGATGTAACCACCCGCGCCACCACGGCCATTGTCGGCAGCCGGCCCCTTGACCACCTCCACCTGCTCGATGTTGAACACATCGCGACTGTAGCTGCCAGAGTCACGCGAACCATCGACGAAGATATTGCCGCTGGTATCGAAGCCGCGCAGGCTGAAGTTGTTGGAGTTGGTGGAGAAACCGTTCTCGCCGGCCTCGAAACTGATGCCGGGGGTATTGCGCAGGACATCCGTGAGATTGCGCGCGCCCTGCTCGCGATATAGCCGCTCGGGAATCACGTTGATTGTCTGCGGTGTATCGAGCAAAGCAGCCGTCTGCTTCGGCGAAGAGGCCTTGTCGACCTTGTACCCCTTGTCCTGCTGCCCCTGAACGGTGATGTCGTCCAGTTCCACGGACGACTCCTGGGCGACGGCAAAGCCGGACAGCAGGGCCAGACTGACGGCCGAGGCCAGCAGGCGACGCGGTGGGAGGGCGGCACGCTTGTTATCGTTCTTGCTCACGAGAATCACTCCTGATTGAGACTGCGCGACATACTAGTTGAGACGCAATCTCAATCAATCTTTACGAATGATTTACATGAACTTCTTTGTAACAAAAATGTCATCGCGGCATGCCGAACGCTCGCCATACCGCATCGTTTCAAAAATACCCTTCAAATACAAAGCGCTATGACAGCTCTATTTTGACGACAAACAAAGACGCCCACACGAGGTGGGCGTCTTGTTGTGCGAAGCACACAGGGTACGCTGTGCACCCTGTCCCGCATGCACGTCTTCGCCCCGGATTGCCCCGGGGCGAGCAGAGCGGCTTACAGGTAGTAGGATTTCAGCGGCGGGAAGCCATTGAACTCCACCGCGCTGTAGCTGGTGGTGTAGGCGCCGGTGGACAGCCAGTACAGGCGATCACCGCTGGAAAGGTTCAGCGGCAGGCCGTACTTGTAGTTCTCGTACATGATGTCGGCGCTGTCGCAGGTCGGGCCAGCGATCACCACCTCCTCCATCTCGCCCTTCTTCTCGGTCCAGATGGGGAACTTGATGGCTTCATCCATGGTTTCGATCAGGCCGCTGAACTTGCCCACATCGGCATAGACCCAGCGCTCCACGGCGGTGCGCGACTTGCGTGCCACCAGCACCACTTCCGAAACCAGCACACCGGCGTTGGCGATCAGCGAACGGCCCGGCTCGAGGATGATTTCCGGCAACTCCTCGCCGAAGTCTTCCTTGAGGAAGCGGGTGATTTCCTCGGCGTAGGTTTCCAGGTCGTTGGTGCGCTGGATGTAGTTGGCCGGGAAGCCGCCGCCCATGTTGATCATCTGCAGGGTGATGCCGTCTTCTTCCTTCAGACGCTCGAAGATCACCTTGACCTTGGCGATGGCCGCATCCCATACATCGATGTCGCGCTGCTGCGAGCCGACGTGGAAGGAGATGCCGTAAGGCACCAGGCCCAGTTGCTTGGCCAGGATCAGCAGATCCAGGGCCATGTCAGGCTGGCAGCCGAACTTGCGCGACAGCGGCCAGTCGGCGCTGGTGGAACCCTCGGTGAGGATACGCACATAGATCTTCGAACCCGGCGCCGCCTTGGCGATGTTGCGCAGATCCGCCTCGGAGTCGGTAGCGAACAGGCGCACGCCCTTGTCGAAGAAGTAACGGATATCACGGGATTTCTTGATGGTGTTGCCGTAGCTGATGCGCTCGGGACCGACGCCGGCGCTCATCACCTTGTCCAGCTCGTAGATCGAGGCGATGTCGAAGCTCGAGCCCTTGTCGCGCAGCAGCTCGATAATCTCGATGGCCGGGTTGGCCTTGACCGCGTAGTAGACCTTGGCGAACGGGAAGCAGTTGCCCAGTTGGTCATAGGCATCGGCAATGATCTGCCGGTCGATCACCACGAACGGGGTTTCGTGCTGATCGGCGAATGCCTTCATGCGTTGGAAAGTGGCGGGTGCGTAGTAGTCTTCGACCTTGATCGACATGCTGGGGACTCCAATGGCAAAACCGGGAACACATTGATTCGGGCAGCAGAACCGTTTGCAGGTTCCGCCACGTGTCGGGGCTGGCAGCGCATCGCGCTGACCTGAACGTCTGACAGTTTCCCCACTTTGGTTCGCCTACTTCCCAAGGCATGTCGCCGAGCATTACCGGTACCGACCTCTCGCCGGCCGGCAACCTCTCGTCGTCAGTACTTGAGCCGGATGGATCGTTTCCAGCATGGACGTTCGGGCGCGGACTTTAAGACCATGCGCCGCTCAGATCAACCGGAAATTTCATCGTTCCGGATATCACACAAAATGCCCGGAAATGCTGAACAGGCGCGGCCTCCAGGCAGTTTGAACGGGGCATGTTTCAGCACCATTGCAGCGCTTCGAGGTGAGCGGTATGCGCCGCTCACCTACCTACCCACTCAATAAACGTCGCGCCGGTAACGCCCCTCCTCGACCAGCGCCTGCACCGCCTCGTCACCGAGCAGCTCGCGCAGCACCGCATCGACACCACCGGCCATTCCCTGCAGGCTGCCGCATACATAAATGGCAGCCCCCTCGGCCAGCCAGGCATGGAGACGCTCATGCTGCTCGCGCAACAGATCCTGCACGTAGCGTTTCTCGGCCTGATCACGGGAGAAGGCCAGATCCAGATGCTGCAGATCGCCAGCGCTCAGCGCCGCTTGCAGCTCCTCGCCACAGAAGAAGTCCTGAGCACGGTTGCGCTCGCCGAACAGCAGCCAGTTGCGCGCCTGTCCCGCCAGTGTGCGCGCCCGCAACAGCGAGCGCAGGCCAGCCAGGCCGGTGCCATTGCCGATCAGGATCACCGGGCGATCATCATCCGACAGATGGAAACCGCTGTTGCGCCGTACCCGCGCCAGCAGTTGACCGCCTTCGGGCAGGTGCTCGGTCAGCCAGCCGGAACCCAGGCCAAGGCTGCCATCGGCCTGCACGGCCTGACGCACGATCAGTTGCAGCACGCCATCGGCCGCTACCGAGGCGATGGAGTATTCACGCGAACCCAACGGCACCAGCGCATCGACCAGCGCCTGGGCGTGCAGGCCGACCAGGTGGGCGAAACTGTCCGGCAACTGCCGTTCGGCCAATACGTCGAGCAGGCTGGTCGAGCGGCCGTCCAGCATAACCGTCTCGCTACCGGCGAACCCGGAGTGCTGCAGCCAGGCCTGCACCCGCGCAGGTGCATGACGCGGGCGAATCTCCAGGATGTCGCCCGCCTGCCAGGTGCTCCGCGCAGGCGGCGTCAGGCCGATGAAGAACACCGCAGCGCCCTGGCTTTCAGGATTGAGCAGACGCCGCTCGACCAGCGTCCAGTTCTGCCAGGGCGCCTCCTCGAAGCGAATCGGCGCGGCACCGGTCAGCTCGCTGAGATTCTGCTGCCAGCGTTGCAGCGCGGCCTGGTCGGCACCATCGACCTCGACGCTGTCGAACAGGCGATGCGCCCCCTGCAGCCCCAGCCAGTCGTTGATACGTCGGGCAAAACCGCAGAAGTGTTCGTACTGCCGATCGCCCAGTGCCAGCACGGCATAACTCAGCTGGCCGAGCGGCACGGAACCACCCAGAACCTTGCGCTCGAAGCCCTGCGCGGCATCCGGCGCCTCGCCGTCACCAAAGGTGCTGACCACGAACAGCGCTTTCTGCGTCTGGCGCAGGCTGTCGGCGTCGACGCGCGAGAGCGGCTCGACGCGCACCGGGATACCGGCCGCCTGCAACTGCCCGGCGCTTTGCCAGGCCAGTTGCTCGGCGAAGCCGCTCTGGCTGGCGAAACCGACCAGCCAGCCCTCGCCCGCATCGTCCGCCTTGAGCGCTCCGCGTGCCGCCAGTGCCGCGCGCTTCTTGCGACGACGATCGAGATACAGCAGCCAGCCGGTGATGAAGAACAAAGGCATGGCGCCGGTCGCCAGCATCATCAGGATGCGTCCCGGCATACCGAAGTACTCGCCAACGTGCAGCGCGTAGACGCTGGTCAGCAACTGCGCCTTGAAGCTTTTGTCGGCGTAACGCTCATGGCGGCTGACTTCGCCGCTTTTCGGATCGATCTGGAACTGGTTGAAGGCGCGCACATGGTCGGCATCGTCGAGCATGTAGAAGACCGTCGCCGGCTGCCCGGCCACGGGCGGCAGGCGCAGGTTCCAGGCAACCAGCCTGGGCCCGGCTGCCTGCCGGATGCTCTGCCAGACGACGTCGTAGTCGACCTCGGGAGCCGGGCCGCTGGGCGCCTGGCGCCCCCCTCGGCCACGCCCCTCCCCTCGCTGCTCGGGCGGCGTGTCGGAGAGCATGCGCGTCAGCCCCTCGCGGTACCAGTCATAGGACCAGTACAGGCCGGTGAGGCCGGCACACAGGTAGAACAGCAACGCCCAGGTGCCGGCGACTGCGTGCAGATCCCAGTTGAAGCTGCGCCCTTTCTTCTTCCAGTCCAGGGTCAGCCAGGTGCGCCAGCTCGATGCCTTGCGCGGCCAGCGCAGGTAGATGCCGGACAGGCAGAAGAAAATCAGCGCCACGGTGCTGGCGGCCGTGATCTGCTTGCCGACCTCGCCCATGGACAGGAACCGGTGCAGCATCAGCATCAGGTGAAAGAAGTCCTGGCCAATGGGTTCGGCCAGCACTTCACCGGTGTAGGGATCGAAGACGATACGTGGCCCGCGCCGCTCACCCGGAGGCGGTGCGAGAAAGGCCATGCCCGGCCCATCGTGTCGGCCATCGACCCACAGCCCGGTGACACGATCGGCGGTGGCCGCCTCGATCCGCGAAGCCAGCTCGGCCGGCGTGAGGTGCCCTTGCTCGCTGGGCTGGATCTGCCAGCGCTCGGCATTGAGCGCGCGGGTTATCTCGCCCTCGAAGCTGTAGAGGGCACCGGTGATGCCCATGATGGCCAGCACCAGACCGGCGCTGATGCCGAAGAACCAGTGCAGCTGAAAGATGATTTTCTTGAACACGACGGAGCCACCCTTACCCTGACCCTCTGCGACGGGCGGCTACTCTATATGGGAATAATTTTCATAACCATTCATTTACGAGATATTTACGCGTCATTCGACGCGGCCCGTCGATGAGTCAACCGCCTCCTCCATACGGAGCTTGAAGCCGATAAGCGACTCTCGGCCAGAGCCTGCAGTTATCGGTATAATCGGCGGTTTTCCAGGGGCGCCATCGCGTCCTCAACGATTCCATCCAGGCACGCATTCATGACCACCCAGGCCGCCGAAGTCGCCAAGCGCCGTACCTTCGCCATCATTTCCCACCCGGACGCCGGCAAGACCACCATCACCGAAAAGCTGCTGCTGATGGGCAAGGCGATCGAAGTCGCAGGAACCGTGAAGTCGCGTAAATCCGACCGCCACGCCACCTCCGACTGGATGGAAATGGAGAAGCAGCGCGGCATCTCCATCACCACCTCGGTGATGCAGTTCCCCTACCGCGAGCACATGATCAACCTGCTCGACACCCCCGGCCACGAAGACTTCTCCGAAGACACCTACCGCACCCTGA
>Ga0209699_100330_pt1 | contig 33228 bp, 28 predicted proteins | sample SynthPrep_1_END__FD_187204 | JGI IMG/M metagenome (GOLD analysis project Ga0209699, IMG submission 187204) | Synthetic microbial communities from Ohio, USA - SynthPrep_1_END_DS7_MetaG (SPAdes) (version 2) | ecosystem: Engineered > Bioreactor > Aerobic > Activated sludge | place: USA: Ohio...
GTCCTATGGCTACGGCCTCTCGGTGACCGCCGTGCAACTGGCGCACGCTTATGCCGCACTGGCCAATGGTGGCAGCATGATGCCGCTGTCGATGATCCGCGTGGATGAGAAGCCCGGTGCGATGCAGGTGGTTCCGGTTGACGTGGCCAAGACCCTGCAAGGGATGCTGCAACAGGTCATCGAAGCGCCGCGTGGCGTGTTTCGAGCCCAGGTACCGGGGTACCACGTTGCGGGCAAGAGCGGTACTGCACGCAAGACAAACTCCGGCGCCAAGGGCTACCAGACCAATTCCTACCGCTCCCTGTTCGCTGGCTTCGCGCCCGCACAGGATCCGCGTATTGCGCTGGTCGTGGTGATCGACGAGCCCGGCAAGGGCGCTTACTACGGCGGCCTGATCTCCGCTCCGGTGTTCAGTCGGGTCATGGCCGGTTCTCTGCGCCTGATGAACATCGCGCCGGACAACCTGCCCGCTCCCGAGCAGAAGACGGCTGCCATCGGTCATGGAGGGCGCCTCTGATGCCCATGCCTCTCAATCAACTGTTGTTGGCCGCCGAGAGCGGTGTGCTGATCCGTGAACTGACGCTCGACAGCCGCAAGGTGCGTCCGGGTGATCTGTTCCTCGCCGTGCCCGGCACTCAGCAGGACGGTCGCGTACACATCGCCGACGCCATCGCGCGTGGCGCCGCGGCAGTAGCCTTCGAAGCCGAAGGCGCTCCGGCCATGCATGCCGAAAGCGCCGTGCTGGTGCCGGTCAAGGGGTTGGCCGGGCAACTCTCGGCCATCGCAGGCCGATTCTACGGTGAGCCGAGCCGTGGCCTGCACCTGATCGGTATCACGGGCACCAATGGCAAGACCAGTGTCAGCCAGTTGCTGGCACAGGCGCTGGATGTGCTGGGCGAGCCATGCGGCATCGTCGGTACTCTGGGCAATGGCTTTCATGGTGCGCTGGAGCAGGGCAGGCACACCACGCCGGATCCTGTTGGCGTACAGGCCACCCTGGCCGGGCTGAAGCAGGCCGGTGCTCGCGCCGTGGCCATGGAAGTGTCTTCCCATGGCCTGGATCAGGGGCGCGTCGCCGCACTGGAGTTCGACGTAGCGGTGTTCACCAATCTCTCGCGTGATCACCTCGATTATCACGGCAGCATGGAGGCTTACGGCGCCGCAAAGGCCAGGCTGTTCAACTGGGCGAACCTGCGTTGCCGGGTGATCAACCTGGATGACGCCTTCGGCCGGCAGTTGGCTGCCCAGGCCCACGAATCTCGCCTGATCGGCTACAGCCTGAACGATCCGAGCGCCTTCCTTTATTGCAGCGAGGCGCATTTCGATGATCACGGCGTGCGCGCACGCCTGCTGACCCCGCGCGGTGAAGGCGTGTTGCGCAGCAATCTGCTGGGTCGCTTCAACCTCAGCAACCTGCTGGCGGTGGTCGGGGCGCTGCTGGGAATGGACTACGGCCTCGACGAGATTCTCAAGGTGTTGCCGCACCTGCAGGGGCCTGCCGGCCGCATGCAGCGACTCGGTGGTGGCGACAAGCCACTGGTGGTGGTGGATTACGCACACACCCCCGATGCCCTGGAAAAGGTTCTCGAAGCCATGCGCCCGCATGTGCAGGGGCGTCTGGTCTGCCTGTTCGGTTGCGGTGGTGATCGTGATCGCGGCAAGCGTCCGTTGATGGCGGCAGCGGCCGAGCGCCTGGCCGACGCGGTGTGGGTGACCGACGACAATCCGCGTACCGAAGATCCGGCGCAGATCGTCGCCGATATCCGTGCCGGTTTCGTGGCACCGGAGAAGGTGCAGTTCATTCATGGTCGTGGCGATGCGATCGCTCGCCTGATCGCCCAGGCCGAAGCGGCCGATGTGTTGGTACTGGCCGGCAAGGGTCATGAGGATTACCAGGAAATCATGGGTGTGCGTCAGCCGTTCTCCGATCTGAGCGAAGCGAGCAAGGCCCTGGCGGCCTGGGAGGAGGCTCATGCTTAAGCCCTGGCTGCTCAGTGATGTCGCCGCCGACCTGAGTGCCCGCGTGATTGGCGCGGACGTCAGGTTTTCCTCGGTCGGCACCGATAGCCGCACCATCACCGCGGGGCAACTGTTCGTCGCGCTGATCGGGCCGCGTTTCGATGGTCACGATTACCTGGCCGACGTAGCCGCCAAGGGTGCCGTCGCGGCGCTGGTGGAGCGTGAAGTGGCAAATGCGCCGTTGCCGCAACTGCTGGTGGCCGATACCCGCCAGGCGCTCGGTCAACTTGGGGCACTGAACCGCCAGGCCTTCAGCGGCCCGTTGGCGGCGGTGACCGGCTCCAGTGGCAAGACCAGCGTCAAGGAAATGCTCGCGGCCATCCTGCGCGCAGGTCTGGGCGGAGCCGTTCTGGCTACCCGGGGCAACCTCAACAATGACCTGGGCGCGCCGCTGACTCTGCTGGAGCTGGCGCCCGAGCATCGCGCCGGTGTGATCGAACTGGGCGCCAACCATGTCGGCGAGATTGCCTACACCGTCAGCCTGACCCGGCCACAGGTGGCGATCATCACCAATGCCGGTAATGCCCACGTCGGTGAGTTCGGTGGGCCGGAAAAGATCGTCGAGGCCAAGGGCGAGATTCTTGAGGGCCTGGCGAGCGACGGCGTAGCCGTGCTCAACCTGGATGACAAGGCGTTCGTCACCTGGCAGCGTCGCGCCGCAGGTCGTACCGTGCGCAGCTTCGCCTTGCGCGACACTCGCGCCGACTTCCATGGCAGCGACCTGGCTCGCGACGAGCGCGGCTGCCAGGGCTTTACCCTGCGTAGCCCGCTTGGCAGCGCGCGCATCCAGCTCAACCTGCTCGGCGAGCACAACGTGGCCAACGCACTGGCCGCCTGTGCCGCCGCTCATGCCCTGGGCATGCCGTTGGTCGCCATGGTGCAGGGGCTGGAAAGCCTGCAACCGGTCAAGGGCCGCGCCGTAGCGCAGCTGGCGCCGAATGGCGTGCGTGTGATCGATGACAGTTACAACGCCAACCCCGTGTCGATGTGCGCGGCGGTGGATATACTCGCCGGCTTCTCCGGCCGCACCGTCCTGGTGCTGGGAGACATGGGCGAGCTGGGCGAATGGGCCGAACAAGGTCATCGCGATGTCGGCCGTCATGCAGCAGGCAAGGTCGATGCGCTGTATGCCGTCGGGCCGCTGATGCGTCATGCGGTCGAGGAGTTCGGCTCAAAAGGCCGCCACTTCGTCGATCAGGCCGGGTTGATCGAAGCGCTTCGCGCCGAACAGGCCGGCAGCACATTACTAATCAAGGGTTCACGCAGCGCTGCCATGGACAAGGTCGTGGCGGCGCTGTGTGGCGTATCTGGGGAGATTCACTAAATGCTGCTGCTGCTGGCGGAGTACCTGCAACAGTTTCACAAGGGCTTCGCGGTCTTTCAGTACCTGACCCTGCGCGGCATCCTCGGCGTGCTCACCGCCCTGGCGCTGTCGCTGTGGCTCGGCCCGTGGATGATCCGCACCCTGCAGGTGCGCCAGATCGGCCAGGCCGTGCGCAACGATGGCCCGCAGTCGCACCTGTCGAAGAAGGGCACGCCGACCATGGGCGGTGCGCTGATTCTCACGGCAATCGCCGTCAGTACTCTGCTCTGGGCCGACCTGTCCAACCGCTACGTGTGGGTGGTGCTGGCCGTGACCCTGCTGTTCGGCGCCATCGGCTGGGTCGATGACTATCGCAAGGTGATCGAGAAAAACTCGCGTGGCCTGCCGAGCCGCTGGAAGTACTTCTGGCAGTCGGTGTTCGGTCTGGGCGCGGCCTTCTTCCTTTATATGACTGCGCAAAGCCCGGTGGAAACCACCCTGATCCTGCCGCTGCTCAAGGACGTGAGCATTCCGCTGGGCATTGGTTTCGTGGTGCTGACCTATTTCGTGATCGTCGGCTCGAGCAACGCGGTCAACCTCACCGACGGTCTCGACGGCCTGGCGATTCTGCCTACCGTGATGGTCGGCGGGGCGCTGGGCATCTTCTGCTACCTGTCGGGCAACGTGAATTTCGCCGAATACCTGCTGATTCCTTACGTGCCGGGTTCGGGTGAGCTGATCGTGTTCTGCGCCGCACTGGTCGGCGCCGGTCTGGGTTTTCTGTGGTTCAACACCTACCCGGCGCAGGTCTTCATGGGCGATGTCGGTGCGCTGGCGCTCGGCGCTGCACTGGGCACCATTGCGGTGATCGTTCGCCAGGAAATCGTGCTGTTCATCATGGGCGGCGTGTTCGTGATGGAAACCCTGTCGGTGATCATCCAGGTCGCCAGCTTCAAGCTGACCGGCAAGCGCGTGTTCCGCATGGCGCCGATCCACCACCATTTCGAACTCAAGGGCTGGCCCGAGCCGCGCGTGATCGTCCGTTTCTGGATCATCACCGTGATTCTCGTGCTGATCGGCCTGGCCACCCTGAAACTGAGGTAATTGAGCGTGTCGTTGATCGCTTCCGACCAGTTCCGCATCGTTGTCGGCCTCGGCAAGAGCGGCATGTCCCTGGTGCGCTTCCTGGCGCAGCAGGGCGTGCGCTTTGCCGTGGCCGATACGCGCGCGAACCCGCCGGAGCTGGAAACGCTCAAGCGCGATTACCCGCAGGTGGAAGTACGCTGCGGTGAGCTGGACGTGGATTTCCTCTGCCGCGCCTCGGAGCTGTACGTGAGCCCCGGCCTGGCCGTGGCCACGCCGGCGTTGGCCGAAGCCGCAGCGCGCGGGGTGAAGCTCTCCGGCGACATCGACCTGTTCGCCCGCCACGCCAGGGCGCCGATCGTCGCCATCACCGGCTCCAACGCCAAGAGTACCGTCACCACCCTGGTGGGCGAGATGGCTGCGGCAGCCGGCAAGCGCGTTGCGGTGGGCGGCAACCTGGGTACACCGGCGCTGGATCTGCTGGCGGACGACATCGAGCTATACGTGCTGGAACTTTCGAGCTTCCAACTGGAAACCACCGATCAGTTGAACGCCGAAGTGGCCACCTGCCTGAACGTCAGCGAAGACCACATGGATCGCTACAGCGGCCTGCCGGCCTATCACCTGGCCAAGCACCGGATCTTCCGTGGCGCGCGTCAGGTGGTGGTGAACCGTGACGATGCCCTGTCGCGTCCGCTGATCGCCGACCAGGTGACCTGCTGGGAGTTCGGCCTGGGCAAGCCTGACTTCAAACGTTTCGGCCTGCTGGAAGAGAACGGCGAGAAATTCCTGGCCCTGCGCTTCGAAGCGCTGCTGCCGACTGCCGAGCTGAAGATTCGTGGCGCCCACAACCAGTCCAACGCCCTGGCGGCGCTGGCACTCGGTCACGCTGTCGGCCTGCCGATGGACGCCATGCTGGACACCCTGCGCGTGTTCGGCGGTCTGCCGCACCGTTGCCAGTGGGTGCGCGAGCGCGGTGAGGTGAATTACTACGATGACTCCAAGGCCACCAACGTCGGTGCCGCGCTGGCGGCCATCGAAGGCCTGGGCGCGGATATCACCGGCAAGCTGGTGCTGATCGCCGGTGGCGATGGCAAGGGTGCCGACTTCTCCGCGCTGAAGGCGCCGGTCGCTCGTTACTGCCGTGCCGTCGTGCTGCTGGGGCGTGATGCCGAGCTGATCGCCCAGACCCTGGGTGATGCCGCCCCGCTGGTGCGGGTGAACAGCCTCGACGAAGCCGTGCAGCGTTGCAGCGAACTGGCCGTGGCCGGCGATGCCGTGCTGTTGTCGCCAGCCTGCGCCAGTCTGGACATGTTCAGGAACTTCGAAGAACGCGGGCGCCTGTTCGCCCTGGCCGTGGAGGGGCTGTCCTGATGCTGGCCTTCCTTCACGTTCGCCCCTCGCCGTTGCTCGGTCGTGGCATCGACCTCGACTTCCCGATGCTGGCCGGTTGCCTCGGCCTGCTCGGTCTGGGTCTGGTGATGATCACCTCGGCGTCATCGGAGGTGGCGGCTGCGCTCTCGGGCAACCCGCTGTACCACATGATTCGCCATCTGGTTTACCTGGTCATCGGTCTGGGCGCAGCCGGCATCGTGCTGATGATCCCGATGAGCTTCTGGCAGCGCTATGGCTGGATGATGCTGCTGGCGGCCTTCGGCCTGCTGGTGCTGGTGCTGATTCCGGGGATCGGTCGCGAGGTCAATGGTGCGCGGCGCTGGATCGGTTTCGGCGCCTTCAACGTGCAGCCATCGGAAATCGCCAAGGTCTTCGTGGTGGTCTACCTCGCCGGCTATCTGGTACGCCGTCAGGAAGAAGTGCGCGAGAGCTGGATGGGATTCTTCAAGCCGTTCGTGGTGCTGTTGCCGATGGCCGGCCTGCTGCTGCTGGAGCCTGACTTCGGTGCCACCGTGGTAATGATGGGGGCGGCCATGGCCATGCTGTTCCTGGGTGGTGTCGGCATGTTGCGCTTCGGTCTGATGGTGGCCCTGGCGGTCGGCGCGGTATTCGTGCTGGTGCAGACCCAGGAATATCGCCTGCAACGCCTGATCACCTTTACCGATCCCTGGGCCGATCAGTATGGCTCCGGCTACCAGCTGACCCAGGCGCTGATCGCCTTCGGCCGTGGCGAGTGGTTTGGTGTCGGTCTGGGCAACAGCATTCAGAAACAGTTCTACCTGCCCGAGGCCCACACCGACTTCGTCTTCTCGGTGCTGGCCGAGGAACTGGGCTTCGTCGGCGCGCTGGCAACGTTGGCACTGTTCGTATTCGTCTGCGTGCGCGGTCTGTACATCGGCCTGTGGGCGGAGAAAGCCAAGCAGTTCTTCTCGGCCTATGTGGCCTATGGCCTGTCCTTCCTGTGGATCGGCCAGTTCCTGATCAACATCGGGGTGAACACCGGCCTGCTGCCGACCAAGGGCCTGACCCTGCCATTTCTCAGCTACGGTGGATCGTCGCTGGTGATCTGCTGCGTCAGTCTCGCGGTGCTGCTGCGTATCGAGTGGGAGCGGCGCAACGTGCTGGGCAACGAGGATGTGGAATTCGACGAGTCGGATTTCGCCATCGAACCACCTGCTCTGGTGCTCGAGGAGCCTCGTCATGCGCGGTAATGTCCTGATCATGGCCGGCGGCACCGGGGGGCACGTGTTCCCGGCACTGGCCTGCGCCCGCGAGTTCCAGTCACGCGGTTACAGCGTGCACTGGCTGGGTACACCGCGCGGGATCGAAAACGACCTGGTGCCGCAAGCCGGGTTGCCGTTGCATCTGATCGACGTCAGTGGCTTGCGTGGCAAGGGCAAGCTGTCGCTGCTCAAGGCACCTTTCCAGTTGCTGCGTTCGCTGTGGCAGGCGCGTCGCATCGTGCGCGAGTTGCAGCCGGTGTGCGTGCTCGGCATGGGCGGCTACGTCACCGGGCCGGGTGGCCTGGCTGCACGCCTGGCGGGAGTGCCGTTGATCATCCACGAGCAGAATGCCGTCGCCGGTACCGCCAATCGCCTGCTGTCGCGCATCGCCAACCGTATCTGCGAGGCCTTCCCGGGTACCTTCGCGGCGTCCGACAGGCGGCGCACCACCGGTAACCCGGTGCGTGAGGAGCTTTTCCTGGAAACGCCGCGTGAACCACTGGTCGGTCGCAAGCCGAAATTGCTGGTGCTGGGCGGTAGCCTGGGCGCCGAGCCGCTGAACAAGCTACTGCCTGCCGCACTGGGCAAACTGCCCGCCGAGGTGCGCCCGCAGGTGTTCCATCAGGCCGGCAAGCAGCACGCTGAAATCACTGCGGAGCGTTATCGCGATGCCGCGGTCGAAGCCGAGGTCGCGCCCTTCATCAAGGACATGGCACGTGCCTACGGCTGGGCCGATCTGGTGATCTGCCGCGCGGGCGCGCTGACGGTCAGTGAGCTCGCTGCCGCAGGTCTGCCGTCGATGCTGGTGCCTTTGCCGCATGCCATCGACGACCACCAGAGCCGCAATGCCGAATACCTGGCGAAGGAGGGCGCGGCCGTTCTTCTTCCGCAACACGCCACTGACGCGGCCAAGCTCGCCGCGCAGCTCACCGAGGTTCTGATGCACCTGGAAAAACTCACCGCCATGGGCGCTACTGCTCGTCGCCTGGCCAAACCCGATGCCACCCGCACGGTGGTCGACATCTGCCAGGAGGTGGCCCGTGGCTAAGTCTCCCGCCGCCGTCAAGGCTGAAGTCCGCCGCATGCGACGCATCCGTCGCATCCATTTCGTCGGCATCGGCGGTGTCGGCATGTGCGGCATCGCCGAGGTGTTGCTCAACCTGGGTTATGAAGTGTCGGGTTCCGATCTCAAGGCATCGGCCGTCACCGAGCGCCTGGAAAACTTCGGCGCGAAGATCTTCATCGGCCATGCCGCGGAGAATGCCGAACAGGCCGATGTGCTGGTGGTATCCAGCGCCGTCAACACCAGCAACCCGGAAGTCGCCACCGCCCTTGAACGGCGTATCCCGGTGGTGCCGCGTGCCGAGATGCTGGCCGAACTGATGCGCTATCGCCATGGCATCGCCGTGGCCGGTACCCATGGCAAGACCACTACGACCAGCCTGCTGGCCTCGGTGTTCGCCGCCGGTGGCCTCGACCCGACCTTCGTCATCGGTGGTCGCCTGAATGCAGCAGGCACCAATGCCCAGCTTGGTTCCAGCCGCTTCCTGATCGCAGAGGCGGACGAGAGCGACGCCAGCTTCCTGCATCTGCAGCCGATGGTCTCGGTGGTCACCAATATCGACGCCGACCATATGAGTACCTATGGCGGTGATTTCAACAAGCTGAAGAAGACCTTCATCGAGTTCCTGCACAACCTGCCGTTCTACGGTCTGGCCGTGCTCTGCGTGGACGACCCGGTGGTGCGCGAGCTGCTGCCGCAGGTTGGCCGCCCGACCGTGACCTATGGCTTCTCCGAAGATGCCGACGTGCGTGCGATCAATGTTCGTCAGGACGGCATGCGCACCTATTTCACCGTGTTGCGCCCGGACTGCGAACCGCTCGATGTGTCGGTGAACATGCCGGGTAACCACAATGTGCTGAACGCGCTGGCGACCATCGCCATTGCCACCGACGAAGGCATCGACGACAGCGCCATCGTTGCCGGTCTGTCTGGTTTCCAGGGCGTCGGTCGGCGCTTTCAGGTCTACGGCGAACTGCCGGTGGACGGCGGTCGCGTGATGCTGGTGGACGACTACGGCCATCACCCGCGAGAGGTGGCAGCAGTGATCAAGGCCGTGCGTGGCGGCTGGCCGGAGCGCCGTCTGGTGATGGTCTATCAGCCTCATCGCTACAGCCGTACTCGCGATCTGTACGACGATTTCGTGCAGGTGTTGAGCGAGGCCAATGTGCTGCTGCTGGTGGAGGTCTATCCGGCCGGCGAGGAGCCGATTCCAGGCGCCGACAGCCGCCAGATGTGCCACAGCATCCGCCAGCGTGGCCAGCTCGATCCGATCTACGTCGAGCGTGGCGTCGACCTGGCACCGCTGCTCAAGCCGCTGTTGCGTGCCGGTGACATCCTGCTGTGTCAGGGCGCCGGTGATATCGGCGCAGTGGCGCCACAACTGATCAAGCACCCGCTGTTCGTGGGGGAGTCGAAATGAGTTTGCACAGTACTCTTGATCCCAGGGCCTTCGGTCGCGTCGCCGTGCTGTTCGGCGGCAAGAGCGCCGAGCGCGAGGTGTCGCTCAAATCCGGCAATGCCGTGCTCGGTGCGCTGCAGGCCGCTGGTGTGGATGCCTTCGGTATCGATGTGGGGGACGATTTCCTGGCTCGCCTGAACAGCGAGAAGATCGACCGCGCCTTCATCGTTCTGCACGGCCGCGGTGGCGAAGACGGCTCCATGCAGGGGCTGCTCGAGTGCGCCGGTATTCCTTACACCGGCAGCGGCATCCTGGCCTCTGCCCTGGCCATGGACAAGCTGCGCACCAAGCAGGTCTGGCACAGTCTCGGTCTGCCGACGCCTCGCCATGCCGTGCTGACCTCGCACGCCGATTGTGAAGCCGCTGCTGCCGAGCTGAGCTTCCCGTTGATCGTCAAACCGGCCCATGAGGGGTCGAGCATCGGCATGGCCAAGGTCGAAAGCGTCGAGGCGCTGATCGCTGCCTGGCAGGACGCGGCCCGCTACGACAGCCAGGTGCTGGTCGAGCAGTGGATCGCCGGCCCCGAGTACACCATCGCCGTGCTGCGTGGCCAGGTGCTGCCGCCGATCGGCCTGGGAACGCCGCACACCTTCTACGACTACGACGCCAAGTACCTGGCCGACGACACCCAGTACCGCATTCCCTGCGGCCTGTCCGCCGAGAAGGAGGCGGAGCTGAAGGAACTGACCGCCCGCGCCTGCGAGGCGGTGGGTACTCAGGGCTGGGCACGTGCCGACGTGATGCAGGATGCCAATGGCCAGTTCTGGCTGCTGGAAGTGAATACCGTGCCGGGCATGACCGATCACAGCCTGGTGCCGATGGCCGCGCGCGCCGCCGGTCTGGATTTCCAGCAACTGGTGCTGGCGATCCTGGCTGACAGCGTCGAGGCGAGGGGGTAAGCGATGAGCATCGCTCTGCGTCATCAGGACTCGCTGAGGGCTCCGCAACGCGGCAAGCCCGCGCCGCGTGGCGCCAGCCGTCTGGTGGCCAAGGAGCCCATGCGCCTGCGTTTGCCCAAGCCGGACTTTTCCTGGATGGGGCGTCTGCTCTGGCCGCTGCTGCTGGTGGGGCTGGGTTTTGCCGCCTACGAAGGTGCACAGCGCCTGCTGCCCTATGCCGACCGCCCGATTGCCCGCATCAGCGTGCAGGGCGACCTGGCCTACGTCAGCCAGCAGGCCGTGCAGCGTCGGATCGCGCCGTTCATCGAGGCGAGCTTCTTCAGCGTCGACTTGCGCGGCATGCGCGAAGAGCTGGAGCGCATGCCCTGGATCGCCCATGCCGAGGTGCGTCGCGTCTGGCCGGATCAGATCGACGTGCGCCTGGAAGAACAACTGCCCATCGCCCGCTGGGGCGACGAGGCCTTGCTCAACAACCAGGGGCAGGCCTTCGCACCGCAGGAACTGGACAACTACCAGCACCTGCCGCAGCTGTCCGGACCGAAGCGGGCGCAGTCCAAGGTGATGCAGCAGTACCAGATGCTCAGCCAGTTGCTGCGTCCCATGGGCTTTACCGTGGTCGGCCTGCAATTGCGCGAGCGCGGCAGCTGGTTCCTCTCGGCGACAGAGAACACCAGTGGCCAACGTATCGACATCCTGCTGGGGCGCGACCACGTGGTGGAAAAAATGCGTCGGTTCGCCGCCATTTACGAGCGGGAGCTGAAAGAACAGAGCGCGAACATCGCGCGCATCGACCTGCGTTACGCCAACGGCCTGGCCGTGGCCTGGCGTGAGCCGGTGGAGCCGGCCGCGGCCGAGCAGAAAGTGAATTGAGGAGAGGCAGGACTAATGAGTAGCGCGCAGAGCGGCAAGATGATCGTTGGCCTGGACATCGGTACCTCCAAGGTGGTGGCGCTGGTGGGCGAGGTGACGGCCGACGGCCAGCTGGAAATCGTCGGTATCGGCACCCATCCGTCGCGCGGGCTGAAGAAGGGCGTGGTGGTCAACATCGAGTCCACCGTGGCTTCGATTCAGCGCGCGGTGGAAGAAGCGCAACTGATGGCGGGCTGCCGCATCCACTCGGCTTTCGTCGGGGTAGCGGGTAACCACATCCGCAGCCTGAACAGTCATGGCATCGTCGCCATCCGCGATCGCGAAGTGAGCCCGGCCGATATCGAGCGCGTGCTCGACGCCGCTCAGGCCGTTGCCATTCCGGCCGATCAGCGTGTGCTGCATACCCTGGCGCAGGACTACGTGATCGACAACCAGGAAGGCGTACGCGAGCCGTTGGGCATGTCCGGTGTGCGCCTGGAAGCCAAGGTGCACGTGGTCACCTGTGCGGTGAATGCCGCGCAGAACATCGAGAAATGCGTGCGCCGCTGTGGCCTGGAAGTCGATGACATCATTCTCGAACAGCTGGCTTCGGCCTATTCGGTACTGACCGAGGACGAGAAGGAGCTGGGTGTGTGCCTGGTGGACATAGGTGGCGGTACCACCGATATCGCCATCTTCACCGAGGGTGCCATCCGTCACACCGCGGTGATTCCGATTGCGGGCGATCAGGTCACCAACGACATCGCGATGGCGTTGCGCACCCCGACCCAGTACGCCGAGGAAATCAAGATTCGTTATGCCTGCGCCCTGGCCAAGCTGGCCGGCGCCGGCGAAACCATCAAGGTGCCCAGCGTCGGCGACCGTCCGCCGCGCGACCTGTCGCGTCAGTCCCTGGCCGAAGTGGTCGAGCCGCGTTACGACGAGCTGTTCACCCTGATCCAGGCGGAGCTGCGTCGCAGCGGCTACGAGGATCTGATTCCCGCCGGCATCGTGATGACCGGCGGCACGGCGAAGATGGAAGGTGCGGTCGAACTGGCCGAGGAGATCTTCCACATGCCCGTGCGCCTCGGCGTGCCGCACAGCGTCAAGGGCATGGCCGACGTGGTGCGCAACCCGATTTATTCCACCGGTGTGGGGCTGCTGCTGTACGGGCTGCAGAAGCAGAACGACGGCATTTCCATGTCGGTGGGCAGTCCTTACCAGGACGAAACCAAGACCCCGGTACTCGAGCGCCTCAAGCGCTGGGTGCAAGGCAATTTCTAAATTTGCTGTAGGCGTTACAACTAGAAAGGAAGGAGAGGGATCATGTTCGAACTAGTAGACAACATTCCACAAAGTGCGGTGATCAAGGTCATCGGTGTCGGTGGTGGCGGCGGCAACGCGGTCAATCACATGGCTGTCAGCAACATCGAGGGCGTCGAGTTCATCTGCGCCAACACCGATGCGCAGGCGCTGAAGAACATCGGTGCGCGCACCGTGCTGCAACTCGGCCCGGGCGTGACCAAGGGTCTGGGTGCTGGTGCCAATCCGGAAGTGGGTCGTCAGGCTGCACTGGAAGACCGCGAGCGCATCGCCGAAGTGCTTGCCGGCACCGACATGGTGTTCATCACCACCGGCATGGGTGGTGGCACTGGTACCGGTGCTGCGCCGGTGATTGCCGAGGTCGCCAAGGAGCTGGGCATTCTCACCGTGGCCGTGGTCACTCGCCCGTTCCCCTTCGAGGGCAAGAAGCGCATGGTCATCGCCGATGAGGGCATTCGTGCGCTGGCCGAGAGCGTCGACTCGCTGATCACCATCCCCAACGAGAAACTGCTGACCATCCTCGGCAAGGACGCCAGCCTGCTGTCCGCCTTCGCCAAGGCCGACGACGTGCTGGCCGGTGCCGTGCGCGGTATCTCCGATATCATCAAGCGTCCGGGCATGATCAACGTCGACTTCGCCGACGTGAAGACCGTGATGAGCGAGATGGGCATGGCGATGATGGGCACCGGCTGCGCCAGCGGTCCGAACCGTGCTCGCGAAGCCACCGAGGCGGCGATTCGCAACCCGCTGCTGGAAGACGTCAACCTGCAGGGCGCTCGCGGTATCCTGGTGAACATCACCGCCGGTCCGGATCTGTCGCTGGGTGAATACTCCGACGTGGGTAACATCATCGAGCAGTTCGCGTCCGAGCAGGCCACCGTCAAGGTCGGCACCGTGATCGACGCCGACATGCGCGACGAGCTGCACGTCACCGTGGTCGCCACCGGTCTCGGCGCACGCATGGAGAAGCCGGTCAAGGTGGTCGACAACACCATGCAGGTCGCCGTCAGCCAGCCGGTTGCCCAACAGCCCGCCGCGCCCGCGCGCAGCGAGCAGTCGGTCAACTACAAGGACTACGAGCGTCCGACCGTGCAGCGTCAGAGCCACGGCGGTGCAGCGACCGCAGCCAAGCTCAATACCCAGGATGATCTCGATTACCTGGATATTCCGGCGTTCCTGCGTCGCCAGGCTGATTGATGAAATTTATCAGGAGTATAAGGGTGATTGGTGTTCAGCAAAGGTCGGTTCTGCTATCATCCCCGACCATTGTTGAAAACAGTTCGCAACTAGCGATATAGCGGCCAAGCCATGATCAGACAACGCACCCTGAAGAACATCATCCGTGCCACCGGCGTTGGCCTGCATTCGGGGGAAAAGGTTTACCTGACCCTGAAGCCGGCACCGGTGGATACCGGTATCGTGTTCCGTCGCACCGACCTCGACCCCGTGGTGGAAATCCGCGCGCTGGCCGGGAACGTCGGTGAAACCACCATGTCGACCACGTTGATCAATGGTGACGTCAAGGTGGATACGGTAGAGCATCTGCTTTCGGCCATGGCAGGCCTGGGCATCGATAACGCCTACGTCGAGCTCTCCGCGTCCGAAGTGCCGATCATGGATGGCAGCGCCGGCCCCTTCGTATTCCTGATTCAATCCGCTGGCCTGCAGGAGCAGGAAGCGCCGAAGAAGTTCATCCGCATCCTGCGCGAGGTGACGGTGGTGGAGGGCGACAAGCGCGCCACCTTCGTACCTTTCGACGGCTTCAAGGTGAGCTTCGAGATCGACTTCGATCACCCCGTTTTCCGCAACCGCACGCAGAGCGCCAGTGTGGACTTCTCCAGCACGTCTTTCGTCAAGGAAGTCAGCCGAGCCCGCACCTTCGGTTTCATGCGTGACATCGAGTTCCTGCGTTCGCAGAACCTGGCACTCGGCGGTAGCGTGGAGAACGCCATCGTGGTCGACGAGCATCGCGTGCTCAACGAAGACGGCCTGCGTTACGAGGACGAGTTCGTCAAGCACAAGATTCTCGATGCCATCGGCGATCTGTATCTGCTGGGTAACAGCCTGATCGGCGAGTTCAAGGGCTTCAAGTCCGGTCACGCATTGAACAATCGTTTGCTGCGTACCCTGATCGAGCAGACCGATGCCTGGGAGATGGTGACCTTCGAGGACGCCAAGCTCGCGCCGATCTCCTACATGCGCCCGGTAGCGGCCGTGTAATCGAACTCTCTTTCCAGCTTCAGATTGAAGGCCACCCCCGGGTGGCCTCTTTTTTTGCTCGGAGGGGAGTGCCGCGTGCACCGAACCGGTGCTTTACCGACGAACGGAGAGGGGCGTCATTCGGCCTTCTTCGTGTGACTGGCCAGTCGCTCCAGAGCGGCGCGCAGTCTGGGGTCGCGGATGCCTTCGGCCGTTTCCTGGATGCTTTGAGCGGCGCTGTTGGACAGTTGCAGGGTGCGACCGGTTCCACGATTCGGGCCCACTCGAGGTTGCACCTTGAACAGTATTTTCGTTAAGGTCGCGAATTCTTCGAGTGCCTGCAGTTGTCGTTGCAGTCTTCTTTGCTGATAACGCAGGCGTGTTGCCCAGTGGCCATCGGTCACTATCAATAGCAAGCAGCCGTTGTTCCAGGACGCTACGTGACAGTGTTCCCGGGCGGCAGGCTGTAGCTGGCTTTCGACAAGACGCTGCAGGTTGGACAGGCGCTGGGCCTGCCCGAACAGCGCTTTCAGGGGCTTGGCTTCGCGTAGCAGCGTAGCGGGTGCCTGGGCCGGCAAGGGACGGAACGTCATGTGGCAGGAAGCCTTATATTGCAGAGCCGTCATGGTAGCAGAGCCAGCTGCCGGTCTGTGTTCTGCCAGAAGGGGAAGCCATGCACATAATTCTTCTCAATAGCCGGCACGGTTCGGCGCGAACGATCCATCTCGATCTGCGCTGGCTGCTGCTGGCGCTGCTGCTTCTCGTGGTTTCGGCTCTGGGGGCGGGTGCTGTCGCAGGCGCCAAGTGGCTGACCACCCAGCCGGTGGCCGACAGCACGTTGGTCAAGGCGCTCGATCAGCAGCGTGAACAGGTTGGTGTGGTGCGCCAGGATGCCCAGCGTCAATTGGACGCATTCGCCGTCCATGTCGCCGAGCTGCAGGCGCGCCTGACTCGCCTCGATGCCCTCGGCGAGCGTCTCACCGAACTGGCGGAGCTGGATGCGGGCGAGTTCGACTTCTCCCTCAGTGTCGGTCAGGGCGGTGCCGAAGATGCGCTCGGCGCCTCTGCCTACGCGCCGCCACCTTTCATGAGCGCCCTCGATGAACTGGCGCTGCGTGTGGAAAGTCGCGAGCACCAGTTGGAAGTTCTGGAGCAACTGCTGGGTGAGCGCCGTCTGAGCGAAGCGGAAACGCTCTCGGGGCGGCCTGTCCTGCAGGGCTATGTATCCTCTCCGTTCGGTCGTCGGGTGCACCCTCTCACGGGGCGGGCCAGTGTGCACAAGGGCATGGACTTCGCCGCCAAGCCTGGCAGTGACGTGGTGTCGGTCGCCGCTGGCGTCGTGACTTTCTCCGGCAAGAAGAGCGGTTATGGCAACACGGTGGAAATCAGTCATGCCGATGGCTATGTCACCCTCTACGCTCACAATCAGAGCAATACGGTGCAGATCGGTGATCTGGTTCAGCGCGGCCAGACCATCGCCAAGGTCGGGCGCAGTGGTCGTTCCACCGGCTATCACGTGCATTTCGAGGTGAGCAAGGACGGCCGTCAGGTCAATCCGGCGCTTTACATCGCACGGGCCAGTGATGGCGAGTGAAATGACGCCCCTTGAATTGCTGCGAATCGTCCCCATTTAATTCGTCACGCCACGCTTCGGGTTCGCTCGAGGCGCGTGCGGTCTGCGCCATCATGCGGTAGCAATGGGCTGACAACGTCACTTTCCTCCCCGGCGTTTCCGGGTAGAATGCCCCCTTCGCCCGCAGCCATGCTGGCTGCCAGGTCGCGATTTGCGCCGACCTCCATCCATTCGCCGGAAGATCCTGTCGATATGTTTGCGCCTCTGTTGAAAAAACTTTTCGGAAGCAAGAATGAGCGTGAAGTCAAACGCATGCTCAAGGCGGTGCAGTCCGTCAACGCCCTCGAAGAACAGATGATCGCCCTCTCGGACGAGCAGCTGCGTGGCAAGACCGAAGAGTTCAAGGCCCGTCTGGCCAAGGGCGAAACCCTCGACCAGTTGCTTCCCGAAGCCTTCGCCGTGGCCCGTGAGGCCGGCAAGCGCGTGATGGGCATGCGTCACTTCGACGTGCAGCTGATCGGTGGCATGACCTTGCACGAAGGCAAGATCGCCGAGATGCGGACCGGTGAGGGCAAGACCCTGGTGGGGACGCTGGCGGTCTACCTCAACGCCCTGTCCGGCAAGGGTGTACACGTGGTCACGGTCAACGAATACCTGGCCCGCCGTGACGCCAACTGGATGCGTCCGCTGTATGAATTCCTCGGTCTGTCCGTGGGTATCGTCACCCCCTTCCAGCCGCCGGAAGAAAAGCGCGCCGCCTATGCTGCCGACATCACCTACGGCACCAACAACGAATTCGGTTTCGATTACCTGCGCGACAACATGGCCTTCAGCATGGAGGACAAGTTCCAGCGCGAGCTGAACTTCGCCGTGATCGACGAAGTCGACTCCATCCTCATCGACGAAGCCCGTACTCCGCTGATCATCTCCGGCCAGGCCGAGGACAGCTCCAAGCTGTACATCGAGATCAACAAGCTGATTCCCCGCCTCAAACAGCACATCGAGGAAGAGGAAGGCGTGGTCACTCAGGAAGGCCACTACAAGGTCGACGAGAAATCGCGCCAGGTCGAGCTGAATGAAGCCGGTCACCAGTACGTCGAGGAAATGCTCACTGCCGCCGGGCTGCTGGCCGAAGGCGAGAGCCTCTATTCCGCGCACAACCTGGGCCTGCTGACTCACGTGTATGCCGGTCTGCGTGCCCATACGCTGTTCCATCGCAACATCGAATACATCGTGCAGAATGGCCAGGTGATCCTGATCGACGAGCATACCGGTCGTACCATGCCGGGGCGTCGTCTGTCCGAGGGGCTGCACCAGGCCATCGAGGCCAAGGAAGGGGTGAACATCCAGGCCGAAAGCCAGACGCTGGCTTCGACCACCTTCCAGAACTACTTCCGCCTTTACAACAAGCTCTCCGGCATGACCGGTACCGCCGATACCGAGGCGTTCGAATTCCGCCAGATCTATGGTCTGGACGTGATGGTGATCCCGACCAACAAGCCGATCGCGCGCAAGGACTTCAACGACCTGGTCTATCTGACCCAGGAAGAGAAGTACCAGGCGATCATCGCCGACATCAAGGAATGCCAGGCCCAGGGCCGGCCGGTTCTGGTGGGCACTGCCACCATCGAGACTTCCGAATACGTCTCGCAGTTGCTGGACAAGGAAGGCATCGAGCACAAGGTGCTCAACGCCAAGTTCCACGACAAGGAGGCCGAGATCATCGCCCAGGCCGGTCGTCCGGGGGCGCTGACCATCGCCACCAACATGGCCGGTCGCGGTACCGACATCCTGCTCGGCGGCAATTGGGAAGTGGAAGTCGCCGCGCTGGAACTCTCCAGTCAGGAGCAGCCCAGCGACGAGCAGATTGCCCAGATCAAGACCGAATGGCAGAAGCGCCACCAGCAGGTCATCGAAGCGGGTGGTCTGCATGTGATCGCCTCCGAGCGTCACGAATCGCGTCGTATCGACAACCAGCTGCGTGGCCGTGCCGGTCGCCAGGGTGACCCGGGTTCCAGCCGTTTCTACCTGTCGCTGGAAGACAACCTGATGCGTATCTTCGCCTCGGATCGGGTGAAGAACTTCATGAAGGCGCTCGGCATGCAATCCGGCGAGGCCATCGAACACCGCATGGTCACCAACGCCATCGAGAAGGCGCAGCGCAAGGTCGAGGGGCGCAACTTCGACATGCGCAAACAGTTGCTCGAATTCGACGACGTGGCCAACGAGCAGCGCAAGGTGATCTACCACATGCGCAACAGCCTGCTGGCTGCCGAGCACGTGGGCGACACCATTGCCGAGTTCCGCGAGGAAGTGCTGACGGCCGCGATCAACAGCCACATTCCGCCGCAGTCGATGGCCGAGCAGTGGGACATCCCTGGTCTGGAGTCCGTGCTGTACAGCGATTTCGCCCTCAAGCTGCCGATTCAGCAGTGGCTGGACGAAGACGACAAGCTCTACGAGGAGACCCTGCGCGAGCGCATCCTCGCCGAGTTGCTGGCGGCCTATAACGAGAAGGAAACCCAGGCCAGCGCCGAGGCCCTGCGTACCTTCGAGAAGCAGATTCTGCTGCGCGTGCTGGATGACCTGTGGAAGGATCACCTGTCCACCATGGATCACCTGCGCCACGGCATTCACCTGCGCGGTTATGCGCAGAAGAACCCCAAGCAGGAATACAAGCGCGAGTCCTTCGCCCTGTTCCAGGAACTGCTGGAGTCGATCAAGCGCGACACCATTCGTGTACTGAGCCACGTGCAGGTGCGTCGCGAAGACCCGGCCGAGGAAGAGGCCCGTCTGCGTCGCGAGGCCGAGGCCCTGGCCGAGCGCATGCAGTTCCAGCATGCCGATGCGTCGGCGCTGGCTGCTGAAACGAATGACGAGGAAGGCGAAGTCGCCGTTGCTGCCGCTCCGGTTCGCGCCGAGCCCAAGGTCGGCCGCAACGAGCCGTGCCCCTGTGGTTCGGGCAAGAAGTACAAGCACTGCCACGGCCAGATCGGCTGATCGGTAGACCCCGCTTGCAGTAGAGGGCGCTTCGGCTATGCTGTCGCCGCCCTCGCATGAACGCCGCGAACGGCTCAGCCGTTCGCGGCGTTTTACCATTTCAACCGGTCGCCGAGGCGACCCCTGCACACTTGAAGGAGCGCAACTCATGGCTGTTGGTCTTGGCCCGCTGTCTACCCTGCACCCGGTTCCCGGCTTCGAACTGGGTATCGCTTCGGCCGGTATCAAGCGCCCCGGGCGCAAGGATGTGGTGGTGATGCGTTGTGCCGAAGGTTCGCGCATCGCCGGGGTGACCACGACCAATGCGTTCTGCGCTGCGCCGGTGCTGATCACCCGTGAGCGCCTGGGCGGGGAAGTGCGTTATCTGCTGACCAATACCGGCAACGCCAACGCCGGTACCGGCCCCGATGGCCTGCTGCGGGCACGTCGCTCCTGCGCTCGTCTGGCTGAGCTGACCGGTGTCGCGGAAAGCGCCGTGCTGCCGTTCTCCACGGGTGTGATCGGTGAGCCGCTGCCGGTGGAGAAGATCGAGTCCGCCCTGCAGGCTGCTCTGGATGACCTCAAGGCCGACAACTGGGAAGCGGCCGCTACCGGCATCATGACCACCGATACCTTGCCCAAGGGCGCCAGCCGCCAGTTCGTGCACGATGGGGTGACGGTCACCGTGACCGGCATCTCCAAGGGCGCCGGGATGATCCGTCCGAACATGGCGACCATGCTCGGCTACATCGCCACCGATGCCAAGGTCGCCAAGGGCGTATTGCAGGATCTGGTACGTGATGCGGCGAACAAGTCGTTCAATCGCATCACCATCGACGGCGACACCTCGACCAACGATTGCTGCATGCTGATCGCCACTGGCCAGGCCGCGTTGCCGGAAATCACCGAGGCGTCCGGCGAGTTGTTCGCCAAGCTCAAGCAGGCGGTATTCGATGTGTTCATGGAGGTGGCGCAGGCCATCGTCCGTGACGGCGAAGGTGCGACCAAATTCGTCACCGTGCAGGTCAACGGCGGTGGCACCCATCAGGAATGCCTCGATGTGGCCTATGCCGTTGCCCATTCTCCGCTGATCAAGACCGCGTTGTTTGCGTCCGACCCGAACTGGGGACGCATTCTGGCTGCCGTTGGCTATGCCGGCGTGCCACAACTGGACGTGAGCAAGATCGACGTGTTCCTCGGCGAGGTCTGCATCGCCAGCAAGGGTGGCCGCGCCGCTACCTATACCGAGGAGCAGGGCGCTGCGGTGATGGCGCGCGAAGAAATCACCATCCGGATCGAGCTGGGACGCGGCTCCTGCAGTGAAACCATCTGGACCACCGACCTGTCTCACGAATACGTGAAGATCAACGCCGAATACCGCACCTGATCCAGCTACGCAGGTAGTCATTCCCGCTGCTCATGCCCTCATGAGCAGCGGGAATTTGCGTTTTGGGGGGTGGGCTTTTAACGTCCCTGGCATCCGAATGATCGAAGAGTGGAGAGTTCTCATGGCGCTGCAACTGGTGGTGGGTGACAAGAATTATTCGTCGTGGTCGCTGCGTGCGGCCTTGGCGGTCGACCTGAGCGGTGTGGCCTGTGACGAGGTGCTGGTGCGCCTCTTTCAGCCCGACAGCCGCGCCCGCCTGTTGCGCCACTCGCCAACTGGCAAGGTGCCGGTGCTGATCACCGAGCAGGGGCCGATCTGGGATTCACTGGCCATTGCCGAATACCTGGCCGAGAGCTATCCCGATGCACGGCTCTGGCCGCAAGACCGCTACGCACGCGCCCTGGCGCGTAGCGTCTGCGCCGAGATGCACAGCGGTTTCGTGCCGCTGCGCAGCCACTTGCCGATGGATCTGCAGCGAGACCAGGCGCTGGGCGAAATGCCGGCCGATGCCGCAGCGGACATCGCACGCGTCTGTGCGCTGTGGATCGACTGCCGTGCCCGGTTTGGCGAGGGCGGCGACTACCTCTTCGGTCGGTTGAGCATTGCCGATGCCTTCTACGCCCCCGTTGCGGCACGCTTGCGCAGCTACCGCGTGGCGCTGCCTGAGGTGGCGGCAGCCTACGTCGAGAGCATCTATCGCTGGCCGGCCTTCGAGCGCTGGTACCAGGCGGCGCTGAAGGAGAATCGTGGATGAAGCGTGTTCACGTGGCCGCTGCGGTCATCCTCGGCGAAGATGGCCGCATCCTCATCGCCAGACGCCCGGACGACAAGCATCAGGGCGGGCTCTGGGAGTTCCCGGGGGGCAAGGTGGAGGAGGGTGAAGAGGTTCGTGTTGCCCTCGCGCGCGAGCTGCAGGAGGAGCTGGGTATCCAGCCCACGGCTGCGCGCCCGCTGATTCAGGTGCGCCACGATTATCTGGACAAGCAGGTGTTGCTGGATGTGTGGGAGGTTACGACCTTTTCCGGTGAGCCTCATGGCGCCGAAGGACAGCCATTGGCCTGGGTGACGCAGCGAGAATTGCTCGATTATCAGTTTCCGGCTGCCAACCAGCCCATCGTCGCGGCAGCGCGCTTGCCGGCGCAGTACCTGATCACGCCGGATGGCCTGGAGCCGGGTGAGCTGATGGCCGGGGTGCGCGCGGCGCTGGCGCAAGGGACTCGTTTGATCCAGCTGCGGGCGCCGAAGATGTTCGACCCGCAGTACCGCGACCTGGCCGTGGATATTCAAGGGCTGTGCGCCGGCAAGGCGCAATTGATGCTCAAGGGGCCGCTGGAGTGGCTGGGGGATTTCCCGGCGGCCGGTTGGCACCTGACCGCCGAGCAACTGCGCAAGTATGCCAGCAAGGGCCGACCGTTTCCCGAGCAGCGCTGGCTGGCGGCGTCCTGTCACAGTGTCGAGGAACTGGCACTGGCTGCGCAGATGGGGGTGGATTTCGTCACCCTGTCGCCCGTGCAGGCGACGGCGACTCATCCCGAGGCGCAGCCGCTGGGCTGGGAAGCCGCAGGCGAGATGCTCTCGGGCTTCAACCTGCCGGCTTATCTGCTCGGTGGTGTCGGGCCGGGTGATGTCGAGCGTGCCTGGCTGGCAGGTGCGCAAGGTGTCGCCGGTATCCGCGCGTTCTGGCCGGTGTAGGGTGAGCCGTGCGCACCAGGCAAGCACTGCTGTATCTCTGGTGCGCATGGCACAGCCTACCCAAATGCCGACATGTGGATACCAGGCTTTGTACGAAAAGTGCCTGCGCTCGGTGGTGCTGCGTTGAAATCGCTCCCGGAATGCTCATTTACAACGCGTAAACTGCGCTTCTTCGAGCGATTTCGCGGGGCCGCCATCGGTATTGCCTGACCCTCGCTCGACGACTTTTCGTACGAAGCCCTCGCTAGGCGGCCCCGCGACACCCTACGGCTTGTCGGCCGCCTTCCACAGCACTTCGGCGATGCCCTGGCGCCTGGCTATCAGGCGGGCGGCGACGAACAGCAGGTCGGACAGGCGATTGACGTAAGCCAGGCCCTCGGCACGCAGTGGTTCCACGGCATTCAGGTGCTGGCAGTGGCGTTCCGCACTTCGGGCGAAACTGCGGCAGACATGGGCCTGGGCGATCAGACGCGAGCCGCCGGGCAGAATGAAGTTCTGCAGGGGGCCGACCTCTTCGTTCCAGCGGTCTATGGCCGCTTCCAGGCGTTCGATTTCGCTGCTCTGCAAGGCTTGGTAGTCGGGCATCGCCAGCTCACCGCCAAGGTCGAACAGGCGGTGCTGGCAGGGGGCGAGAACCTCGATGATTTCCTCGAGCTGCGGCCATTGGCCGAGCGCCTCCTGTAGATCGGCCAGCAGCAGCCCCAACTGACTGTTCAGCGTGTCGACTTCGCCGATGGCCTCGATGCGGGGATGATCCTTGCCTACCCGGCGGCCATCGGCCAGGCCGGTTTCTCCCTTGTCGCCAGTACGTGTGTAGATCCTGGATAGGCGGTAGCCCATGGTCAGAGTCCTGTGCTGCTCTCGAAAGTGGTGTTCAGTGGTAGTCGCAGGGTGAAGCAGGTGCCTTGGCCAGCCGTGGACTGCACTTCCATCTGGCCCTTGTGATTGTTGGTGACGATGAAATAGGACACGGCCAGGCCGAGGCCGGTGCCCTGGCCAACTTCCTTGGTGGTGAAGAAGGGCTCGAAGATACGCTTGCGTACCGCTTCGCTCATGCCGGTGCCATTGTCTTCCACCTGTACCTCCGCCCAGTTGCCGGTCAGGCGCGTACGCAGGGTGATGCGTCCGGGTTCGCTGTCATCGTCGCGTTGATGAATGGCCTGTGCGGCGTTTTTCAGCAGGTTGAGCAGCACCTGTTCCAGTTCATTGGCGGTCGCGGCTACCGGGCCGAGGTTCGGGTCGAAGTCGCGGACGATCTGCAGGGCCTTGAAGTCGAAGCTGTCGGCCAGGTCGAAGTCGTTGCCGGCGATCTCCAGGGCCTGGTCTATCAGCGCCGGCAGGTTGCAGGGCGCCAGTTGGCGATCGCTGCGACGGCTGAAGCTGAGCATGTGGGTGACGATCTTGGCAGCACGCTGCCCGGCCTGCTGGATGCCGTCGAGCAGGCGCGGTATTTCCCGTGCCTCCATGTACTGCTCGATGGCTGCCAGGCTCACGCCGGTCTGCTCGGCCTGCTCCAGGTTCTTCTCCAGTTCTGGCGAGAGACGTCGGCGGATGTTCTGCACGTTGTGCAGGATGGCGCCGAGCGGGTTGTTGATCTCGTGGGCCATGCCGGCTGCCAGGCCGCCAACCGACAGCATCTTCTCCGACTGCACCATCATCTCTTCCAGGGACAGGCGCTGGGTGATGTCGTCGATACGGATCACCACGCCACGTCCGGTGCCGCCCATCAGCGGATAGAAGGTCAGGGCGTAATGCCGCGGTTCCTCGTTCTTGTGCCAGGTGACGCGCTCGATCTTCTCCACCCGGTGCTGCTCTGCGGTGCGCTTGAGCTTGGCCAGAAAGGGCTTGAGCGGCGGAAAGGCGAGGAACACCGGCTGGTTCAGCGCTTCGTCCAGACGGGTGCCGGAGAGGGCGCTGGCCTCCTGGTTCCACTGGGTGACGTAGAGCTGCTCATCGAGGGCGATCAGTGCCGAGGGCATGGAGTCGATGATGCTGTTGAGGTAGTTCTGGAAACCGGTGAGTTTCTTCTCGATCTTGCTGCGAACCTGTACTTCCAGTTCCAGCTTGCGGTTGGAGTGGCGGGTTTCTTCGGCCAGATTCTGCGCCTGGTCGAAGGCCTGCTGGGCGTCGTCGCGGGCCCGCTTGAGCTGCTGTTCGCGAGCCTCCATACGCATCAGCATGGTGTTGAAGGCATCGGCCAGGCCGCCGATCTCGTCCCGATTGCCACGTGCCGCGCGCAGGGCGTAATTCTCCTCGCGGGTGACCTGGCGCGACAGCTCCTCCAGGCGACGGATCGGCCGGGTCACCAGGCGCTTGATCTGCCTGGCCACCAGCAGCCAGAGCAGCACGCTCAACGCGAGGATCACCAGGCTGGCAGTCAGGGTGCCGGTGTAGAACGCGCCGGGCAGTTCGCTGGAGGCCACCAGCAGCAGCGAGCCGGGACGGCCACTGGGATGAGGCAGCTCCACCAGCAGGTTGGTGCGAAAGGCTGTTTCACGCCAGCTTTCCAGTTCGCTCAATTGCTGTGGCAGACGCAGTTTCTCGCCGCGTTGCAGCTGCGCCAGGCTGACACCATTGCTGTCGTAGATCACTGCCGCGCGCAGTGGCGCATAGTCGTCCAGGCGTTTGAGCAGCGCTTCGGCCGAGGCTGGCGAGTACAGTGCTTCCTTGCTCAGCGCCGGACTGGCGATCAGTCGACCGAGCGTATGCAGGGCTTGGGGTGCCATGCTCTGCTGGGTGATCCAGTAGGCGGCGCTGATGAACGTCAGGTTGGCGATCAGCAGCACGGCAGCGACCAGCACCAGCAGGGCCGCGAGCAATTTGCGGCCGACGGGAAGGTTTTCGAGGTGCTGGCGCAGGTGCATGAGGCTTTCGCTGTCGGGGGGAAACGGCAGGTTAGCTTGCCGGGCCGGCCTTTGCCACGCCTCAGTTCAGAGGCAGGCCCCGTTCGTGCAGATGGTCGAGCAGGCGCTGTTGCAGGTAGCTCAGGTGTGGCAGTTGCAGGTCATGGCGCTGTGCGGCTGCGCAGGCGTAACCGAGCAGGTAGGTGATTTCGGTGCGCCGGCCCTGGGTGACGTCCTGGTGCATCGAGGAGTAGTTGGCCGCTGTCGCGCCGATCACGCGCAGCACTTCGTCGTGGAGGTCGTCAGCGGCGGCAGGTTGGCCACAGCGTTGCAGCAGTTCGCCGAGTTCGGCGCAGAGTTCGGTGACCTCGGCGGGGTGCTGGCGCAGATCGCCATTGCGGCAGTCGTAGAGCACGGTCAGTGGATTGATCGCGCAGTTCAGCGCCAGCTTGCGCCAGAGTCGCATGAGAATGTCCGCTGTCCACTGATGGGCGATACCGGCTCGTTGCAGCTCATCCAGCCAGGCGGGGGGCTGCGGATTTTCCGGATCACCCAGCCAGGTATGGCCGTGGCCGGCGAACACCACCTGGAAGTCGGCCTGGCGAAACGCACCTTCCGTGCTGGAGGCGAACAGGCAGCGTCGCCCCGGAAGACGCTGGGCAACCGCCTGCTGGCTGCCCAGGCCGTTTTGCAGCAGTAGCAGTTCCGCCCCCTCGCCCAGGCGTGGGGCCAGGTCGGCTACGGCGCTTTCGGCGTCATAGGCCTTGCAGGCCAGCAGCAGGCGCCGGATGGGGGTGTCGCTGTCTGGCAGTTCGGCCGGGACGGCGTATTGGCTGCACTTGCCGCCTTCTATCAGGCTCAGGCCGCCGGCAGCCTGGTAGGCAGCCAGACGCTCATGGTTGCGCAGAATCAGGCTTACCGGTATGCCCGCGCGAGCCAGACGGGCAGCCCAGAGCGTGCCCAGACTGCCGGCGCCGAGAACGTGCCAGGTCATGGCAGTGGTAGGCGCATGGCTGCCACACGGCCGCTGGCATAGGACTCGGCCAGCAGGTTCTCGGCATGCTCGATCATTTGCTCGGGGCTGCTGGGCAGTGCCTTGGCATCCAGTCCGACCAGGCTGATGCCGGCCTTGAGTGTGATGAAGCCTTCGCTGGTCTTGAAGGCCTTGAGGTTGAGACCTTCATGCAGGCGCTTGAAGCTGCTCGGCGAACACTCGTGGAGGTCTTCGAGCAGGGTGATCAGACCGAAGTGGTCATCATCCAGGCGGGTCAGCACATCCAGCGGACGTACCAGTTGCTGCAAGCGTCGTGCGGCGCTGTGCAGCAACTCGTTGTAGAAGCGGTCGCCGTACTGGCTGCGCAACTGACCAGCATCCTGCAACCCGATCAGCAGATAGCACACGGCACCGCCGCGTGATTCGATCTGGCGCAGGCTGTCGGCCAGCTTCTGGCGCAGGTAACGCGGGTTGCCCAGGCCCGTCAGTGGGTCGACCAGATTGCGCCGCTCCAGGCTGGCGATGTTCTGCGTCAGCATGCGGTTTTCATGGAGCAGGCGTTGCAGGGTATTGCACAGGCGATCGGCAGCATAGACGCGTGGTACCAGTTGCTCGCTCATCGCAGCTTTGCTGATGAAGTCATCGACACCACGGTCGAAGGCTTCGCCCAGCACGTTCTCGCCTTCCTTGCCGGTCAGCAGGATGACGTAGGTGTAGTGATCGGCCGTTTCGTCGAGCTGGCGTACCCGCGTGGTCAGTTCCAGTCCATCCATCTCGGGCATCAGCCAGTCGGCCAGGAGAACGCTGGCGGGGCGCTGTTCGAGCTGTTGCAGCGCCTCGGCAGCACTGCTTGCGAAGCGCACGTCCTGATAGCCGGCCTGGCTCAGAGCGCGACCGATCATGGCGCTGGAGAACTTGGCATCGTCCACCACCAGGATGCTGAGATGGGGGTTGGGCATGGGGCAGGCTCGCAGGCAGATAGGAAGGACGCCAAACGGCGTGTATGAGACTGGTTATAATGGGCTCGCCATAGTTATCGTCAAGTCAGGCGCGCTCACTCCGTGAAGAGTATCGCGCCGTCCATCAGGAGCAAGCCCATGCCTTCGTTCGACGTCGTGTCGGAACTGGACAAACACGAACTGACCAATGCGGTCGACAACGCCATCAAGGAGCTCGACCGCCGTTTCGATCTGCGCGGCAAGTGCAGCATCGAGAGCAAGGACAAGTCCCTTACCCTGACCGCCGAAGCCGAGTTCATGCTCGAGCAGATGCTCGATATCGTGCGTAGCAGTCTGATCAAACGCAAGATCGATTGCCAGTGCATGGAAACCAAGGATCCCTATGCCTCCGGCAAGGTGATGAAACAGGAGGTCACTTTCCGCGAGGGCATCGACAAGGAGCTGGCGAAGAAGATCGTCGCCCATATCAAGGATGCCAAGCTCAAGGTGCAGGCCGCCATTCAGGGCGAGCAGGTACGCGTCACCGGCAAGAAGCGTGACGACCTGCAGGAAGCCATCGCCCTGCTGCGTGGTCACGAGTTCGGCATGCCGCTGCAGTACAACAATTTCCGCGACTGAACCTTTGCGGTGCCGGGGCGTCGCAGCCTAGGTTGATAGCACTTTGATCGCCATGGCCTGCCATGGCGGTTTCGTTTCAAACAGAGGAAATCAGGAGTCCTGCATGGATATGAATGTCGATGAACTGGTCAAGCTGTCCGAGGCCTGGCTGCCCGTGGTGCTGGAATACAGCGGCAAGCTGACCCTGGCATTGATCACCCTGGCAATCGGTTGGTGGCTGATCGGCAAGTTGACTACCAGCATCGGCGGTCTGCTGGAGAATCGCAGGGTCGATCGCGTCCTGAGCAGCTTCATCGGCAGCCTGGTCAGCATCGTGATGAAGATTCTGCTGCTGATCAGCGTGGCCTCGATGATCGGCGTGGAGACCACCTCCTTCATCGCCATGATCGGTGCAGCCGGCCTGGCGATCGGCCTGGCGCTTCAGGGGAGCCTGGCGAACCTGGCAGGTGGAGTGCTGATCATGCTGTTCCGCCCGTTCCGTGCCGGTGACTGGATCGAGGCGCAGGGGGTATCGGGCAGTGTCGACAGCATCCAGATTTTCCACACCACGCTCAAGACTGCCGACAACAAGGTGGTGATCGTGCCGAACGGCGCATTGTCCAACGGACACATCACCAACTATTCACGTGAGACGCGTCGTCGTGCCGAAATCGTGGTGGGTATCGACTATTCGAGCGACATCAGGCGCGCTCGCGAGGTGCTACTGGAGATCGCCGAAGACCCGCGCGTGCACCGTGATCCGGCACCGGTGGTGTTCGTCACGGCGCTTGGCGACAATGCCGTGACCCTGTCGCTGCGGGTGTGGGTCTATACCGGCGATTTCTGGCCGGTGACGTTCGCATTCATCGAGTTGGCCAAGGAACGCCTGACCGCCGCCGGCATCGGCATACCTTTCCCGCAGCGTGTCGTGCACATGGCCAAGGCCGACTGAGTTCGGTGTGATCCGCGGCCGCAGGGCCGCGTTCAGATTCGCTCCGGGGTATCTGGGGCTGCGGCTGCCTCTGTGGGCTTCTGCCTGTCGCGACGCCACTGGATGACGATCAGGATCAGGGTCGGTACGCCCATCAGCGCGGTGGCGAGGAAGAACTGGGCGTAGCCCAGGTTCTCCACCATCACGCCTGAGTAGCCACCGATCAGCCTTGGCAGCAGCAGCATGATGGAACTGAGCAGCGCGTACTGGGTGGCGGAGAACTTCAGGTTGGTCAGGCTCGACAGATAGGCGACGAACGCCGAGGTGGCCAGACCGGCACTGAAGTTGTCGGCGGATATGGTCAGGGTCAGCATGGGCAGGTGCGGCCCCATGTTGACCAGCAGCATGAACAGCAGGTTGGTCGCCGCCGAGGATGCGGCGCCGATCAGCAGGATCGGCATGATCCCGAAGCGTACGATCAGCAGACCGCCGATACCGGCGCCGAGCAGCGTCATGAGCAGGCCGAACAGCTTGCTGACACTGGCGATCTGATCCTTGGTGAAGCCCTGGTCGATGTAGAAGACGTTGGCCATCACCCCCATCACCGTATCGGACAGGCGATAAGTGGCGATCAGCGCCAGCAGCAGCAAAGCCTGCCAGCGGTAGCGCACGATGAAGTCGTTGACCGGTGTCAGCACCGGCGCCATGCCGCCCCAGAACAGGCTGGAAATCGACAGGCCGGTGAGGATGGTATAGAGCAGTGCACGGAGGAAGGCGCGATCGTAGTAGAGCAGATACTGCAGGCTGAGCTGACCCTCCCAGACCAGGTGCAGGTCACTGGCATAGAACTGGGTGAACATCGCCGGTACCGAGATCAGCAGGATGATCAGCAGCAGCACCGAGAGCAACTGGTGGAAGAAGCCGTAACGTTCGGTCGCGGTCTTCAGCACCGGAGCCAGGCCACCCCAGGCCAGGCCGGAGATGGAGATGCAGGTCAGCGTGGTATAGAGCATCGCGCGCAGGAAGGCGCGGTCGTTGTACAGCAGGTCGTGCGGTGTGAGGTCACCCTGCAGCATCAACATCAGATCGCTCTGATAGAACTGGATGAACATGGTCGGCACGGAAATCACCAGGGTGAATACCGCCAGCAGGGCGAGCGACTGGTGCAGAAACCCATGCCTGGGCGGTGCGGCCCGCATTTGCGGTGGCGCCGGTGGTTCGCGCATCCACAGCGTGGTGATCAGCCCTGGCAGCATCAACAGGGCGAAGACCAGGTACGTGCCGGCCCAGGCGCTGAACTGGTAGTCCTTGGCGGTGGAGCCGAATCCTTCGGCCAGGTACAGGGCGCCAGCGGTGGCGAGCAGGGCCGCGACCCGATAACCCGCCATGTAGGAAGCTGCCAGTGCTGCCTGACGATTGTCTTCGGCGATCTCCAGGCGATAGGCATCCACCGCGATGTCCTGTGTGGCCGAGGCGAAGGCTACCAGTACTGCCAGGGCGATCAGTGTGCTGAGTTGGGTCTGCGGATCGTAACTGGCCATGCCCAGCAGGCCGATGGCGATCAGGCACTGCGACAACACCAGCCAGGAGCGGCGGCGCCCCAGTTTGCCCAGCAGCGGCAGGCGCCACTGGTCGAGCATCGGCGCCCACACCCATTTGAAGGCATAAGCCAGACCGATCAGGCTGGCGAAGCCGATGGTCTCGCGGGCTACGCCGGCCTCACGCAACCATACCGAGAGGGTCGAGAACACCAGCATGTAGGGCAGGCCGGCGGCGAAGCCGAGCAGGAGCAGCGCCAGCGTAGCGGGGCTGGCGTAGGCAGCGAGGGCTTCTCGCCAGGATTTGCGTGGCATTGGCTCGAGTCTGGACTGGGGGTGGTTCGTAGGGCGCACTCTAACTGCTGTGCTCCAGTGGGCGCCAGCCGTAGCGACGCATATCCACTCGTTCGTTCAGGATGATGACCCCTTCGGCACGCAGGCGAGCGCGTTGCTCGACACCGGAGGCCGTGCCGCTGGCCAGGCTCAGGCGGCCGCCAGCGGCGATCACTCGATGCCAGGGCAGGCGCGAGCCCTCCGGCAACTGGCTGAGGGTGCGTCCGACCCAGCGTGCGGCACGTCCCAGACCGGCCATCTGCGCCAGCTCACCGTAGCTGATCACCTTGCCGCTCGGAATCTGCGCCAGCACCAGGTAAAGCGCTTCACGACGCGCTTCGGCGCTTGCCGGTGGCGAAGCTGGCCATGCAGACTCTGCCGGGTTCATCTTGCCCATATGGGTCATCCTTATATGCCGTTGCGCCTGTTGCTCGTCTGCGTCCTTCATACCCTTGCCGTGACTGCCTGGGCCGATACCGTCTGGCTCGACAATGGCGATCGCCTCTCGGGCGAGATCATCCTGCTCGATGGTGGCAAGCTGGCGCTCAAGACCCGCTACGCCGGTCAGGTGCTGATCGACTGGAAGGATATCGACACCTTGAGTTCGGACAAGCCCCTTCTGGTACGGCGCAGCGGTTTCGACAACGAGCACAGCGAAAGGTTGGCCGCTGCCGGAACCGGCATGGTGCGTGTGTTGGGCGAGCGTGAGTACGTGCTGCCATTGGCCGAGATCAAGCGCCTGGTTCCGCCGCGTCCGCTGCTGGAGGATCCGCTGTGGGAGGGCAACCTCGACGCCAAGCTGGACATGAAGCGCAACCAGAACGATGTCGACGAGTGGAAGCTCAAGGGCAATACCCGCATCGAGCATGGGCGCTGGCGGCATGTACTCAGAGGTGAGCTGGAGCGCGAGACCAAGAACGACAGGAAAGTCGAGGACAACTGGGAGCTGGAGTACGACCTCGACCGTTTTTTCACCGAGCACTGGTTCTGGCGCGTCGGCCTGCAGCAGAACGAGGATGAATTCGAATCCATCGAACGCCAGCGCCTCGTTGGCACGGGGCCGGGCTATCGCTTCTGGGACGACGAGCTGGGGCGCTTCGACCTGATCGGGCAGTTCAACCGCGTGCGTCTGGAGTCGGATGTCGCCGACCTTGCCTTCAATACCACCTCGCTGGAGCTGGATTACAAGCGTCTGCTGTGGGGCACTCGCCTGGAGTTCTATGCCAACGCCGAACTGCAGATCCCCCATATCGATGAGATCGACTATGTGCTCGATAGCGAGTTCGGCCTGCGTTACCGACTGAACCAGTGGGCGCGGCTGTCACTTCTGTATGAGCTCGATCAGTTGCGGGGGCAGGGCCAGACCGTATCGGATCGGCATTACCTGATCGGTATCGGTGTCGGCTGGTAATCGGGCCGAAAGGCGTCTGCTGCGCGTGGGTTTCGAGGTGTTGTGACGCCATTGAGCGGAAAACGCTGAACTCTGCGGATTTAACCCGGTCACCTGTTGCTCTGGCGCCGGGGTTGCGGATAATGCCCGGCTTTCGCCCACCAACGCCATTGCCCATCTTATGTCGCGCTCTGCATCGCTTTCCCTGCTCGGTCTGAGCATCGCCCTGTTCAGCTCCACCTCTTTCGCCGATACCGTCTGGTTGAAGAACGGTGACCGCCTCACCGGCACCATTCGCTTCTTCGATGGCAGCAAGCTGCTGCTTGAGACCGACTACGGTGGTTCCATTCCGCTGGATTGGAAGAAAGTCGCTACCCTGGAGAGCGACCACGAACTGCTGGTCAAGCTCGGGCCGGTCGACGGTGAGCGTGCCAAGTCGCTGCTGGCTGCCGAGCCGGGCAAGGTCACTCTGGCCAATGGCGAAGCGCCGAAGACCATCGAACTGGCGCAGATCGAACAGATCATGAAGCCCAAGCCGCTGGTGGAGGATTTCGTCTGGAAAGGGAATGTCGACCTCGGCCTGGACTACAAGCGCGGTGAGCGCGACTCCGATGACTATGATGTGGATATCAAGACCCAGGCGCGCCATGGACTGTGGCGGCACAATGCGATAGCCGACTACAACCGGGAACTGAAGAACGACGTGGTCAGTACCGACAACTGGAGCGCCGAGTACGCGCTTGACCGCTTCCTCACCGAGAAGTGGTTCTGGCAGGGGCGCTTCGAGTACAAGCGCGACCGTATCGAGGAGGTCGAGCGCCAGCGTACCCTCGGTACCGGCCCGGGTTACCAGTTCTGGGACGACGAGCTGGGTGCGTTCTCCATCGCCACCCTGGCCAACCGCAGCGATTACCGCTACAGCAACGGTGAGCAGGATCGCTTCTATGCCCTGAGCGTGAAGTGGGACTACAACCGCTACCTGATCGGCAAGACCATCGAGCTGTTCAGCGTCGGTGAGATCGGGCGTCCGCTCAGTGGCGCCGCCGAATACAGCCTGGATGCCGAGGTGGGCCTGCGCTACAAGGTCACCGACTGGGCTTCTCTGAACATGAAGGCCGAGAAGGATATCGTCAGCGGCGCCGAGGGTGACCTCGATGAAACCCGCTACACGCTGGGCTTCGGCGTGGGCTGGTAAGG
>Ga0209699_100333_pt1 | contig 33147 bp, 30 predicted proteins | sample SynthPrep_1_END__FD_187204 | JGI IMG/M metagenome (GOLD analysis project Ga0209699, IMG submission 187204) | Synthetic microbial communities from Ohio, USA - SynthPrep_1_END_DS7_MetaG (SPAdes) (version 2) | ecosystem: Engineered > Bioreactor > Aerobic > Activated sludge | place: USA: Ohio...
CCGACTGGGCCGGCTGGAAAGTGCTGACCGACAAGATCGGCGCCAAGGTACAACTGGTTGGCGATGACCTGTTCGTCACCAACACCAAGATCCTCAAGCGCGGCATCGACGAGAAGATCGGCAACTCGATCCTGATCAAGTTCAACCAGATCGGCTCGCTGACCGAAACCCTGGAAGCCATCCAGATGGCCAAGGCGGCCGGCTTCACCGCGGTGATCTCGCACCGCAGTGGCGAAACCGAAGACAGCACCATCGCCGACCTGGCCGTCGGTACTGCTGCTGGTCAGATCAAGACCGGCTCGCTGTGCCGCTCCGACCGCGTATCGAAGTACAACCAGCTGCTGCGCATCGAAGAGCAACTGGGTGGCAAGGCTCCGTACAAGGGGCGCGCCGAGTTCCGCGGCTGATTGCAGCGTGGTAGAAAAGGGCGACGCAAGTCGCCCTTTTTTGTAGGCGATGGCTGCTTGGCAGGGTGCGCCGTGCGCACCCGCTTCGATGGCAGATTGCTGGTGCGCATGGCGCACCCTACCATTGCGAACCCGCAGTGCTTTTTGTCGGCCTCTGGGAACCAATGCACGGATGCAGGTACACAAACCCCATGTCACTCATCAGCCAAGTTCTTTTCAAGCATGAACGCAGCCCCTACCATGCCGATTACTCAATCTGCGAGCCGCTCAATGCGTAGTCCGTACTGGCTGTTCATCGTGCTGATCCTGTTGCTGGCCGGGCTGCAGTACCGCCTGTGGGTCGGTGAGGGCAGTCTTGCTCAGGTGAGTCGTCTGCAGCAGCAGATTGCCGAGCAGCGAGGTGAGAACGAGCGGCTGCTGGAGCGTAACCGCATCCTCGAGGCCGAGGTGATGGAGCTCAAGCGCGGGATGGAAACCGTAGAAGAGCGTGCGCGTCAGGAACTCGGGATGCTCAAAGAGGGTGAAACCCTCTACCTGTTGACCGAATGAGCACCAAATTCTGGCTGGTGATCCCGGCTGCCGGCGTCGGTGCGCGCATGGCCGCCGATCGACCCAAGCAGTATCTGCCGGTCGGCGACCGTTGCATTCTCGAGCATACCCTGCATTGTTTTCTCGACCATCCTGGTCTGCTCGGGGTGGTGGTGTGCGTTGCGCTGGACGATCCCTTCTGGCCGCAGTTGCCAGTGGCCCACGATTCGCGCATCCGCCGCGCGCCCGGTGGGCGTGAGCGTGCCGATTCGGTTCTGGCCGGGCTGCAAATGCTGCTCGACGAGGGCGCCGATGTCGGCGACTGGGTGCTGGTGCACGATGCTGCGCGACCCAATCTCGCCAGAGAAGATCTGGATCGCCTGCTGAGCGGCTTGGCCGATGATCCGGTGGGTGGCCTGCTGGCGGTGCCGGCTCGCGATACGCTCAAGCGTGTCGGGCTCGATGGTCGTGTGCTCGAGACCGTGGATCGTAGTGTGATCTGGCAGGCCTACACGCCGCAGATGTTCCGCCTGGGCGCCTTGCGGGGGGCACTGAAGCATGCACTGGAGCAGGGTGTGGCGGTAACCGATGAAGCGTCGGCCATGGAGTGGACAGGGCAGGCGCCACGCCTGATCGAAGGCCGGGCGGACAACCTCAAGGTCACCCGTCCGGACGATATGGACTATCTGCGGCGCATCTGGCGCGAGCCTCGCTGAGCGATCCGCGGCATCAGTGCGTCCAGCGCCTGGCGTCCTTGCCCAGATTGCGATCCAGGGCGTTGGTCAGCTTGTTCATGGCGCCGTCGAGCGCCTGGTGCAGCTCGCAGGCATCATGGGAAACCGTCAATGGGTCGCGCCCCTTCATCCGGGCCTCGACCTTGCAGCGTTTGTCCTGCGGGCCGCTCTTGAGCGCGTTCTCGTCGGAGAGATGGATTTCGATCCGGGTGAGGTGATCCTCGTAGCGCTGCAGCTTGTTGCGAACGCGACTGCGGATGTCGTCCTTCAGGGCCATAGACGAGGCGACGTGCTTACCACTGTTGACCAGAACCTGCATAACCATGTCCTCATGCTGATGAGTTCGCGAGCCCCCGGTTGCCGGGGCTCACTGGTTACGACGCGACCGCCTCGCTCAAGTTTCGCCTCGGCTTGTGACATTCCATGACCGTTCAGGTCGGCGACCAGGTTGTTGCGGGGCGTCAAGGTGGGCCGCAGTATTCGGCGCGCTGACTGAGGCCTTTGCGCAGGGCATCGATCAGTTGGCGCACCTTGGGCGACAGATGGCGTTGTTGCGGATAAAGCGCCCAGACGGCCGTGTTGGGCGGGCGATGCTGTTCCAGCAGGGAGGTCAGGCGCCCGCTGCGCAGGTGTTCGAGGACGTAGTAGTCCGGTAGCTGGCACAGACCGAAACCGCGCAGTGCCGCATCGAGCACGGCCTGGCCGCTGTTGCAGCGCCAGTTGCCCTGTACCCGCACCTGGGTCTCCCGACCATTCTCGGCGAAGCTCCAGATCTCGCTGCTGCCAACCAGGCAGTTGTGGCGTGCCAGCTCCGACAGCGAATGCGGGCGGCCGTAGCGTTGCAGATACTCGGGCGCTGCGCACAGGTACATTTCCCGCGGTGCCAGGCGCGCAGCCATCAGGCGCGAGTCCTGCAAGCGCCCCAGGCGAATGGCCACATCCAGGCCTTCGTGAAGCAGGTCGAGCTGGCGGTTGGACAGCTCGATCTCCACGCGCAGTTGTGGATGCAGCGCCATGAAGTCATTGACCAGGGGCACGATGAAGCGCTCGCCGTAGGCCACCGCGCACGTCATGCGCAACAAGCCCTTGGGCTCGGCTCCGAGATCGCCGACGGCGCGCAGCGCTTCTTCCCGCGCGTCTTGCAGGCGCTGGCAGTGTTGCAGGAAGGTCTGTCCCGCCTCGGTCAGCACCACACGCCGGGTGCTGCGGTAGAAGAGGCGACTTTGCAGGCGTTCTTCGAGCCGTGCGACCTGGCGGCTGACCTGCGACGACGACAACCCCAGGCGTTCGGCGGCAGCAGTGAACTGGCCGCATTCGGCCACGGCGACGAATTCGTCCAGTCCTTCCCAGCGATTCATGCGTGTTTCCTGTCGTGGCTTCTGTGCACAGCGGCATCCGGCGTGCGCAGTTTCCGTTGATTATCCCTGTGTAGCAATAATGTTTTGCCTTTGGGCTGATTATCTCTTTCATCAGGGTTCACTACACTGCGGCGCTATCGCTCAACCGACTGGAGAACCCGCATGATCAAGTCCCGTGCCGCCGTGGCCTTCGCCCCCAACGAGCCGCTGAAAATCGTCGAGGTGGACGTAGAGCCGCCGAAGGCCGGCGAAGTCCTGGTGCGCATCGTCGCCACCGGCGTGTGCCACACCGATGCCTACACGCTGTCCGGTGCCGACTCCGAAGGCGTCTTCCCGGCGATTCTCGGCCATGAGGGTGGCGGTATCGTCGAGGCCGTGGGCGAGGGCGTCACCTCCCTGCAGGTCGGCGACCACGTGATCCCGCTGTACACCGCCGAATGCCGCGAGTGCAAATTCTGCCTCTCCGGCAAGACCAACCTGTGCCAGAAGGTTCGAGCCACCCAGGGCAAGGGCCTGATGCCGGACGGCACCACTCGTTTCAGCTACAACGGTCAGCCGATCTACCACTACATGGGCTGTTCGACCTTCTCCGAGTACACCGTGCTGCCGGAAATCTCCCTGGCCAAGATCCCCAAGGAGGCGCCGTTGGAGAAGGTCTGCCTGCTGGGCTGCGGCGTGACCACCGGCATCGGCGCCGTGCTCAACACCGCCAAGGTGGAAGAGGGCGCCACCGTGGCCATCTTCGGCCTGGGCGGCATCGGTCTGGCGGCGATCATCGGCGCCAGGATGGCCAAGGCGTCGCGCATCATCGCCATCGACATCAATCCGGCCAAGTTCGATGTGGCCCGAGAGCTGGGCGCTACCGACTTCGTCAACCCGAAAGAGCATGACAAGCCGATCCAGGACGTGATCGTCGAACTCACCGATGGCGGTGTGGACTACAGCTTCGAATGCGTCGGCAACGTGCAACTGATGCGTGCCGCCCTGGAGTGCTGCCACAAGGGCTGGGGCGAGAGCGTGATCATCGGTGTGGCCGGTGCCGGTCAGGAGATCAGTACGCGTCCGTTCCAACTGGTTACCGGCCGTGTCTGGCGTGGTTCGGCTTTCGGTGGCGTCAAGGGCCGCACCGAGTTGCCGAGCTACGTGGCGAAGTCGCAGAGCGGCGAAATTCCGCTGGATACCTTCATCACTCACACCATGGGCCTGGACGAGATCAACGAAGCCTTCCACCTGATGCACGAAGGCAAGAGCATCCGTACCGTCATCCATTACTGACAAGGCACCGTGAGGCCTGAGAATCTGTTCACGATCAGTTGCGCGCTCTCGCCTGTTTTTGCTCTGCATGGCTCTGGCTCGCGAGATCGTGAACAGGCTCCCATGGCTGCACGGATTCTCGCAGGGTGTCGCGGGGCCGCCCCAGGCCGTGCGCACCGCAAACCCCTGGTGCGCATGGCGCACCCTACGGAGCGGGTAATGACCCTCGAAATCGTTTCCAGCAACAAGAGCTTCGGTGGCTGGCACAAGCGCTACCGCCATCGTTCCAGCACCCTCAATTGCGACATGGTGTTCGCCGTCTACCTGCCGCCGCAGGCCGAGCAGGGCGCCAGGCTGCCGGTGCTGTACTGGCTGAGCGGCCTGACCTGCACGGACGAGAACTTCATGCAGAAGGCCGGCGCCCAGCGTATGGCCGCCGAACTGGGCCTGATCATCGTCGCGCCCGACACCAGCCCGCGCGGCGAAGGGGTGGCCGATGACGCCAATGGCGCCTACGACTTCGGCCTTGGCGCCGGCTTCTACCTGAATGCGACCCAGGAGCCCTGGGCTCGGCATTACCGCATGTACGACTACGTGGTACAGGAGTTGCCGGCGCTGATCGAGGCCAACTTCCCGGTATCGGACAAGCGCGGCGTGGCTGGCCATTCCATGGGTGGGCACGGTGCGCTGATCTGCGCATTGAAGAATCCGGGGCGCTACCAGTCCGTTTCGGCGTTTTCACCGATCGGCAACCCGATGAACTGCCCGTGGGGCGAGAAGGCCTTTTCGCTGTACCTGGGCGAGGAGCGTTCGCGCTGGCGTGAGTGGGATGCCAGCGTGCTGCTGGCCGAGGCGGACGAGAAGCTGCCGATCCTGGTCGATCAGGGCGATCGCGACGATTTTCTCGAAGGCCAGCTCAAACCACAGGCACTGCAGGCTGCGGCCAAGGCGGCGAACTATCCGCTGACACTGCGCATGCAGCCGGGCTATGACCACAGTTACTACTTCATCGCCAGTTTCATCGACGATCACCTGCGTCACCACGCCGAAGCCCTGGTCTAGGGGGCGTTGGGCGGTTCAGGGCAAACGCTGGCACCTGGTTTGCCCAGCGCACCCTACAGCGGTCTGTGCATGTAGAATCACGCCCTGACATTCTCAGGGCGTTGTTCTTTATGCGTATCGGTCATGGTTATGACGTACACCGCTTCGGCGAAGGCGATTTCATCACCCTCGGTGGTGTGCGGATTCCCCACACATTCGGTCTGCTGGCGCATTCCGACGGCGATGTACTGCTGCATGCCCTGAGCGATGCGCTGCTCGGTGCGGTGGCGCTGGGCGACATCGGCAAGCACTTCCCCGATACCGATCCGACCTTCAAGGGTGCCGACAGCCGTGTGCTGTTGCGTCATGTCATGGGGCTCGTGCGGGCCAAGGGCTACAGGGTCGGCAACGTCGATGCCACCATCATCGCCCAGGCGCCGAAGATGGCCCCGCATATCCAGAGCATGCGCGAGCGTATCGCCGAGGATCTCGGCGTCGAACTGGATCAGGTCAACGTCAAGGCCACCACCACCGAGAAGCTTGGTTTCACCGGGCGTGAGGAGGGTATCGCGGTACACGCCGTAGCCCTGCTGGCCAAGGCATGAACGAGTTGCAATTGCTCGGGCCGCGTGCCCATGGCGAAGCCTGCGGGCGCGCCGTGCTCAAGGCCACGGCCGAGGATTTCCAGGTCGATGAAGTACTGGATATCCCGCTTGCCGGGCAGGGCGAGCACCTCTGGCTGTGGGTGGAGAAACGCGGCCTGAATACCGAAGAGGCGGCCCGACGCATTGCCCGCGCTGCCGGTCTGCCACTCAAGGCGGTCAGCTACGCGGGGCTGAAGGATCGTCAGGCGCTGACTCGGCAGTGGTTCAGCCTGCATCTGCCGGGCAAGGCCGATCCGGATCTGGCGGCTGCGCAGGGTGATGACCTGGTTATCCTGAGTAGCCAGCGGCATAACCGCAAACTGCAGCGCGGTGCCCATGCCGCGAATGGCTTCACCCTGCGCCTGACCGCGCTGGAGGCGGATCGCGATGTGCTGGAGCAGCGCCTGCAATGCATCGCGGCGCAGGGGGTGCCCAATTACTTCGGATTGCAGCGTTTCGGCTTCGATGGCGGCAATGTCGAACAGGCCCGTGACTTCGCTTCGCGTCAGGAGTTGCCGGTACAGCGCAACCTGCGTTCACGCCTGCTTTCGGCTGCGCGCAGCTATCTGTTCAATCGGTTACTGGCCGAGCGAGTGAGCGCTGGAACCTGGAGTCAGGCGCAGATCGGTGACCTGCTCGCCTTCACCACCAGTCGCAGCTTCTTCATGGCGGGAGAGGCCGAGTGCAGTGATCCGCGTCTGGCCATTCTCGACCTGCATCCCACCGGGCCGCTCTGGGGGGAAGGTGCCGCGCCGACGGCCGGGGAGGTGCAGAACCTGGAGCAGGGGGTGGCCGAGTCCGAGCAGAATCTGGCCAATTGGCTGGCCAAGGCGGGCATGGCGCACGAACGGCGCATTCTGCGCCTCCCCATCCAGAGCCTTACGTGGCATTATCCGGAACCCGATATTCTGCAACTTGCATTCGTCCTGCCGGCCGGGTGTTTCGCCACCGTAATGGTGCGCGAACTCGTCGATCTGGTGCCAGCAGGGCAGACGGATACTCCATGCGAATTCTGATTTCCAACGACGACGGGGTGAATGCCCCCGGGATCGCCGCGTTGCACCAGGCGCTGGCTGACCATGCCGAGTGCGTGGTGATTGCACCTGCCGAAGACAGGAGCGGCGCCAGCAGTGCGCTGACCCTGGATCGTCCGCTGCATCCGGTGGCGTTGTCCAACGGCTATATCAGCCTCAACGGCACGCCAACCGATTGCGTGCACCTGGGGCTCAACGGGCTGCTCGAGCAGGTGCCGGACATGGTCGTGTCCGGCATCAATCTGGGGGCCAATCTGGGCGATGACGTGCTCTATTCCGGTACGGTTGCCGCTGCGCTGGAGGGCCGTTTCCTGAGCAGGCCGGCCTTCGCCTTTTCGTTGTTGTCGCGCCAGGCCGATAACCTGCCGACTGCGGCCTACTTCGCCCGCAAGCTGGTCGAGGCTCACGAGCAACTGAAGCTGCCTGCGCGCACGGTGCTCAACGTCAACGTGCCGAATCTGCCTCTGGAGCACATCCGTGGCGTGCAACTGACTCGCCTGGGCCACCGTGCCCGCGCCGCAGCGCCGGTCAAGGTGGTCAACCCCCGTGGCAAGGAAGGTTACTGGATCGCCGCCGCCGGGGATGTCGAGGATGGCGGGCCGGGTACCGATTTTCATGCGGTCATGCAGGGCTACGTATCCATCACGCCCCTGCAACTCAATCGCACCTTCAATGAGGCTCTAGAGAGCATGGATGGCTGGCTGGAGGGCATCTTCTGATGCGCGGACAGGACGATCTGCAACGCCACGGCATTGGTATGACCTCGCAGCGCACCCGTGAGCGTCTGATCCAGCGCCTCTACGAAGAGGGCCTGTCGAATGCGCGGGTGCTCGAAGTGATCCGGCGTACGCCGCGTCATCTGTTCGTCGACGAAGCGCTGGCGCACCGTGCCTACGAAGACACGGCACTGCCCATCGGGCACAACCAGACCATCTCGCAGCCTTACATGGTCGGGCGCATGACCGAATTGCTGCTGGCGGCCGGCCCACTCGACAAGGTGCTGGAGATCGGCACCGGCTCGGGATACCAGACCGCTGTGCTGGCACAGTTGGTGGAACGAGTGTTTTCGGTGGAGCGGATTCAGGTGCTGCAGGAACGCGCCAAGGAACGTCTTGCCGAACTCAAGCTGCGCAACGTGGTCTTCCGCTGGGGCGACGGTTGGGAAGGCTGGAATGCGCTCGGGCCGTATAACGGCATCATCGTCACGGCGGCGGCGGCTGACGTGCCGCAGGCGTTGCTCGATCAGTTGGCGCCCGGCGGGCGTATGGTGATTCCGGTCGGTTCAGGCGACGTACAGCAGTTGTTGCTGATAGTGCGCGAGGAGAACGGTTTCTCTCGTCATGTGCTCGACGCCGTGCGTTTCGTGCCCCTGCTCAATGGCCCATTGTTGTGAGGTTTTACCAGGGACGATGAAACATAACCTGATGTTGTACTGCAAAGGTCTGGCCATGGGCGCCGTGGATGTGGTGCCGGGCTTCTCGGGCGGGACGGTGGCGCTGATCACCGGCATCTACCACCGTCTTCTCGCCGCTTTCGCAGCGATTCCCAACGCACTGCTGCTGTTTTTCCGTGGCCGCATCATCGAGTCCTGGCAGCGTTGCGATGCGACCTTCCTGCTGGTTCTGGTGCTCGGCATCCTGACCAGCATCTTCACCCTGGCCAAGCTCATCAGCTATCTGATGGTGGCGCATCCTGTGCTGCTCTGGTCGTTCTTTTTCGGTCTGGTGATGGTCTCTGTCTATCTGGTTGGTCGTGAAGTCGCCGTCTGGCGTGCCGATCGCCTGGTGACTGCCGTGCTCGGCTTGTCTCTGGCGCTGTTCATTACCCTGGCGGCGCCACTGCAACTGGCGGCTGATCCTTTGATCCTGTTCATCGCCGGGGCCATTGCCATCAGCGCCATGCTGCTGCCTGGCATTTCCGGGAGTTTCATACTGGTATTGCTGGGGCTTTATCCGGTGGTGCTGGGCGCGGTGAAGAATTTCGACCTCCCGGTGCTGGCTGTATTCAGTGCAGGCTGTCTGCTGGGGCTGCTGGCTTTTTCCCGTCTGCTCACCTGGCTGCTGGCCAGGGTACGCGACCTGACCATGGCGTTTCTGGCGGGGCTGATGCTGGGCTCGCTGGTCAAGGTCTGGCCGTGGAAGCAGACGCTGACCTGGCAGACCAACCGCCATGGCGAGTCGTATCCCCTGCTGCAGGAGAACCTTCTGCCCCATCGTTTCTTCGAAATCACGGGGGAGGCGCATCAATTGGGGCAGGCCATTCTCCTGGCCGTGAGTGCAATCGCACTGGTCTTGCTGCTTGAATGGCTCGCACGTCGACGTGCCACGTTGGCCGAACAGCCGGTATCCTGAGGAAAGCATGGAATCGAGAAGGAGCGTTGGGTGAGTCATACGGCTAGGCAGGCATCGAACCAACTGCATGTTGTAGCGCCTGCGCTGCTGTTGGCGCTGGCTGGCATGCTGCTGGTCGGCTGTGCCAGCTCGCCGCCCGGCGGTGTGCAGGTGGTCGACCGTGGGCATAACCGGGGCAATGCCCCCGTGGTGCAGCGCCAGCCGGTGCGCAGTGGCCAGTACGTGGTGCAGCGTGGCGACACCCTCTATTCGATAGCCTTTCGCTTTGGCTGGGACTGGAAGGCACTTGCTGCCCACAACGGTTTGCGTGAGCCCTACCTGATCCGAGTCGGGCAGGTCATCCGTTTCGGTAGCGGAACCTCGACGCCCCAGCCGGTCATCGCCACAACGTCTCGCACGCCGACCACAGTGGTCACTCAACCGGCGCAGAGTCGTCCGCCGATGACGACGAGTCCGTCCACTCAACCCGCTGCTCGACCGCCTGTGGCCACCACGCCGGCGACCACTCCGGTCACGCCTGTAACTCGTTCGTCCACTGGCTGGGCCTGGCCTGCGCAGGGCTCGGTGATCAGCCGATTTTCCTCAAACGGTAGTTTGAATAAAGGCATTGATATCGCCGGGGAATTAGGACAGCCTGTTTTAGCTGCGTCTGATGGATCGGTGGTGTACGCCGGGAGTGGTTTGCGGGGCTACGGCGAGTTGATCATCATCAAGCACAGTGACACCTACGTAAGTGCCTACGGACATAACCGCAGGCTGTTGGTACGGGAGGGGCAGCAGGTCAAAGCCGGGCAAACCATTGCTGAAATGGGGTCTACAGGGGCGGATCGCGTCAAGCTGCATTTCGAGATTCGTCGTCAAGGAAAACCTGTCGATCCACTGCAATACCTGCCACGTCGTTGATCCGCGGCCAGCTCGTCCACTCGTAGGAGGGACGGGCTCCGGTATGGCCAGGACGGTTCAGCCAGAGTCTGTTGTCGAACTCAGATAGGGACAACAACAATGGCTCTCATCAAAAAAGAAGCGCCGGAGTTTGACGTCGACGATGAGCTGCTCCTCATGGAGCCAGGCATCGTTTTGGGCGAGGTTCAGAACGATGAGGTGGAAGCACCTGTCGCGCGCTCCAAGGCCAAACACGCCACCCTCTCCAAGCAGCACAAGTACATCGACTACACTCGGGCGCTCGACGCCACTCAGCTTTACCTCAACGAAATCGGCTTCTCTCCCTTGCTCACTCCCGAAGAGGAAGTGCACTTCGCGCGCCTGGCGCAGAAGGGCGATCCTGCCGGGCGCAAGCGCATGATCGAGAGCAACCTGCGTCTGGTCGTGAAGATAGCCCGCCGTTACGTCAATCGTGGCCTTTCCCTGCTCGATCTGATCGAAGAGGGCAACCTGGGTCTGATTCGCGCCGTGGAGAAGTTCGATCCGGAGCGGGGGTTCCGTTTTTCGACCTATGCAACCTGGTGGATCCGCCAGACCATCGAACGAGCCATCATGAATCAGACGCGAACCATTCGCCTGCCCATTCATGTGGTCAAGGAACTGAACGTATATCTGCGTGCGGCTCGTGAACTGACCCAGAAGCTCGACCATGAGCCTTCTGCGGAAGAGATTGCCAACCTGCTGGAAAAACCGGTGGGAGAGGTCAAGCGTATGCTCGGCCTCAATGAACGCGTGTCCTCGGTGGACGTATCCCTCGGCCCGGATTCGGACAAGACACTTCTCGATACCCTGACCGATGATCGGCCGACCGACCCTTGCGAGTTGCTGCAGGATGACGATCTGTCACAGAGCATCGATCAGTGGTTGTCGGATCTGACCGATAAACAACGCGAAGTGGTGGTGCGTCGTTTCGGTCTGCGCGGCCATGAAAGCTGCACTCTGGAAGAGGTCGGGCAGGAGATCGGCCTGACGCGGGAGCGGGTGCGACAGATTCAGGTCGAAGCGCTCAAGCGCCTGCGTGAGATTCTGGAGAAGAACGGTCTTTCCAGCGACGCACTCTTTCAGTAGATATCGCGTCTGATCGAGAACCCGGCTTCGGCCGGGTTTTTTATTTATGCTGATGTAGTCCTTCGCTTACAGATGCTGTCAGTGTTTGTGCTGAACGATTGGCGGAATCCGTCGGTTTTTCGGGTGATTTTTTATCAACTATATGTTTTTTAAAGAATTTTTATATTCGTTTAATGTAGAGGTGAGGGGTGTGATGGCTAATTGTCATGCTTGTGCCGATCGCTGCCAGGGCTAATATCTCAAGCGTGCACAGGGACAGGCACAGGTCATCAGGATGATGATCAGGATCATCGCAAGACGCGATTCATCAGGACGATGGGTTTGGAAACAAAGGGACTAGGGAATAAAAGTGGGCGGCGCAAGCCGCCCCTTTTTTTGTCTGCGATTCGTGGCGGCCACCCTGCGGGTGTTCGGAGTGATACCGCTATCGCTCCCGTCGTTCGTCCCTGCAAAGCAAAAGCCCCGCACTAGGCGGGGCTTGTATTTGCGGGGCGAACTCAGCGCTCCAGATGCTGCAGCTTGTCCTTCACGCCATCCCACTCTTCGGCGTCCGGCAGGGCATCCTTTCTTTCGGTGATGTTCGGCCAGACTTCCGCCAGTTCGGCGTTCAGTTCGATGAACTCCTGCATGCCATCAGGCACTTCGTCTTCGGAGAAGATCGCTTGGGCTGGGCACTCTGGCTCGCACAGGGCACAGTCGATGCACTCGTCCGGATGGATGACCAGGAAGTTCGGGCCTTCGTAGAAGCAGTCCACCGGGCAGACTTCCACACAGTCGGTGTATTTGCACTTGATGCAGTTGTCGGTGACGACGAAGGTCATGTCTGATTCTCTCCTCGGGCGGCGGCCTGGGCTCTTTCTGCGAAGACTCACCAGGCGCTCTGTCAGTGGCCGCGGCTCAGGCTGTAAACCGGGCTGTCGTAAAAATGCGCGCGATTCTAGCAGTTTGCGAGCGGCAGCGTTAGATGCGTGTTTTCCAGCTATATAACAGCTCCAGCGCCTTGCGTGGTGTCAGATCATCCGGATTGATCTTCTGCAATTCCTCGAGCAGTGGATGTGGCACGCTGGCGAACAGGTCGCTCTGCATGGGCGCCTGCGGTTTGCCGGGCTCCTGGCGTGGCAGGTCGTGCGGCAGGCTGGTGGCTTCCAGGCGCGCCAGGTGCTCGCGCGCGCGGCTGATCACCATGCCAGGCACACCGGCCAGTTGTGCCACGGCCAGGCCGTAGCTCTGGCTCGCCGGTCCAGGCTGGACATGGTGGAGGAACACGATGCGTTCGTTGTGCTCGGTGGCCGAGAGGTGCACGTTGGCGACCACTGGCTCGCTTTCCGGCAGCACGGTCAGCTCGAAGTAGTGGGTAGCGAACAGGGTGAAGGCGCGCAGGCTTGCCAGGTGTTCGGCTGCCGACCATGCCAGCGACAGGCCGTCGAAGGTGCTGGTGCCGCGACCGACTTCATCCATCAGCACCAGGCTGCGCTCGCTGGCGTTGTGCAGGATGTTGGCGGTTTCGCTCATCTCAACCATGAAGGTCGAGCGTCCGCCTGCCAGGTCGTCGGATGAACCGATACGGGTGAAGATACGGTCGACCAGCGACAGTTCGCAGGCTGCGGCCGGGACGAAACTGCCGATATGGGCCAGTAGCACGATCAATGCGGTCTGGCGCATGTAGGTGGATTTACCGCCCATGTTCGGCCCGGTGATGATCAGCATGCGCCGGCCGTCGTCCAGGTCGAGATCGTTGGCCACGAAGGGGGTGGTCAGTACCTGTTCGACGACCGGGTGACGGCCCTGGTCGATACGCATGCACGGCTCGTCGACGAAGCGTGGGCGATTCAGGTCGAGGTTCAGTGCTCGCTCGGCCAGGTTGCTCAGCACGTCCAGTTCGGCCAGAGCAGCAGCGCTGTCCTGCAGGGGCGCCAGGTGGCCGATCAGGCGTTCGAGGAGTTCGTCGTAGAGCATCTTTTCGCGGGCCAGGGCGCGGCTTTTGGCGGAAAGCGCCTTGTCTTCGAACTCCTTCAGCTCTGGTGTGATGAAGCGCTCGGCACCCTTGAGCGTCTGCCGGCGGATGTAGTCGGCGGGCGCCGACTCGGCCTGTTTGGTCGGCAGTTCGATGAAGTAACCGTGCACGCGGTTGTAGCCGACCTTCAGATTGGCCAGGCCGGTACGGGCTTTTTCCCGCGCTTCCAGATCCATGAGGAACTGGCCGGCGTTCTCGCTCATTGCCTGCAGTTCGTCCAGTTCGGCGTCGTAGCCGGTCTTCAGTACGCCGCCGTCGCGAATCACCGCTGGAGGGTTGTCGATGATGGCTCGGGCCAGCAGCTCGGCCAACTCCGGATAGGTGGCGATACTCAGCGCCAGTTGCTGCAGGTGAGGCGTATCCAGCGAGGCCATTGCCTGCTGCAGTTCGGGCAGTGCCGCCAGGGCATCACGCAGACGTGCGAGGTCGCGTGGGCGCGCGTTGCGCAGGCCGATACGGGCGAGGATGCGTTCCAGGTCGCCGATTTCCTTGAGCTGCGGTTGCAGCGTCTCGAAGCGATAGCCGTCGAGCAGACAGGCAATGGCGTCCTGGCGGGCCTCCAGCACTGCGCGATCACGCAGAGGGCGGTTCAGCCAGCGACCAAGCAGGCGGCTGGCCATGGCGGTCTGGCAGCGATCCATGACCGATTGCAGGGTGTTGTCGCGGCCACCGGAGAGGTTGATGTCCAGCTCCAGGTTGCGGCGGCTGGCACCGTCAAGGATGACCGTATCATCCAGGCGTTCATGACGCAGGCTGCGCAGGTGAGGCAGGGCGGTACGTTGGGTTTCCCTGGCGTAGCCCAGCAGACAGCCGGCGGCACCAATGGCCAGGGTCAGGTTTTCGCAGCCGAAGCCTTTCAGATCCTGGGTGCCGAACTGCTGGCACAGCGCCTTGAAGGCGCTGTCGCGGTCGAAATCCCAGGGCGCGCGACGGCGCGAGCCCTTGCGTTTCTCGGCGGGCAGGCCCTGGGGCCAGTCGTCCGGAATCAGCAGTTCGGCGGGGTTCAGACGCTCCAGTTCGGCCAGCAGGTTTTCCCAGCCCCTGATTTCCTGAACGCTGAAGCGGCCGCTGGTGATGTCCAGCACGGCCAGGCCGAACAGGCGTTCATCGCCAAGCACGGCAGCCAGCAGGTTGTCGCGATGTTCGTCGAGCAGGGCTTCGTCGCTGATGGTGCCGGGGGTGATGATGCGAACCACCTGGCGTTCGACCGGGCCCTTGCTGGTGGCCGGGTCGCCGATCTGCTCGCAGATCACCACCGATTCGCCGAGCTTGACCAGTTTGGCCAGGTAGCCCTCGACAGAATGGAAGGGGATGCCGCACATGGGGATCGACTGTCCGGCCGACTGGCCGCGCGCGGTCAGGGTAATGTCCAGCAGCTTGGCTGCCTTCTTCGCGTCTTCGTAGAAAATCTCGTAGAAGTCACCCATGCGATAGAACATCAACTGATCCGGGTGCTGGTTCTTCAGCTTCCAGTACTGCTGCATCATCGGGGTGTGTGCGGAGAGATCGGTCATGCCGGGCCTTACGTGCGATGGTGTGACGAAGCCGGGAATCTTCCCATACTTCGTCCCTCACGTGGGCTGCGAATCCGACGCAATTACCTTTCAGTCGTTGAAGGTCACCGAAAACTGTGCAACAGCCTCGACCACGCGCTGCGATTCACCGCGTATCGCGCGGATCACCTCGCCGGCCTGGTTGGCCAGATCGACGCTATGACGAGCGCGCTCTTGCGTGGTCGCCATACTCGATACCGCGTTGCGCGTCAGGCTCTGGTTCTGCTGCACCACGCCATTGATCTCCTGGGTGGCCTGGCTGGTGCGCGAGGCGAGTTGGCGTACTTCGTCGGCCACGACGGCAAAGCCGCGGCCCTGTTCGCCTGCGCGAGCCGCCTCGATGGCCGCGTTGAGCGCCAGCAGGTTGGTCTGGTCGGCGATGCTGCGAATGACCTGCACGATACTGGTGATCTGTTCGGACTGCTTGTTCAGGTCTTCTATCTGTTCGGCCACGTTGGCCAGTTCATTGGCGATGTCGGTGACCACTGCGACAGTCTGCGCCACGGTGCGGGTGCCGTGATCGGCGGAAACGTCGGTTTCCTTGGCAATGTCATGAGCAAGCTGGGCTGCGGCGGCTTCCGAGTTGCGGCGTTCGACCTGAGCGGTGATGTCGCTGGCGAACTTCACCACGCCATAGACCCGGCCATTGGCATCGTATAGAGGGTTGTAGGTGGCGCGCAGCCAGACCTGGCGGCCATGCTTGGTGACACGGCAAAAACGGTCGGACATGAACTCGCCCCTGTTCAGGCGAGCCCAGAACTGACGATAGGCGTCGCTGTGACTTTCTTCTGTCAGGCAGAAGATCCGGTGGTGCTGGCCGATCACCTCGTCTCGGCCATAGCCCATCAGATCGAGAAAATTCTGGTTGGCGCTAACGACTTCACCGTCGAGGTTGAACTCGATCACGGCCATTGAGCGGTCGATGGCCTTGAGGTAGCTCTCATGCTTGTGCTCGGCCGTTACCTGGCGGGTGATGTCGGTGGCGATCTTCATCACCTTGACCACGGTGCCCTGATCGTTCCGGATCGGCATGTAGGTTGCCTCGAGCCAGACCTCCTTGCCGTCGCGCGTCACCCTGGGGAAGCGATCACTGAAGTGCTCACCCTGGCGCAGGCGCTGCCAGAATTGCTGATAGGCAAGGCTCTCGCCGATAGTGCGAGAGCAGAAGAGACGATGATGCTGGCCGACGACTTCTTCCAGCCGGTAGTTCACCACGGCGAGGAAGGCCGGGTTGGCGTCGAGGATGATGCCGTCAGGTGTGAATTCGATCATCGCCATGGACTGGCGAATGGCTTGCAGTTCAGCTGTTCCCTGACCAGGCGCTTCCCTGTGCTCCTTGTTCCGTGACAGCCACATGACAGTGCCTCCTCTTGCTCTATCACAAGAATTAACAGTAGACGAAGTTTGTGGTTTCCACTGGTGGCGCAAGCTGTGTAGGGTTGGCAGTTCAATGCTGGAGGAGCAGGCATGGACAGGATCAGCGAACTGGCTGGGCGATTGGGCGAGGCCTTGAGGGCTCATGCGGCTCAGGTCGCCACGGCCGAGTCATGTACGGGGGGAGGGATCGCCGAGGCCATCACGCGCATTCCAGGCAGCTCGGCCTGGTTCGAAGCCGGCTACGTGACCTATTCCAACGTCCAGAAAACCAGGCAGCTGGGTGTGTGCGCCGACCTTTTCGTCAGCGTTGGCGCTGTCAGCCAGGAGGTGGTCGAGGCGATGGTTCGCGGCGCCCAGACGCATAGCGGCGCGCGTTATGCGGTCGCTGTCAGTGGCGTGGCAGGGCCGGATGGCGGTTCGCCGGAAAAGCCCGTTGGCACCGTCTGGTTGGCCTGGGGCGATGACCAGCGCCTGTTCAGTGTGCGCAAACAGTTCGCCGGGAATCGTGACGAGGTGCGCCGACAAACGGTCGAGACCGCTCTGGCGGGGCTTCTGCGCCTGCTGGCGGAGGAAAATCCGGCAATGGGGTAGGCGGGCGACTTGCCCTGTGGAATAATACTGGCTACTTATACAGTTGTTGGTGGCCTTCGAGGCCCTTCTGAATACGCGAGGATGGTAATGGACGAGAACAAGAAGCGCGCCTTGGCGGCTGCCCTGGGCCAGATCGAGAAGCAGTTTGGCAAAGGCGCGGTCATGCGCATGGGCGACCATGAGCGTCAGGCCATCCCGGCCATTTCCACCGGTTCGTTGGGGCTGGACATCGCTCTGGGCATTGGCGGTTTGCCGAAAGGTCGTATCGTCGAAATCTACGGCCCGGAGTCTTCCGGCAAGACCACGCTGACCCTGTCGGTCATCGCCGAAGCGCAGAAGCTCGGTGCGACCTGTGCGTTCGTCGATGCCGAGCACGCCCTGGATCCCGACTACGCCGGCAAGCTGGGCGTGAATGTCGACGATCTGCTGGTGTCGCAACCCGACACCGGTGAGCAGGCTCTGGAAATCACCGACATGCTGGTGCGTTCCAATGCCATCGACGTGATCATTGTCGACTCCGTTGCAGCACTGGTGCCCAAGGCGGAGATCGAAGGCGAAATGGGTGACATGCACGTAGGTCTGCAGGCTCGCCTGATGAGCCAGGCGCTGCGCAAGATTACCGGCAACATCAAGAACGCCAACTGCCTGGTGATCTTCATCAACCAGATTCGCATGAAGATCGGCGTGATGTTCGGTAGCCCGGAAACCACCACCGGTGGTAACGCCCTGAAGTTCTACTCTTCGGTTCGTCTGGACATCCGCCGTACCGGCGCGGTGAAGGAAGGCGAGGAAGTGGTGGGTAGCGAAACCCGCGTGAAGATCGTCAAGAACAAGGTGGCCCCTCCTTTCCGCCAGGCCGAGTTCCAGATCCTCTACGGCAAGGGCATCTACCGTAACGGTGAAATCATCGATCTGGGTGTGCAGCAGGGCCTGGTCGAGAAATCTGGTGCCTGGTACAGCTATCAGGGCAACAAGATCGGTCAGGGCAAGGCCAATGCCGCCAAGTTCCTGGAAGACAATCAGGACGTGGCCCGCGAGATCGAAGGCCAGATTCGCCAGAAGCTGCTGGTCAGCGGTGCTCCGGTGAAAGCTTCGGCCGATGACCTGGCCGATGCCGAAGTCGACTTCTAAGTTCTGTTGAAATGTCCGTTGTGCTGGATAACCCGCTCGCCGTAAGGCGAGCGGCCATGGATCTGCTTGCACGGCGCGAGCATGGGCGAGTGGAGCTGACGCGCAAGTTGCGCAAGCGTGGTGCCCCTGACGAGCTGATCGAGGCTGCCTTGCAGCGATTGGCACAGGAGGGGCTGTTGTCCGAAGCTCGCTATCTGGAAAGCTTCATCGCCCATCGGGCGAGCGCCGGTTACGGCCCGCAGCGCATCCGTGAGGAGCTTGGCCAGCGTGGTCTGGCGCGCAGTGATATCGATCAGGCACTGCGAGACAGTGGCATTGACTGGTTCGAGCAGCTACGCGAAACCTGGCTACGCAAGTTCGCCGGGCAATTACCGGGCGATGCCCGTGAGCACGCCCAGCAGGGGCGCTTTCTTGCCTACCGTGGTTACTCACTGGATATGATCGGGCGCCTGCTGCGTGGGCGGGACGAATAGTCACTGCCTGACCGACCGAGTTCAGTCCACTATCAGTTGGCGCATATAGGCCAGGACATCGGGTGCGCCCGCTTGTCTCAGCCCTTCACCCAGCGCAGTGGCCTCGGGATGTTCCTTGGGCAATAGAAGAAACTCGGGAGAGCCCGTGGTCTTGAGTAGTGACAGTCGTGCGTAGGGCAGGCGGCTGTCCAGCAGCAGGCCCATGAAGCTCGGATCGCTCCAGGCTTCACCTGGCATGGCGAGCACGTGGTAACGCGTCTGCAGATTGTCCAGGCCGACTGGATTGAGACGGTAGCTGACCAGGTTGCCCGGTAGCAGGACTTCCAGTCCACGTATGCGGGCGTAGGCGATGGCACTGGCGAAGGCTTCGCCCTGTTGCTCTCCGGCCCAGAAAGTACGCGCACCACGCCAGTTCGCCTGACGCAGTTCGATGGCGTCGCCGGCGAGGAAACGCGGTAGGGCCAGGCTGATGGTCTTGAGAAAATCCTTGTAGCTGATGATGCGGATCTGCTTGCAGTGCACGCTTGCCGCGTACTCTTCGAAGCTGCCGTAGCCAGATGTCGTGGCGCCGCAGGCGAATCCATCGATCATGCGCAGGTCGAAGGATTGCAGTTGTTGCGTTTGTGCTTCCACCACCTGGGTGAGGGCCGAGTGCGCTTGGGCCTTGTCTTCCTGGACAGGGCCGGACAGTGCTCCGCGAGGCAGATTGAGCAGGCGCTGCAACTGCGGGGTTTCATACCAGTAGATGCTATCGACGGGGGCTGGCAGCACCTTGAAGGGAAGACGTAATGCGCTGGCTCTGGAAAATATTTGTCTCGAACCACGGCCGATCAACCCCAGGCGCTGTGCCAGGGCCGTCAGGCGATTGCTGAGAGTGGAAGGCTCGGACAGGCTCATGGCCGGCAGATCGCTCCTGAAGCATCCCTTGCAGTGTGGCAGACGCCGGTAGCCATTGCCCATAGCAAAGCGTGTGTGACGGTGCTTGCCGTGTGCTGTGGCAAAATAGCCGCATTCATTTGCGAGGATGCCTCCATGCCCAGCTTGGTGCTGGATATCGCGTTATCAGCGGAACGATTGCAGGCCATCTATCGTGGTCATGCCAACAGGATTATTGCGCAAAGCCGCGACGGGCGCCGCGTCAGTTTGCCGGCTCATCATTTGCGGCCCTATCTGACCCATGCTGGCGTCTATGGTTCCTTCGTACTGGAGTTCAGTGCAAAGGGTGAGCTTCTGAGCTTACGCCCTTTGGACTGATCTGGCGCGCTTACCTCGCGTCCAGTACTCGCGCGCGGCTATAATCGCCGGCCTGCCCACCTTCATCTGTCGAGCTGAGCCTGCCCATGTACTCCCTGGCCCGCGAGCTGCTATTCAAACTTTCCCCGGAAACCTCCCACGAGCTGTCGATCGATCTGATTGGCGCAGGCGGTCGTCTGGGGCTCAATGGCTTGCTGACCAAGGCGCCTGCCAGTCTGCCGGTCTCGGTCATGGGCCTGGAGTTTCCCAATCCTGTCGGTTTGGCGGCCGGTCTGGACAAGAATGGCGATGCTATCGATGGCTTTGCTCAGCTTGGCTTTGGTTTCGTCGAAATCGGCACGGTCACGCCGCGACCGCAGCCGGGTAACCCCAAGCCGAGGTTGTTCCGTCTGCCGGAAGCCGAGGCGGTGATCAACCGCATGGGCTTCAACAACCAGGGGGTCGATCACCTGCTGGCTCGTGTGCAGGCCGCGAAATTCAAGGGCGTGTTGGGTATCAATATCGGCAAGAATTTCGACACGCCGGTTGAGCGTGCGGTGGATGACTACCTGACCTGTCTGGACAAGGTGTATGCCCATGCCAGCTATGTCACGGTCAACGTCAGTTCGCCCAATACCCCGGGGCTGCGCAGTCTGCAGTTTGGCGATTCGCTCAAGGAGTTGCTCGAGGCGCTGCGCCGTCGCCAGGAGGATTTGACCCAGGAGCATGGCAAACGCGTACCGCTGGCGATCAAGATTGCCCCGGACATGAGTGACGAGGAAACGGCGCTGGTCGCTTCGGCGCTATTGGGGGCCGATATGGACGCGGTCATCGCCACCAATACCACACTCAGTCGTGAGGGCGTCGAGGGTCTGGCTCATGCGGATGAAGCCGGTGGTCTGTCCGGCGCTCCCGTACGCGACAAGAGCACGCACATCGTCAAGGTACTGGCCGGTGAACTCAGCGGGCGTCTGCCGATCATTGCCGTTGGTGGCATCACCGAAGGGGGGCACGCAGCGGAGAAGATCGCTGCCGGGGCGAGCCTGGTGCAGATCTATTCGGGATTCATCTACAAGGGGCCGGCGCTGATTCGTGAAGCAGTGGACGCCATTGCCGCGTTGCGCAAATAAAGAGGGCTCCCGAAGGAGCCCCTGGGCTTGCGCCCGCCGCCCGGAGGGGGTCGGCATGGTGAAGTCGGGTGTGATCCTGATCAGCCGACAGCGTGAAGTTCGTTGAGTCGATGAATACCGGCAGTGCCGGTCAGCCCGTCCCAGTTGTCGCCACGGCCCTCACGCCAGCCATTGAGCCAGGCTTGCCGAACCGAAGGCAGGGTAAAGGGGCAAAGTTCGCGGGATTTACCATTGATGCCGTACTGATAGCCGCGCAAAAAAGCTCTTTCTAACGGATCACGCTTAAGTCTTCTCATAGGGTGTTGCCCTCACTGTTGACTGTTATGTCCCGTTGGCCCTGTGGCAGGGCCTGGCAGAATGTATCTGCCTGCGAAAGTTCGCTGCCGGCGTGGCGAACTTTCTGTGCCTTCACCGTTGCAGCGAAGGCCCTGACTAGTGTTCTAACGAATGCACCGGGGCCTGTGAATGATCGATTTGTCATAAGGGCGTAACCGAAATGTCGGTGAGGCCATAACGAGCCTGGTCAAATGTCCAGGCGTCTGCGGGCAGGCAGCATGAGGCCTGGTTGTGGCGGGGCGCTGCGGCGAACTGCCATTGCAAATGAGACTGCTGCTTATTCCGACGAAGGGTCGCGCTGTGACACTTTGTCACTTATTTTTAAGCCGAGGCGATGCCTGAAGCGCGCCTCCCCGAATGCCATAGGCACTGGATGATCCATGTCCGAGCGTTATGAAATCGTACTGACCTGCCCCAAGGGGCTCGAAACCTTGTTGCTGGAGGAGGCCAGATCGCTGGGGCTGGACGAGGCGCGCGAGCAGACTGCTGCCGTGCGTGGCCAGGCCGAGCTGGAAACCGCCTATCGCCTGTGTCTCTGGTCGCGCCTGGCCAATCGCGTGCTGCTGGTGCTGGCGCGTTTTCCCATGAGCAATGCCGATGAGCTCTACGAGGGCGTCAAGGCAGTGGACTGGCGTGATCACCTGGAGCCTTCGGGTAGCCTGGCAGTGGAGTTCAGTGGCCACGGCTCGGGGATCGACAACACGCATTTCGGCGCGCTCAAGGTCAAGGACGCCATTGTCGATCGCCTGCGCACCACGAGCGGCGAGCGACCGAGCATCGACAAGGTCAATCCGGACGTGCGCGTTCACCTGCGTCTGGATCGCGGCGAAGCGATTCTCTCGCTCGATCTGTCCGGGCACAGCCTGCACCAGCGTGGTTACCGCTTGCAGCAGGGTGCGGCCCCATTGAAGGAAAACCTGGCAGCAGCAGTGTTGATCCGCGCCGGTTGGCCGCGCATCGCTGCCGAGGGCGGGGCGCTGGCAGATCCCATGTGCGGCGTCGGTACCTTTCTGGTCGAAGCGGCGCTGATGGCCGCCGACATTGCGCCCAATCTCAAGCGTGAGCGCTGGGGCTTCAGCAACTGGCTCGGGCACGTTCCGGCGCTGTGGAAGAAGGTGCATGCCGAAGCCGAACAGCGTGCCGCTGCCGGTCTGGCCAGGCCGCCACTCTGGATTCGTGGTTATGAAGCCGATCCACGGCTGATCCAGCCGGGCCGCAACAACGTCGAGCGGGCAGGATTGTCCGACTGGGTGAAGATCTATCAGGGCGAGCTGGGCAGTTTCGAGCCGCGTCCGGATCAGAACCAGAAGGGGTTGGTGATCAGCAACCCGCCCTACGGTGAGCGTCTGGGGGACGAAGCCAGCCTGCTGTATCTCTATCAGAACCTGGGCGAGCGCCTGCGGCAGGCCTGCCTGGGCTGGGAGGCTGCGGTGTTCACCGGAGCGCCTGAACTGGGCAAGCGCATGGGCCTGCGCAGCCATAAGCAGTACGCCTTCTGGAACGGCGCGTTACCGTGCAAGCTGCTGCTGATCAAGGTTCAGGTCGAGCAGTTCGTCACCAACGACCGGCGTGGCCGTGTCGAGGATGAGCAGACGCCAACTGAGGCGCCGACGCAGGTTCTGCTCTCCGAAGGTGGGCAGATGTTCGCCAACCGTCTGCAGAAGAACCTCAAGCAGTTGGGCAAATGGGCGCGCCGTGAAGGCATCGAGTGCTACCGCCTGTACGATGCCGACATGCCGGAATATGCCCTGGCGATCGACTTGTATCGAGATTGGGTGCATGTGCAGGAGTACGCCGCACCCAAATCCATCGATCCGGACAAGGCCCAGGCACGACTGCTCGACGCTCTGGCGGCCATTCCCCAGGCGCTGGGGGTGGCGCAGAACCGTGTGGTGATCAAGCGCCGTGAGCGTCAGGCCGGCACCAAGCAGTACCAGCGCCAGGCCAGCCAGGGACAGTTCATGGAGGTCAGCGAAGGCGGCGTCAGGCTGCTGGTCAACCTCACCGATTACCTCGACACGGGCCTGTTCCTCGATCATCGTCCGTTGCGCCTGCGTATTCAGCGCGAGGCGGCCGGCAAGCGTTTCCTCAACCTGTTCTGCTACACCGCCACGGCCACCGTGCATGCGGCCAGGGGCGGCGCACGCAGCACCACCAGCGTCGACCTGTCGAAGACCTATCTGGACTGGGCGCGGCGCAATCTGTCGCTCAACGGCTTTTCCGACAAGCACCGCCTGGAGCAGGGGGATGTGATGGCATGGTTGGCCGAAGATCGAGGCGAGTACGACCTGATCTTCATCGATCCGCCGACCTTCTCCAACTCCAAGCGCATGGAGGGGGTGTTCGATGTGCAGCGTGATCACGTCGAGTTGATCGACCTGGCCATGGCGCGACTGGCCCGTGGCGGCGTGCTGTATTTCTCCAACAACTTCCGCAAGTTCCAGCTCGACGAAGGACTGGCTGCGCGTTACCAGGTGGAAGAGATCAGTGCGCAGACGCTCGATGCGGATTTCGCGCGCAATGCGAAGATCCACCGCGCCTGGCGTTTGACGGCGCGCTAGGCGCATAGCCCGGATTGCCTCCGGGCTGCCTGGGGGTGTGGCTGCGGGTCAACGCTTGGGCTGATTGTAGGTATCGAGCAGCACCTGATCGAGAATCGAATTGGCGCCCCAGGGTTTCGGGTCGTTGAGAATGGCGACCACGGCCCAGTCCCGACCGTTGCTGTCGCGGCTGTAACCGGCGATGGCACGAACGTTGTTCAAGGTGCCTGTCTTGATGTGGGCCTCGCCGACCAGGGGCGTGCGCTGCAGCCGTCTGCGCATGGTGCCGTCCATGGCCACCAGGGGCATGGAACTGCGGAACTCCGCCGCGTAGGGGCTGTTCCAGGCGGCCTGGAGGATGGCGGCCATCTCCCGCACGCTGATGCGCTCGGCGCGAGAAAGGCCGGAGCCGTTCTCCATCACCAGGTGTGGGGCGGTGATGCCCTTGCGGGCCAGCCAGCTGCGAATCACCCGTTGCGCGGCCATGGCGTCGTCCTGGTCGGCTTCGGTACGAAACTGGGCTCCAATGCTGAGAAACAGCTGCCGAGCCATGGTGTTGTTGCTGTACTTGTTGATGTCGCGAACGATCTCCACCACGTCCGGCGAAAAGGCGCGTACCAGCAGGCGTGCATCTTCGGGCAGTGGTGCGAGGCGATCCTTGCCGAGTATCTTGCCGCCCAGCTCCTGCCAGATGCCGCGTACGGCACCAGCGGCGTAGCCGGGGTGGTCGAGCAGCGACAGGTAGGTCTGTGCGGTGCAGCCCTCGGCCAGTTGCCCGGTGACGATCAGGGTCGTGCCGTCGAACTGCTCTACGGCGTTGTAGCGCACGTCGGGCCAGGCCGGGCAGGTGCCGGCCTTGAGCAGGCGCACCTGATTGTCGATGCGTACGGTGGCGATCGGCGGATCCATGGCGATGGATACCTTGCCGCCTTCGGCGCGAGTGATGAAACGCTGCGCCTTGAGATTGACCAGCAGCGAATCCGGGGTGACCAGGAAGGGCTTGTTGGCATCGCCACCGTCATCGTTGAACGCCGGCAGGCTGGGTGCGACGAAGAAACTGCGATCCAGCACCAGATCGCCCTGCACCTGGCGCACGCCATTGATGCGCAGATCACGCAGCAGCAGCCAGAGCTTCTCCATGTTCAGCTTGGGATCACCGCCACCCTTGAGATAAAGGTTGCCATGCAGCACGCCATCCTTCACCGGGCCGTCGGCGTAGAACTCGGTTTTCCACTGATGGTTGGGGCCTAGCAGTTCCAGCGCCGCATACGTGGTCACCAGCTTCATGGTGGACGCCGGGTTGACCGATACATCGGCGTTGAACTGCAGGCCCCCGCTCTGGCCGCCCAGGGGCACGGTCATCAGCGAGAGGGAGTTGCTGGAAATCTTGTTGGCTTTGAGTGCCTGATCGATCTTGGCGGGCAGCGCGCTGTTGGCGGCGTGGCAGGTCAGGGCGAGAGGGAGTAGCAGGGCGCTTAGCGCCAGTCGGCGAAACCGCTGAATCATGAACAGGAACCTTCCGCAGTCAGGCGGGAATAAACGTGGGATACCCTGAAAAAGTCATTCATAGTCACTCCCGCGAGGGCGGGAGTCCAGGCGTTTCGAGGCCTCTGGATGATTCCCTTGCGGGCCTGCGCAAGCGCTGTCCAGTGATGAAGTCGCTCTTTCGCCTTCGCGCAAATGGTGACTATTGCGGATCATCCCCGGGGACAGACAAACGACAGTCAGGGTCGTGGAAAAGTTGCGCGCATTATGCCGCAAGAGCCGGTCAATCGTCGGCCCTGTCGAGTTAAAAACGATCGCTGCGAACAGGTGCTGTCAGGCGCGCTCGGATCGTGAGCGGAGTGAGACAAGACGGGCGCTCTGCCCGCGAAACTGCTAGAGTGCCGCGCGTTATCACCTTTGAGGATTGTTTCATGGCGACCAACCGTTCCCGCCGTCTGCGCAAGAAGCTCTGTGTCGATGAATTTCAGGAGCTGGGCTTCGAGCTGACCCTGAACTTCAAGGCCGACCTGAGCGACCAGACTCTCGACGCTTTCGTCGATCAGTTCCTCGATCAGGCCATCGCTGGCAATGGCCTGGATTATGTGGGTGGCGAAGACTACGGTCTGGTCTGCCTGGCCAAGCGCGGCTCGGTCAACGAAGAACAGCGTGCTGCTGTCGAGGCTTGGCTGAAAGGCCGCGACGAACTGCAGAACTTCGAGATCAGCCAACTGCTGGACGTCTGGTACCCGGAAAACCCGATCAATCAGGCGTGACCGGCATTCGGCGTCGGGCTCGCCGGCGCCGTTTCGGCCTTGGGCATGGGGTACGCCGTTGGGCATCAGCTCGGATCGCTTGTGCGCACGACGCACCCTACCGGGCTCCCGCCTTTTCCAGTAGCGTCTGTTCGTCCACCTCATCGATCTGCTCTGCCTGCATGAAGCGTTCGGCGTAACGCCGATGAATGCCGCTGCGGATGAACAGGGCGAACAGCTGTGGATCGATGTGCGCCCCCTTGCACATGCCGACCATGATGTTCAGTGCCTCCGACAGGGTCTTGCCCTTCTTGTAGGGACGATCCACTGCCGTCAGTGCCTCGAAGATGTCGGCAATCGCCATCATGCGTGCCGGCAGACTCATCTGTTCGCGAGTCAGGCGTTTGGGATAGCCGGTGCCGTCCATTTTCTCGTGGTGACCACCGGCGATTTCGGAAACGTTCTGCAGGTGTTTGGGGAACGGTAGCCGGTCGAGCATCAGGATGGTCTGCACGATGTGGTGGTTGATGATGTAGCGTTCCTCTGCCGTCAGCGTGCCACGGGCGATACTCAGGTTATGCAGCTCGCCCCGGTTGAACTTGTATTGCGGTACGTCCAGTTTGAAGCCCCAGCGATTGTCGGCGGTGATCACCTCCTGCGTGGCGCGTTCGATCAGATGGTCTGGACGGTCTGCCAGCAGGTGTTCCTCCACCGGCAGGCTGGCGGCTGGCGACTGTTCCAGGCGCCGGGCTTCTTCCCAGGAAACCCCCAGTCGATTGTCGAGCGTGCGCAGCCAGCGTCGCTCTGCGATCTGCTGCAGGCGTGCCTGATCGTCTTCGGCCATGGCCTCGCCGCCGAGATTGATGCGGGCGATGAAGGCGAATTCGTCGTCCAGCGTGGTCAGCGCCTGCTCGCGCAGGTTGGCCAGCGCCGCTTCGTCACCGCCTTCGGCCCGGCCTTTCCAGTACGCGACCCAGGCGTCGCGCTTGAGTACTTCGAAGCGCATGCGTATTTCATGGATGCGGTCGTAGAGGGACTCCAGCTTGGTCGCCTTGTCCACCACGTACTCGGGGGTGGTGACCTTGCCACAGTCGTGCAGCCAGGCGGCAATGTGCAGCGCCTCCCATTCCTCGTCACCGGGCTTGTAGTCACGAAACTCAGGGGCATCGCTCTCGGCGGCGGCGCGGGCCAGCATCAGGGTAAGCTCCGGAACACGCTGGCAGTGGCCACCGGTATAGGGGCTCTTGGCGTCGATGGCTCCGGCGATCAGCTGGATGAAGGCGTCGAGCAGCTGTTTCTGCCTGGCCAGCAGGCGCTGGCTCTCGATGCACAGTGCGGCACTGCCGGACACCGCGTCGACGAAGGCCACACGCTCCGGGCTGAGCATGCTTTCGCTGTTCTCGCCCGTATCGCGTTGCAACAGCACGAGAACGCCAACCGTGTCGCCCTGGCGGTTATGCAGACCGGCTGCGATCAGATGCAGGCGCGGGCTGTCGATCATCGACAGCAGGCCGCGGAAGATGCCCGCCTGGTCGAAACCGATGGACGTCGCACTGCTGGCGCCACCCGTGGCAGGTCGGCGCAGCCAGTCGGGTAGCTGTGGGTCATCGTGAACGACGCTGCGTATGTCGGCTTCGCTGAGTGGACGGGTCTGCCCATCGATCACCAGCCCCTGCGGCTCCAGGCGACCAGTGTCGCTGTCGAGCAGGTAGAGCAGGCCGCCCTGGGCCTCGCTGATGGAGACGGTGGCGTCCATGACCCGTTTCAGCAGGGTTTCGAAGCGTGTTTCCGCAGAGAGGCTGGCAGCAATATCGAGAAAGCTGGCCAATGTATCTTTCATGCGCGTCATCGAAACGGCCAACTGATCCACTTCCAGGATCGGCGAACGGCCGCTGGCCGGATAGGCGAAGTCGAAGCGGCGGATGGCTTCCGCCTCCTGAACCAGACTGCGCAGGGGTTTGACCACCAGCCTGGAGGTCAACCAGCCCAGTGGCAGGCACAGCAGCAGAGTGGTCAGGGTGATCAGGGCGCCTTGCCAGCGAATGCGATAGGCATCGGCAAGCAGCTCCTGCTCGGGGACCAGCAGCGCCAGGCGCAGGCCTTGCGGGCCGCCTTCCTGGATATGCCGTTGGGCCATGACCCAACGCTGCCTGGCCAGCTCGACCACCCCCTCATCCTGTTCGCTCAGCTTGCCTGACAGCAGCTCGCCGAGGGCCGGGTTGAGCTCCTGCACCTTGACCAGCGAGACATTGCCGTCGACTTCCTTGAGCAGGCGACTGCTGTCGGGGTAGGCCACTGCATTGCCCTCGGCATCAGCCAGCACCACTTCGCTGTTGGGGGTAACGCGATGGGTGGCCAGCGTGTCGGAGAGATCGTCGAGGGTCAGGTCGGCACCAAGCACGGTGGTCAGGCCGCTGCGTCTGGCCAGCGTGGTGCCGACCTCCTGAGTGGAGAAGAACGGGTAAGGCGCGGTGGTGATCTGTCCGCCATCGCTGCGGGCACGCTTGAACCAGTCTCGTTCGCGCGGGTCGTAGGGCTCTCTGAGTTTCTGCCTGCGGCTCAAGGGATTCAGCGAGCCGTCGTAGAACAGGTAATCGCTGGCAGTCCCGGTAGCACTGCGGTCGATCGACCAGACCTGGTAGGCCGCCTTGTCCGGCGCATCGAAACGCTGCTTGAGCCTGTCGCTGCGTAGCGGGCGAACCATGAAGAAATCGCCGTCTTCATAGCCCAGATAGATCGAAGCGAGTTTCGGGTTGTCGCGCAGGGCCTGGACGAACAGTGGTAGCAGCGCCAGGCGATCATCCAGGTTGTTGGCCTGGGTGGCGGGGTTCAGGGCCAGCAGGCTGAGCAGATGGCGGATCGGTCGGTAGGTGTTGTCCAGATCCTTCTGCACGTCGGTCTGGATGCGTTCGAACAGCGTCTCGCTACTGGAAAAGATGAGCCGGCTGGTCTGTTGGTAGTTGAACAGACCCAGGATCACGCCGGTAAACAGCAAAAGAAGGGTGAACAGGACGCTGATATGAACGTGCAGGGGAAAACGGTGTTCACGTGGAACAGCAGTGTTGGGCATCGCACTTCACTCCTTGCGAGCGCTGCAGGCTCCAACAGCATAGTGAAGAGTGAGCGAATCTGCCGAAACGTTATAAAGGCTGCTGTGAGCTGTCCTCTGTCTTGCCGGGTTTGTTCAGTTGCAGGCGCAGCCCGTGGATCAGCAGGGCTACCGTCAGGGTCAGGGCAACGCCGATCAGCGCGTTGAGCAAGCGCACCTCGGCCAGGTGCCAGTCCTGTGCGAGGCTCTCGGCCAGGAGCACGAAGCACAGGGTGGTCTGCAAGACGAACAGACCATAGTGATTGGCCTGCAATGCGCGACTGAGGATCACCAGTACCAGCAGGGTCATCACCATCAGTGGCGGGCTTTGCAGGCTATGGCCGAAGGCGATCAGCAAACCGGCAGCAGCGAGGCTGGCGAGACTGGCCTGCAGGGCGCGCACCAGGCTGCCCTGGAATTCCAGTTGCAGGGTGCTGATGACCGTCAGGGTCAGCCAGTAGCCGCGCGACAGTCCGGCGAGATTGACGATCAGCCCCGATGCGGCGAACGCCAGCATGCAGGCCAGGGCATGCAGGCGCCATTGCTGGCGTGGCAGGCGCTGCGCGTGACGTTTGAGCACCTTGAGGATGCTGATGACGCGCGGCATGTACGGCCACATGCGCAGCCCGTGGAGCCCGCGCAGCCCGAATGCCAGCAGCATCACCCAGAGCCCGCCGAGGATGAACAGCATGGCGACCGCATAGGGATTGTGCAGGTTGCCGATACCGAATTGCCCCTGGCCGAGACACAGGCAGATGCACAGACCGATGCCCAGCTTGCCCGCTTCGCTACCGAAGCGCTGCAACCAGGCCAGCAGCAGGCCGAAGGCGGCGAATATCCCCAGGCTGATCAGCGGATGACTGCCGGCCCAGAAACCAAGGCCTGCGCTACAGGCGCCCAGTCCCGTGAGCAGCAGCATGCGCAGCATGCCGAAACGGTGCAGCGGGTTGGCCTGGGCCGCCTGGAAGGCGCCGGCCGATGCCCAGAGAAAGCCGCTGTGAGCGGTGGACAGACCGAGCAGCAGCGGCAAGGCGCAGCCCAGTCCGGCGACGATTGCCGGGCCCCAGGCCGGTGGTCCGGCATGCCAGGTGAAGCTGCTGCGAATCAGATTCTTCATGCGTTCGTATCGTCAGATCGGGGTCGAGCGGCCTGTCATCTCTCTCGCCATTTCCGTAGCGTAGCTGTCGGTCATGCCGGCGATGAAGTCGATCACGCGCATGAACGAACGGTACAGCGGCCAGTCGGGTTCAGGCGCGTAGTAACTGAGCAGATCGAGAATACGGCGATGCTTGAACGAGGGCGCCCGCCATGTTGTTCCAGCACTGCGCCACAGAACGCGTTGAGCAAAATCTCCAGGGTGGTGTAAGCGCCGATTTCGTGCAGGGTCTTGCGCTTGTCGTGGAAGATTTTCTCGCGCGCCAGCAATTTCGCACTCTGTACGCAGCGCTTCGCCGCACCATGCATGTGTTCGACCAGATCGCCTTGCAGGCCGCCGGCGAGCAGGTCGTGCTGCTGTTCGACGAAGGCGCTGGCCGCGGCATTGGTCAGGTGCTCGATGGCCTTGCCGCGCAGGATCGCCAGCTTGCGCCGACGCGAATCCCGCGGGCCAAGCTGGCGGTAGGTTTCCGGCAGGTCGTCGCCGACCAGGTCGAGCAGCAGGGCTTCCACTTCGCTGTAGTCGAGCAGTTCCATCTCGACGCCGTCTTCCAGATCGATCAGGCCGTAGCAGATGTCGTCTGCCGCCTCCATCAGGTAAACCAATGGGTGACGTGCCCAGCGCTGCGCCTCCAGTTGCGGCAGTTCCAGCTTGGCAGCAATCTGTTCCAGGAGCGGCAACTCGCTCTGGTAGCAGCCGAACTTGTGTTTCTTGTAACCCAGCGCTTCGGCGTGGCGGGCTGTCCAGGGGTACTTCAGATAAGTGCCGAGGGTGGCGTAGGTCAGGCGCGTGCCGCCATCGAACTGGTGGTATTCCAGTTGGGTGAGCACACGAAAGCCTTGGGCGTTGCCTTCGAAATTGAGGAAGTCGGCACGCTCGGCATCGCTCATCGCATCCAGCCAGCCGCGTCCGGCGGCCTGCTGGAACCAGTGGCGAATGGCGTCCTCGCCGGAGTGGCCGAACGGCGGGTTGCCGATGTCATGGGCCAGGCAGGCCGACTGTACGACCATGCCCAGGTCGCTCGGTGCGCACCAGTCCGGCAGCTCGTCACGCAACATCTCGCCGACGCGCATGGCCAGCGAGCGACCGACACAGCTGACTTCCAGCGAATGGGTCAGGCGCGTATGGATATGGTCGTTGCTCGACACCGGATGCACCTGCGTCTTGCGGCCCAGGCGGCGGAAGGCTCCGGAGAAGATGATGCGATCATGATCCTTGTGGAAGGGACTGCGCCCCAGCTCTGCCGAACTGGGGGAAGGTTTGCCAAGACGTTCGCGGGTGAGCAGGGTGTGCCAATCCAAGGCCGATCCTCGCCGGGTTGATCCAGTCCCCTAGCTTGGGTGTTCGGGCAGCAGCCTGCAAGCCTGGGTTGCCTAAAGCCCCGCAGCGTCGATATCGACCAGCAGCAGGCGACGGCCGTTGTCGATGAACTGGCCGGCGGTCAGGCAGTACTGGTTGCTGGTGGCGTCGCGATAGGTGGTCGATAGCGTCAGGCGGCGTTCTTCCCAGCCTTCTGCGAGCAACTGATAGAAGTAGGGGCGCCACGACCAGTTGTGCCCGAGGTAGCGGTCGTCGGCCTGCCAGGCCTGCTTGCGCCATTCGAGGTTGGGGGTGAGCTGGGTACCGTGGCGGTCGCACTGGTAGATGCGCAGCAGCCAGGGATAGTTGTCCGGCGCCTTCAGGCTGGTGGCTGGTGCGCCGCTCTCGGCCCACTGCCTGAGTTCGGACATCAGTTCGGCCAATTGCTGGCGCAGGTTGACCAGGCGTGCGCGTTCGGCGAGCTTCTGCTGCACGTAGCTGTCGCGCAGCCGAGCGAATCGTCCGACGAAGGCATCGCTGGCGAACAGCTCCGCTTCCGCTCTGGCGAACAGGAATCCCTGTACGTAGCGGGCACCGCACTCCAGGGCGAAGTTCAACTCGGCTTCGGTTTCCACGCCTTCTGCGATGATCCAGCAGCCGGTCTTTTCGGCCATCTGTGCCAGGGCCTTGACCACTTCGCCGCTGGGACCGCCGCGTGCGGCTTCCTGGAACAGACGCATGTCCAGCTTGAGGATGTCCGGTTGCAGCGCCAGCACTCGATCGAGCTGCGAGTAACCTGCACCGAAATCGTCGATGGCGATGCGTGCGCCGGCCTCGCGGTAGCGCGAGACCACGTCGGGCAGGCGCTGGCTGGCGCCACCCAGTTCGGTGATCTCGAAGACGATGCGTGTCGGATCGATACCGCTGCGTTGCAACTGAATGAGGCTGGGCAGGGGCTGTGTCGGACGCAGGCGGCTGATCCAGCGCGGTGAAATATTGAGGCTGAGGAACCAGTCCGCAGGCGCCTGGTGGAATCGCTCCAGGGCATTCTCGCGCACCTGGCGGTCGAGGCGGCGCAGTGCGGCGGGTGGGGTTTTCGGGTCAGCGAACAGCGGCCCCGCCGAGTGGGCCTGACCATTGGCATCACGCAGTCGAGCCAGCGCCTCGACACCCGCGATACGACCGGTAGCGGTGTCGATGAAGGGTTGGAAGACGGCAAACGGCAGTCCGTCGAGCACCTGGAATCCTTAGCGGCAAGCGGTTGGGCCGCCAACGTGGCGGGTTGAATGCTCAATCTAGCAAGATTGCGGCCAGCCCAGGTCTAGACCAATGTTGCGTTCAGTCGCTGCCGCCATTACGGCGCCGAAGCAATGGCGCAATGATCAGGGCCAGGCGCAGCCAGCGGCGCCAGCCGCGCTTGCCACCAAGCAGACCGGCCAGGGCCAGCGCTGCGCCCGTGAGCAGAAATGGTGCGTTGCCCTGACGCAGGCGTTGCCCGTAGTCGCGCACCTGCTTGAGCGGCTGGGTGATCTGCAGCATCTCGTGGCGAAGCTCCTGGCGGTGCATCTCCAGGCGCATGCGCAGCACGGCTTTGCGCAACTCGCGCCGCGAGGCGCCGGGGGGGAGGG
>Ga0209699_100334_pt1 | contig 33145 bp, 29 predicted proteins | sample SynthPrep_1_END__FD_187204 | JGI IMG/M metagenome (GOLD analysis project Ga0209699, IMG submission 187204) | Synthetic microbial communities from Ohio, USA - SynthPrep_1_END_DS7_MetaG (SPAdes) (version 2) | ecosystem: Engineered > Bioreactor > Aerobic > Activated sludge | place: USA: Ohio...
GGGATGCCGCTGACCGCGGTGATCCGCGCCGCCATGCCGTGGCTGATGCTGCTGCTCAGCTTCCTGGTGATCATCACCTATGTGCCCGCCGTGTCCCTGGCACTGCCGAACTGGCTGGGGATGAGCTGACCGCACGAAGATGCTGCTTCGGTACCTCTGGTACCCACTCGCCCGGCCTCGTGCCGGGCTTTTTTTCGCCCAGGAAGAATCGGACTTGCATCGGCGGCAAAGCCTTGTTGCCATTTAGCACCGAGCAGGCGCCGGTCACGCGGCGCACCTGGCGTAAAGTCGCCATCCCCCTTCAAGGAACCCGGACGCATGATCAGAAGCAGCATCAAATCCATCTTTGCCACCTGGCTGACTGGTTTGCTGTCCCTGTTACCCCTGGCCCTCACACTGGCCCTGCTGGCCTGGATCTTCAGCCTGCTCAATCGCCTGGTCGGCCCGTCAACGCTGATCGGCCAACTGTTCGCCGCGCTCGGTCAGCCATTTTCCAGCAACAGCTACCTGGCCTACCTGCTCGGCAGCCTGGTGCTGCTGGCCAGCCTCTACCCGCTTGGCCTGGCCGTGCAACTGGGGCTGCGCAGACCGCTTTCCTGGCTGCTCGACCGCACCCTTCGCCGTACTCCGCTGATCGGCAATTTCTACAACCTGGCCGATCGTTTCGTCGGCCTGCTGGACAAGAGCAAGAACCCCGACATCACCACCATGGCGCCGGTCTGGTGCTTCTTCGGCGGTGACGGCGTCGCCGTCCTGGCTCTGCGCCCCAGCTCGGAAACCGTGGAGCTGGAAGGGCGCGCGTACTGCGCCATTCTCGTGCCCACCGCGCCGATTCCGGTGGGAGGCGGCCTGCTCTACGTGCCGCAGGACTGGATACGCCCGGCGGAGATGGGCGTGGATCAGCTGACCAGTATCTACGTTTCCATGGGGCTCACCCCGCCGACCCCGAGGCGTGGCCTGGACAGCCAGGTATGCAAGGCCACCGAATAGCGCTTTGGCGCAGACGGCCAGGCGAAGAACCTCAGTGAAAGGTCAGGCGCAACACGGTTCCACCAAGACGTAGCCAGTCGCCATGGACAACCACCGCATGGCGTCGCGGTTGCAGATCCCGGGCGTTCAGCGACGTGCCATGAACCGAGCCCTCATCGCACACGTATAGCGCATCGCCCCTCAGTTGCAGCGTGGCCTGGCGCACCCGGACGTGCTTGCCGGCGATCACTCGATCCGGATCGTCGGTCTCGAGCCCCAGCGTCACACCCTCGCACAGCGAGGCGAACGATAGGTCGATATGGATGGCGCGACCGTCCGGCGTCTCCCCATCCAGCCTCACGCCGTTGACGCGGGGTATCGATCCAGCGCCATGCGCCGGTATCGCACGAGGAAACAGAACACTGGCCAGGTGAGCGAGCAGCCTGCGTATTGCCGTCACGTCTCCCTCCTTGCTCAAGAAAGCGTCATGCCTGCCGAAGCGTTGAACGTACGCCAAAAACAGTCTCAGCATTCGTTCACGCAAGAAGTTTCCTAAAAGGAAACAGGCAATGTCAACCCCATGGATACGACAATCCGAACGCCAATCGCCAGACTGCGCCGATGAACTCATTCGGTAGCCGCCTGCGCGCATTGCGAGAAACCCGCAACTGGTCACAGGAACAGTTGGGTTTCGAGCTGGGCGTCACCAAGGCGACGATCAGCAAATGGGAAACCGACCGAGCCCGCCCGGGGCTCGATACCCTGCTGAAGATCAAGGCGCTGTTCGTCGAGCAGTCCGTCAGCCTGGATTTTCTCGGCGGCGACACGAGCACCCATACCGCCGAACAGAGCGCTGCCTACACCAGCGACACACGCATGGCGCAATCGGCTGACGAACTGCAACTGCTCCAGTTGTTTCGCAACCTGTCGAAACAACGCCGCCAGGGCCTGCTCAAGCTGCTCGGCGGCTAACCGCTACTCAGCCCAGAGGCAGGCTCGTGGTCGACTTGATCTCCGACAGCGCGACGATCGAATTGACCTCCTGGATGCCCGGCACCAGCGACAGCTTCTCGAAGAAGAAGCGCTCGTAGGCTTCGATATCGCGCGTGACGATGCGCAGCATGAAATCCACCGACCCCATCAGCACATGACACTCCAGCACCTCGGGGAACTCGCGCATGGCTTCGGCGAACTCGGTGAGGTTGGAGCGCCCGTGAGCGTTGAGCTTGACCTGGGCGAACACCTGCGTGTGCAGCCCGACTCGCTTGCGATCGAGCAAGGTCACCTGACGGCGAATCACACCCTCCTCCTTGAGCCGCTGGATGCGCCGCCAGCAGGGCGATTGCGACAGCCCTACCCGCTCGGCGATTTCATGGGTGGACAGGCCGGCGTCCTCCTGCAGCAGCGCCAGAATACGTTGATCATAGGCATCCAGAGCGACGGACATAAAAATTCCCTTCAGAGCATGAATTCAGGAAAGACTATCCAAGAACAGCGTAAATCAACAGAAAACAAGGCAGAACTTTTGCCTCGGGAAGGACGAAACTGGGAAAAATCCACTCCGAGATGCCGCCATGCCCGACGCCACCCCTTTCCCAGCACCGCATGCCCGCCGCGACCCCTGGCAGGATCGCCCGGCCCCGGGCTTCGAATATCACCTGCGCACCGAGGCCGATGCCGACGTGCTGTGCCGCCTGCTCGGGCTATTCGCCCAGCTCCAGCTGGTGCCCCGGCAGTTGCACGTGGAGCGCAAGGACAGTGACATGCAGGTCATCCTGCAACTGACCGACCTGTCGGCACATCGCGCCGCCGTGCTGGCGGAGAAACTGCGCGCACTGGTCTGCATCTGGCAGGTGGAGTGGTTGCCCCTCGATCACGATCGGGAGCAGATTGCCCTGCGCACTGGCTAGCAGATCCTGCCATGACCTTCGCCCCGCTCGCGCTTTTCGGGCATCCTAGTGGCTGATGGGGTTTCGCCAGGAGCACACCGAAACCGCCTGAAAGCTAAGCTTGAATCAGGATGCTTGACCGAGGAGCCCGCATGTCCGCCTTTGCTGCCACAGCCCCAGACCGTGTACTGGATCTCGGCGACCTGCTGCGTGAGCTGGTCGCCCAGGGACGGGTCGACCAGGGCGTGGCCGAACAGTGCCTGGCGATTCGCCGCAGCTCGCTGAACAATACCCAGCACCCCCTGGAATTCCTCGCCGCGCAACAGGTGGACGACCTGAAACGCCCCGGCAAGAAACTCGATCTGGAAACCCTCACCGTCTGGCTGGCCGACTTCGCCGGGCAACCCTACCTGCGCATCGACCCGCTGAAGATCGACGTGGCGGCCATCACCCCGCTGATGTCCTATGCCTTCGCCCAGCGCCACAGAATCCTCGCAGTGGCAGTCGACAGCGAGAGCGTCACCATCGCCAGCAGCCAGCCCCTGGTGCACAACTGGGAAGCCAACCTGGTGCACGTGCTCAAACGCCCGATCAGGCGCGTGGTGGCCAACCCCAGCGACATCCAGCGTTTCACCACCGAGTTCTATCGCCTGGCGCGTTCGGTCAGCGGCGCCAATGCCACCGACCAGAAATCCAGCGGCGTCGGCAATTTCGAGCAACTGCTCAGCCTCGGCGCACAGGATCAGGAGCCGGACGCCAACGACGCGCACATCGTCAACATCGTCGACTGGCTGTTCCAGTACGCCTTCCAGCAGCGTGCCAGCGATATCCACATCGAACCGCGTCGCGAACAGGGCACCGTGCGCTTTCGCATCGACGGCGTGCTGCACAACGTCTATCAGTTCCCGGCACAGGTCACCATGGCTGTGGTCAGCCGCCTGAAGAACCTCGGCCGGATGAACATCGCCGAGAAACGCAAACCCCAGGACGGTCGGGTCAAGACCAAGACCCCGGACGGCAACGAGGTGGAGCTGCGCCTGTCGACGCTGCCGACCGCCTTCGGCGAGAAGATGGTGATGCGCATCTTCGATCCCGAGGTATTGCTGAAAAGCCCGGATCAGCTCGGCTTTTCCCCCGAAGATCTGCGCCGTTGGGAAAGCATGACCTGTCAGCCCAACGGCATCATTCTGGTGACCGGCCCGACCGGTTCGGGCAAGACCACCACGCTGTACACCACCCTCAAGCAACTGGCCACGCCGGAAGTGAACGTCTGCACCATCGAAGACCCGATCGAGATGATCGAAGGCGCCTTCAACCAGATGCAGGTGCAGCACAACATCGACCTGAACTTCGCCAGTGGTGTCCGGGCACTGATGCGCCAGGATCCGGACATCATCATGATTGGCGAGATTCGCGACCTGGAAACCGCCGAGATGGCCATCCAGGCCGCACTGACCGGCCACCTGGTGCTATCCACCCTGCACACCAACGACGCGCCCAGCGCAATTACCCGTCTGCTCGAACTGGGGGTACCGCACTACCTGCTCAAGGCGACCGTGCTGGGCGTCATGGCCCAGCGCCTGGTGCGTACCCTGTGCCCGCACTGCAAGGCCCCGGTGCAACTGGAGGAAGACACCTGGAACGGCCTGACCCGCCCCTGGAGCTCCCCCGCACCGAGCCAGGCACATCACGCCGTCGGTTGCCTCGAATGCCGCGAAACCGGCTACCGGGGGCGTGCCGGGGTCTATGAAATCATGCTGCTCAACGATGCGATCAAGCCGCTGATCACCGCCGATACCGACCTCACCGTACTGCGCCGCGCCGCCTTCAAGGACGGCATGCGCAGCCTGCGCCTGTCCGGCGCCCAGAAGGTCGCCGCCGGACTGACCACCATCGAGGAAGTGCTGCGCGTCACGCCGCAAAGCGAGCAGCGCTGAGCGGACAGGCCGGCACCTGATCACTTGCCTGCTGCGCAGCCGGATTGACCCGGACGGTGCCCCTCGCCCGCCATCGCCGCCCCTGGCGGCAGGTACCGAGATACGCTTGCCCCTATTGATCACAGGGTATTTGCCCACCTTGCGATGGGGTCGGCGGCAGAGTGCAGACGACTGTGCTTAGATGGACTGATCTGGCAATGGAGTCTACGCAATGCACACCGATGGGCGATCAGCGAACAGTCTGGGCACGGGTAGCAACCCCCTCTCATGATCACCTACCTTCAACACCTCTCGTTCTGGGACTGGCTGGCACTGGCCACTCTGTTGTTGACTCTCGAAGTGTTCGGCGCAGGAGGCTACCTGCTGTGGATCGGCCTGGTGGCCGTCGTTGTCGGCGCGCTGACCTACCTGTTTCCCGAGCTGCCCTGGCTCTGGCAATTCTTTCTGTTCGCGAGCCTGGCACTGCTTTGCTCACTGATCTGGTGGCGCCACCAACGTCGTGAGAGCAGGATCGGCAACTGACCAGCCTGGCAACCGGCCATCGCCTGCAAGGAACCACAAGCGGCGAAATGACTCCTAGGATAAGAGCCACCTCCAGAGGAATCTCATCATGCGTGTATCGAGCCGCGCCGCCCTGGCGTTCAGTGCCTGCCTGATTGCCCAGACCGCAGCAGCCGACGGCCTGCTGCGCGACATTCTGTCCTCGGGCGCCACCACCGCCTCAACCTACCTGACATTCAAGGATCGCAAGCTGGTCGCCGCAGCCGAGGAAGATGCGAGCAGCTTCGTGGCCAGCGCCGGCGAAATTCGCGGCCCGCACCTGGAGGCCGCGTTGCAGAAACTGCGCAGCGACAATCCGCAGTTGCAGGAGGCCGACGACATGGCACTGGCCAGCGCCATACTCGCCGCATCGGCGAAGACCGACGAAAACGCAACGATTGCAGAATGAAAAAAGCCCGCATCTTTCGATGCGGGCTTTTCGTTGCAGCGCTGGCAGGAGCTTCCTTCTGCCAGTATTGCCTTACAGCAGCGGCAGGGTGTAGCTGACGATCAGGCGGTTCTGATCGGCGTCGGTCGCAGCATTGCCACGCAGCACGCCATTGCGCCAGCCCAGGCCCAGGCCCTTGAGTGCGCCTTCCTGGAAGACATAGTCCAGCGCGATGTCACGTTCCCATTCCTTGTTCTCGGTGCCATCGGCACGCTGAATGTTGGTGCCCTTCAGGTAGGCAACCGAGGCTTTCAGGCCCGGTACGCCAAGGCTGGCGAAGTCATAGGTGTACTGACCGAAGGTCGTACGCTCACCGGCACGGGTGAAGTTGTGGTTCAGGCGGTCGGTCAGCAGGTAAACGCTGGCGCCCGAGGAACCTTCGACACCGCCCTGGTTCAGCTGCACGAAGTTGCTGTCTTCGGAAACACGCTGGTAACCCAGCATCAGGGCATGGCTGCCCAGGCTGTAGGTGAACGCGGCGCTCCAGGTGTTGTTGTCGACTTCACCGCTGCCATCACCGAAGGTGGTGTTGGCGGTGTAGCCGGCAGCGCGGCCGGCAGCGTTGCCGTTCTTGCCGTCGGACGTGGTACGGAAGTAGCGCAGGTCGGTCTTCAGGCTGCCTTCACCCAGCGCCAGATTGTGGCCCAGGCCAGCGAAGTGCTGCTTGTAGAAATCTTCCAGGTTGGCGTAGTAGTACTGAGCGGTCAGATCCTTGGTGACCTTCCAGTCACCACCGCCGAAGTAGAACTTGTTGGAGTCGGCCTGACCCACGCTGCGGCCATCGATCGACAGGCTGGTGCTGTTGCTCGATGCACGGCCCACGGCGTGCTCGATCTGACCGGCAGTCAGCGTCAGGTTGTCGATTTCATTGGAAGTGATCATGCCGCCTTCGAACATTTGCGGCAGCAGGCGACCGTCGTTGGAAACCAGGATCGGCAGTTTCGGCATCAGGGTACCGATGCGCGCTTCAGTCTTGGAGAAACGCACCTTGCCGGTCAGGCCGCCCTTGCTGAAATCATCGACGGCGCTGCCATCGCTTTCCAGCGGAAACAGGGCGCCCGGGGTACGATCACGGTCGGCCTTGGTGCTACGGCCACCGCCGTCCAGGCGCACACCCAGCATGCCCACCGCATCCACGCCGAAACCGACGGTGCCCTCGGTAAAGCCGGAGGTGTAGTTGAAGATGAAGCCCTGGCCCCACTCACGCGCGGCACCGTTGTTGTCAGTGGTGTTCTTGACGTCGTTGTCGAAGTAGAAGTTGCGCAGGGTGAGGTTGGCCTTGCTGTCCCCGATGAAGTCGGCGGAGGCCACTTGGCTCAGGCCCAGGGTGCTGGCAGCTACGGCCAGAGCCAGGGAGGTCTTTCTCATTATGTTCTCTCCAGTGTGTTTAGGGTGACGCATCGACTTCAGGCACTGACTTCGGCACGAAGAGGCAGGCTCGGAAGACGAATGGGATGAACACCCAGGCACACGACCTCACGGCACGAGGAGGCTGCGCCAGGGGCGAACGAAGATCAGAAAAGAGATAACAACGGACAACCCGGACAGCGGGGCGGGAGGAGACAGGCAGGTCGGATCATAGTCGGCACTCGCATCGTTGTTATTGTGTGCCGGCATCCATTGGCCGGCTTTGGATGGCGAGTCCAGAGCAGATAGCGTGCCAAAACCCTGACGACGGTCAGGGAGTGCCGCCACCACGGGAAGTTACACTTTTTCGGCAATCGGGTGACGCCCTGGTTACGGTGACTCGATAGGCGATTTATTGCCTATCGAGCCGACAGAAAAGGCGGAAAACCGCCATCTATCCCACCACGATCTGGTTCTTGCCCTGGCGCTTGGCCGTGTACATGGCGGCATCGGCGCGAGCATAGAGCGCATCGAGACTGACATCGGTCGCCCGCAAGCTGGTCAGCCCCTGGCTGACGGTGATGCCGAAGCTCGTGCCCTCGTGCTGGAACAGCAGGCGCTGCACCTCGCGCTGCAAGCGCTCGGCTACTTGCAGCGCAACCTCCTGTTCGCAGCCGGGAAACAGCGCAGCGAACTCCTCGCCACCGATACGACCGAACAGGTCGCCACGCCGTAGCGTGGTAGCGCCACAATGAGCCAGTCGCTGCAACACCTGGTCGCCCACCTGGTGGCCGTACTGGTCGTTGATTTTCTTGAAGTCGTCGAGATCGAGGAGCAGAAACGCCACCGGATTGCCGAACTGGCGAGCATGCTCGAATTCGCGCCGGGCACACTCGAAGAAATGTCGCCGGTTGCTGCTCTCGGTCAGCACGTCGGTCGTCGCCAGGCGATGCAGCTCGCCCTCGAGCTGTTTCTTCTCGGTGATGTCCTCGGCGATACCGACGATCACACTGCCCTGCTCCACCCCGGGCCGTGGGCTGACGAAACATTTGTCGCTGAGCCAGCGCAACTGGCCATCGGCGCGGATGATGCGGTATTCGCGAAACTCCACTGCGCCGGTTTCCAGCACCTTGGCCAGGCTCTGCGCGGCGTAATCGAGATCATCCGGGTAGATGCTGTTGCGCCACTCGCCGTAGTCGGCCAGCAACAGGGCCGCAGAGCGACCGAAGATACGTTCGTAGGCGGGGCTGACGTAGATCATTCGCTGTTCGCGCCAGTCGAAAGCCCAGAGCACGGCATTGACGCTGCCGAGCAGGCTACTGAACAACTGCTCGCGCTCTCCCAGACGCTCCACCTCGGCACGGCTGTGCAGCAGGGCCAAGGTCAGTTCTTCCAGCTCGGAAACAGCGTTGCCTTGATCATCCATCACAGCGACCATCCAGTCCCTCGCAATCAGCATTGAATTGAGCATAGTGCGAGCTGTTGGACAAATGGAAAGGCCCGCCAGTTCGGCGGGCCTTCCTTGTATCGCGGGAGGCGATCAGGCAGTGACGTTGGCGGGGCGCAGCGAGTAGGTCTTGAGCTGCTCGGCGAACTCGCGCAGCGACTGGATACCGCTGGCTTCGGCCTCATGCACCCACTGCTTCATGGCTTCGAGCATGTCGTGGCCGTTGCTGCTGGTTCTGACCCAGATCTGCTGCAAGGCCAGGCGCTTCTCGTAGATCACCTTGAGCGCATGACTCTGCGCCAACATGTCGGCGATGCGCGCATGATGCTGCTCTTGCAGCAGGCTCGGCTCGCGCGACAGCAGACGCTTGGCACGGCGGAACAGGTGACGAACGGATTCGTCGGCCTTGGCCACTTCCTGTTTGACCAGCGGAGCGATGACCAGCTTGCGGTACTGCGCCATGATCTGGAAGCGGTTGTTGAGGATGGCCATGGCGGTATCCATGTCCAGATGGCCCTTGCCTTCGACACGATGAGCGATGGGCGCAACGCGCTGCACCTTGGCCAGGCCGAAGAAACTGAACAGCCTGATCCAGGCCCAGCCCATGTCGAACTCCCACCTCTTCACCGACAGCTTGGCCGAGTTCGGGTAGGTGTGGTGGTTGTTGTGCAATTCCTCACCGCCAATCAGGATGCCCCAGGGCACCAGGTTGGTGGCGGCATCACGGCATTCGAAATTGCGGTAGCCTACGGCATGACCCAGGCCGTTGATCACGCCAGCGGCCCAGACCGGAATCCACATCATCTGGATCGCCCAGATGGTGATACCGGCCACGCCGAACAGCAGCAGGTCGAGGATTGCCATCAGTGTCACACCACCGATGGGGTAGCGGCTGTAGACGTTGCGCTCGATCCAGTCATCCGGGCAATTCTTGCCATAGATGCGCAGGGTTTCCTGGTTCCTGGCTTCTTCCTGATAGAGTTCCGCGCCCTTGCGCAGTACGGTGCCCAGGCCTTTGATGACAGGGCTGTGCGGGTCATCGGCGGTTTCGCACTTGGCGTGGTGCTTACGGTGAATCGCGGTCCATTCGCGGGTGTTCTGGCCGGTCGTCAGCCACAACCAGAAACGGAAGAAATGCTTGAGTGCGGGGTGCAGTTCCAGCGCACGGTGCGCAGAGTAGCGATGCAGGTAGACAGTGACACTGACGATGGTCACATGCGTCATCAGCAAGGTCGCAGCCACCAGCTGCCAGACCGAAAGGTCGAGTAAACCGTTGTACCACATGGACGCTGTTGCCTCTTGAAAGGAAAACGCGGTTTGTCCTACAAGGACGAACCCTGGATCATTATCCCTGACCCATGGCAGAAAACCAGTTGGTCTTTTAGATAAGAATGTTTCAGCCTTGTCCCCATCTATACTGCCCAGCAATCACAGGGAGCGTAATTGCCCGCCCATGCGTATCGACACCGCCGCCTTGCGTCTGACCCTGGGCTACCTGCTGCTCGCCGGTCTGTGGATTGTGCTCAGCGACCATCTGCTGACGGCGCACGGCCTGCCTGCGGCCCAGCAGGAGCGCCTGCAGTCGCTCAAGGGACTGTTATTCGTCACCCTCACCGCCGGCATGCTGTATCTGGTGCTGCGCCGGCACGCCCAGCGCTATCGTCGCGCGCGCCTGCTGCTGGCCGGTAATGAGGAACGTCTGCGCCTGGCCCTGGATGCCACTCGCGACGGCTTGTGGGACTGGGATGTGTCACAACGCCGGGTGTTCTTCTCCGAAGGCTATGCCGCACTGCTCGGCCTTACCCCGCAGGCACTCGGCGACACCCGTGAGGACTGGGCCGATCGCCTGCATCCGGATGATCGCGAACGCGCCCTGCAAGCGCTCGGCGTCGAGGGTACCGAAGATCACTACGAGAACATCTACCGCATGCGTCACGCCGATGGCAGCTATCGCTGGATTCATTCACGTGGTCGTCTGCTGCGCGACGAGACGGGTGAACCGCAGCGTTTCCTCGGGATCGCCAGCGACATCACTCAGCAACGCGCCAATGACGACAGCCTGCGCCAGGCGGCAGCGGTTTTCGATGCGACCCAGGAAGGCGTACTGGTCACCGATCCGCAGCAGCGCATCGTTCACGTCAACCCGGCCTTCAGCCGCATCACCGGCTACAGTGCCGACGAGGTCCTCGGCCAGCACCCCAGCCTGCTCAAGTCCGGCAGGCACGACAAAACCTTCTATCAGAGCCTGTGGCATGCCCTGCAGAACCGTGGCGCCTGGAGCGGCGAGGTGTGGAACCGGCGCAAGAGCGGAGAAATCTATCCGCAGTGGCAATGCATTCGCGTCATCCACGACGAGCAGGGGCGCATCAGCCATTATGTTGCGGTTTTCTCCGACATCACCGCCCTCAAGCGCTCGCAGCGCGAGCTGGACTACCTGGCGCACCACGACCCGCTGAGCAACCTGCCCAACCGCCTGCTGTTCACCGAGCGGATCGCCCACGCCCTGGAACGCAGCACGGGTGAACAGCTGCGTGGCGCCGTGTTGCTGATCGACCTCGATCACTTCAAGCACATCAACGAAAGCCTCGGCCATAACGTTGGCGACCTGCTGCTCAAGGAGGTCGGTGATCGCCTGCAGCAGGATCTGCCGAGCGGCAGCACCCTGGCGCGCCTGGGCGGCGACGAGTTCGGCCTGCTCTGCGAGAACTGCGCCGAGGCGCCACAGGCCGCCGAACTGGCGCAGCGGCTGCTGCGCTGCATGGAGTCGCCCTTTCGCCTTGACGGTCATGAGCTGTACATCGGCGCCAGCATCGGCATCAGCCTGTTCCCGGAGGATGCCGACAGCGTCGAGCAGATCCTGCGCAATGCCGACTCGGCGCTGTTCAAGGCCAAGAGCAGCGGTCGCGAGGGCTACGCCTTCTACGTGCAGGAGCTGACCGACTACGCCCGCCAGCGTGTGGAGCTGGCCAGCAGCCTGCGCCACGCCCTGGACAACCATGAACTGCGCGTCTACTACCAGCCACTGCACGACCTGCACGATGGCAGACAGGTGGGCATGGAGGCGCTGGTGCGCTGGCAACACCCGCAGCGCGGCCTGGTGCCGCCGGGCGAATTCATCCCCATCGCCGAAGACAACGGTCTGATCGGCGCCATCGACGCCTGGGTACTGGAACAGGCCTGCCGCCAGATGGTGCGCTGGAATGCCGAGGGCAGCGCACTGCACTTCGTCGCGGTGAACATCTCCAGTCGCCTGTTCAGCCGTGGCGAACTCGATCTGAAGGTGGCTCAGGTGCTGGCCGAGACCGGCCTCGCCCCGGCCCAGCTGGAACTGGAGGTCACCGAAAGCGCGGTAATGGAAGACCCCACGGCCGCCCAGGTGCTGCTGACGCGTCTGCGCGCCCTGGGCATACGCCTGGCCATCGATGACTTCGGTACCGGCTACAGCTCGCTGGCACGCCTCAAGCGCCTGCCGGTGGACAAACTGAAACTCGACCAGAGCTTCGTCCGCGGCCTTCCCAGTGACCCCGAGGACGCAGCCATCGCCCGTGCAGTGATCGCGCTGGGCCACAGCCTGGATCTGAAGATACTGGCCGAGGGTATCGAACAGCAGGAACAGGCCGACTTTCTTCGCGAGCTGGGCTGCGACTATGGTCAGGGCTACTACTTCGGCCGACCGCAACCGGTGGCGCCTAGTGCGTCGGTCGGTTCGGCGACAAGCCAATCCCTGGATAACCAGGACAGCACGAGGGGCTGAGCATGCGCGTGCTGATCCTCGAAGACGACCCCTGGATCGCCGACCTGCTCAAGCAGATCGTACTCAGCCTGCGTCCCGATGCCCGGATCGATTGCCAGGTGCGGGTGGCCGATGCCCTCGCCGCCTGGCAACGCGAACCGGCACAGTTGGTGATCAGCGACTGGAACCTGCCTGACGGCCCCGGCACTCGGCTGCTGGAAGGCATACGCCAGACCGATCGCGCCGTGCCGCTGGTCATGGTCACCGCACGCTCCGATCGCGACAGCGTGCTGGCCGTACGCAAGCTCGGCATCAGCGCTTTCATCAGCAAGCCGTTCCAGGTACCCAAGGTGCTCGCCAGCCTGCAGGCGCTGCTGGCGAACGGGGAAGCACAGGTACAGGCTCCGGGTACGGCGGAAAACTTCCTTGAACACCTGCAAGCGCTCTCCAGCGATGCCCTCGACCTGCCCCTGCGCCAGGCCCTGCATCGGAGTCTGAGCAGTGGCGAGCCGCGTCCGACCGATCTGCGCCAGCTCGACGAGCAGTGGCAGAACGACCCGGCCGTGCACGCACGTCTGATCGCCGCCGCCAACAGCACGGCCTACAACAGCGCCAGCAAACCCTGCATCAGCTTGAGCGAGGCCTTGCAACGCCTGGGTTCGGCGACCGCCTTCAACCTGATCCAGGGACTGGCACTGCGCCCGGTGGCGAGCCTGCAGGACGACGACCTCAGACAACTGGGTGACGAACACTGGCAGCATGCGCAACGCCTGCGTAAACGCATCGGCGAGCTGGCCACTGCCAGTCGTATCGATCCGGCGCCGCTGCACAGTGCCGCCCTGTTGCAGCGCATGGGCGAGCTGGCCGTGCTGTACGAGGCTCAGCGCTGGCGTGCGGCCAATCAGCCACTGGACGAAACGACCCTGCACAGCGCCCTGCAACACCACAGCAGCCAGCTGGCCAACCGTCTCAAGGCCCGCTGGCGCCTGCCTACGCCCCTGCGTGAACTGATCGGTGCCTGCTACGCCCTGCCACCAGGCAATACCCGTCGTGACCCTGTCGTCATGCGCCTGGCGAACGCCGAGCTGCAAGGTGCCGAGCCCCTGGAGCTGGAGCGCCTGCGTCGGCTCGCCGGCATGAGCGCAGAGCGTCTGCCGTGAACAGCGCGCCGCGGCCGATTCCAATCCGTTGGATCGTGATCGTTGGCAGTCTGTGTCTGGCGATCTTTTTCGCCCTGCTCGGCCGCCAGGCACTCCATGAGCGCGAAGCGCTCTGGCAGTTGCAGATGTACAAGCAGGCCGAAGCCCAGCGCATGGCCTGGCAGAGCTTCCAGCACGGCCTGCGCGAGCGCTCGCAACTGCTCGCCGAGACCATCGCCGCCGATGCCTGGGTCGCGGAACTGGTACGCCAGGCTCACGCGCTACCGGCCGAAGATCTCAGCGACCTGACCAGCATCCGCAACCAGCTCTATACGCGCCTGGCTCCCCGTTGGCGCAACCTCCAGATATACCGTCCGTTTCGCCTCTACGTGCACCTGGCAGGCGAGGCGCAGGTGCTGCTGCGCGTGCACGAGCCACAGCGCTTTGCCGATACGCCACAGGCCATGCGCCCGCTGGTCATGGAAACCTTGCGCAGCGGGCGCAGCCGAGCCGGCCTGACCCAGAGCGACGACAGCCTCGACATGCAGGCCATCGCCCCCTTGCAGGTCGATGGCAACGCCGGCCCCTGGTCGGTCGGCGCCATTGGCGTGACGATGAACGTGCTCGATGACCTGCCGCAGCTGGATCAGGATCTCGGCAGTGGCATCGCCGTGCTGCTGAGCGCGGCCCAGAGCCGCGACACCTCTGCCGAATCCCGCAACTGGCGCCTGGTCAGTCAATCACGGCCACAGGCCCGGCGCTGGCTGGACGCAAGCCAACTGCCCGACCCCGGAGAAGGCAACACCCAGCGTCTGCTGGAAGACCAGGATCGCTACTACCTGCTGAGCCAGGCAGCGCTGACCCCCACCGCCACGGTGCTGACCTGGCGCGACGTCAGCGAGCTGTACGCCGTGCATGTGCATGACAAGCGCTGGCTGGTGGGCAAGTGGCTGCTGGCCTGGTGCGGTGCCGAAGCCCTGCTGCTGATACTGCTGCGCGCGACCCGGCGCAGCACCCAGCGCCTGATGCAGCGCCAGCAGAGCGCCCTGCACGCCCTCAACGAAATCTCCGCACTGTCGAGCCTGAGCAGCCGGGAGCAACTGCGCGAAGCCTTGCGCATGGGGGCCGACTACTTCGAGCTGCCGATTGGTGTGATCGGCCTGATCGAAGACGACAGCTACCGCGTACTGGTGCAGGTGTCGCCAGACGGGCAGTTGCACGATGGCCAGACGTTCGAGCTGGGTGAAACCTATTGCAGCCTGGCCTATGCCCAGGATGACATCCTCGGCATCGAGCACATGGCGACCTCGTCCTATCGCGAGCATCCCTGCTATGCCCGCTTCGCACTGGAGAGCTACATCGGCATCGCCATCTGGGTCGCGGGGCAGCGTGTCGGCACCCTGGCCTTCTGCGATCAGCAAACGCGCGAGCGGGTATTCGACGAGAACGAGCGGGAGTTCCTGCGCCTGTTCGCCCGCTGGGTAGGCGCCAATCTGGAGCGCGAACAGCAGGAGCAGGCCCGCCAGACGCTGCTCGAACGCCTGGCCAGCATCATCGAAGGCACCGACGTCGGCACCTGGGAGTGGAACGTGCAGAGCGGCGCCACCGTGTTCAACGAACGCTGGGCACAGATGCTCGGCTACCGACTCGACGAGCTGCAACCGACCACGGTGGACACCTGGAAACGCTTCTGCCACCCCGAGGATCGCGAGCCGAGCGAACAGCTGCTGCACCGTCACTTCGCCGGTGAAGTGGCGTCCTACGACAGCCAGATTCGCATGCGCCACCGTGACGGCCACTGGCTCTGGATACAGGTGCGTGGCCGCCTCTCCAGCCGTGACGAGCAGGGTCGCCCGCTGCTGATGTACGGCACCCACACCGACATCAGCGAGGCACGTCAGCGCGAAGACGCGGTCATCGAGGCCCGCGCCTTTCTGCAAACGCTGCTGGATTCGGCCGTCGGGGTCTCGATCATCGCCACTGACCCGGACGGTCTGATCAGCCTGTTCAATTCAGGCGCGCAACGCCTGCTGGGTTATCGCAGCGAGGACGTGGTGGGCAAGCAGACGCCTGTAAGTTTCCACCTCCCGAGCGAGGTCGCGGCGCGCGCCAGAGAACTCAGCCGCAAAGCCGGCCAGCCGGTCGAAGGCATCGAGGTGTTCAACCACAACATCCGTGGTGGCGAACCGGAAACGCGCCAGTGGACTTACCTGCACAAGGATGGCAGCCAGCGCCTGGTCAACCTCACCACCAACGCCATCTTCGATGCCAACGGCCAGATCACCGGTTTTCTCGGCATCGCCAGCGACATCAGCGCCCTGCAGCAGGCCACCCGCGCCCTGCAACAGAGCGAGAGTCGCTTCCGTGGGCTGGTCGCCAACCTGCCCGGCGTCGTCTACCGTTGCACCAACGACGACGAATGGAGCATGCGCTACATCAGCGACGAAGTGCTCAGCCTGACCGGTTATCCGCCCACGGACTTCATCGACAACCGGGTACGCAGTTTTTCCAGCATCGTCCACCCGGATGATCTGCCCATCACCTACCGCGCCAACGACAGCATCGCCCGACATGAGGTGTTCGAGCTGACCTATCGACTGCGTCATGCCGACGGTCACAGCGTCTGGGTACGTGAAAAGGGACGCGGTGAATACGACTCGCGGGGCCGCCTGGTGTGGGTCGACGGGTTCATCTGGGACATCAGCGAACGCAAGGAAATCGAGGACGAACTGCGCCTGAGTCAGCAGTTGTTCAGCAGCGCATTCGCCACCGCCCCGCAGGGCATGGCCCTGGTGGCCATCGACGGACGCTGGCTGGAGGTCAACGACGAACTCTGCCGCATGCTCGGCTACAGTCGCGAGGAGCTGCTGGCTCTCGATTTCCAGCACATCACCCACCCGGACGACCTCGACGCCGACCTGCGCAATGTCGACGACCTGCTGGCCGGACGGATCAGCGCCTACCAGATGGAAAAGCGCTACCTGGACAAGCACGGCCAGGTGCTCTGGGTGCTGCTCAGCACGGCGCTGGTGCGCGATGGCGAAGGCCGACCGGTACACCTGGTGGCACAGATTCAGGACTTCAGCGACAGGGTTGCCGCCGAACGGGCGATCCGCGAGCGCGAACACTACCTGAGCACCCTGCTCGACAATGTCATCGACGCCATCGTCACCCTCGACGAGGTCGGCCGGATCGAGACCTTCAACCACGCGGCCGAACGTATCTTCGGCTACCGTCAGGCAGATATCGCGGGTCAGAACATCGCCCTGCTGATGCCCGCCTCGACGAATCACGGCTCGCCGCAAGGCTGGGCGCTTGGCCAACCGCGAGAGCTGGAAGGCTTGCGCCACAATGGTGAACGCTTCGCCATGGAGCTGGCGGTATCGCGCATCAGCCACCAGGGGCAAGCACGCTTCATCGCGGTGATCCGCGACATCGCCGAGCGCAAGCGCACGGAGCAGATGAAGAACGAGTTCGTCTCCACCGTCAGCCACGAGCTGCGCACCCCGCTGACCGCCATCGCCGGTTCCCTGGGTCTGATCAACGGCGGAGCGCTTGGTGAGGTTCCGGATGCCATGCGCCAGATGCTGAGCATCGCCCAGGCCAACAGCCAACGCCTGAGCGAACTGATCAACGACCTGCTGGACATGGAAAAGCTGGTTGCCGGCAAGATGCATTTCGATCTGCGCGTACAGCCGCTCAAGCCGCTGCTGGAACTGGCCGTGCTGCACAACCAGCCTTATGCCGACCAGCACCAGGTCGGACTGGCTCTGCATCTGGACACCGATGCCTGCGTGCGCGTGGACGCCCAGCGCCTGGCCCAGGTGCTGGCCAACCTGCTGTCCAATGCCGCCAAGTTCGCCCCGGCCGGCAGCACGGTCGATGTCCGCCTGAGCGCGGCCGGCAACTCCCTGCGCACCAGCGTCAGCGACCAGGGCCCGGGCATTCCGGCAGCCTTCCACTCACGCATCTTCGGCAAGTTCTCCCAGGCCGACTCCGGCGATACCCGGCAAAAAGGCGGCACCGGGCTGGGCCTGGCCATCTGCAAGGAAATCATCGAGCGCATGGGGGGGCGGATCGGCTTCGACTCGGTGCCGGGCCAGGGGGCGACCTTCTGGTTCGAGCTGCCACGCGAACGCGGGCACGGCGCATGAAATTCGCCACGGCACTGGCCGGAACGGCCAGACCTGAACCACACTGCAAACAGCAGATATCCGTCGGGGAGACGGTGCATGACTGAACTCAAGCGTATCCTCCACGTCGAGGATGATCCTTCGATCCAGGCCGTGGCCAAGGTCGCGCTGGAAGCCGTAGGCGGTTTCCAGGTACTCAGTTGTGCCAGCGGCCAGGAAGCGCTCGACCAGGTACTGGGCTTCGCCCCCGACTTCATCCTGCTGGACGTGATGATGCCCGGCATGGATGGCCCCAGGACGCTGGAACTGCTCGGCCAGCTGGTCGACATCGAGCGGACGCCGGTAGCCTTCATGACCGCCAAGGTGCAACCCAGTGAGGTCGCGCACTACCGCAGCCTGGGTGCGCGCGATGTGATCATCAAACCGTTCGACCCCATGCAGCTCGCCAGCCAGGTGCGACGAATCTGGGACGACCGCCATGGATAAAGTCCCCTACGTCCTGCAACAGCATCTGCAACAGCTGGGTCAGCAGTTCAGTGAACGCCTGCGCCAGGAACTGCCTCAGCTCGGGCAACAGGCCGGGCAACTGCTGCAGGCGGACGAAGCCGAGCGCGAGCGCCTGCTGCTGCTTCTGCGCGACCAGTTGCACCGCCTGGCAGGCAGCGCCGGCACCTTCGGCTTCGCCCAGCTCGGTCAGCAGGCCCGCGAACTGGAGCAGCAGGCCGAACGTTGCCTGGAACGCCTGCAACGCCAGCAGCAGGGCCTGCGTGACTTCATCGGCGCGCTACAGGCGCTGGGCGAGCAGCCCGCAGTCGCCAACGTCGCGCAGGTGCCTGCCGAACATGCACGCAAGCAGCCCCGCAGTGAGGACGGCAGCCGCCATATCTACATTCTCGAAGGCGAGGTCACGGTCGGCGAGAACATGCGCCAGACCCTCAACAACTTCGGCTACCGCGCCGAGCACTTCAACTCCATCGCCGGCCTTGACGCGGCCCTGCAACAACGCCTGCCGGACGCCCTGATCATCGACGCCAAACTGCCTGGCGAAGCCTGCTGCGGGCTGGACTATGCCAACCAGCTGCGCGCCCGCCTGGAAGAGCCCCTGCCGCTGCTGGTGCTGACCGACCAGCAGGACGACTTCGCTACCCAGTTACAGGCCGTGCGGGCCGGCGCCATGGGCCTGTTCAGCAAGCCGGTGGACATCCCGCAACTGGAGAGTCGTCTGGAACGCTGTTTCTCCCAGCAAAGCGGCGAGCCCTACCGCGTGCTGATCGCCGACGACGACCAGGATCTGGCCAGCCGCTACAGCCTGGTGCTGCGCGACGCCGGCATGCTGGTGGAGGTGCTGCGTGATCCGGCGCAGATTTTCACCCACCTGCGCGACTTCAATCCCGAAGTGGTGCTGCTCGACGTCAACATGCCGGACTGCACCGGTCCCGAGCTGGCACAGATCATCCGCTGCAACGACGACTGGCTGCGCATCCCGATCATCTACCTGTCGGCGGAAACCGATTTCGGCAAGCAGATGAGCGCACTGATCAAGGCCGGCGACGACTTCGTCAGCAAGCCGATCTCCGACAACGCGCTGGTCGCCACCGTGTTCTCGCGTGCCCAGCGCGCCCGCCTGCTCTCCGACGCCCTGGCACGCGACAGCCTCACCGGCCTGCTCAAGCACGCCGACATCAAGGAACAGGTGGCCATCGAGCTGGAGCGCGCATTGCGCAGTGGCGACCGCGCCAGCGTGGCGATGCTCGACATCGACCACTTCAAGCGGGTCAACGACGAGCATGGCCATGCGGCGGGCGACAACGTCATCCGCGCTCTGGCCAACCTGCTGCGCCAGCGTCTGCGCCGGATCGACAGCCTGGGGCGTTACGGCGGCGAGGAGTTTCTCGCCGTGCTGCCGGACTGCACGCCACAGCAGGCCAGAGTGATCGTCGACGAGATTCGCGAACGCTTCGCCGAGCTGCGCTTCATTGCCGATGGCGGGGAGTTTTCCTGCACGCTCAGCGCCGGTATTGCCGGCACCGACGTCGACAGTGACGCCGAGCAACTGCGCGAGCGCGCCGACAAGGCGCTGTATGCCGCCAAACACAGCGGGCGCAATCAGGTGCAGGTTGCCTCTCGGGAAGAGCATCGCGGCTGAAGCCGCCTCATGTCATCGCAGAAGCGGCTGGGCGGCATTCCTTTTCAGCCGCGCAAGCTCGGCGCTCGCCGCTCAGGCCTCGGCGCGCTGCATCAGGCGACGCTGGCGCCACTCCATGAAGGTCTTGAGGAACAGGGTGAGCAGCGCCATGCAGGCCAGCAGGCCGGCCGCGGTGAAGGCTGCCGCCGGCTTGTAGTCGTTGTTGAGCTGGTCGACCAGCAGCGGCAGGGTCAGGGTCTGGTTGATGATGGTGCCGGAGACCACCGAGACCGCGCCGAACTCACCGACCGCACGGGCATTGGTCACCACCACGCCGTACAACAACGCCCATTTGATCTTCGGCAGGCTGATGCGGCGGAATATCTGCCAGCCGCTGGCACCCAGGCACATGGCGGCGGCTTCCTCGTCCTGGCCCTGGGCCTGCATGACAGGAATCAGGATGCGCGCCACGTAGGGGGCGGTGACGAACACCGTGACCATGACGATGCCCGGCCAGGCGAACATCAGCTGCATGCCGTTATCGTAGAACCAGCGCCCGATGAAGCTCTCCAGGCCATAGACCACCAGGTAGCAAAGGCCGGCGACCACCGGCGACACCGCGTAGGGAATGTCGATCAGCGTGGTCAGCAGCTTGCGCCCACGGAAGTCGTAGTGGGTCACGCACCAGGCCAGGCAGATGCCGAAGCCCATGTTCAACGGCACGGTGATCACCGCCACCAGCAGGGTCAGGCCGATGGCGTGGAGCATGAAGTCTTCGGTGAGGTTGCCCCACAGCAGCTCCAGGCCACCTGCCAGCGCCTTGGTGAAGATCAGAGCCAGCGGCAACAGCAATATCAGCGTCACCATCGCCAGACCGAGTACTACCAGCGCCCACTGGCGCCAATCCTGGGGCTTTTTCATCGACCTTGCCGTTGCCATGCGAACAGACGCCCCTGCACGACCTGCAGGAGGAACAGAAGAGTCAGCGACGCGAGCAGGATCACCGAAGCGATGGCTGCGGCCGCCGGGTAGTTGAACTCTTGCAGACGGACGAAAATCATCAGAGAGCTGACTTCCGTCTGGTAGGGAATGTTGCCGGCGATCATGATCACCGCGCCGAATTCGCCCAGGCTGCGCACGAAGGCCTGCGAGCCGCCGGTCACCAGCGCCGGAGTCAGGGTCGGCAGGATCACCTTGCGGAAGATCTGCATGCGGCTGGCGCCGAGGGTGCGCGCCGCTTCTTCGTATTCGGAACCCAGATCCTGCAATACCGGCTGCACGGTGCGCACCACGAAGGGAATGCTGGTGAACACCATTGCCACCACGATGCCGGCGTAGGCATAGGCCACCTTGAAGCCCAGCCACTGGCCGATCCAGCCGTTGGGCACGAGCAGCGCCGCCAGGGTCAGACCGGCCACCGAGGTCGGCAGGGCGAAGGGCAGATCGACCAGCGCATCGACGATGCGCCGGCCGGGAAAGTCGTAGCGGGTGATGATCCAGGCCAGCAGCAGGCCGATCACCAGCACCGCCAGCGTCGAGTAGAACGCCGCGGAAATGGTCACCTTGTAGGTCTGCACCACGCGCGGGTCGCTGATCGCGAACCAGTACTGCGCCCAGGTCATGTCGCTGACGTACAGCAGCAGCGCCGACAGCGGCAGCAGGATAACCAGCGACAGATACAGCACACTGACGCCAAAGCTCAGGCCGAAGCCGGGCAGCAGCGGGGTCTGCAAGAAGAACAGCGTGGGTCTACTCACGAAAAGCTCGACTCTACAAATGCAGTTGGCCGCCAATAGGCGGCCAACGGACCAATACGATGCCTGCGTAGGGCGGGTGAAACCCGCCACTCATTGGCTGGCGGGTTGCACCCGCCCTACGCCAGACTGGGACGCTCAGCGACCGGCAGCCAGAAGCTGGTCAAGGATACCACCGTTGTCGAAATGCTTGGCGGTGATCTCGTCCCAGGTGCCCAGCACCTCGTTCGGGTTGATCAGGCGCACCGGCGCGAACTGCGCCTTGGTCGCCTCGACCACTTCCGGGTTGTGCACACGGTAGTTGTAACGGGTCAGCAGTTGCTGGATGTCCTTGCTGTACTGGAAGTCGAGGAAGGCCTTGGCCTGCTCGCGGGTGCCACGCTCGTCGGCCACCTTGTCGACGATGGCCACCGGGAACTCGGCCAGCACGCTGACCTCCGGCACCACGATCTCCAGGTTGGAGGACTTGAACTCCTCACCCTTGGCGATGTTGATCACTTCCGATTCGAAGGTCAGCAGCACGTCCCCCTGGCCGTTCTGGGCGAAGGCCACGGTGGCGCCACGGCCGCCGGTGGGGAAGTTCTCGACGTTCTTCAGCAGCTTGCCGACGAAGGCCTTGACCTTCTCCTGGTCGCCGTTGAATTTCTCGTTGGCGAACAGCCAGGCGCCCAGGTAGCTGTAGCGGGCGTTGCCGGACGTCTTCGGGTTGGGGAACACCAGCTTCACGTCATCGCGAATCAGGTCGTCCCAGCTCTTGATGTTCTTCGGGTTGCCTTCGCGCACCAGGAAGGCGGTGGTGCTGTAGTACGGCGAGGCGTTGTTGGGGAACTGCTTGGCCCAGTCGGCGCGCAGCAGGCCGCGCTTGGCCAGGATGTCCACGTCGGACACCTGGTTGAAGGTGACCACGTCGACCTTCTTGCCCTGGATGATGTCCTGCGCCTGACGGGAACTGCCGGCGAAGGACTGGATGATCTTCACTTCCTTGCCACTCTGCTGCTTCCAGTGTTCGACGAACAGCGGGTTGATCTCGCCGAACAGTTCGCGGGCGATATCGTAAGAGGCGTTGTGGAACGGCGTGTCGGCAGCGGCATGGGTCAGCGAGCCGGTAAGCAGCGTGGCGCTGGCCACACTGGCCAGGAGGATCTTCTTCAGCATGAACGGCTTCCTTTTTTCGTGCAGAACCTAGGGCAGAACCTGCGAGCAGGCGTTTTGATGGCGCGATTGTGACGGAAAACCATATATCCGAAAAATATCTTTTTATTCTCTCTTTATAACCAAATATAAAGATCGATCACGCCATCTGACATGCACCGCACGGGTGCGGCTCGGGCTGTGGAAGGAACGTCGGCAGGTGCCGGCACCTGTCGGACGAAGCCCGAAGACGGTGCAGCATACGGGAAGGACACGCGGGAGGCGAACCGCAGACGGCCCGAGAATCGGCGGGAGCGCCCCGCCCCGGCCGCCCCCGTCAGGGCGACCAGGGTGGCGCAGCGGTGATCACAGCTTGGCGATGGAGACTTCGGTGGACTTCACGAAGGCAATCACCTCACTGCCCACCTGCAACTCCAGCTCGCGCACGGAGCGGGTGGTGATCACCGAAGTGACGATGCCGGCAGCGGTCTGCACGTCGATTTCCGACAGGACATCGCCGATGACGATTTCCTTGATGCTGCCCTTGAACTGGTTGCGAACGTTGATGGCTTTGATGGTCATGGTGTTTCTCCTCAGGTCGTCTTGCACGTAGCCCGGATGCAGTCCGGGGAATCTTGGGGCCGCCCCGGATCGCGTCCGGGCCACGGCTTCACAGTGCCCAGCGCAATTGCGTGGGCAAGGGCGATACGGGTTCGGGCGGCGTCGGCAACTCCGGCTGCGCCAGCACGCGGTCGAGCACACGTGCCTCCAGCGCCGCCAGCAACGGCGAGCCATGCGGACGCGGACGCAGCAGTTGCACATCGAGGTCGAGGCCGATCTGACCGTCCTCGATGAGGATCACCCGATCCGCCACGGCCACCGCCTCGGCGACATCGTGGGTCACCAGCAGCACGGTGAAACCATGCTGCTGCCACAGGCGTTCGATCAGTTGCTGCATCTCGATACGGGTCAGCGCATCCAGCGCGCCCAGCGGCTCGTCGAGCAGCAGCAGACGCGGGCGATGGATCAGCGCACGGGCCAGCGCCACACGCTGCTTCTGCCCACCGGACAGCGCCGCCGGCCATTCATTGGCGCGATCGGCCAGACCGACCGCCGCCAAGGCTTCCTCGGCCTGCGGGCGCCAGTTGCCGGATAGCCCCAGGCCGACGTTGTCGATCACCCGTTTCCAGGGCAGCAGACGCGAGTCCTGGAACATCAGGCGGATGTCCTCGCGCACCGCGTTGAGCGAGCCACTGCCAGCCAGCAACTGACCGCCGCCGGGTTGATCCAGGCCGGCCAGCAGGCGCAGCAGCGTGCTCTTGCCGCAACCGCTGCGGCCGACCACGGCGACGAACTGGCCGGCCGGGATATGCAGGTCGATGCCCTTGAGCACCTGGCGCTCGCCGAAGGATTTCTCGATGTTCTCGATCGCCAGCGGGATACCCTGGCGAATGCTGTGCAGTGCGGTCATTGGCCACCTGCCTTGGCCTGATAGGCCGGATGCCAGCGCAACCAGACGCGTTCGAGACCACGAGCGGCGACGTCGGCCAGCTTGCCGAGCACCGCGTAGAGCAGGATCGCCAGCACCACCACGTCGGTCTGCAGGAACTCGCGGGCGTTCATCGCCAGGTAACCGATGCCGCTGCTGGCGGAGATGGTCTCCGCCACGATCAGCGTCAGCCACATGAAGCCGAGGGCAAAACGTACGCCGACCAGGATCGACGGCAGCGCGCCGGGCAGGATCACCTGGCGGAACAGGGCGAAGCCGGACAGGCCATAGCTGCGCGCCATTTCCACCAGCGCCGGGTCGACATTGCGGATGCCGTGGTAGGTGTTGAGGTAGATGGGGAACAGGGTACCGAGCGCGACCAGGAACACCTTGGCCGCCTCGTCGATGCCGAACCACAGGATCACCAGCGGAATCAGCGCCAGGTGCGGCACGTTGCGGATCATCTGCACCGAGCTGTCGAGAAAGCGTTCGCCCCATTTCGACAGGCCGGTGACAAAGCCCAGCAGCAGTCCGATGCCACCGCCGATGGCGAAGCCGATTCCGGCGCGCTGGCCACTGATCGCCAGGTGCTGCCAGATTTCGCCGGAGGCCAGCAGCGCCCAGCCGGCGGCGAGCACGGCGCTGGGCGCCGGCAGGATGCGGCTGGACAGCCAGCCGCTGGCCACCGCCAGTTGCCAGGCGGCCAGCAGCCCCAGCGGCAAGGCCCAGGGCGCGGCGCGCAGGGCCAGTTTGTGAAGGGTCGTGTTGCTCATTGTTTGCCTCGAAAACCGTGTGTGCCGTCTGTATGCCCCGGATTTCATCCGGGCTACGCCCCTGGAGCCGGAGGAACATCGATCCGTAGGGTGCGCCATGCGCACCAACGGGTGCCGCAGGCAATCGCGGTACACGCAGCGCACCCTGCGATTCACTCAGTAGCCCGGATGCAATCAGGGAAAACCTGTGCCTGCGCCCCCCTCAACTCGCCGAAGCCGCCTTCGGCAAAATGTCGCTGGAGATCATTTCGCCGAACGGGCTGACATAGCCGCGACTTTCCGGGCGTTGCGGCTGGGCCACGTCCAGGTGCGGGAACAGCAGCTCGGCGACCCGGTACGACTCTTCCAGATGCGGGTAACCGGAGAAGATGAAGGTGTCGATGCCCAGGTCAGCGTATTCCCTGACCCGCGCCGCCACGGTCGGGCCATCGCCGACCAGCGCGGTGCCGGCGCCACCGCGCACCAGGCCGACACCGGCCCAGAGGTTCGGCGACACTTCCAGGTTGTCGGTCTTGCCGCCGTGCAACGCAGCCATGCGCTGCTGACCGACGGAGTCGAAACGCGCCAGCGACGCCTGGGCGCGGTCGATGGTGTCCTGATCCAGATGGCTGATCAGGCGATCCGCGGCTGCCCAGGCCTCTTCATTGGTTTCGCGCACGATCACGTGCAGGCGGATACCAAAGCGCACTTCGCGACCCTGCCTGGCGGCCTTCTCGCGCACCTGGGCGATCTTCTCGGCCACGGCCGCCGGTGGCTCGCCCCAGGTCAGGTACAGCTCGACCTGCTCGGCGGCCAGATCCTGCGCCGCCTCCGAGGAACCACCGAAATACAGCGGCGGACGCGGCTGCTGGATCGGCGGGTAGAGCAGCTTGGCACCTTTGACCTGGATGTGCTTGCCGTCGTAGTCGACGGTCTCGCCCTCCAGCACACGGCGCCAGATGCGTGTGAATTCGACGGAGGCCTCGTAACGCTCGGCATGCGACAGGTGCAGGCCGTCGCCGGCCAGTTCGTCCGGGTCGCCGCCGGTTACCAGGTTGAACAGCGCACGGCCGTTCGACAGGCGATCCAGGGTCGCCGCCTGGCGCGCGGCCACGGTTGGCGAAATGATCCCCGGGCGCAGGGCGACGAGGAACTTCAGATTCTGCGTGACCGGAATCAGCGAAGCCGCCACCAGCCAGGAGTCCTCGCAGGAACGTCCGGTGGGGATCAGCACGCCGCCGAAACCAAGGCGATCAGCCGCCTGGGCGACCTGGGCCAGGTAGCCGTGATCGACGGCGCGCGCGCCTTCGGCGGTGCCCAGGTACTTGCCATCACCATGGGTAGGCAGGAACCAGAAGATGTTGAGGCTCATGGAGTTGTCTCCTTTCAGGAAATCGTCGGCATGGCCCGGATGCATCCGGGCCGGGGAACTACTGGGCCTGGGCCACTTGGGAAGGCGGCGTCCAGATCACGTCCCTGATGGTCAGTTGCCTGGGGATCAGCTTCAGCTCGGTGAATGTGTCGGCGATCTTCTGCTGCGCCTCGACCACACCCGGGGTGATGAACTGCGCGCCGTAGCCCTGGCGTTCGACGGCCTGGCGGGTGATCTCCGGGGACAGGCCGATCAGCGGCGCGACCTGGCGGGTGGCTTCGTCGAGGTTGCCCTTGACCCACTCGCCGACACCGCGGATTTCCTCGACCAGAACGCCGATCACCTGCGGGTTCTTCTCGGCATAGGTACGGGTGGCCAGGTAGAACTGGTGGTTGTCCACCAGGCCGCTGCCATCGCGCAGAGTGCGCGCCTGCAACTGCTTCTCGGCGGCGGACTGGAACGGATCCCAGATCACCCAGGCGTCGACGCTGCCACGCTCGAATGCGGCGCGGGCATCGGCCGGCGGCAGGTAGACCGGGGTGATGTCGCTGTACTTGAGACCGGCGTCTTCCAGGGCGCGCACCAGCAGGTAATGCACGTTGGAGCCTTTGTTCAGGGCGACCTTCCTGCCCTTGAGTTCGGCCACCGATTTGATCGGCGAATCCTTCGCCACCAGGATCGCCTCACCGGTCGGCGCTGGCGGTTCATTGGCGACGTAGAGCAGGTCGGCACCGGCTGCCTGAGCGAAGACCGGCGGCGTTTCACCGGTGACACCGAAGTCCACCGAGCCGACATTGAGGCCTTCGAGCAGTTGCGGACCGCCGGGGAACTCCGTCCATTTCACGTCCACGCCGTGCTCGGCGAGACGCTTTTCCAGCGTGCCCTTGGCCTTGAGCAGCACCAGGGTGCCGTACTTCTGATAGCCGATACGCAGCGTCTCGGCCTGAGCATGAGTGATGGCGCCGAAGGAGATGGCCGCAGCAAACAGGGCGACCAGGCTTCGACGCAAAGTAATGGTGCGCATGGCGCTCTCCCTTTGCGGTGATGTCTTGGTTGGCTACCTGCTTGCCCGTTGGCGGGCGAGTAAGGCGGGGCATTATGGGTGGATCAGATGCTCCAGCGGGCGTTCACCAGCCGGTCGTTGAGTACGTTCGGGTCGATCGGTTTCGGCCGTCGCGCCAGGGCGGCGGCCAGTTGTTCCAGTGCCTCGTCGAGGCGTTCGCGCAGCTCGTCGTCGATCTGCGCGGGCCTGTCCGCTTCCGGGTAGGCGATCTGCTTGTCCACGGCGAACACGCCGGAGAGCATTTCCTGCGCCTTCAGCGCGGCCAGTACCGGCTTGAGCGCGTAGTCCACCGCCAGCAGGTGCGCCGGACTGCCGCCACTGGCCAGGGGCAGTACCACCTTGTGCGCCAGGGCACGCTCGGGCAGCAGATCCAGCAACACCTTCAGCGCCCCGGTGAACGACGCCTTGTACACCGGCGTACCGACCACCAGGCCATCGGCGCTGGCCACCACGGCCTGCAGTTGCTGGACAGCCGGGCTGTCGAAGCGTGCATGCAGCAGATCTTCGGCCGGAAAGTCGCGCACTCGCAGCAGACTCACTTCCACGTGCTGCGCCTCGAGGCGCCCGCGCACGTAGTCCAGCAACACTTCGGTGCGTGAGCGCGCCGCAGGGCTGCCGGACAGCAACACGACATGCATGATCGATCCTTAGCGATTGGGCTGCGGGGTCAGGCGCAGGTAGGGCTTCACGGCGCGGTAGCCTTTCGGGAAACGCTGGGCGATCTCGGCCTCGTCCTTCAGCGACGGTACGATCACCACTTCATCGCCATCCTGCCAGTTGGCCGGAGTGGCCACCTTGTAGTTGTCGGTCAGTTGCAGCGAATCGACCACGCGCAGAATCTCGTTGAAATTGCGCCCGGTGCTCGCCGGGTAGGTGATGGTCAGACGCACCTTCTTGTTCGGGTCGATGACGAACAGCGAACGCACGGTCAGGGTGTCGTTGGCGTTCGGGTGGATCAGGTCATAGAGGTCGGAGACCTTGCGGTCGGCATCGGCGATGATCGGGAAGTTGACTGCGGTGTTCTGCGTCTCGTTGATGTCGTCGATCCACTTCAGGTGCGAATCCACCGGATCGACCGACAGGGCGATGGCCTTGACGCCGCGCTTGGCGAATTCTTCCTTGAGCTTGGCGGTGAAACCCAGCTCGGTGGTGCACACCGGGGTGAAGTCGGCCGGGTGGGAGAAGAGAATGCCCCAGCTGTCGCCCAGCCATTCGTGGAAACGAATGCGGCCTTCGCTGGAATCCTGTTCGAAATCGGGGGCGATGTCGCCCAGACGGATGCTCATGTTCGTGCTCCTTGGCAGTCGCTTGCGTGGTGCTCACTATGCGCAGGAACGAAGAGAAACAAAAAGAATAAATAATGATTTATTTATAACCAAAATACTTTTTCACCCACCAGGAAACCATGCCATGTCGACCCCAACCCTGCACGGCATCCCCGCCGATCAGGCGCCGATGCAGTTGCTGCTGGATGCCGACCCCAACCCGGCCCTCATCGCCCGTTACCTGCACGACAGTCACTGTGCGGTCGCACGGCTGAACGACGCGATCGTCGGTGTCTACGTGATCAAGGCCCAGACTGCCGACACCTGGGAACTGATGAACATCGCCGTGGCACCCGAGCACCAGAGCCAGGGCATCGGCGCCCGGCTGCTGCGCCACGCCATCGACCAGGCCAGGCAACTCGGGGCGCGGCGCCTGGAACTGGGCACCGGCAGCTTCGGTCATCCACTGACGTTCTATCAGCGTGCCGGCTTTCGCGTGGTAGCAGTGGAGCCGGACTACTTCCTCAGCCACTACCCCGAAGCGCTGTTCGAGAATGGCCTGCAACACAAAGATCGTTTGCGTCTGGCCCTGGAGCTCTAGCAGGCCGTTGAAAAACTACCTGCGTTGGCAATACTGCGTTGAAAACGGCCTGGATCGCCAGCCCGGTCAAAATGCTCATCCAGAGCACCCATACTGTGCTTTTTCGGCTGTTTTGGCCTTGTCCTGCCCGCCTCGCCTGGGTTTTTCAACGGCGTGTCAGGCGGGCTCGCGCAGGCGATAACCCACACCGGCTTCGGTGATCAGGTAGCGCGGCGCAGCCGGATCGTCGCCGAGCTTCTGCCGCAGGTGGCCGACCACCACGCGCAGGTAGTGGCTGTCGCCGACGTGGCTCGGCCCCCAGATGTCGCGCAGCAGTTGCTGCTGGGTCACGACCCGTCCGAGGTGCTGGGCAAGCAGCGCCAGTACCGCGTATTCCTTGGGCGTCAGGGCAATCTCGACGCCCTCGACGCTGACCCGGCGATAAGCCAGGTCGATGCTCAGCGCACCACAGACGATACTCGCCGGCAGTGCTTCACGTCCCTGCCCCTGGCGCAGCAGCACACGCACGCGGGCGAGGAATTCCTGGATGCCGAACGGTTTGCTCACGTAGTCGTTGGCGCCACCGTCCAGCGCCAGCACCTTCTCGCCTTCGCTGGCCCGCACCGAGAGCACCAGCACCGGCATCTGACTCCATTCGCGCAGGGCGCGCAGCACCTGCTGGCCGTCGAGGTCGGGCAGGCCGAGGTCGAGCACCAGCAGATCCGGGTTGTGCAGCGCTGCCTGAGCCAGCCCCTGCTCGCCGTTCGCCGCCTCCAGCACCCGATAGCCCTGGGCGCTGAGGGCGATGCGCAGAAACTTGCGAATCTGCGCTTCGTCGTCGATCAGCAGAATGCTCGGGCCCTGGCTCATCAGTCTTCCTCGGCAGCGTGCGGTTGCGCAGTCAATGGCAAATGCAGGGTCAGGCTGGCACCACGACCATCGAGGCCGTCACCAACCGTGACACGGCCACCATGGGCACCGACCATGCCCTGGCAGATCGCCAGGCCCAGGCCCGTACCCTGGCCGCCGCGATCGCCCCGCGCGGCGGTATAGAACATGTCGAAGATCTTCGCCCGTTCCGCCTCGGGAATGCCAGGCCCCTGGTCGGCGACGACGAAGCGCAGTTCCTGTTCGTCGTACTCCAGCGCCATCCGCAGGCGCCCCCCGGGCGGCGAGAAGCGCGCGGCATTCTCCAGCACGTTGACCAGCGCCTGTTCGATCAGCGCCGCATGCACACGCAGCAACGGTGGCTCAGGCGGCAGCAGGCACTCCACCTGCAGCGGCGCGAGCACCGCACGCAGGCGCTGCAGGGCACTGGCGACGATGTCGCTGGGCGCCACCCAGTCACGCGCCAGCTTGAGCCCGCCATGGCCCAGGCGGGTCATGTCGAGCAGATTCTGGATGTAGCGGTCGAGGCGCTCGGCCTCGTCGCGGGTGCCCTCCAGCAGCTCGCGGCGATCCGCCGCGGGGATCGCATCGCCCAGCGCCAGCAGGCTGTCGATGGCACCGCGCATGGCGGTCAGCGGCGTGCGCAGGTCATGCGACACCGAGGCCAGCAGCGCGCTGCGCAGCTCCTCGGTCTGCCCGTGCAGGCGCGCCGCCTCCAGTTCCTCGGCCAGTTGCGCACGAGCCAGAGCCTGCCCCAGCGGCTGGCCAAGGGCCGCGACCAGGCGTCGGCGCGTGTCCGCCAGTGGCGCGCCATCAGCGCTTTGCAGGCCGATCAGCAGCAGCGGCCCCTCCTCACCGCACAGCGGCCACCACCACCAGCGGCTGCCCGGCAGGGTATCGGTACCCAGGCCGGCAGGCTGCTCGTGCTGCCAGGCCCAGTCGGCGGCAGCACGCTCGGCATCGGGCAACTCGGCGTGCAGACCGCCCTCGTGCCGCCATTGGCCATCCGCCGAACGCGACAACAGGGTCAGTTGCATCTCGGCCCAGCCACCCAGTTGCTGTTCCGCCACGGCCAGCACGGCCTGGCGGTCGGCGGCGGCAGTGAGCCTGCGCGACAGCTCCAGCAGCGCCGTGGTCTCGCCCTGAATCTGGCGCAGCGCCTGCACCTGGCGACGCTGGCGGCTGGCCAGGTTGCCGGTCAGCCCGGCCATGAGCAGGAAGAACAGCAGGGTCAGCACGTCCTCCTGACGCTGGATGCGCAGGGTCAGGGTCGGCGGAATGAACAGGAAGTTGTAGGCCAGGAATGACAGTCCCGAACAGGCCAGCGCAGGGCCCAGGCTGCTGCGCACCGCCACCAGCAGCACGGCGGCGAGGAACACCAGGGAGATGTTCGGCAGCTCCAGTACCCGGGCCAGTCCAAGGGAAATCAGCGTGGCGCAGGCGGCGGCCAGCGTGGCCCACAAGTAGTCGCGCCAGCGCGGGGCCAGGCGCGGGCGACGCCCCGCCCTCGGCTGGCCAACCCTGGCATCCAGCACGCTCACCTCCAGCCCCGCACCGGCGGCCAGCAGGCGCTCGCCGAGGCCGCGTCCGAACCAGCGCCGACGCAGGCGACGCGTGCTGCTGCCGACCAGGATCAGGCTGGCACGGCGCTCGCGGGCGTGGTCGAGCAGCGTGCGCGCCACCGAGTCGCCATGCAGCGTCACCACTTCACCGCCCAGACGCTCGGCCAGGCGCAGCGCCGCTTGCAGACGTGCGCGCTGCTCTTCGTCCATGGCCCGCCGGCTGTCCACATGCACCACCGACCAGGGCAGATGACGGCGCTCGGCCACCCGGCAGGCATGACGCACCAGGCGCTCGGCCTCGCCATCGCCGTCCACCCCCACCAGCAGGCGCCCGAGCACGCTGGGCGCGGCCTGGCCGAGCTGGCGATAACGCTGGTCGAGATCGGCATCGACCCGTGCGGCGGCGGTCTGCATGGCCAGCTCACGCAGCGCGGTGAGGTTGGTCGGCGAGAAGAAGGCGTCGATGGCCGCACGCGCCTGCTCGGGCATGTACACCTTGCCGTCGCGCAGACGTTCGAGCAGCTCGCGCGGCGGCAGGTCGACCAGCTGGATTTCGTCAGCCTCCTGCAACACCCAGTCGGGCACGGTTTCGCGCACCTGCACGCCGGTGATGTCGCGGATACGGTCGTTGAGGCTTTCCAGGTGCTGGACGTTGACCGTGGTGTAGACGTCGATGCCGGCGGCGAGCAGTTCCTGCACGTCCTGCCAGCGCTTGGCGTGGCGGCTGCCGGGGGCATTGCTGTGCGCCAGCTCGTCGACCAGCGCCAGCTTCGGCGGATCGGCCAGCAGGCCGTCGAGATCCATCTCGCTCAGCTCCAGACCGCGATAGGGCAGGCGCAGCGGCGGTTGCTGCGGCAGGCCCACCAGCAGCGCCTCGGTCTCGCTGCGGCCGTGGCTTTCCACCACCCCGGCGCGCAGCGCCACGCCCTGACGCAGTTGCGCATGGGCGGCCTGGAGCATGGCGTAGGTCTTGCCAACGCCCGGCGCAGCGCCGAGAAATACCTTGAGCCGGCCACGGCCCTCGCGGGGCAGATCGGCGAGCAGCGCTTCGGCGCGCAGGCTGTCGTTCATCGAGCACTCGTCACTGGGAAGAAGTGGATGGATTGTCGACCAGCGCCAGGTTCAGAGCCAGCACATTGACCACCGCCGGGCCGAACAGTGGGCGCTCGGTGTGCGCCTCGACCAGCCGCAACAGCTGCGCTTGCGCCAGGCCACGGGCCTGGGCGATGCGCGGTATCTGCCAGGCCGCCGCCTCGGGCGACAGGTGCGGGTCGAGGCCACTGCCCGAGGTGGTCACCAGTTGCATCGGCAGCGGCGCCTGGCCGCTCAGGCCAGCGCTGGCCTGCTCGATGCGCGCCGACAGCTTCGGATTGCCCGCCGACAGGTTGCTGGCAGCGCTGGCCACGGTGGCGTAGTCGGCCGCCGAGGGCCGCGGCTGGAACCATCGATCGCCGTCGAAGGCCTGGGCGATCAGACGGCTGCCGCGCACCTGGCCGGCGTCGTCACGCACCAGGCTGCCGGCGGCCTGATCGGGAAAGGCCAGGTGCGCCACGCCGGTGACGGTCAGGGGATAGGCAACCCC
>Ga0209699_100336_pt1 | contig 33056 bp, 26 predicted proteins | sample SynthPrep_1_END__FD_187204 | JGI IMG/M metagenome (GOLD analysis project Ga0209699, IMG submission 187204) | Synthetic microbial communities from Ohio, USA - SynthPrep_1_END_DS7_MetaG (SPAdes) (version 2) | ecosystem: Engineered > Bioreactor > Aerobic > Activated sludge | place: USA: Ohio...
GATTCAGAATCTGCGCCAGGCAGGCGACCGGCTGGGCATCGTCGTGTTCAGTGCCCGCAGCACCGCGACGGACAAGATCGAGGGATTGTGTATCGGCGCCGACCATTATCTCGGCAAGGGCTGTGACCTTGGCGAACTCTCGGCCACGCTGGAGGCACTGTGTCGTCGTCTGGAACTGGATCGCAGTCAGCCTGCCTGGTGCCTGGAAATCGGCCCACGCCGCCTGCGTCTGCCTGATGGTACGCAGGTGTCGCTGTCGCAACAGGACATGCTGGTGCTGCGTTGCCTGATGGCGGCACCCGGCGAAAGCATCAGCCGCCGGCAGATCATCCAGGCACTGGGTGGCGACTACCTGAGCTACGACCAACGGCGTCTGGATACCCAGATGAGGCGCCTGAGGCGCAAGGTGCTGGACAACTCGGGAACGGAGTTGCCGATCAAGACCCTGCGTAACAGTGGCTACTGCTTCTATGACGGGGCATCGGTGCGTCCCTGAAGGAAAAAAGCCCCTCTCCATGGAGAGGGGCTTCGTCAGGTCGCTCGTCAGACCTGCCGGTAGATCACCGCGCCTTCTTCCCTGAAGCGCTCGGACTGTTCGGCGAAGCCGGCCTCGATGGCCTTCTGTTCGTCGCTCAGGCCATTTTCCCTGGCGTACTCGCGCACCTCCTGGGTGATTTTCATCGAGCAGAACTTCGGTCCGCACATCGAGCAGAAGTGCGCAACCTTGGCCGACTCCTTGGGCAGCGTCTCGTCGTGGAAGGCGCGCGCGGTGTCCGGGTCGAGGCCGAGGTTGAACTGATCTTCCCAGCGAAACTCGAAACGCGCCTTGCTCAGCGCGTTGTCGCGAATCTGCGCGCCCGGATGGCCCTTGGCCAGATCGGCGGCATGCGCGGCGATCTTGTAGGTGATGATGCCGGTCTTCACGTCATCCTTGTTCGGCAGGCCCAGGTGCTCCTTGGGTGTGACGTAGCAGAGCATGGCGCAGCCGAACCAGCCGATCATTGCCGCGCCGATGCCGCTGGTGATGTGGTCGTAGCCCGGTGCGATGTCGGTGGTCAGCGGGCCGAGGGTGTAGAACGGCGCCTCGTCGCAGCATTCCAGCTGCTTGTCCATGTTCTCCTTGATCAGTTGCATCGGCACGTGGCCGGGGCCTTCGATCATGCACTGCACGTCGTGCTTCCAGGCGATCTTGGTCAGTTCGCCGAGGGTTTCCAGCTCACCGAACTGCGCGGCATCGTTGGCGTCGGCGATCGAACCGGGGCGCAGGCCGTCACCCAGGGAGAAGGACACGTCGTAGGCCTTCATGATTTCGCAGATTTCCTCGAAATGGGTGTAGAGGAAATTCTCCTTGTGGTGCGCCAGGCACCACTTGGCCATGATCGAGCCACCGCGCGAGACGATGCCGGTGACGCGCTTGGCGGTCAGCGGCACGTAGCGCAGCAGTACACCGGCGTGAATGGTGAAGTAGTCCACGCCCTGTTCGGCCTGCTCGATCAGGGTGTCGCGGAACAGCTCCCAGGTCAGGTCTTCGGCGATGCCGCCGACTTTCTCCAGCGCCTGGTAGATCGGCACGGTGCCGATCGGAACCGGCGAGTTGCGGATGATCCACTCGCGGGTTTCATGGATGTGTTTGCCGGTGGACAGATCCATCACGGTATCCGAACCCCAGCGGATGCCCCAGGTCAGTTTGGCCACTTCTTCTTCGATCGAAGAGCCGAGCGCCGAGTTGCCGATGTTGCCGTTGATCTTCACCAGGAAGTTGCGGCCGATGATCATCGGCTCCAGCTCCACGTGGTTGATGTTGGCCGGGATGATGGCGCGGCCACGGGCGACTTCGCTGCGTACGAACTCGGGGGTGATTTCCTTCGGGATGGCGGCGCCGAAGCTGTGCCCGGCGTGCTGCTCGTTCAGCAGGCCGGCTTCACGTGCTTCGGCCAGCTTCATGTTCTCGCGGATGGCGACGTACTCCATCTCGGGCGTGATGATGCCCTTCCTGGCGTAGTGCATCTGGCTGACGTTGTGTCCGGCCTTGGCCCGACGCGGGTTGCGCACATGGGCGAAGCGCATTTTGGTCAGCTCGGCATCGTTCAGGCGGCGCTGGCCGAACTCGGAGGACAGGCCCGGCAGTCTTTCGGTATCACCGCGATCTTCGATCCAGGCGCTGCGCACATCGGCCAGGCCCTTGCGCACGTCGATGGTGACGCTCGGGTCGGTGTAGGGACCGGAGGTGTCGTAGACGGTGACCGGGGCATTGATCTCGCCGCCGAAGTCGGTGGGCGTGACATCCAGGCTGATCTCGCGCATCGGCACGCGAATGTCAGGACGCGAGCCCTGGACATAGACTTTCTGCGAGCGGGGGAAGGGCTTTACCGACTGCTGATCGACCTGTGCCGATTCACTCAGGTTCTTTTGTTGTTGTGCGCTCATCAAGGCTCTCTCCAGATTGAATGTCGGAGCAGAACCTGAGCGGGGGCGAAGGCGCACCATGGGCGGTGCCGAGAGAACTCGCCGGGTGCGGGCGAGGACATCTTGTTCCCTACGCAGGCCTTAACCTGATCAGGTTCAACGGGATCCGGCAGCTGCCAATCTCAGCCCCGCATTTGGGGCACCCCGACAAGAACTCGGGCAGTCTAAACAAGCTGATGAGAGAAAACCAACTCGGCGGTCAATAAAGTTCGACCCGTGCGTCGGAAAGCGACTGATGCCGTTGTCGATGGCGGATTGTTCCCAACGGGCAACATAGCTTGCCGCCAGCTAGACTGATGCCGTCCATGGCGCGCTTGACCCCCGCCTGTGGCGCCCCGTAGCCTTGCCGATTACCGCCCATTCAAGGATCGACATCCATGTTGCGCAGACTTTCCCTGGCCATCGCCGTGGCCGCCGCCTCGGTCGGCCTGGCTCAGGCCGAAGAGGCCCCGATGTCCAGCAAGACCGACCTGGTCACCGTGTATCAGGAAGCGGCGAAGAACAATGCCGATATCGCCGCCGCGCGCGCGGACTATCAGGCCCGTCGCGAAGTCGTGCCGCAGGCCCGTGCCGGCTTGCTGCCCAACCTGTCGGCCGGCGCCAATTACGGCGATACACGCACTGAACTCGATTCTCCCAGCGCGACCATTTCGCGCAGTGGCCTGGTGTATCAGGCCAACCTCAGCCAGCCGCTGTTCCGCGCCGACCGCTGGTTCCAGTTGCAGGCCGCCGAAGCGACCAGCGAGCAGGCCGCGCTCGAACTGTCCGCCACCGAGCAGAACCTGATCCTGCAGAGCGCCGAGACCTACTTCGCCGTGCTGCGCGCCCAGGACAACCTGGCCTCGACCAAGGCTGAAGAAGCGGCATTCAAGCGTCAGCTGGATCAGGCCAACGAACGTTTCGACGTCGGTCTTTCCGACAAGACCGACGTGCTCGAAGCGCAGGCCGGTTTCGACACGGCGCGCGCCAACCGCCTGCTTGCCGAGCGTGCGGTGGATGATGCCTTCGAAGCCCTGGTGACGCTGACCCACCGGGACTACGTAGCCGTCGAAGGCATCGTCCATACCCTGCCGGTGCTGGCACCGACGCCGAACGACGCCAAGTCCTGGGTCGATACCGCCGCCGCGCAGAACCTCAACCTGCAAGCCAGCCTGTACGCCGTGACGGCTGCCGAAGAAAACCTGCGCCAGCGCAAGGCCGGCCATGCGCCGACCCTGGATGCGGTTGCCAGTTACCAGCAGGGCGACAACGACAGCCTGGGTTTCACCAACTCCGGCGGGCTCCCTCGTTACAGTGGTGACGTGTCGCAGCGCTCCATCGGTCTGCAACTGAATATCCCGCTGTACAGCGGTGGCCTGACCAGCTCTCAGGTGCGCGAGGCCTACCAGCGTCTCGGTCAGACCGAGCAACTGCGTGAGAGCCTGCGTCGCCAGGTGGTGCAGAACACCCGCAACCTGTTCCGTGCGGTGAATACCGACGTGGAAACCGTGCAGGCGCGTCGCCAGTCGATCATTTCCAACCAGAGCGCACTGGAAGCCACCGAAATCGGTTACCAGGTCGGTACCCGCAATATCGTCGATGTGCTCGACGCCCAGCGTCAGCTGTACAGTGCCGTGCGCAATTACAATGACGCGCGCTACGACTACATCCTCAACAACCTGCGCCTGAAGCAGGCGGCCGGCACCCTCAGCCCGGCTGATCTGGACGCGCTGGGCAGCTTCCTCAAGCCCGACTACAACCCGGACAAGGATTTCCTGCCACCGGATCTGGCATCGGCCGCCGAGGCCCGCCTGAAGAACGCCCAGGAGTTCTGAGCGGTTCGCAGCAAACAGAAAGCCCGACTCGCGTCGGGCTTCTCATGATCGGCGATGTATCACGTAGGCTGCGCTGCGCGCACCGATCTCGTTGACGCTGCGCACGGCGCACCCCCCGGCTACAGAAGACGCTGCAAGCCCTCCAGCAGGCGTTCCAGCGCGCCCTGATTGGCCTTGAGCACGGCAACACCGGCCTCGCCCATTTGCTGTGCCGTACCTGGCTCGTTCAACAGCGTAGCGACCCTGTCCGCCAACTGCGTCTGGTTCTCTACCTCGCCCAGCGCGCCGGCTTCGCGCAACTGCGCCGCTATCTCCAGGAAGTTGAACAGATGCGGGCCGCTCAGCACCGGCTTGCCCAGTGCCGCCGGCTCCAGCAGGTTGTGCCCTCCGTTGGCCACCAGGCTGCCACCGACGAAGGCGATGTCCGCCAGCGCATAGAGAAACAGCAGCTCGCCCATGGTGTCGCCAAGCAGCACCTGGTCGTCGTTCTGCACGGCTTCTCCGCTGGAGCGGCGGCGCGTCGTCAGGCCCAGGCTCCGGCACAGCGCGTACACCGAGTCGAAACGCTCGGGGTGGCGTGGCACCAGAATCAGCAGTGCGTCAGGGTGCTCGTTCAGCACCTGGCGATGGGCCGCGAGGATGATCTCGTCTTCGCCCGCATGAGTACTGGCGGCGATCCATACCGGGCGCTGATCGGTCTGCCACTGGCGGCGCAACTCGGCGGCGCGGCGCGGCAGTTCGACGTCGATCTTCAGGTCGAACTTGATCGAACCGGTGACCTCCACGCATGGCGGGCGTGCACCCAGGTCGAGAAAGCGCTGCGCCTCGGTCTGTGTCTGTGCCGCGATCAGCGACAGTTCGGCGAGCATCGGCGCAGTGAGCGTGCGAAAGCGTGCATAGCCGCGTGCGGAGCGCTCGGACAGGCGCGCATTGGCCAGTGCGACCGGGATACCTCGCCTGGCGCACTGATGGATATGGTTCGGCCACAGTTCGGTTTCCATCACCACGGCCAGGCGTGGCTGCACAAGGTCGAGAAAACGCGAGGCGGCCCAGGGCAGGTCATAGGGCAGGTAGCAGTGCTGCACGCTGTCACCGAACAGCGCCTGGATGCGTTCGGAGCCGGTCGGGGTCATGCAGGTGACGGTGACCGGCAGATCGGGATGACGTGCCTGCAAGGCGCGGATCATCGGCGCTGCGGCGATGCTCTCACCGACCGATACGGCATGCACCCAGATGCCGCCGGGTTTCATCGCCGGCAAGCCAAGGGAAAAACGCTCCCCGATGCGCCGGGCGTAGGCCGGCGCCTTGCGTGCGCGCAGTGCCAGGCGCAGGGCGATCAGGGGCAGGGCCAGGTGCAGCAGCAGGGTGTAAAGGTGTCTGTTCATGGGGGCGCAGCTTAGCGTCGCCCGCTATCCGCTGGAAGCGCGATCATGCCTGTGGGCGCAACAGTTCGCGTGCCAGGCAGTCGGCCAGCCAGTTGGCGGCGGGCCCGAGGGCACCGTCGCGGCGGCAGACCAGTTCCACCACCAGGGGCAATGGCGCCCAGTCGCTGCGCAGCTCCTGCAAGTGGCCCAGATAGGTGGGGTACTGCGCCACATGGCGTGGTAGCCAGGCCCAGCCCAGGCCACGGATAACCAGTTCGGCCATCACGTAGAAGCTGTCGGCGCGCCATACCAGCGGGCTGATCTGCTCGCCTCCGGGGTAATGGCTGTCCTGTGGCGTCATCAGCAACTGGCGATGTTCGGCCAGGTCGCGGCGCTCCACGCTGTCGAGCCTGGCCAGCGGGTGTTGCGGGCTGCACACCGTGACCATCTCGATGGTGCCCAGGCGCTGACTCTCCAGTGCCCGCGGCATCTGTTCGTGATGAAACAGCAGGCCCAGATCTGCCTGATGCTGCAGCAGCTTGCGCGCCACGTCGCCCTGTGCGCCGCTCGAGAGTTGTACTTCGAGCAGGGGAAAGGCTTCGGCCAGTGCCTCCAGGCTCGCCAGTACCGGCTGGTAGGGCATGGCCTCGTCCTGTGCCAGGCGCAGGCGCGCCTCTTCACCGCGCGCCAGGCCCAGTGCGCGGCCGTCGAGTCGCTGGCATTGCTGCAGCACGCTGCGTGCTTCCTCCAGCAGCGCTGCGCCGGCTTCGGTCAGCCGTGGCTGACGCCCGCTGCTGCGCTCGAACAGGCTGACGCCGAGGTCGCTTTCGAGCAGGGCTATGGCGGTGCTGACCGCCGACTGCGCCCGCCCGCTCTCCCGTGCCACGGCGGAGAAGGAGCGGCATTCGGCAGTGCGGACGAACAGATGAAGCTGATCGAGGTTCCAGTTCACGGCAATCCTATCTCCGGGGCAGATAGGTAATGACTTTATCCCATCAGCGGAATACTTAGAATCACGGCCATCTTTCAGGAGCCGTCATCATGCCCGGATACCTCTATCTTGCTATTGCCATCGCTGCCGAAGTGATCGCCACCACATCGATGAAGGCCATCGACGGTTTCAACAAACCGTTGCCACTGCTGCTGGTGATTGGCGGCTACGGCATCGCGTTCTGGATGTTGACCCTGGTGGTGCGCACCATACCGGTGGGGATCGCCTACGCCATCTGGGCGGGGCTGGGCATCGTGCTGGTCAGCATCGCGGCGCTGTTCATCTACCAGCAGAAGCTCGATCTGCCGGCCGTGCTGGGCATGGGGCTGATCGTCAGCGGCGTCGTGGTGATCCAGTTGTTCTCTGGCTCCACCGGCCACTGAGCGCCTGTTCACGATATGGCGAGCCAGGGAAACCCCGAATAGGCCGTCATTACTCGCTGCGCTCGCCCTGTTCGGGCTGCACTGAAGTGCGTTTAGTGCAAGCGCTGTCCCGTGCAGGCGGGAACCCGGAGCTTGCGAACACCCTGGGCTCCCGCCTTCGCGGGAGCGACGATGAATGGCTTTGAGCGTTGGCCCAAGCCGTTATACTGCGCGCCTGTTTTTTCGCCGAGGCGCGCTCATGTCCCAGTCTCTCAGCACCGATGTCCTGATCGTCGGCGGCGGTATCGCCGGCCTCTGGCTCAACGCTCGCCTGCGCCGGCAGGGTTTCGCCACGGTGCTGCTGGAGTCCGGCAGCCTGGGCGGCGGACAGAGTCTGAAATCCCAGGGCATCATCCATGGCGGTGCCAAGTACGCCCTGCACGGTGCGCTGACCGGCGCATCCGAGGCCATTGCCGACATGCCGCGACGCTGGCGCGAAGCGCTGGCTGGCAGTGGCGAGCTGGATCTTTCCGGCGTGCGCGTTCTGTCCGATGCCCATTACCTGTGGTCGCCAGGTACCCTGGCCGGCAACCTCACCAGTTTCTTCGCCAGCAAGGCGGTGCGCGGGCGGGTCGACCAGGTCAAGGGCGAGCAGCTACCGCCGGCTTTGCAGCACCCGAAGTTCAAGGGCAAGGTCTATCGACTCGCCGAGCTGGTGCTCGATGTGCCGAGCCTGATCACCCGCCTGAGCGAACTGGCTGGCGATGGCCTGCTGGCCGCCCAGCGCATCGAGCCGCTGCGCGACGCCGGTGAGCTGTGCGGCCTGGTCGTCGATGGCCGCGAGATTCGCGCCCAACGCGTCGTGCTCAGCGCGGGGGCGGGCAACGCCGAACTGCTCGCCGCCCTGGGGATCGAGCAGCCTGCGCAACAACTGCGCCCACTGCACATGGTGCTGGCCAAGGGCCCGGCATTGAAACCGCTGTATGCCCATTGTCTCGGTGGCGGGCCGAAGCCGCGGGTGACCGTTACCACCCATCCGGCGGCCGACGGCCAGTGGGTCTGGTACCTCGGTGGCGACCTGGCCGAGGCCGATGGTGTCGCACGCGACGAAGCCGCGCAGATTCAGGCGGCGCAGAAGGAAATGGCGTCACTGCTGCCCTGGGTCGACCAGAGCCAGACCCGCTGGGCGACGCTGCGCGTGGATCGCGCCGAGCCGGCGCAGTCGGGGCTGGTACGTCCGGACAATGCCTTTCTTGCCGAGCAGCAGCGCCTGCTGGTGGGCTGGCCGACCAAGCTGGCGCTGGCGCCGGACTTCGCCGATCGGGTGCTGGCGACGTTGCAGCGTGACAACGTGCAGCCAGCCACCCATGCCGCGCTGCCCGAGCTGCCGCGTCCTCCGCTGGGGCAACCGGTATGGGAGGCCTTGCTGCCATGAGTACCTCCCTGCACGATCTGCATCGCCCGCTGGGCTCCACCGGGTTGCGGGTTTCCCCGCTGGGGCTCGGCACGGTCAAGCTGGGACGTGACCAGGGCGTGAAGTACCCCAACGGCTTCACCATACCTGACGATGCCCAGGCGCGGGCCTTGTTGCATCAGGCGCGCGAACTGGGCATCAACCTGATCGATACCGCACCGGCCTACGGTGTCAGTGAGCAGCGCCTCGGCCCCTTGCTGCGTGGCCAGCGCGATGAATGGGTGATCGTCAGCAAGACCGGCGAGGAGTTCGAGCAGGGGCACTCGCACTTCGATTTTTCCCCCCGGCACACCCGCCTGTCGGTGGAGCGCAGCCTCAAGCGTCTGGAGACGGATCGCATCGACCTGTTGCTGGTGCATTCCGATGGCAATGATCTGGCGGTGCTGCGCGAGACCGGCGTGTACGAGACGCTCGCTGCGCTCAAGCGTGAAGGCAAGATTCTCGCCTACGGGATATCCGGCAAGACCGTCGAGGGTGGTCTGCTGGCCCTGGAGCAGGGCGACTGCGCCATGGTGACCTACAACCTGAATGAACAGGGCGAAAAGCCGGTACTGGACTACGCTGCCAGTCACGCCAAGGGCATTCTGATCAAGAAGGCCTTGGCCAGTGGGCATGCCTGCCTGGCCGAAGGTGTCGATCCGGTACGGGCCAGCTTCGAGTTGATCTTCGCTCATCCCGGAACCGGCAGCGCTATCGTCGGCACGATCAATCCCGCGCATCTCGCGGCCAATGTGGCGACCGTCGCGGCGGTGTTGCGCGGCAGTCGCTGAGTCAGCTGGTCACGTCCTCTTACAGGCCAGGGTTGTACCGGGACGTCCGCTTGGGGCAGCCTTGTACCGTTTTCGCTTCAACTGATCCTCGCCTGCAAGTCGGAGCGACGTGGTGCCGATCCGACCTGCGCGCCCAGCCGGAAGAAGGAGTCGAGATGCCGCGCACGCTGATTCGCAAGGACCCGAGCAACTTCAAGACGCTGCCGTTGTTCGTCGAGGCAGGCTCCGAAGGCCTGAGATACCAGAGCCTGGGGCAACCATTGAATTTTCGTCAGATGCTCGAACGCCGTCGGCCGGTGGCGATCGCCGACAGTTCGCGCTTCGCGGTCGAGCTGGCCAACCTCGGGGTTTCGGTGCGCCTGACTCTGCGCCTGCAAGGTCGCGATTACTGGCTGGTGGTACGCCAGCGTCGCCCGGATCGTGGCGATACGGTGCTCAAGCTGATTTCCGGGTACGTGCCGGCGCACGAACTGAACCTGCCGCTGCTCACCGCCATTCAGGAAGTGGCCGAGGAGTGTCTGCTGGAGAGTGCCGAAGGCTGGCTGGCCGGGCGTTTCGCCGATACCTGGCTGCCAACGCCTTACCAGGGGACGCTGCGTTACCGCGAGTCCAGCCATTTTCGCCTGAGCCCGCTGTCCGGTGCGGCGCGTCCGGTGCAGTGCGGCAACCTGACGCTGCTGGAGCGACCGCGCGCCTATGTGCATCTGCCTACCGCATCCCTGCAACTGGTCTACGACCTGAGTCTGGAGCTGCCGCGCGATGCTCGTCAGCTGAGCCTGTTCCACGTCGACGAGTGCCTGGAGGATGGACGACTGGTCGCACGTCTGGAGCGGCGTCGGCCGGATATCTACCTGCTGGCATTGCAGCATGGCGTGCCCAATGGCGGGCTGTTCACCTTGCGCAAGGGCGAGCTGCTACCGGCCAGCACTCGAGGGGTGTGGCTGTCGGAGAGTTTTGCCGAACAGGATGGCTGGCTGGTACGTGACGAGCGGATTCGCTGGAAGGATTGGCTGAGCCGTTTCGCCGCCCCCGCGCAGAAACGCGTTTCGGTCGGGGCGTAGCACGGGGCGTGCCCCCTGCGGTTCGTTCCGGGGGGGCGTACGGCGCCCCCCGGCGCTCAGACCCGGTTGTCGTGCATGCGCGTGAGTTGCCGCTCCAGCAGCGCCGGGTAGGGGTCGAGCAGACGCTCCACGCAACTGGCACCCTCCGGGCTGGCGATCGGGCGAATGCGGGCGCGCTGGCGGGCCAGGGCGTCCTGGGCAACGCGTTGCTCGACCAGCAGCAGGTTGCGGCTGTGCTGTGACAGTGCCAGGGCATCCAGCGCGCTGTCGCTCAGCAGCAGCTCGGCCTGGCCCAGCTCTTCCAGGTCGCTGCCCAGGGTAAGACCCAGTTGCAGCTGCAGGGTAATGCCGCTGTCGGCAACCTCGATCTGCAAGGCGTGACCCAGCGCGCGCATCAGCTCGCCGCAGCAGATGGCATGGGTAAGGTAGTCCTCGCCGCATTCGCGCTCGTGGAACAGCATCAGGCTGCTGCCATCCTTGAGCGTGTGCAACTGGCCCTGGTAGAGCGCGGCAGCCTGCTCGAGACATGCCCGGTAGCGCTCGAGCAGATCCAGCAGGCGCGTACGTGGCAGGCGGCGCAGTTGCTCCTGGGCGCCCAGCTGGATGGCCAGCACGGCACTGGCCTGCGCTGGTCGCGGTGCCTTGGCCGGTGCAGCGGCAGGGGCCTCGGACTCGTCGCGCAGGTCGGCGAAGGGATCGTCCGGCTCGATGGAGTCGGGCCAGGGCTTGAGCGGCTCGTCGTCATCGTTGCCGAGATCACCCTCGTCGAAGGCCTGCTCGGCCATTGCAGGCTTGTCGTCTGCCAGCTCGTCGAAGGTGTCTTCGGCCTGCTCGTGCGCGTAGCTCTCGTCGTCCTCGAAGGCCGAGTCGTCGGGCTCGGGCTCCGGCTTCTCGGGCACCAAGCGTGCTTGCAGCTGGCGCGCCAGATCGCCGATCTCGTCATTGCGGCCAGCGCCTGGCGCCGGGTCGTCGGGATCGCGCAGCCATAAACGCAATTGCAACAGGGGCGTGGAAATATGCCGGCCCAGGCGCATGCTCAGCGACAGCGTCAGGGCCAGCAGGATCAGGCTGAGAATGCCCATGCTCTGCAGGCTGATGGTCATTGGCTGCTGGAACTGGCCCATGTCCAGGCTGATGCGCAGTTGACCGGCGATCACTTCCTGGAAGGTGATTGGCGTGGAGTACAGACCTTCGGTTTCACCGAGCACGCTGCGGGTCGGGCGTGCACCGGCTTCGGCGAGGATGCGATTGTCCACGCTGTAGATGGCGGCATGTGCCACCAGCGGGTTCTTCGCCAGATTGCCCAGCAGTACGTTGAGGCTGAGGATGTCGTTGGACACCAGCAGCTCGGTGGCCGACGCCGCCGTCTGGGTGATCAGCGCCTGGCCCAGCGCATCGGCCTGCTGCTGCATGGCCTGCTTGAACTGCATGCCCATGACCCAGGCGTAGATGAGCATGGCCAGCGCCACCAGCAGCAGGCTGTGGCTGGCGATGCGCAGCACCAGGGGCACCCGCCGCTGACGCAGCGCGTGGAAGATCATGATGAAGAAATTGTCGGGTTTGACGGGCGCGGGCCGGTTCACGGAGCACGGCTCTTGTCGACTGAAGTTGCCGCGCAGTATAGCGAGCGGTCTGGGGCGGGCAAAGCGCGTGGCTGCCCGGATCGGGGGGAAACTGGGTAGAATGTGCGCCTTTTCGTCGGTCGGCGGTCAATTCGCCGCTTTCCTGCCTCAATCGTTTGCCCTGGAGGGTGCGTCTTGCGCGAAATCGTCCTGATCAATATCACCGGCGAGGATCGCCCCGGACTCACCGCAGCCATCACCGGCGTACTGGCCCAGGGCGGGGTGAACATCCTCGACATCGGCCAGGCGGTGATCCATGACACCCTTTCGTTCGGCATCCTCATCGAGATTCCTGACAACGGCCGTTCTCAGGCCGTGCTCAAGGATCTGCTGTTCACCGCCTACGAGCTCGACCAGCAGGTGCGTTTCACGCCGGTGTCCGAGGACGACTACCGGCAGTGGGTCGGTGGTCAGGGCAAGGCTCGTCATATCGTTACCCTGCTGACACGCAAGGTCACTGCCGAGCAGTTGCAGCGCGTCAGTGCGATCACCGCCAAGTACGGTTTGAACATCGATCATATCGATCGTCTTTCCGGGCGCATGCCGCTGGATATGCCGGCCGAGCAGGGCAAGGGTTGCATCGAGTTTTCCGTGCGTGGCGAGCCCGCCGATCCTGCGGCCTTGCGCGCCGAGTTTCTCAGCGTGGCGCAGGAACTGAACGTCGATATCGCCTTCCAGCGCGACTCGGTATTCCGCCGCAACCGCCGGCTGGCCGTATTCGACATGGATTCGACGCTGATCGAGGCCGAGGTGATCGACGAGCTGGCCAAGGCCGCCGGAGTCGGTGAACAGGTGGCGGAGATCACCGAGCGCGCCATGCGCGGCGAGCTGGATTTTCGCGCCAGCTTCAAGGAGCGCCTGGGTCTGTTGCAGGGGCTGTCCGAGGATGTACTGGAGGAAATCGGCGCTTCGCTGCGCCTGACCGAGGGCGCCGAGGTGCTGTTCGCCGAGCTCAAGCGCCTGGGCTACAAGACCGCGATCCTCTCTGGCGGCTTCACCTATTTCGCCAGGCAGTTGCAGGCCAGACTGGGCATCGACTACGTGTTCGCCAATGAATTGCAGATCGAGGACGGCAAGGTTACCGGCGTGGCAGTCGAGCCCATCGTCGATGCTCAGCGCAAGGCCGATCTGCTGCGCGAGCTGGCGCAGAAGGAAGGCTTGCAGCTGGAGCAGACCATCGCGGTCGGTGATGGGGCGAACGACCTGCCAATGCTGGGGCTGGCCGGCCTGGGGGTGGCCTTCCGCGCCAAGCCGCTGGTCAAGCAGTCGGCCAAGCAGGCGATCTCCACCCTGGGGCTGGATGGCATTCTCTATTTGCTGGGCTTCCGTGATCGCGAGGGACAGGACTGAGCCTCGGTTTCCCGGAAATGAAAAGCCGCCTGAACAGGCGGCTTTTCATTGGGTGCGGGTTTACTCGTCGCCAGCGGAGAAGTCGTAGTCCATCGACTGGCTCGGGCCCTGCAGGTAATAGCCCTGGATGAAGTTGACGCCGGCCTGCCACAGGGTCGCCAGGACGCTGGCGCTCTCGACGAAGGGCACAATGGTCAGCTTGGCCTGGGCGTGCAGGCTGCTGAGCAGCGTCTTCAGCGCCTCCTGATTCTCGGCGTTGCTCAGATCCTGAGAGAAGGAACCGTCGATCTTGACGAAGTCCACATGCAGGTGCTTGAGCGTGTTGAACGGGTTCAGCGCGCAGCCGAACTGGCTAAGGGCAACCTTGCAATGCAATTCGGCCAGGCCCTGAGTCAGGGTCTTGGCCTGCTTCAGGTAGGCGATGGCATCCGGCTCGCTGAACTGGAACACCAGGGAGTCCGAAGGCAGGCGAGCTGCCTTCAGTGCCACGCTGAGCCATGGCAGCAAAGTCTGATCCTGCAGGCTGGCGCTGGACAGGTGCACGAACAGTCGGGTGTTGTGGCCCTTGGAGCGATGGTCGGCCAGCAACTTGATCGAGTTGAGGATCACCCAGCGGTCGATCTTCTCGCCCAGGCCGGCATCCTTGGCCGCCGCGAGAAACTGCGCGGGGGGCACTTCCTCGCCTTGCGGGTTGAGCAGGCGCAGCAGCACTTCGTAGTGTTCGTGAGCATCGCCGCGCAGGCTGATGATCGGCTGGAACAGCAGGCGGAAGCTGTTGTTCTCCAGTGCCTGCTGAACCATCGCCAGCAGGTTGCCGCGGTTGGCGGCCGCGGCCAGTTCATCGGCCGGGTTGAACAGCTTGAGCGCGTTGCCATCGGTCAGTTCGTCGGCGCAACGGTGGGCGCGATCGATCACTTCCTGTGCCTTGGCTGTTTTCTCGCTGAGACCGGCCACGCCAATCGACAGGGTGGTTTGTGCTGTGCGGCCACTGACGTCGAACAGATGCCCTTCGACTTTCTTCAGCAATGCGGCCAGGGTGGCTTCGCACTGCTCGGGTGTCTGTCCCGGTAGCAGGGCGGCGAATACGTCGTCGCCGAAGCGGGCCAGCTGAGTCTCGGTCGGGAAATGCGCGCGCAGTATGCCGGCCAGGTCGGTGAGCAGCAGGTCGATGCCGGCCAGGCCGATCTCGGCCTGCATGCTGGCGTAGCGATCGACGCGAACATAGGCCAGCGTCGAGGGCTGTCCTGTGCTGATGGCACGCTCTGCGGCGCCGTCCATCAGTTCAAGGAAGTGGTTGCGATTGAACAGTCCGGTGACCAGATCCTGGCTGCTGATCTCGCGGAGTTTCTCTTCCAGTTCGGCATTGGACGTTTCCGCGCGGATCACCACCTGGATACAGGGCTCGCCATCGTAGGTGGCGGGCGAGAAACTCATCTGTGCCGCGAAGTTGCTGCCGTCGGCGCGTACACCCTGGCAGCTCAGCTCGGCGTTGCCTTCCGCACTCTGATAGTTCTTCAGGAACTCCTTGAAGGCACTCTGATCGGCGCTGGCGATCAGGTCGATCATGGGCATGCCTTCGAGCTCGTCGCCGTCTTCGTAACGGAACAGCTCCAGGTAGGTGCGGTTGGCATAGATATGCATGCCATCGTGAACGTAGGTGATGGCGTCGACCGAGCTTTCCAGCAGTAGCTGGCAGCGTTTTTCCGCCTCGCGCAGGGCCACTTCCGCAGCGCGGCGCGCACGGCGCTCGTCGAGGTTGGCCAGCTCGCGCTTGGCGACCAGCACCAGGCGTTCATCCTCGCCCTGAGGCAAGGCATCCTGCGCACCAAACAACAGGGCTTCGGTGATGGTCTCGGGGTCGTTGCCGTCCACCAGCTGGATGGCCGGGATGTCCTTGGCCTGGCGGCGGATGGCGGTTATCGCTTCGTTGGGGTCGAGATGCTCGCTGCTCGGTGCGCAGATCAGCAGATCCCAGGTCTGTTGCAGGGTCTCTGCCAGGTCATCGCTGGAGGTGAGGCGATGTACGCGCGTGGCGTGACCAGCGTTGCGGAACAGACTGACCAGACGCTCGGCTTCGTTCTGCGAATCCTCGAGAATCAGCAGGCGGATGGTTTTCTTTTCGATGGCCATAGGGTGAGTCAATACCGCGCCGAACGGGCGCGAAAAGGCGACAAATGGTGAGGTGTCGGGAGCCTACAGCGACTTCCAGAGTGAGTCAAAATCTTCCTCCCCGGCAGGTCTCTGGCTTTGCGAGGCTGTGACAGGCTTCCCGGCCGCGCCTTCTTCCTGACCTATGCGGTGATACTCGAACTGGCTGAAACTGCCCGTGCTGACCTGTCTGCGGCTCAGCACCGCACGGTGTTCTTCGCCGTGGTCGTTGATCAGCACCTTGCTGCCTTCCTGGAACGGCAGGCGGGGGGTGATCAGGCTGGCAGGTCGCGAGATGGCGCTGATTTCCGGCAGCAGCAGGGCGCGCAGGTACTGGCTGTTCTGCTCGCCCTTGCGCAGCAGTTGCAGGCCGCAGGGGCGTGCATGTGGCGCGATCAGTTCGATGCCCATCTGCGTGCCGCCGCCGCGAACCTGCCGAATCCAGCGCACGATCGCCACGCTCCAGCCCTGGCTGGGGTTGTCCTGCACACCGAGCAACTCGCCAGCCTGCAATTGGCTGGGGACGTCCTTGGGCCAGGACAGGCAGTAGCCGCCGGGACTATGGTTGACGATGGCGAGCGGGTAGGTGGGGTAGTTCTCCCCGTTGGCTTGCGGTTGGGACTGGTCTCCCGGGGTCACCTTGGTGTACTGGATTTCCTCGAAGTGAATCTCGTCGACTGCACTGCGCTGGGCATCGAAGGCGTTCGACCAGATATCGGGCTCGCCCGTGGATGGCTTGAACACGGCAGCACCGACTTCGATCGGGCGTTTGAGCACCTCGGCAAAGGAACGTTTTCCGGAAAGGAAGAAATGCAGCGCGGTCATGCCGATGCACAGCGTCAGGTTGCCCTGGCCGGCCGTGCGCTGGAACGTCCGCTCGGCAATGTCGCCCCATGCCGCCGCCACATGTTGCAACAGATCCAGGCTGACGCCATCGGGAATCATCAGGCGTGATTTGCTGCGCTCTTCTTCGGGTAGTGCCAGGTATTCCTTGATCGCGTCGACCAGGGGCTGGGTGTCGATACCCAGCAGGTTGTGCAGTTCGCTGTTCTGATACAGCGACTTGTAGCGCGGCGGGCCGTCGATCTGCGGGGCGAGAACGAACAGGCTGCTGGGGTGATCGCCGGGTTGCAGCCTGACCAGTGTGCTCCAGGGCTCCAGGGCTTCTGCCAGGCGGGCTATACCGCTCTGACGCATCTGGTTGGTGCGGGCGCAGCCGAGCAGCAGTGCCGTCACATAGGTCTGCTCCAGGCTCAGGCCAGGGGTGTGTCGGGCCAGCGGATCGCGGATGACCTGGCGTTGCAGGCGCTGTTCGCAGGCGATCTGGTAGAGCTGATGCAGTTCCAGCCAGAGCCCTTCGGGTACCGGGCAGTAAAGCTGACTGGCGCGGATGAGGGGGCTGCACAGGCTGTGGCTGGCGCGCTGCAAGGCCACAGCGAGCAGTTGTTCGCGCTCCTTGCCAGTGCGCGTCATGGCGCGCGCGATGATCAGCTTGTATCCGACCGCCAGATGGTTCTGCAGGGCCTGGCACAGGTTGGCGACCTTGCGTGGACGTTCGTCGAGGACGATGGCCTGGTTGAGGAAATGGCGCTCCAGGTGCTGACAGACGAAGCTGACCTCCGGGCGCAACAGTTCCAGCAACTGGAGGCGGTTCTCCGAAGGCGTCAGGAATTGGTTGAGTTCCACCAGGCTCTGATACAGCTGGCGTGCGGTTTCACCGATATTCGCCTTGGGCAGGCCTGCGATCCAGCGCTTGAGGTCGCGGGGAGTGCCGTCGCAGAAGCTGAGGCTTTGCTTGCTCGGTGTGGGAACGCGCAACAACTGAAGGTGAGGACTCTGTTTATCCATCTAACTCGGATACTCCGGCCACACAGACAAGCGGCTCTAGTAATAGTCTTTCGAACTCTAGCAGCATCTCGCCGCACTGGCAGCCCGTTCTCAGGATCGGTCTGCCACGGCAGGGTTCGGTTCTATGACCAGGCGGTCGACGTTCAGGTTCAGCTGGCCGCCTCTCAGGCGTGGCTGCTGCCGAGCAGCTGGCCCATGCGAACCGTGCTGCCTGCACTCAGCTGTTCGGCCCACTGCACCTGATTCGGACCGAACAGCACGATGGCGGTAGAACCCAGTTTGAAGCGTCCCAGCTCGGCACCCTTGGCCAGTTCGATGGGGCCACGCGACTCGGCATCGTAGCGGGTGCTCTTGAGTTCGCGCCTGGGGGGCGTGACCAGGCCGGCCCAAACGGTTTCCACGCTGGCGACGATCATCGCACCGACGAGCACCACGGCCATCGGGCCGCGCTCGGTGTCGAACAGGCAGACCACGCGCTCGTTGCGGGCGAAGAGCTCCGGTACGTTTTCCGCCGTGGTCTGGTTCACCGAGAACAGGCGGCCGGGGACGTAAACCATCTCTTTCAGTGTGCCGGCCAGTGGCATATGGACGCGGTGGTAGTCCTTCGGCGAGAGATAGACGGTCGCGAACTGCCCGCCCATGAAGGGAGCTGCGCGGCTGGCATCGCCGCCGAGCAGCTCGGTGGCGCTGAAGCTGTGGCCCTTGGCCTGGAAGATGCGGCCATGCTCGATGGCGCCCAGTTGGCTGATCGCACCGTCGGCCGGGCAGAGAATGGCGCCAGGGGTTTCATCCAGCGGGCGAGCGCCTTCTTTCAGGGCGCGGGTGAAGAAGGCGTTGAAGTGTTCATAGGCGCTCAGCTCTTCGACCTGAGCCTCGCTCATGTTGACCTGGTATTGCTTGGCGAACCAGGCGATCAGGCGATTCTTCAGCCAGCCGATGCGGCATTCGGCGACGCAGCCGATCAGGCGCGAGAGCAGGTGGTGCGGCAGCAGGTACTGGCTGATGATAAAGAGACGTTGTTTCATCATGTTTCCTTGAGAGTTCGGAGCCTGGCGGCATGGCCAGGCCGGCGTGCAACTGATTGGCTGCGCTCAGCGTTCTACAGGCGTGTCGGGCAGGTTGCCCCACTCTGCCCAGGAGCCGGCGTAAGCCTTCACGCGCGGATAACCCAGCGACTTGGCTACCACATAGGTGAAGCCGGAGCGGCGGTGGGTCTGGCAGTGAGTGATGATTTCCTTGTCCGGCGTGATGCCCAGGCCATGCAGGGTATCGGCGATGTCGGTGCGGATACGCATCCCGCGCTGTGGATCCATGCCGGCCGTCCATTCGAAATTGATGGCGCCGGGGATATGGCCGCCACGTGCCGAACTGATCTTTTCGCCACGATACTCGTCCGCGCCGCGTACGTCCCAGATCGCCATGTCGGCATCGCCCAGGCGCGACTGGAGGTAGTCACGCGTTGCCGTGGGTTCGTCGTGCAGGGTCAGCGAGACCTGTGTCGGCAGGCGGGCTGGCGTGTCCTGACTCAGCTCGCGGCCTTCGCTCATCCAGGCTTGCAGGCCGCCGTTGAGAAAGTGGTAGCGGCTGTGGCCGATCACGTCGAGCAGCCAGATGAAGCGTCCGGCCCAGGGGCCGCCTTCATCGTCATACACGACGTAGGTGGCGTTCGGTCGATGGCCCAGGTCGGCGAACAGGGCTTCGAGCTGCGCGTGTTCGGGCAGCAGGCCCGGTGCTGGCGGTTGCCCCAGCTGCGTACGTTTGGCGTCGATCCAGTGGGCGCCGGGAATGTGCCCGGCGGCATAGCGCGCCGCGCTGCTGAGATCCAGCAGGATCAGATAGTCAGCGTCCAGGCGCGCGGCCAGTTCGGCAGGTTCGATCACCAGCGGCAGGTTGGCGAAGGCGGACATGACGGCCTCCCTATATGAAAAGAGGCCGATTGTAGCGGAAACGGATGGGTTCAGCGCCCGCGTCTGGAAAAGCTGGCCAGCGCGCGCTCGATGCACTGCACGGTCTTGCCGAATGCTTGCAGGCACAGGTCATTGAGCGGCTGGCCGCCCTGGTCGGCGACCACCAGCATCACCACGCGGCCATTGCTTGCGACGGAGCGCAGCAGAATGTGCTCGCTGGGGAACAGCGCTTTCAGGTTGCCTGGCAGCAGGGCGGAAAACTGCGCCACGTTGGCAGGCGTCAGGCGCAGTTGCCCGGGCTCGCCGAGCAGGCGGCGCAGTACCTGGCTCTGCGACGGATCGAGAGCCAGCTTGAGGGCGCCGGCACCGAGTCCGATCTGTTGCTGGGTCTGCAGGCGGCTGTGATTGCGGTCGGCAAGCATCAGAAGGATGCGTTCGAGCCCGCAGGCCTGCAAGGCGTCGCGGGCGCAGGCGGTCAGTTGCGGGACGTTGGTGAAACTGCTGGGGGTTGCGAGCAGGAGTGCGCAGTGCTGGCGCCATGCGGCCAGGTCGTCGCGTTTGGGCGGCGCTGCGACCCTGGCAGCAGGCTTCAGGCGCCGGGCATCCCACGGCCAGATCAAGGCCTGTGCCGGATGCCAGAGCGCTGCATCGTGACACAGATGGGCGCTGCTGACCGCGTGCTGGTGGACTTCCTGCTGCAAGTCGCTCAGTGGCAATTGCAGATAAAGCCCGGTAAGTCGCTGCCAGCGCAGGCAGTGATCGGTATTCCAGGCATGATGCGCAGAAACCGCCAATCCATTGGCCAGCAGCACACAGTTGCTCGGTTGAGTCAGCCAGTGGCGCAGTGGCGTGTCGGCGTCGAGCATCTGCTGCTGGTGCAGCGGGTGTTCGTTGTCGCGGGCGATGTGCAGGGCCTTGACCAGTTGGCGGCGGTCACGCTCCAGCAGGCGGTAGCCGCGCACGATCCACTCCGGCAGTCGCCAGCGCTCGGCTAGTCTGACGCAGAGCTGGATCAGGGAGACGCCGAGCAGATCCTTCTCGACTTTCGCCGGTCGCTCCCCCTTGAGCAGAACGCGATGCTCCCATGCTTCGAAAAGCTGGGGGTGCGCGCACAGCAGTGGCCAGATCGGTGCGAGAAACAGCAGGCTGCAGCCGTGCAGTTCGTTCCAGAGTCGCGCCAGGCGCGCGCCGAACAGGCCACGGGCCTGCTGGCTGGCATGCTGGCTGATCAGCAGGATTTGTCTGAACGCCAGAGGAATTTCGCTTTCCGGCAGAGCGGGGGCCTGGTTCAACAGTGCTTCGCAGCGGCTCAGACCCAGCCGTGACAGGGCGGTTTCGACGCTTTCTGCCGGGTCGCTCAGGCTGCTGCCCGACTGATTGGCCTCACGCAATACCTGAAGTGCGAAGGATGGGCTCAGTTCGATCGCCTCGGCGATTTCGCGCCAGGTCTTGCGACTGTCCGCGAGGATGCGACGCAGGCGCAAGTGTTGCTGCTGCTCGATGGGCAACGGCAACTTGCCCAGTTGTTGCAACCAGGCGTCGAGAGTGCGTGGCAGAGACTTTGACGTCGACATATTGGCTCGAGTCGAACTGGCTTTTGAACTTAACTGGCTATAGTCTGGCGTATAAGTTCCGATAATTAGAAGGGTTGTTTTTAATAACCCTGTCTCTTGGCTCTGCAAGCACTTTCTCTATGGCAAAAATCATCGGCATCATCGTGGTTCTGGGCTGCGTTTTCGGCGGCTTTGTGCTTTCGGGCGGGAAATTGATGGCACTGGTGCATCCCTTCGAGGTGATGATCATCGGTGGTGCGGCGTTGGGTGCATTCCTGCAGGCCAACCCGGGCAGCATGTTCATGACGGTATTCAAGAAGTCGCTGAGTATGTTTGGCACGCGCTTCACCCACACCTATTACCTGGAAGTGCTTAAGCTGCTTTACGAGATTCTCAACAAGAGTCGCCGCGAAGGCATGATGGCCATCGAGGCGGATGTCGAAGACCCCAATGCCAGCCCGATCTTCAGCAAGTATCCGGGCGTGCTCAAGGATGCACGGATGACGGCCTTCATCTGTGACTACCTGCGCATCATGTCGTCCGGCAACATGGCGCCGCATGAACTCGAAGGTCTGTTCGACATGGAACTGGCCAGCCTCAAGGAGGAAGTGGAACACCCGGCGCACGCGGTGGCCAAGGTCGCGGACGGCATGCCGGCGATGGGTATCGTCGCAGCGGTGCTGGGGATCGTGATCACCATGTCGATTCTGGCCGAGGCGGACAACGCGCAGATCGGTGAGAAAGTGGGCACGGCACTGGTCGGCACCTTCCTCGGGATTCTTGCCTCTTACGGTTTCTTCGGGCCGCTGTCGGGGGCGCTGGAGCATGATGCCAAGGAGGAGCTGAATCTCTACGAGGCGATCAAGGCAACCCTGGTCGCCTCCGCATCGGGCATGCCGCCGACGCTGGCGGTGGAGTTCGGGCGCAAGGTGCTCTACCCGGCGCACCGGCCGAGCTTCAGCGAGCTCGAACAGGCCATGCGCGGCAACTGAGCCGGGTCGCTGAATCATGGAAAACAACCAGCCCATCATCGTCAAACGGGTCAAGAAGACTGCCGGCGGGCATCATGGCGGCGCCTGGAAGATCGCGTTCGCCGACTTCGCCACCGCCATGATGGCGTTCTTTCTGGTGATGTGGCTGATGTCCTCGGCCACGCCGGAGCAGAAGCGGGCGATTTCCGGCTATTTTCAGGATCCCATCGGTTTCACCGAGAGTGCCAGTCCCTACGCCATCGATCTGGGTGGCACGCCGACGCCGGCCCCGGAACGCACGCTGAACCCGGATGTATCGGAAACGCCCGAGAGTCAGCCGGATGAGGTCAATATCAGCTCCGACATGGTCGAGACGCTGGCGGACAAGATGGAGCGCGAACGTCTGGAACTGCTGTTGCAGGAGTTGCAGAACAAGGTCGAAGAGAACCCGCAGTTGCAGCGCTTCAAGGATCAGATCCTGTTCGAGATCACCCAGGACGGCCTGCGCATCCAGATCATGGATGCCGAGAATCGGCCCATGTTCGCCCTTGGCAGTGCCGAGCTGCAGCCCTATTTCGAAGACATCCTGCTGGCCATGGCCGATACCATCCGCGCGGTGCCGAACAAGATCAGCATCAGCGGTCACACCGATGCCAAGCCCTTCGTCGGGCGCGGTGATTTCGGCAACTGGGAGCTATCGGCCAACCGCGCCAATGCCGCACGGCGTACCCTGGTCGCCGGAGGCTACTCCGAGGAGCAGGTGGCGCGTGTGGTCGGCTACGCCTCGTCGGCGCTGTTCGATCGCGAAGACCCGTTCAATCCGGTCAACCGGCGCATCGACATCATCGTGCTGACCAAGAAGGCGCAACGCGCCATCGAGGGCGAGCAGGGTGTCGATGAAGGGGGCGCCGCACCCGCCGACTCCGCTATACCACCCACGTCGCAGGCGCCGGGCGGTGCAGCGAGCGAGCCGCTACCGGCCGAACAGGTGCGTCAGAGGCTGAACATCTTCGAAGATGGCGCCTTGCAGTTCGAACAACTGAACAATCAGTAATCGTCTTGCGGCAGGCTGGCGAGAATGTGCCGGTAGCTGGCCATGCGCTGAGGTTGCACGCGGCCGTCCTCCAGCGCCTGCAAGAGCGCGCACCCAGGTTCGCGGTCGTGCTTGCAGTCGCGAAAGCGGCAGCGGCCAAGCAGGTCGTGGAACTCGATGAAGCCGGCTTCCACGTCATCGCGACTGACATGGCCCAGGCCGAACTCACGAATACCGGGTGAATCGATCAACTGGCCACCGCCGGGGAAGTGGAACAACCGCGCCGTGGTGGTGGTGTGAGTGCCCTTGCCGGTCAGCTCCGACAAGGCGCCGACGCGGGTGTCGACACCCGGCAGCAGGCCGTTGACCAGTGACGACTTGCCTACCCCGGACTGGCCGACGAAGACGCTGACATGACCATCCAGGCGTTTCTTCAGCTGCTCCATGCCGTCACCCTGATGGGCCGATACCTCGAGCAGCGGATAATCGAGCTGGCGGTAGACCTTGAGCAATGCATCGAGCGCCACCTGGTTCTGCGCGTCGATCAGGTCGGCCTTGTTCAGCAGCAGCAGCGGGCGGATGCCGGCGTGTTCGGCGGCGACCAGGTAACGGTCGATCAGGTTGGCATGTGGCTCGGGCAGGGGGGCAAAGACGATGACGATCTGGTCGACGTTGGCTGCCACCGGCTTGAGCTGGCCACGCATGTCGGGGCGGCACAGCTCGCTGTTTCTGGGCAACTGCGCGACGATCACTCCGTCGCCCTGGTTGCCGGGGCGCCAGACCACCTGATCGCCAGTGACCAGTGCCGGCAGGTTGGCGCGCAGGTGGCAACGGAAGACCTGGCCGGCCAGCTCGCCTTGCAGCCCCTCGATTTCCACCTGTACGCCGAAGTGGGCGATCACCAGGCCGGTCTGCTCCGGGCCGAGGTCGCCGCCTTCCAATGCTTCCACTGCCCGTGATTCGCGCTTGGCGGCGCGTGCGGCACGTTCGCCCTGAATCTTTTCGATACGCCAGCTCTGGCGGCGGTTGAGTTGGCGTTTGGCCATGGAGCATCCGGGGGTGTTGGAGTGTTGATCGCGGCGAGTTTAGCATGAGCGCCTGGCGGCCATCGGGCTGCTTGCGGTGGGGGCTGGGAATGGCGACAGGTGAGGAGGGGGCGGTGTTGCGGCTACCGTTGTTGCGCGCCTTGCTGGCGCAGGGGCTGGCGTTGCTGCTGGTGGTCGTGCTGGTGTATCTGCTGGCGCTGCTGCCATGGCGCGTGTCGCTGTTGTCGGTGGCCCTGATGCAGGGCGTGCTGGCTGCGGGCATCGGCTGGCGGCTCGGCCTGTCGCGCTGGTGGCTGTGGATCAACCTGGCATTTCTTCCCGCTCTGCTGCTGGCGCAGCGTGCCGAATTGCCGGCCTGGCTGTTCCTGCTGGGCTTCGTGTTGCTGCTGCTGGTCAACTGGAACAGTCTGCGCGAGCAGGTGCCGCTTTACCTGAGTGGCCGCAAGGCGCAGCAACGCCTGCGGCAATGCCTGAGCGAGCGCGAACCGCCGTTGCGCTTCGTCGATCTGGGGTGCGGTACGGCCGGCACCCTGTTGCAACTGGCCGGGCAGTTCCCGCGCGCGCAGTTCGTCGGTGTCGAGACTGCGCCACTGCTTTTCGTCCTGGCCTGGCTGCGCTGCCTGTTGCAGGAAAATTGCGCCATCCGCTACCGCAGCCTGTGGCGGGTCGATCTGGCGGATTTCGATGTTGTCTACTGTTTCCTTTCGCCGGTGCCGATGCCGCGTCTCTGGGCCAAGGCTCGGGCCGAGATGCGTCCCGGCAGCTGGTTGATCAGCAATACCTTCGAGATCCCGGGGGCGCCGGCTGACCGCTCGCTGGAACTGAACGAGGGGCGCCAGACCGAGTTGTTTCTCTGGGAGATGAAGGGGGCGGATATCCGCTAGACTTGGCGCCTGAGCCAAGGAGCCCCCCACCATGCAGAACCCCAACAACCTGATCTGGATCGACCTGGAAATGACCGGCCTGGAGCCGGAGCGGGACGTGATCATCGAGATGGCCACCATCGTCACCGACAGCGAGCTCAACGTGCTGGCCGAGGGCCCGGTCATTGCCATTCACCAGAGCGACGAGACGCTGGCCGGCATGGATGAATGGAACACCCGCACCCATGGCCAGAGCGGCCTGACCCAGCGTGTGCGTGACAGCCTGATCGACACGGCGGCTGCCGAGGCGCAGACCATCGCCTTCCTCGAGCAGTGGGTGCCGAAGGGCAAGTCGCCGATCTGTGGCAACAGCATCGGCCAGGATCGCCGTTTCCTGTACAAGTACATGCCGGCTCTCGAGGCTTATTTCCACTATCGCTATCTGGATGTGTCGACGCTGAAGATTCTGGCCGGCATGTGGGCGCCGGAGGTCAAGGACAGCTTCCAGAAAACCGCGACCCATCAGGCGCTGGACGATATCCGTGAGTCGATTGCCGAGCTCAGGCACTACCGTCAGCATTTCCTGAAGGTGTAGGCCCTGCCTTCTATCCACCCGACCGAGTAGAACCATCGTTGCGCAGGGTGTGCCGTGCGCAACGCGTGGCCGGCCAGTGGTGGCTCCCGGTGTGCGCGGCGCGCCCTAGGTTTAGTACGAAAAGTCGTCGAGCGAAGGTCAGGCGAGGCAAAAATGGGTGAGGAAGCGGAGTTTACGAGCTGTAAATGAGCATTCCGAACCCGTTTTTAACGAAGCATCACCGAGTGCAGGCACTTTTCGTACATAACCTAGGTGCTGCCGCGCTGCTGGTGTCGCCCCAGCGCCCACGCGACATGCTCGCGCACCAGCTCGGACGGATGCTCGCGCCGCGCCTTCAATGCCTCCAGCACGGCAATGGTCGAAGGCGCATTGCCCAGGCCGACCGCCAGGTTGCGCAGCCAGCGTTCGTAACCGGCGCGGCGCAGCGGTGAGCCCTCGGTGCGGCTGAGAAATTCCTCCTCGGTCCACAGGAACAACTCGGCCAGGCTGCTGTTGTCCAGACCATGGCGCGGCTGGAAGTCGCCCTGCTCGGTGGCGCGGGCGAAGCGGTTCCAGGGGCAGACGATCTGGCAGTCGTCGCAGCCGAACACCCGATTGCCGATGGGTGCACGCAGCTCCTCCGGTATCGAGCCTTTCAGCTCGATGGTCAGGTAGGAAATGCATCGGCGCGCGTCCAGTACATAGGGCGCCACGAAGGCTGCCGTGGGGCAGATATCCATGCAGGCGCTGCACCGCCCGCAATGTTCACTGCCGTGCGGAGCATCGACTGGCAGCGGCAGGTCGACGAACAGTTCGCCGAGAAAGAAATAGCTGCCCGCCTTGCGATTGAGTACCAGGGTGTTCTTGCCGATCCAGCCCAGGCCAGCCTGTTCGGCAATGGCCTTTTCCAGCACCGGAGCGCTGTCGACGAAGGCGCGATAGCCGAACGGGCCGATCTTCTGCTGGATACGTTCGGCCAGTTGCTGCAAGCGCTTGCGAATCAGCTTGTGGTAGTCGCGACCCAGGGCGTAGCGCGATACGTAGGCCTGCTCCGGCTCTTTCAGGCGCTGGGCCATCTGCGTATCGCCGGGCAGGTAATCCATGCGCAGGGACACCACGCGCAGGGTGCCGGGCACCAGCTCATCCGGGTGCGAGCGTTTGCTGCCGTGGGCGGCCATGTAATCCATTTCACCCTGGTAGCCGGCCGCCAGCCAGCGTTGCAGGTGCGCCTCATGCTCGCCCAGCTCGACATCGCTGATGCCGACCTGCTGAAAGCCGAGCTCGCGTCCCCAGTCCTTGATGGACAGGGCCAGGGCGTTGAGGTCGAGGGCTTGTTCGGACATGGGGCGGGCGCAGGCGATGGACGTGCGTATAATTCTGCCAGACATCCGTCGCGAGCGAGCCATGCATCTACCTCCTGCCTCTTTGCCCCTGAGCCTGCACAGCGCCGAGCAGGTGCGTGCGCTGGATGCGCAACTGATCGCCGCCGGCACGCCGGGCTTCGAGCTGATGCAGCGGGCCGCCCATGCCGCCTGGCGCGCTCTGCGCCGACGCTGGCCGGATGCCGACGAAATCACCGTGCTGGCCGGTCGCGGCAACAATGCCGGGGATGGCTACCTGATCGCCGCGCTGGCGCAGCGTGCCGGCTGGCGTGTGCGGGTACTGGCAGTCGGCGAGCCGACTGCCCTGATGGGAGATGCCGCATTGGCCTGCGCCGAGGCGCGGCAGGCAGGCGTCGCCATACAGCCCTGGAATGAATGCGCGCCGCTGGCCGGCGTGCTGGTCGATGCATTGCACGGCACCGGCCTGGCGGGGGACGTGCGCGAGCCCTATGCCCAGGCCATTCGTCTGATCAACCACAGTGGTTTGCCGGTGCTGGCGGTGGATATTCCCTCGGGGCTGCATGCGGACAACGGCTCGCGTCTCGGCGTCGCGGTGCGGGCTGATCTGACCGTGACCTTCATCGGCCTCAAGCTGGGCCTGCTGACGGGCGTAGGGCCTGAGCTGTGCGGGGTGTTGCAATTCGATGACCTGCAGGGCGATGCCGAATTGCTGGCACAGGCGCCCAGCCTGGCGCAGCGCCTCGATCCGGCCAATCTGCCGCGTCTGTCTGCACGCTCGCCGGTTGCGCACAAGGGGCAGTTCGGGCATCTGCTGGTGGTCGGAGGGGATCTGGGCATGGGCGGCGCGGCGTTGCTGTGCGCCGACAGTGGCCTGCGTGCCGGCGCTGGCCTGGTGTCGCTGGCCACGCGGGCGGAGCATGTCGCCGCAGCGCTGGTACGCCGCCCCGAGATAATGTGCACCGCGGTGGCTTCGGCCAATCAGCTGTGGGCACTGCTCGAGCGTGCCGATGTCTGTGTAGTGGGGCCGGGGCTGGGTCAGGGGGCCTGGTCACGTAGCGTGCTGTCGGCTGTGGCGGGACTGGAAGGCTGTCAGGTGTGGGATGCCGATGCGTTGAATCTGCTGGCGTCCGGGCAGGTCGTCGCACCGCGCCAGGGGGTGCTGACACCGCATCCGGGCGAGGCCGCGCGTCTGCTGGGGCTGGATACTGCCGCCGTACAGGCCGATCGTCCCGCAGCGGTGCGTGCCCTGGCGCAGCGTTATGGTCTGGTTGTGGTGCTCAAGGGGGCGGGTAGCCTGGTGGCGGCTCCTGACGGGCGCCTGGTGTTATGCGATCGTGGTCATCCGGCCATGGCCGGCGCCGGTCTTGGCGACGTGCTGGCAGGGTTGATTGGCGCGTTGCTGGCGCAGGGCATGGCCGCCTTCGAAGCGACCAGCCTGGCGGTCTGGCTGCATGCCCGGGCGGGTGAGGTGCTTGCGGCGCAGGGCCGCGGGTTGGCGGCTGGTGATCTGCCAGGCGCCATTCGTCAGTTACTGGAGGAGTTGTGTCCTTGTGTGAATTGAAACTCGAGGCTGCCGACGAAGCTGCCATGCTGGCGCTGGGGGCGCGTATCGCCGAGGCCAGTGGCGGGGTGGGCATCATCTATCTGCATGGCGATCTGGGCGCGGGCAAAACCACCCTGTCGCGCGGCATTCTGCGTGGCCTGGGGCATGCGGGGGCGGTGAAGAGCCCTACCTTCACCCTGGTCGAGCCCTACGAGATCGGTGCGCTGCGGGCGTTTCATTTCGATCTGTATCGCCTGGTCGATCCTGAAGAACTGGAGTTCCTCGGCATCCGCGATTACTTCGAAGGTGACGCGCTATGCCTGATCGAGTGGCCGCAGCGCGGCGCCGGCGTTTTGCCAAAGCCAGACCTGGACATTACCATTAGCCCCCAGGCGGGCGGCCGTTCGCTGTTGCTGCAGGGGCATGGGGCTCGCGGGGATGCCTGGTGCAAGGCCCTGAGCAGCAAGGTATAGATAAGAATCGATGGGGTTGGTTATGCGCATAGGCGCGCTGGTTACCGCAGTGGCAGTGTTGTGGGCGGCCCTGGCTGCCGAGGTACTGGCTGCCTCCGATGTGCGCGGCGTGCGCCTGTGGCGTGCACCGGACAATACCCGCCTGGTCTTCGATCTGTCCGGCCCGGTACAGCACAGCGTCTTCACCCTGGCGGCGCCTGATCGCATCGTCATCGACGTCAGTGGCGCCAAGCTATCGACCAGTCTCGACCAGCTTTCGCTCGCCAATACCCCCATCACCGGTGTCCGCTCCGCTCAGCGCAGTGCCGATGACCTGCGCGTGGTGATCGACCTCTCGGCGCCGGTGACACCGAAGAGCTTCTCCCTGGCGCCCAACCAGCAGTACGGGCACCGTCTCGTGGTCGATCTGTTCGATCAGGGCAGTGCGCCGCCGCCCGTGCAGGCGCCCAGCGTCGCCGCCAGCGCACCACCGGTGCCGGTCACCCCGACCCAGCCACCACCCAAGCTGACGCCGGTGCCCAACGGCAGGCGTGACATCGTCATCGCCATCGATGCCGGCCATGGTGGGGAAGACCCGGGCGCACTGTCTCCGGTCAAGGGGCAGTACGAGAAGAACGTGACCCTGGCCATCTCCCGGGAGCTGCAGCGGCAGATCAACGCCGAGAAGGGCTTCCGGGCCGAACTGGTGCGTACCGGGGACTACTTCATTCCACTGCGCAAGCGCACCGAAATTGCCCGCAAGAAGGGCGCCGACCTGTTCGTGTCCATTCATGCCGACGCCGCCCCGCGTTCTTCGGCGTTCGGTGCATCGGTCTATGCCCTGTCCGAGCGTGGCGCCACTTCGGAAACCGCGCGCTGGCTGGCCGATGCCGAGAACCAGTCCGACCTCATCGGCGGTGCCGGCAACGTCAGTCTCGACGACAAGGACAAGATGCTGGCCGGCGTGCTGCTGGATCTGTCGATGACCGCTTCGCTGTCCTCCAGTCTCAACGTGGGACAGAAGGTGCTGTCGAACATGGGCAACATCACCCCGTTGCACAAGCGGCGGGTCGAGCAGGCGGGCTTCATGGTGCTGAAGTCGCCGGACATTCCCTCGATCCTGGTGGAGACCGGCTTCATCTCCAACCCCAATGAAGCCAGGAAGCTGCACACCGCCAGCCATCAACAGGCGTTGGCGCGCTCGATCACCTCCGGGGTCAAACAGTTCTTCCATGAGAACCCGCCGCCCGGTACCCATGTCGCCTGGCTGCGCGACGAGGGCAAGATCACCGCAGGCCCGCGTGAGCATGTGGTGGCCCGTGGCGAGAGCCTGGCACTGATCGCCCAGCGTTATCAGGTCAGCCTGGCGGCCCTGCGCAGTGCGAACAAACTCAATGGCGACGTGATCAAGGTCGGCCAGACCTTGCAGGTACCCGCCACCTCCCTGGCGGCCCAGTAATGAGTGTCATGTCCCGTATTCATCTGCTCAGCCCGCGGCTGGCCAACCAGATCGCCGCAGGCGAGGTGGTCGAACGTCCGGCTTCGGTCGCCAAGGAGTTGCTGGAGAACAGTCTGGACTCCGGCGCACGGCGCATCGACGTCGAAGTCGAGCAGGGGGGCGTCAAGCTGCTCAAGGTGCGTGACGATGGTGGCGGCATCGCGGCCGACGATCTGCCGCTGGCCCTGGCGCGTCATGCCACCAGCAAGATTCGTGAACTGGAAGACCTCGAAGCGGTGCTCAGCATGGGCTTTCGCGGCGAGGCGCTGGCCTCCATCAGTTCGGTTTCACGTCTGACCCTGACCTCGCGTACTGCCGATGCCGAGCAGGCCTGGCAGGTGGAAACCGAAGGCCGTGACATGGAGCCGCGCGTGCAGCCTGCCGCGCACCCGGTTGGCACGTCGGTGGAAGTACGTGACCTGTTCTTCAATACGCCGGCTCGGCGCAAGTTCCTCCGTGCCGAGAAAACCGAATTCGATCATCTGCAGGAAGTGATCAAGCGCCTGGCGCTGGCGCGCTTCGATGTCGGTTTCCATCTGCGTCACAACGGCAAGACCGTGCTCAGCCTGCATGAGGCGGGTGACGAGATCAGCCGTGCGCGCCGCGTCGCTTCGGTCTGCGGGCCGGCTTTCCTCGAACAGGCGCTGCCGATCGAGATCGAGCGGGGTGGCCTGCGCCTGTGGGGCTGGGTCGGTCTGCCGACCTTCTCGCGCAGTCAGGCCGACCTGCAATACTTCTACGTCAATGGGCGCATGGTGCGCGACAAGCTGGTCGCCCATGCGGTGCGCCAGGCTTATCGCGACGTGCTGTTCAATGGTCGTCACCCGACCTTCGTGCTGTTCCTGGAGATCGATCCGGCGACGGTGGACGTCAACGTCCACCCGACCAAGCACGAGGTGCGTTTCCGCGACAGCCGCATGGTGCACGATTTCCTCTATGGCACCCTGCATCGTGCCCTGGCCGATGTCCGTCCGGAAGATCAGGTCGCCGCGCCGGCGGCCGTGACGACCGTGGTGCGGGCGACCGGCCCGGCGGCTGGCGAGTTCGGCCCGCAGGGCGAGATGGGCCTGGCCGCCAGCGTGCTGGAGATGCCTGCGCCCAGCGCGCAGCCCGCCTGGCATGGCAGTGGTGCGGGCTACCAGCAGCGGCCTGTTGCAGGCTCGGGGGTGTCCGCTGGGGAGGCCCAGGCGACCTACCGTGAGTACTTCGCGCCGCTGCCGGCCGCGCAGCCGCAGTCCCTGCCACAGGAGCAGGGTGATATCCCGCCACTTGGCTACGCCGTGGCGCAGCTCAAGGGTGTCTATATCCTTGCCGAGAATGCTCAGGGCATGGTCGTGGTGGACATGCACGCCGCCCACGAGCGCATCACCTACGAACGTCTGAAGCACGCCATGGCCAGTGAGGGGCTGCGCGGTCAGCCACTGCTGGTGCCTGAATCCATCGCCCTCAGCCAGCGCGAAGCGGACTGCGCGGAAGAGCATGGCGAGTGGTTCCAGCGTCTCGGTTTCGAATTGCAGCGTCTTGGCGAGGAAACCGTGGCGATTCGCCAGATACCCGCCCTGCTCAAGCAGGCCGAGGCCACGCAACTGGTGCGTGACGTGCTGGCCGATCTGCTGGAGTACGGCACCAGCGACCGTATCCAGGCGCATCTCAACGAGCTGCTGGCGACCATGGCCTGCCATGGCTCGGTGCGTGCCAACCGGCGCCTGACCCTTCCCGAGATGAACGCCTTGCTGCGCGACATGGAGCAGACCGAGCGCAGCGGCCAGTGCAACCACGGTCGTCCGACCTGGACGCAACTGGGCATGGACGATCTCGACAAGCTGTTCCTGCGGGGGCGTTGATGTCCGAGGGATTGCCACCGGCCATCTTCCTGATGGGGCCGACTGCTGCCGGCAAGACCGACCTGGCGCTGGAGCTGGCTCGTGTGCTGCCCTGCGATCTGATCAGTGTCGACTCGGCGCTGGTCTACCGCGGCATGGACATCGGTACGGCCAAGCCCGAGCGCGCCATTCTCGATGAGTTTCCTCATGCCCTGATCGATATCCGCGATCCGGTCGAGAGCTATTCGGCGGCCGAATTTCGCGCCGATGCACTGGAGGCCATGGCGCACAGCGCCGAACGTGGGCGCATTCCGCTGCTGGTGGGCGGCACCATGTTGTATTACAAGGCATTGCTGGATGGTCTGGCCGACATGCCCAGTGCCGATCCGGGCGTGCGCGCCGAACTGGAGGCGCGAGGCGCTGCCGAAGGCTGGGCGATCCTGCACCGGGAGCTGGCCGAGGTCGATCCGGAGTCTGCTGCACGCATTCATCCCAATGATCCGCAGCGCCTGACCCGTGCGCTGGAGGTCTACCGCGTCAGCGGTCTGAGCATGACGGAGCACCGCCGACGTCAGGCAGCAGGAAATCCCGACGCCGGCACATCGGTCAGCGGGCAATTACCCTATACTGTTGCTCAGCTTGCTATCGCACCGGCGCAGCGTCAGATATTGCATGACCGCATCGCTCAACGATTTCGGGCGATGCTGGAACAGGGTTTCGTCGAAGAGGTCGAAGCTCTGCGCAGTCGAAGTGACTTGCACGCGGGATTGCCGTCTATACGGGCGGTGGGTTATCGCCAGGTCTGGGAATACCTTGATGGCGAATTGTCCCGGGACGATATGGTCGAGCGCGGCATCATTGCCACTCGGCAATTGGCCAAGCGTCAATTCACCTGGTTGCGTGGCTGGAACGATTTGCACTGGCTGGACAGTCTGGCCTGCGACAATCTGTCCCGCGTCTTGAAATACCTGCAAAGCGTCTCCATATTGAAATGAGACCTTGCCGCTGGCCGTCTATCCTTGGGGGTGGGGCGGTCTGAAGCCATTGTTTACTTACTAAAATTATTGAAATTGATCCTCGAAAGGAGTGCGGCACATGTCAAAAGGGCATTCGCTACAAGACCCTTACCTGAATACCCTGCGTAAGGAACGCGTCCCTGTTTCCATCTATCTGGTCAACG
>Ga0209699_100339_pt1 | contig 31916 bp, 32 predicted proteins | sample SynthPrep_1_END__FD_187204 | JGI IMG/M metagenome (GOLD analysis project Ga0209699, IMG submission 187204) | Synthetic microbial communities from Ohio, USA - SynthPrep_1_END_DS7_MetaG (SPAdes) (version 2) | ecosystem: Engineered > Bioreactor > Aerobic > Activated sludge | place: USA: Ohio...
GTCGAGGGGTGACAACTCTACTGCAGTTGTCAGACATATGATAAGTGATAACTTCGGCATTCGTCCCCTTATAAGGGCGCAATCCGTCAATCCGCCAGGCGGATTTTCGACCCGACAGCAACACTGCCGGGCCTGGCAGCGGCTTAAAGCGGGCGTACACCACCGACCTTCACCGCGGGTGCATGCACGCTGATCCCGTTGCGCAGGGGCTCGCCCATGGCGTCCAGGTTGATCTCGAAGGTATCGCCCGGCCGCGCCTTGACACCATCGGCGAACGACAGGGTCGCGGTGCCGAAGAAATGCACGTGCACGTCACCCGGGCGCAGGAACTGGCGGTACTTGAAGTGGTGGTACTCGAGGTTCTCCAGGCTGTGGCACATGTTGTCCTCGCCGGAGAGGAACTCCTTCTCCCACAGCACCTCGTCGCCACGACGGATGCGGCTGATGCCGGACAGGTGACGCGGCAGCTCGCCCACCAGCATCTCCGGGCCGAAGGAGCAGAAGCGCAGTTTCGAATGAGCCAGGTAGAGGTAGTTCTTGCGCTCGACCACGTGATCGGAGAACTCGTTGCCCAGCGCATAGCCGATGCGATACGGCTGGCCGTCGTCGCCGATCACGTAGAGACCGGTCAGCTCCGGCTCTTCACCGAAGTCCTCGGCGAAGTCGGGCACCGGGAAGTCCTCGCCGGGGCGTACCACGATGCTGCCATCCCCCTTGTAGAACCACTCCGGCTGGGCGCCTTCGCTGCCAGCCGCCGGGCGACCGCCGGCCATGCCCCACTGGAACATCTGCATGGTGTCGGTGAGCTTGCCCTCGGCCTGCTGCGCCTCGACCTGCTGGTGCATCTTGTCGCGCGTGGAGGCGCTGCCCAGGTGGGTCAGGCCGGTACCCGACACCAGGCAGTGAGCCGGGTCGGCATGATCCAGCGGAGCCAGCACACGGCGCTGTTCGATCAGTTCGGCGTAGACCGGGCCCAGCTCGACACCCAGACGCTCGACTTCGGCGATCAGGCCATGGCCGTTGCGAATCGCCTGCAAGGCCAGCTCGCGCGTGCTGGCAACGCCCTTGACCACGCCGATGCGCTCGCCGCCGACGACGCCTACGTGACGCCGGCCCTGTTCGTTCTCAAACTGAATCAGCCGCATTGCTTAACTCCTGATGTTCTCGTTCGTCGCTGTCGCGACGGGCATGGATCGGCACTACGAGGGAGCGCCATCCAGTGAAGGCTCGTGCACGAGCGGTAGCCGAACGCCAGCCGCGACGGGCCGGCGTCGGCATCGCGACGCATCACTCGATGATGTTGAACTCGCTGAGGTACTCGTCGGAGATTTCCAGACCCAGACCGGGCTTGTCGTCATCCAGCTGGATGTAGCCACCCACCGGCTGCGGCTCGCCCTTGAACACGTAGTAGAAGAGTTCGTTGCCGACCTCGACGTCGAAGACCGGGAAGAACTCGGCCATCGGCGAGGCAGTGGTGGACATGGTCAGGTGGTAGTTGTGCATCTGCCCGGCATGCGGGATCACCGGCACCGACCAGGCCTCGGCCATGGCGTTGATCTTGCGCGCGGCGGTGATGCCGCCGACACGGTTGGTGTCGTACTGGATCACGTCGACCGCACGGCGCTCGAGCATTTCCTTGAAGCCGTAGGAGGTGAATTCATGCTCGCCGCCGGAGATCGGCATGATGCCCATCTTCTTCAGCTCGATGTAGCCTTCCAGGTCGTCGGCGATCACCGGCTCTTCCAGCCAGCGCGGCTCGAACTCGGCCAGTTTCGGCAGCATGCGACGGGCATACTCCAGGGTCCAGCCCATGTAGCACTCGAGCATGATGTCGACGTCCGGGCCGGCCAGCTCACGCAGCGCGCGCACCTGCTCGATGTTGCGGCGCATGCCGGCCGGGCCATCCTTCGGGCCGTAGCCGAAGCGCATCTTCAGGGCGTTGAAACCCTGATTCAGATAGCCCTGGGCCTCTTCGAGGAACAGGTCGAGGTTGTCGTTGGCGTAGAGCTTGGAAGCGTAGGTCCAGATCTTCTCCTTGGTACGCCCGCCGAGCAGCTTGAACACGGGCTTGTTCACTGCCTTGCCCATGATGTCCCAGATGGCGATGTCGATCGCCGAGATCGCCGCCATGCCGATGCCCTTGCGGCCCCATGCGTGGCTCTGGCGATACATCTTCTGCCAGATGTATTCGTTGTCGAACGGGTCTTCGCCGATGGCGATGGGCGCCAGGTAGGTGTCGATGATTTCCTTGGCCACACGCGGTGCCAGGGCGCAGTTGCCGATACCGACGATACCGCTGTCGGTCTCCACTTCCACCACCAGCCAGCCATGGAAGCGGAACGAGCCCATGGCATCGCCCTTCTCGAACAGGATGTCGCTGGCGTTGGTGCAGAAGTGCGCCTGCGGCGGTACCACCTTGCCCTTCCACTCGAAGACGCGGGTACGGATGGCTTTGATTTTCATGTTACGGCTCCTTTCACGATCAGTTGGCACGCGCGGTTTTCAACGGCGTCGTGGAGTTGGTCGATTGACGATTGAGGCAATGGATCATGTGTGCGCCGAGTACCACGACTACGGCCAGGGCGAGCATGCCGGCACGCAGGTCGCCGAACCGGCTCACCATGAAGATGTCGGGATGGGTCACGACGGACTCGCCGAAGTGACCCGGGAAATGGCTCAGGGCGCTGTCGCTGGCGACGAGACAGAAGGCCAGCACGGACACGGGCAGAAGACGCGAGCGGCTTGCGCGGATTGCCCAGGCCTGCGCGCTGGTCGGGATGTTGATTGTCATCGTCGGTTCCTTCTCTGCCTTCATCACCCGGAAAGGACACAGGGTGGGCTTCTTATTGGCTTGGCGAAGCAGCTGCTGCTCGTTGCTGCCGACTCTAGCCATCGGCTCCGACGGCGAATAATCACTTATGCACATTCGGTGATAACCAGAGGCTATGTCTGCCGGTAAAACATCCTTGCGCACGTTATCGCTACCTTGCACAGGCGCTGCCCCTCTCCCGGGGCGGAAAGGGGCAGCGGCGATCACAGCAGTGACAGCGGGTAGTTGATGATCAGGCGGTTCTCGTGGAAGTCCTGGCCGACATCACGGCGGATGTCGGAGTTGCGCCAGCGCACGCTGAGGTTCTTCAGCGTGCCGTCCTGGATGGTGTAGGCCAGCTCGGATTCGCGGGCCCACTCTTCGTTACCCGACACGCCGTTGATGTGCGAACCGCTCATGTAGCGGTTCATCAGCGTCAGGCCGGGAATGCCCAGGCCGGCGAAGTTGTAGTCGTGACGCAACTGCCAGGAGCGCTCTTCGGGGCTGTCGAAGCTGGCGGTGAAACCGTCGTTGACCAGGGTGCCGCCACTGGCACCATCGACACGCATGAACTTGGTGTCCCCTCCCAGACGCTGGTAGGCAAACGTGAAGGTATTGCTACCGGTCCTGGCCGAGAAGCTGCCCTGGTAGACCTTGTTGTCCAGGTCGCCGGCCTTGGCCGAGCCTTCGTCCTTGCCACTGATGTAGCCGAGGTTGACGCCCAGCACCCAGTCGCCAACCGGTTGGCTGTGGGTAAGTTGCAGGTAGCTCTGCTGATAGATGTCTTCCAGGCGGGCATGCCACAGGCCGACCATGGTGCTGTTGCCGTTGAAGCGGTACTCGCCACCACCGAAGTTGAAGCGATCGCTTTCGATACCGGCGTAGGACATATCCTCCATGCCGGAATCGTGGCGCTGACTGTTGCCACGGAATTGCCCGCCATAGAGGCTCAGACCATCGATTTCGTTGGAGGTGATCTGCGCGCCACGGAACGTCTGCGGCAGCGAGCGACCATCGTCGGCACGCAGGATCGGCAGCACGGCGAACCACTCGCCGACCTTCAGCTCGGTCTTGGAAATCCTGGCCTTGGCGGCGACGGCGGTACGGCCATAGTCGCTGGCCGGATCACCGTCATCGTGCATCGGCAGCAACTGGCTGTTGGCCGCGGTTTCGTTGCCGTCGAGCTTGATGCTGTAGAGGCCGAGCACGTCGAGACCGAAGCCGACGGTACCTTCGGTGAAGCCCGAACGGGCATCGAGGATGAAGCTCTGCGTCCAGCCCTCGGCCTGGGACTGATCGTTGCCGTCCAGGCGCGGCCCGGAGTGATTGATGTAGTTGCGGTTGAAATAGTAGTTGCGCAGGTTCAGCGACACCTTGGCGTCGTCGACGAAACCGGCGGCCTGTACCGTGGAGCTCAGCAGGCTGGAACTCAGCGCCAGGCCGATGGCAGCGCCCAGCGCGTTGCGGTTGAAACGTGAGCAGATATGCAAGTGAGTCATGTTGATTGGCCTATCGATCTTGTTTTGGGCGAAGCCGTCCCCCTCGGGCTTGAGCCCGATGCAAAAATGCACATGGAGGTACGACCGGTCAGGCGGCCGCCAGGGACCGCGTTACTGCTTCACCGCCAGGGCGGTGTTCGGTTGAGCCATTGGCGTGGTCAGGCCTCCAGCTCGATTCGGTAGAAATCCATGGCGTTGCGCCAGAAGAACGCATCGCGCTGCGCCTCGTCGTAGCCCGCCAGAATCGTCTGGAGCGCCTCGACCAGCGCGCCGTAGCCGATGCGCAAGCCCGCCACGGGGTAGTTGCTGGCGAACAGGCAACGCTCGATGCCGAACAGCGCCAGCGTTTGCTCGATCACCGCGCGATTGCCCTCCAGCGTCCAGGGCTGATCACGCAGGCCCAGCTCGGAGACCTTCACGCAGACATTCGGCTGCGCCGCCAGCGCCTGCATGCCGGCACGCCAGCCGTCGAGGCCGGCGGCACTGCGATCCCAGGGGAAGCCCATGTGGTTGAGCACGATCGGCACCTCGGGGAAGGCTGCCGCCACCTCGGCAGCCTCCTGCAAGTGCCAGTAAGGCACGCGCAGATCCCAGGACAGGCCGTGCCTGGCCAACAGCGAGAAGCCGCGCAACCAGGCCTCGTCCTGCATGCTGCCGGGCTGGCCACGCACGCTGGCGGCCAGCTCCGGGCGGGAGGCGGTCACCGGCTTGCTGCGGATACCGCGCAGCAGGGGGTACTGCAGGTGCTGCGCCAGTACCTCTTCGCACTCCGGACGGTGAAACCAGACATGCGCCACCACGGCATTGGGAAAGCCGAAGCGGGCATGTTGCTCGTGCACCCAGCGGGTCTCCGCGACCTGGTCGGCGCGATCATGCTCGGCCTCGCAGTGCACCGTGGCCAGCACACGCTGGCCGGCACTGTCGGCCAGGTAGTTCTCGGGCAGGTAGTTGCGACGCAGTGCACTGTAGTCACCCAGGAAGAACGCCGGGTCGACCTCATCCTGCAACCAGGGGTAGCGGTGGCTGTCGAGGTTCCAAAGGTGATGATGGGCATCGATCAGGCGCTGCCCATCGGCCGCATGGGGCAAACCGAGGCGCTGGTGCAGGCAGTCGGACATCTCAGTTGGCCTCGCGTACACGCTGCAGTTCGGCCTGCCAGGCCTGCACGAAGTCGGCGTCGATGCTGCCACGTACCTGCTCGGTGACGATCTTCGCCTGCTCGACGAAACGCTGGCGCTGCTCGTCGCTCAGGGCGTTGACCTGCATGCCGCTGTCCTTCAGCTCACCCAGTTTTTCCTGGTTGGCCTGGCGCGCCAGCTTGCGCTGCTCGCCACGGGCCTGCTCGGCGGCCTGGCGCACCTGCACGCGCTGCTCGTCGCTCAGCGAGTCCCAGGTCTTCTTGCTCATCAGCAGCACATAGGCGGTGTAGATGTGCTCGCTCAGGGTCAGGTACTTCTGCACCTCGTTGTAACGCTGGGTGGCAATCAGCGAGATGGGGTTCTCCTGGCCGTCGATGGCGCGCATTTCCAGAGCGCTGAAGACTTCGTTGATCGGCATCGGTTGGGCATTGGCGCCCAGATGATCGAAGAAGGTGCGGAAGATCGGGCTCTGTACGGTGCGAATCTTCAGGCCCTTGAGATCCTCCCATTTCTCGATGGGATGCCTGCTGTTGGTGAGGTTGCGAAAGCCGATCTCCCAGAAGCCCAGACCCACCAGCCCCTTCTCTTCCAGCCTGGCCAGCAGTTGCTGTCCCATGGGGCCGTCGAGCATGGCATCGACTTCATCGGTGGAGCCGAACTGGTAGGGCAGATCAAGCACGCCGAACTCCTTGACCAGGCCCACCAGCGTCGGTGCGCCAACCAGGGCGAACTCGATGGTACCGGCCGGCAGGGAACCCAGCATCTGCACGTCGTTGCCAAGCATCGCGGACGGGAACACCTTGACGTTCAACGCCCCGCCGCTGGCGCTTTTCAGGTGCTCGCTGAACAGCTTGGCACCAGCCGGCCCCGGCGCATCGATGGGATCACCGGCGCTCAACTTGAAGACACGCTCCTGCGCATGGACGCCAACGACCGGCAGCAACAACGCCAGGCCAAGAGCCGCGACGCCACGAACGAATGCACTACTCATGATGACTCTCCGAAAGGGGCTGGATTTCAACGCACGATGACCTGAGAGACATCAGGCTCGAGCAGGGTGTGGAAGTAACGCTGGAAGGTGAAGGTCTGCAGGTCGAGCATGCCCACACGCTGATCCTTGAGCGTGACGAAGGCCAGATCGCGGGTCGGGTGCAGGCTCATGGCGATGGCATGGGTATCCAGCTCGATACGATGGGTTTCCTCGAGCTCGGCGTTGAATACCGAGATCGAATGCTCGGCATAGTTGGTCACGTACAGGCGATCCTGACGATCACGGTAGATGCGCGTCGGGTCGGCACCGGTGCGCCCACGGCGAGTGACCTGCAGGCTCTCGACGTCCACGGCGACGATGCTGTTGTCGCCACGGTTGGCCACGTAGAGGGTGCGCTCGTCGCGGCTGAAGCAGTTGCCCTCGGGCATGCTGCCCGGTTGCACCGGCACCGGCGCGACCGTCGGATCCTGCGGTTTGAGGCGGGTGATGGTGTTGCTCAGCAGGTTCAGCGCGAACGCCGTGTCACCACTGCGGTTCAGCGCCACCAGATGGCTCTTGTAGCCACCGGAGGGAATGGCACGATCCGGCGTGTCCTTGAGGTGCGGTTGGTCGAAGATCAGCAGGGTGGAGTTGCCTTCGCTGAGCACGTAGAGACGATCCTGATCGTCCATCGCCAGCCCGTGCGGGCGCCGGAACGGCCAGATGCTCAGGGTACGAACATGCTCGCCACGCGCCAGGTCGATGACGAACACCGAGCAGCCGCCGTCGCCTTCATGGCTGGACGTCTCGATACCGTAGTGGCCGACGTAGGCGAAGCGGTTTTGCGAATCCACCACGAACTCGTGGGGGAAATCCGGCAGGCGGATGTGCCTGAGCGCTTCGCCGCTCTCGACATCGTAGAAACTGAAGGTGTGGGCGCACTTCTGCACCAGAAGCAGTATTTCCTGACTCATGCTCTTGGTTCCTGAAAAGCGGCGCAAGGCGCCGCATGGATGGACTGGAAAATCAGCGCTGGGCGTCGATGGCCTCGAGCAGATCGCTGCCATGCTGCTTGATGAAAGTCTCGCGCAGCGGCGCCGAAACGGCCTGGCGGAAGGCTTCACGGTCGACGTTCGGCTCGATCTGCATGCCTTTGCCCGCCAGCTCGACCAGGAACTTGCTGTCGTTCTCGGCATTCATCCGGCGTTGTGCGGCGCCAGCGGCGCGGGCGGAATCCACCAGCAGCTTCTGCTGCTCGGCAGGCAGGGCATCGAACTTCGCCTTGTTCATCACCACCACCAGCGCGGTGTAGGCGTGATGGGTCTGCGACAGGTACTTCTGCACCTCGTAGAAACCCGACGACCAGGTGATGCTCAGCGGGTGCTCCTGCGCATCGACGGCTTTCATCTCCAGCGCGTTGTACAGCTCGGCCAGCGGCAGCGGCTGCGGGTTGGCGCCGAGCAGGCGGAACGCCTCGATCTGCGCCGGGTTGCTGGAGGTGCGAATCTTCAGCCCCTTGACGTCATCCGGTACGCGCACCGGTTTGCGCGAGTTGGTAATGTCGCGGAACCCCACCTCCCAGTACGCCAGCCCCTTGAGATTGTGCGTAGCCAGATCATCCAGCAGCTTCTGGCCGATCTCGCCATCCAGCACGCGGTAGGCATGGGCGCTGTCGGCGAAGACGAAAGGCAGGTCGAGCACCGACATGCGTGGAGTCAGGCCGCTGAAGTTGGGCGTGCCGGACATCTCCATGTCGATGGTGCCGCCGCGCACACCGGCGATCATCGCCTGGTCGTTACCCAGCATGCTGTTGCCGAACGGGCGAATCAGCAGCTCGCCATTGGAACCGTCCTTGACCCGTTGCGCGAACTCCCTTGCGGCCAGACTCTGGGTATCGCTGTCGGAACCGGCGAAGCCGAAACGCAGTGTGGTCGCGGCCTCGGCCTGCAGCATCGAACAGCTCAGCAGCAGCATGCAGCCCAGGTTACGCAGTTTCTTCTTGTTGTTTTTCATGATGTTTTCCTAACGGTGAGGGTGAATCAGGGCAGGAACCAGCGCATCGGAGTCATCACCAGTTCCGGGAAAATGATCAGCAGCGACAGAACCCCGAGGTGAGCGAAGAGGAAGGGCAGAACCCCACGCATCACGCCATCGAGGGGCACCTTGCCGACGCCGCTCATGACGCTGAGCACGTTGCCGATCGGCGGCGTGATCAGGCCGATGGAGGTGTTGAGGATGAACAGGATGCCGAAGTACACCGGATCGATACCGGCCATCTTGATCACCGGCATGAACACCGGCGTGAGGATCAGCACGATCGGCATCAGATCCATGGTGGTGCCGACCAGCAGCACGATCAGCATGATCACCACCAGCAGCAGTTGCGGACGGTCGATCAGCGGTTCGAGCAGGCCACTGACCAGCATCGGCAGCTCGGCGATGGTCATCAGCCAGGACGAGACCAGGGCCGCCGCGACCAGGAACATCACCACCGCACTGGTACGACCGGCGTCGAGAAAGACCCGGAACAGGTCGCGCACCTTCAGCTCGCGGTAGATGAACAGCGAGACGAACAGGGCGTACACCGCCGCCACGGCCGCTGCCTCGGTCGGGGTGAAGATGCCCAGCTTCAGGCCACCGATGATCAGCACCGGCAGCATCAGCGCCCAGGCGCCTTCGAGGAAGGCTTTCCACACCTCGCTCAGCGGAGCGCGCTCGCCGCACGGCAGGTCGCTGTTGCGCGCCAGCCACCACCAGGTCATCCACAGCGCCAGGCCCATCATCAGACCCGGCACGATGCCGGCCATGAACAGCTTGGTGATCGAAACGCCACCGGCAACGCCGAACACCACCAGCGGAATCGACGGCGGAATCACCGGCGCGATGATGCCGCCCGCAGCGATCAGGCCCGCCGAACGATTGGGGTCATAGCCGGCCTTGCGCATCATCGGCATCAGCATGGCGGCGACCGCTGCGGTATCGGCCACCGCCGAACCGGACAGCGATGCCATGACGATGGCTGCGATGATCGCCACGAAGCCCAGGCCGCCCCGCTTGTGTCCCACCAGCGCCATGGGCAGCGCGACGATGCGCCGCGACAGACCGCCGGCGTTCATCAGCTCGCCGGCAAGCATGAAGAACGGGATGGCCAGCAGCGGGAAGCTGTCGGCACCACTGACCAGGTTCTGCGCCAGAATCTGCGCATCGAAGGTATCGAGCTGGATCATCAGCGCGATACCGGCCACCAGCAGGGCGAATGCCACGGGAATACGCATGGCCATGGCGCCCAGCAGGGAGCCGAGGAATACCACGATGGTCATTTCGACACCTCGGAAATCAGTGCATCCTCGGGGTTCTGCGGCATTACCCGCTCCGGGGCGACATGGCAGAACAGCAACAGGTAAAGGCGCTTGATGATGATCACGGCCATGGACAGGCTGCACACCACGCCAGCGGCATACATCCAGCCCAGCGGGATTTCCGCCACCGGCGAAAGGTTGTCCATGTTGATCACCGTCTGCTTGTAGCTGCCGACCAGAAACAGGCCGCAGCAGAACAGCATCAGCAGCTCGGAACAGACCGCGCAGATACGCTGCCCGAGCGCCGGCAGGCGTCGATAGAGCAGATCCACACCCAGGTGTGCGTTGTCACGCAGTGCGACCACCGCGCCGATGAAAGTCAGCCAGACGAACAGATAGCGCGCGCCTTCATCCGACAGGGCAATGCCCGAGTTGAAGCCGTAGCGCAGCACCACGTTGACGAAAACCAGCAGCGTCATCGTGGCCAGGCAGAACACCACGACGCTTTCGAACAGGCGCGACAGCAGGCGAGTCAGGAGGCGCATGACAGCCCCTCCACGAACAGGCCGCGAGCAGCGCTCAGCGGGCAGTATGCCGGCAGCCCTGCGGGCCGCCAGCCGTTACGATATGCGATAGCCATGACTGGCTCCTTCGTTATTGTTGTTCTGTAGAACGCTGGGGCATCAGCCCTGCTGGCGACTACCCATGCGGCAGGCGATCTCGAACGCCTGACGGGTCGCGCCGACATTGGCCTTGCCCTGCCCGGCGATGTCGAAGGCCGTGCCGTGGGCCGGCGTGGTGATCGGGATCGGCAGCCCTCCCTGGACGGTGACGCCACGGGAGAAGCCCATCAGCTTGATCGCGATCTGTCCCTGGTCGTGGTACATGGTCACCACCGCGTCGAACGCCTGGCTGTCGCCCTGCACCTTGAGGAAGATGGTATCGCCCGGATACGGACCGACAGCCTCGATACCCTGTGCCCGAGCCTGTTCCACGGCCGGGCCGATGATGTCCAGCTCCTCGCGGCCGAAGCTGCCGTTGTCACCGTTGTGCGGATTGAGGCCACACACGCCGATACGCGGTTTTTCCAGGCCGTTGCGCTTGAGGGCGGTATCGATCAGGCGAATCGCCTCTACCACTCGCTCCTGACTGAGCATGCCGGGTACGTCGGCCAGCGCCACGTGGGAGGTCACCCGCGACGTCCACAGGTTGTCGAGCACGTTGAACTCGCAGAACGGGCCGTCGAAGCCCAGGTACTCGGCGAACCAGTGCAGCTCATCGCTGTGGGCCATGCCGGCCATGTGCAGGGAGGTCTTGTTCAGCGGGCCGAACAGGATGGCGTCGGTGCTGCCGGCAGCGGTCAGACGCAGTGCCTGCTCCAGGGTATCGAGGCTGTAGCGGCCACCGATCACGCTGGCCTCGCTGCGCGGGAAGGCGCCCTGCGCCCCGCCACGGAAAGGGAACAGCAACGGCGTGTCGTCGGTGAAGTTCAGGGCATCGGTGGAATCGATGATGCGGTAGGGGAACGAGACCCCGGCGATATCCATGCCACGGCGCACTTCCGCCTCGTCAGCGATCAGCAGCACGTGGGCCTTGCGCCGCACTTCAGGCTCGGCCAGCAGGCGCGCGATCAGCTCCGGGCCGATACCGGCCGGGTCGCCCAGCACCATGGCCAGACGGGGAAGAGACGGATTGCTCATGGAATTGTCCTCAGGTCAGGGATGCATCCGCCACGCGGATGACATCGGCCACGGTGCGGTAAAGGCGCCGGGCGTTATGGTGGAAAAGCTGTTCCTGCTGTTTTCTCGGCAGGTCGGCGACGATGCGCTTGAAGCCGCCGTAGATGTCGTCGAACGAGCCACAGAGGCTGTCGACCGGAAAGTTGCTGGCGAACATCACCCGCTCGGCGCCGAACATGGCGATGGTTTCACGCACGATCCAGGCGTTGTCCGCGACGCACCAGCGCCGGCCGGGCAGACCGATGCCGGACACCTTCACCGCCACGTTGCCGCATTCGGCCAGGCGCGCCATCGCCGCGTGCCAGCCTGCCAGCCCCTGCTCACTGCGGTCGGAGGGCAGGCCGGTGTGGTTGAGAATCAGCAGAGTCTCGGGGAAGTCACGGGCCAGCTCGATGGCCTCGTGCAGATTCCACCAGGGTGTCTGCAGGTCGAAATGCAGGCCATGACGCGCCAGCTCGGCGTAGCCCTGGCGCCAGCGCTCGTCGCTCATCAGCGTGCGCTGCGTGCCGACCGCCTCCGGCGATGTCGGGCCACCGGGCTTGTGCCGCACGCTGCGCACCCGCTCGAACGCAGCCTGCGCGGCCAGCACCTCGACGGCATCCGGGGCATCCAGCCAGGCCTGGGCGACGACCGCATTGGGTGCGCCGTAGCGGGCCGCCACCTCATGGATGAATCGGGTCTCGCCGATGGGATCGCGAGCATCCCACTCGGTTTCCACGTACACCGTGGCCACCACCCGATGCTCACCGGCATCGCTCATGTAGTCGTCCGGGTAGTAAGGCCGCTTGATGGCGCTGTAGTCGCCATAGCGGAACGGGATGTTCTCCTCGCCCGACAGCCACGGATGGTAGTTGCGCTGCGGATCCCAGAAATGATGGTGGGCGTCGATGATCGGCCCGTCGTACAGCTCAGCCATGGCTCACCTCGGCCTTGTCCAGCGCGATCAGCAGAGTGCCGATGATGAACAGCCCGGAACACAGGGCGAAGAAGCCCAGCACGGCGGCATAACCACCGGCGTGTTGCAGCAGCAGGCCGACCAGAATCGGTACGGCGATGCCACCCAGGCTGCCGGCCATGTTCATGATCCCGCCGATCAGGCCGACCCGCGCCGGCGATGCCAGCAGCGCCGGAAAGCTCCAGTACAGACTGCCCCACATCAGGAAGAAGGCCGTCAGCGAAAGCAGCCCCACTGCCAGGTAGGGGTCGCTCAGGCTCGGCAGCAGCAGGAAGGCGCACAGCGCGACCAGACCGGAAAACGCCAGCAGGCTCTTGGCTGCCACACCACGGCGCACCCCCTTGTGGATCAGGCGGTCACAGAGAAAGCCGCCAGTCAGCGAGCCGGCGGCACCGCAGAGGAAGATCACGAAGGTCGCCGCGCCGATGCCCTTGATGTCGAAACCACGGGCCTGTGCCAGATAGCTCGGCCCCCAGGTCAGCAGACCGAAGAACACCATGGCCCAGCTGGCACGCCCCAGCAGCATCCCGACCAGCGAACGGCGGGCGATGCCCAGGCCCTTCACCGCCTGCTGCGCCGCAGCCGCCACCGACAGACTGCGCCCCTCATTGATGACATCGAGCTCGGCACGATTGACCCCCGGGTGCTCGGCGGGATCGTCACGCAGGTAGTGCCAAGCCAGCCAGCCCATCGCCAGGGTGGCGATGCCGGCGATGAAGAACGCGATGCGCCAGGAATCGAGCACGGCAATCAGGTAGGCGATGATCAAACCGCCCAGCGCTACGCCCAGTGGCCCGCCGCAATCCATCAGCACGGCGCCACGGCTGCGCTCGCCAGAACCCAGCCACAACGAGTTGAGCTTGCCACCGGCCGGGAACAAAGGCGCTTCCGCAGCGCCCAGGGCGATGCGAGCAAAAATCAGGGAAAGGCCGCCGGTCGCGAACGCGGCGAGCGTCTGGAAGGTGCCCCACAGGCCCGTTGACCAGCCGATCACGCGGCGCGGACCGTAACGGTCGATCATCCAGCCGCCGGGTATCTGCAACAGGGCGTAGGCCCAGAAGAAGCTGCTGAGGATCAGCCCCTGCATGCTCGGACTCAGGTCGAATTCGCCAGCGATCACCGGCATGGCGATGGACAGGGAAACACGGTCGACCAGGTTGATCACCGTGAGCGCGAAGATGATGGCAAAAATACGCCAGCGCACGCGGCTTGGCCGAGCAGTCACCCCCTTTTCCCGGGTGCTTGCGTGCAAGGCGGCAGGTTGGGCCTGAGCCATGGGAAGTACCTCTGCATTGTTGTTTTTGTTGTCCCGAGAAGACAGGAAGCCATCCGGGTTGAGCGCACTATCGGCCCGCTCAACGATAACCGTCTAATCAAAGCTGCTCATATGGACATAGCCTGTGGTTATCGCTTCACGCCAGTCTACGGATAACCTGAGGTTATCGATGTATGAGTTATTTTGAGTAGACGCTTATCGGGAAGAGTTCGCACACTGCCGGGCAAGCACGGCCAGGACGATAACGAGATAACGCCAATGCACCTTGCCCATGCACACCTTGCCCCATCGGCCATTACGGTCGGCAGCCACCCCTGCCCCAACCTGGCAGACCAACGTCCGCGCCAGGTGCGGCGGCGACCGGTCGTGTCACTCGATCTGCATCGATCCGGGCAGGCCCGACATGTCGCGTAGCCGCCAGCAGGCCGGATTTTTCCTGGCCACAGCCCCGGGACGCTCGTTGATGACTGGCGAGCGCCGCGATTTCTTGTCAACCTTGGTCGATTCTCCTGCCACGAGTCGTGCCATGTCCCGCATCCCGGATGCCAGCATCATTCACAGTCGCCTGCGCCTGCGCCAGTTACGACTGATGCTGGCCCTGCAGGAATTCGGCTCGCTGCGCCGCGCGGCAGAAGAAATCGGCATGACCCAGCCCGCGGCGACCAAGATGCTGCACGAGACCGAAAGCCTGCTGGGTGTCGAGCTGTTCGAGCGTCTGCCCCGTGGCATGCGCGCCACGGCCTTCGGCGAGACGGCAATCTATTACGCCAAGATGATCTTCGCCGAGCTGTCCGGCATGCGTGAAGAGTTCGCCGCGCTGGAGTCCGGCAACCTCGGCCGGGTAACCATCGGCGCGATCCCGGCACTGGCCTCCGGACTGCTGACCCGCACCATCGCCACGTTGAAGGAAAGCCACCCGCGACTGTCCATGAGCATTCAGGTCGACACCAGCGACGTGCTGGTTCAGGCACTGCAACAGGATCAGCTGGACGTGGTGCTCGGACGCATTCCCGATGGCGCGCGCACCGACGACCTGCTGTTCGACAGCCTCGGAGAGGAAACCCTGTGCGTGGTGGCCGGTGCCCAGCACCCCCTGGCCAACGCTGCCAGGCTGACCTGGGAAGAGCTGCAGGATCTGACCTGGGTGCTGCAGCAGCACCCCAGCCCGATGCGCACCATCATCAACCAGGCCTTTCACAACGCCCGGGTCGACTTCCCCAGCAGCATCGTCGAGACCACCTCGATCATGACCCTGCTGTCGTTGCTGCAACAGACCGACATGATCGGCGTGACCCCCGTGTCGGTGGTCAACGACTATCCGGGCCGCCACCTGCTGGCGATCCTGCCGATCACCTTCGAACCCCGCCTGCCGCCTTACGGATTGATCACTCGGCGGCACCGCATCCAGTCGTCGGCGATGCAGGCATTCATCGATGCGACCAAGGGCGAGCACGCGAACCTGTCGCGCTGAGACCGGCTGGTGACACGCTTTCGCCTCTGAAGAGGTTCACAGCGGCGCGCTGGCCTGCATCGAAGCGCGCTGGGCGAATGCCTGCTGGAATGCCGCCAGGCCGGGATGAGCCGCGCGCCAATCGAGATCGGCAAAGCGAAAATCCAGATAGCCCAGGGCGCAGGCGACGCCGATCTGCGCCAGGTCGAGCGGCCCCTGCAACAGTGCGACCTGACGCTCCAGCTCCGCCAGCGTCCGCTGCACCTTGCCCAGCTGGCCGTCGAGCCAGGCCGACCATTGCAGTTCGGCCGGACGCACACCACGCTCGTAGCGAGCCAGCAGCGCGGCGTCCATCAGGCCATCGGCCAGCGCGGCCAGGCGCAGCACCTGCCAGCGGGCGGCACCGTCCGGTAGCAGCCTGGTACCTCGATGCAGGGTGTCGAGGTACTCGCAGATCACCCGGCTGTCGTACAGCGCCTGGCCGTCGTCGGTCAGCAACACCGGAATCTTGCCCAGCGGGTTGAGGGCATTGACCCGCTCGTTGAGCGTGGTCGGCAGCACGGCGGTGTCGAATGATTCGATGCGCTCCAGCAGGCCGGTTTCCGCAGCCAGCACGCGCACCTTGCGGGCGAAGGGTGAGGCGGCGGCGTAGATCAGTTGCATGCGTATGTTCCTGTGTCGTGTTGTGAGAAGACCGGCCGAAGCCTTAGGCTTGTATCCACCTCAACCGGCGTGAATGCCCCATGGTCATCGAGAAAAAGATCAATACCGCGTCCGTGAACCTGAAGTCGCTGGATCCGCTCGACACCGGCCTCGAACTGCTGCATTTCGGTTTCCGCGGCCTGACCGTCGAGGCCGACCGCTTCCTCGAGGCGCACGGGCTCTCCCGTGTGCACCACCGCATTCTGTATGTGATCGCCCGTGCCGATGCAATCAGCATCGGCGAACTGGCTGCCACCCTGGGCGTCAGCAACCAGGCCCTGCACCGCCCACTGTCGCACCTGTTCGACCAGCAACTGGTGCAGTACAGCCGCGAGCCGGGCCGGCATCGCTTCAAGCTGCTGGGGCTCAGCGCCGCCGGCAGCGCGCTGGAAGCCCGGGCCACCGAACTGGAACGCAGCACATTGCGCGACGCGCTGGCCAGTACCGATGCCGACGGCCGGGACGCCTGGCGCCAGGTGATGCGGGCACTGGCCGAACGACTCAACTGAAGCCCCCTCAGGTGATGCGCTCGCGCACCACGATGCACTTGGTCAGCGGCTGAATCAGCGCCTGCGGGGCGTCTTCCCAGCCCACGACATGCGGATCGACGAGCAGCGGGTCGCAGTGGCCGCCGCGCACCAGCTCCAGCACTTTCGGGATGTGCTGCTGCACGCTGCACGCACCAACCGAAAAGGTGACGTCGCGCAGGTACAGGTCGAACAGCGGAATCTTAGGGTCGTCGAAGATGATGCCGATACACGAGCAATGCCCGCCGGGCGCCAGCGCCAGCAGACCGCGCCGCAGCGCCTGGTGATCACGGGTGGCGGAAATCACCAGGTCGTAACTGCGCTCGAGATCGCGCCCCGCCAGATCGACACCGGCACCACTGCGCGCGGCAAGCTGCTGGCGCAGTGGATGATCGTCGAGGTAATCCACGCTGGCCGCGCCGGCTGCCCGCGCCATCTGCACGGCGAGCACGCCGAGACTTTCCGTACCGCCGACCACCAGCACGCGGGCATCCTGCCGTGTGGCCAGCGGCCGGCTGGCCGCCACCCAGGCATCGGTGAGGTTATCGCTGGCACTGGACACGGCCAGCGGATCGAGCCCTGCCGGCAAGGGCACCAGCATGGCATCGGCGAACGGCACCCGCACCTGTTCGGAGAACAACCCGCCCCAGTGGCCGCCCGCCGGCACGCCATAGGCGGCCATGCGCGGCACCGCCGTGCAGGCGCTGGAGCGCCCGGCCAGACATTGCGCGCAGGCGCCACAGGCGATCTTCCATGGCACCGAGACCAGATCGCCACGACGCACGCTGCTGACTGCCGAGCCCACCGCCAGCACCTCGGCCACGCATTCATGACCGAGAGCGAACGGCGGCTTGAAAGGTGTGGTACCGGCGATCAGACGCCGATCCAGATCGCAGGAAGCCGAGGCGATGGGCCGAACCAGCGCACTGTCCGGCGTGGTGAGTTGCAGCTCGGGCACCTCGACCCAGGCCAGTTGGCCAGGCCCCTGAACCATGAGCGCCTTCATGACCTGGCCGTCCCGATGACGAAGGTGGTGGTGGCCTTGGCGCACAGCCGGCCCTGCGTGTCGAGTATCTGCGCATCGCAGATCGCCAGGCTGCGAGTGCGCTCGACCACCCAGCCGCGCACCTGATAGGCATCGCCCGGGCGCAGCGGACGCACGTACTTGACGTTGAGATCCACCGTCGAGTGCGGCACGTCCGCCTCCAGGGTAGAGAACAGCGCCAGCGCAGCGGCACCGTCCAGGCAGGTGGCCGCGAAGCCGCCATGCACGGCACCGGCCGGGTTCAGGTGACGCTCGTCCGGACGCCCCTCCAGGGTGATGCTGCCCGGCTCCACCGCGACCGCACGGATGCCCATGGTCTCGCCAATGGAAGGGGCCGGCAGCTCGCCCCTGATCAGGGCTTGCAGGGCCTTCAGGCCGGAGGTCGCAGGCAGCGCGGCGAAATCGTTCATGGCGGTACTCCTGGTGCGAGGGAGGAACAGAGGCAGGCGCGCCTGCACTCATGCTGGGCTGCCTGTACGGTAGCCCTCGCCGAGCACTCACATCAACATTGTTTAAATGACAAAAGAACGGGCATTCCAGACAGAGGCGACCTCTGCAACCAAAGTCGCAGGAACATGTCGCCGCGCCACGCCATGGATGCGGCACAATCGCCTATCGCTGGAAAAGGACAACGGCCATGCTGATCGATGAAGAACTGACCCTGAAGAAGCTGGAGGTCTTTCTCGCCTTCATGCGCAGCGGCAACCTGGCCCGTGCGGCCAGCGAGCTGCAGACCAGCAACGTCAGCGTGCACCGCGCCATCCATTCGCTGGAAAACGCGTTGCGCTGCCCGCTGTTCAAGCACGAGGGGCGCAACCTGATTCCGCTGGAAAGTGCCTACGTACTGGAGGAAAAGGCCCAGAAACTGATCCACGATGCTCAGGAGATGGTGCGCCTGACCCGCGAGGCAGCCGGTTTCGGCGCCGAGCGCTTCAAGCTCGGTGCGCTCTACTCGCTGACGGTCAAGACCGTGCCGCAGCTGATCATGGGCCTGAAGCTGCGCCGCAGCGAGCTGAACATCGACCTGGTGCTCGGCTCCAACGTCGACCTGCTGTACAAGCTCAAGAACATGGAGCTGGACGCCATCCTGATCGCCCTCGACGACAGCGTCAGCGATCCGGACTGCGAGCAGCTGGCGCTGTTCTCCGACGACATCTTTCTCGCCGCGCCCAACGATTCGCCCTTCGCCGAGCAGGCCGAGGTCGACCTGGCCGACCTGCGCGACTCGACCTTCATCACCCTGACCCAGGGCTACGCCACCTTCCGCGATGGCGAGCGGGTCTTCCGCCAGGCCGGCTTCGAACCCAAGGTGGCGATGCAGGTGAAGGACATCTTCACCCTGCTCAGCATGGTCAGCTCGGGCGTCGGTTATGCACTGCTGCCAGGGCGGGTGGCGGCGGTATACGAGAACCGCGTGAAGCTCATCCCGCTACAGGCCAGGTACCACCTGCAGCAGCATATCGGCGTGGTCTTTCTCAAGGCCAGGGAGCGCGACCCGAACCTACTCGCGCTGCTGGCCGAATGCAGGATGTACAGCCGCCAGTCGTAGAGCACGCAGGGCCGCCAAGGCCGTGCGCACCGGGGCAGGCCGCTCATACGCGATCACCCTGGTGTGCACGGCGCACCCTACCCATTCGCCGATATCGCCCATACGCCAGTCGTCGCAGGATGGCGCGGGGCCGGAATAAAAAAGCCCGCCATCACGGCGGGCAAGGACTCAGCCCAACAAACCTCGCATGATGAAATAGAGCAATGAGGGGCCGAGGAGGCAGCCTAGAGCGGTGTAGAAGGCGGCAGTCAGGCAGCCGTAGGGCACCAGCTTCGGATCGGTCGCCGCCAGGCCACCGGCCACGCCGCTGGAGGTGCCCATCAGGCCACCGAAGATCACCGCGCTGCGCGGATTGTTCAGGCCGATATAGGGCGCGACGAAGGGGGTGGCGACCATCACCAGGATCGCCTTGATCAGGCCGGCGGCGATGGACAGTGCCATCACGTCGGAGCTGGCGCCCAGCGCCGCGCCGGTTACCGGGCCGACGATGTAGGTCACCGCACCGGCGCCGATGGTGGTCAGGCTGACCACGTCGGTGTAACCGAAGGCCATGGCCACCGCCACACCCGCGATGAACGACGAACCTACCCCGACGAACAGCGCCAGGACACCGGCAAAACCGGCACGCTTGAGTTCTTCGACGCTGACGCCGAAGGCCGTGGCGACGATGGCGAAGTCGCGCAACATGGCGCCACCCAGCAGCCCCAGGCCGGCGAACAGGGGAATGTCCACCAGGCCTTTCTGCCCGCCGGTATAGACCCCGCCGATATAGGACAGCACCAGACCGAGCAGGATGGCGATGGCCGAACCATGCAGACGGCCCCTGGTGAACGTGTCGGAGATCCAGTACGACATCCACATGGTGATGCCGATGATGGCGAAACCGCTGAGCATCCCGTAGCCGGAGATGACTTTCATCAAAGATTCGTACATGGCGATCACCGTGGCGCTTTGGTCAGGGATGGAGAGGCTTCAGGTTCGGACTTCTTTTGTCCGATACGGCTCAGGGCTGGCACCAGAGCGAAGCCGATAACGACCGCGGCGGTACCGGCGAGAATCGCCATCGGGCCGCCGCTCAGGGCACCGTAGACGTTCTGCTGGGCGGCCATGGCGACCACGATGGGGATGTAGATGGCACTCCAGAACTCCACGCCCTGTTCCGACTTGCCGGTGAACAGGCCACGCTTGCTCAGGTAGCTGCCCAGGAAGATCAGCAGCAGCATGGCGATACCGACACCACCGACGTTGGCCGGTACGCCGATGAGTTTGCCCAGCAGCTCTCCGATGAAGATGCCGGCCAGGGTACAGAACGCCAGAAAGGCGACACCGTAGATGATCATTGTTGTTGTCCTCGTCTTACGTATCGAAGTTGTTGTTCTTGTGCTTCGGTAAACGCTACGGCTCAGCGGTCGAGGCTTACCTCCTGACGCAACATGGCGTCGAGTGTATCCAGACGCGCGCCGTCGAAGGCGATTGCCTGGCCGGCGTCGAAGACACGCCGGGCGAGCCCGGTCAGCACGCTGCCGGGTGGCAGTTCCAGATGCAGGCGCACGCCACGTTCATAGGCAGTGACGAGCGTGGCCTGCCAATCGACGACACGGCTCATGTTGCAAGCCAGGTCATCGCGCAGCATTTCGGGATCACGAACCAGGCGCGCCGTGCTGCTGCTCAGGTAGCGCACCTGCGGCGTGCGCAACTCGACGTCGGCGAAGGCGACGGCCAACTCGCGAGCAGGTTCGTCGAGCAGCACGCAGTGCGACGGTACGCTCATGGCCAGGCGCCTGGCCGCAGCGGCACCGAGGGCACGGGCGCGCTCGGCGACGGTCGCCATGGCGGCATCGCTGCCGGCAATCACCAGCTGGTTCTGCGCATTGATGTTGGCCAGGTACACCGGGCCCTCGGCCTCGGTGAGCAGGCGTTCGATGCTGGCCAGCTCAAGACCGAGGATGGCGGTCATGCCATAGCCAGCGGGATAGGCACGTTGCATCAGCTCGCCGCGCAGGGCGACCAGGCGCACGGCATCGGCAAAACCCAGCGCACCCGCCACCACCGCAGCGGCGTAGGCGCCAATGGACAAGCCGGCGACATAGTCGGGGCGATGCCCACGGTCGAGCATCAGACGCGAGGCGGCGACACCCGCGATCAGCAGGCAGAGCTGCACGGCGCGCGTGTCTTGCAGGGCCTCGGCCGAGTCCAGCTGACGTACGTCCTCGCCCAGCACGGCGCTTGCCTGCTCCAGGCAGCTCTGCACCACCGCCACCGCGGGCAATGCCTGAAGCATGCCGGGCCGCTGGGCGCCCTGGCCGGGGAAGGCCCAGAGCGTGCTCACACTGCCACCTGCTGCCAGTGCCACGGATCGCTGACCAGCAGCGGGCCGTCCTGGGTTTTCAGCAAGACGCGTGGCGCCTCGCCGGCCCATTCACGCAGCGCCACGGCACCGCAAGGCGTTTCCAGTTGCAGGTCGATTCGACCCGGCGCTTCATCCAGCAGCGTGCACAATGTCCGCGCCTCGGGGCGGGAAAGCGGATGCGCGGCGCGTAGCGACAGATCGAGATCGCTGTCCGGATGCGCGGCGCGGATACCGCTGGCCAGCTCGAAGCCCAGGCTGCCGGTCACGCCCCAGGCCAGGCCCAGCGCGTCCAGTTGCCCAGCCACCTGACGCAGGGCACGCAACGCCGGCCACTGCGGCTGAGCGTGGCTACGCCAGCGCCCGGCGCGTACCACTGCCTGCGGGCTGACCAGCCGGCTGATCTCGCTCATGCGCATCCAGGTGGCATGCCGCTGTTCACGCGCAGCGCCACGGATACCCACCGCGACCCAGCCGGGCTCGGCCGGCGCACGCCGCACCACCACCGGCACATGCCCGCCCAGGGCGGCGCGAGCCCAGGCCGGCGTCTCCTGCGGCAGGTGCTCGGGGCGCAGGCCCCAGAGCAGGTCATGTGGACGGGGGGTGGGGTGCATCGATCTTTCCTCTGTAGGGTGCGCCATGCGCACCGATTCGGTTTCTGGTGCGCACGGCGCACCCTACGGTGAAACGTGCGCGGCCCTATTCACCACTGAGCGCGCAAGGCCTCGCGCACCTGCGAGGAGGCCGCACGATTGGCGGCACCCAAACGGTTGCGCAGGTCACGCGGGCTGTCGGCGATATCAGCCAACGCACGACCCAGAGCGTCCTTCGCACGCGCGAGGTCGGCAGCCGTGGGCTGCGCCACCTGCTCCACATCGAGCACCTGCGCGAGCAGGCCGAGCGAGGCGTAGTTGTCCAGGTCATAGGCCATCGGCGGCACGCTGGCGGCCAGGGCTTCCAACTCATCGACACTGCGCAGGGTGATGCGAGCAGCGGCGGCCTTGCCCATGGCGTGCACCATCACCCCGGCATCGCGCAGGGCGATCAGACGGTTGGCCTGATAACCGTGGGCGAGAAAGGCCCCGGACATGGCCTTGCCCACCAGCAGGCCGATCACCGCATGCCCGGCCAGACGCGCACGGGCATAGGCGTCTACCGCCCCGGCCAGCGCCTGATGGATGCCATAGGCTTCCTCGCGCCGACCATAGGCCTGGCTCGGTACATCGACGATGGCGATCAACGCCCGCTTGTGCGGGTTGTCGCGATCCGCCTCGATGGCCTCGTCCACCGCCTGCGCCAGGCCCCAGCCTTCGAGCAGACCGACCTCGCCATTGCGGGCCCGGGGGAACGGATTGTTCGCGTCGGCGATCACGGCGAGGTAGCGCACCGCCTGACCCGCCAGTTCAGCATCGGCCACCCGCAGCGAGGCAGGCAGACCACTCAGCGGCTGGGCGTCGCCGGCCAGGGCCTGGAACCAGTGCAGGCCGCGTTGTTCCTGTGCAGTTGTCATGTTCATGCTCCCTGGTAGGCGCTGCGCACGGCAGCGGCATCGGCCTGGACGGTGGTGTCTACGGCGCGCAGACGCTGGAGGAACCAGGCGTGGCGACGGCTGCGCGCCAGCGCGGGTTTGCCCTGGACGAACAGCGCATGCAGTTCGTCGCGAATGGCCTCGACGTCGTCGGCCACGTAGCCGTCGACCAGACCGCTGGCGTGGCGCTGCTCGCCACCGGTCAGCCCCCAGATGAACGGGCGGTCGCGCGAGTCGTATTCGTCCAGCCCGGCCTCCTGCTCGATCACCTGCGGGCCGTTGAGGCCCAGACGCGCCTCACGGGTGACCAGCAGGTAGCTACACAGCCCGGCAGCGATGGACATACCGCCGAAGCAGCCAACCGGGCCGGCCACCAGTCCGACCACCGGCTGGTACTGGCGCAGTTCGACGATGGCGGCCTGGATTTCGGCGATGGCCGCCAGGCCCAGATTGGCTTCCTGCAACCGCACACCGCCGGTTTCCAGCAGCAGCACGGCGCGGGTCGGCGTGCCGCTACGATTGTCTTCGGCGGCCAGCTCCAGGGCACCGGCGATCTTCGCCCCGCCCACTTCTCCGAGGCTGCCGCCCTGGAAGGCACCTTCGATGGCAATGACCACGGCAGGCTGGCCGTCGATCAGCCCCTTGGCCACCACCACGCCGTCATCGGCCTGCGGCACGATGCCCTGCCTGGGCAGCCAGGGCGACATCAGCCGGGCGAAGGGGTCGAGCAGTTCGCGGAAGCTGCCGGTATCGAGCAGCGCACGGGCGCGTTGACGAGCGCCAAGCTCGGTGAAACTGCGCTGCGCCAACAGGCGCGTGATGTTCTGATCAGCCATGGTTCAGTTCCTCCAGGCCTTGCTCCAGGCGCAGGCGCACCACGCCGGGCGTGGCACCGAAATCGTGGATGGCGATGTTCAGCGCGGGCAGTTGCTGCTCGCGGAACATGCGCTCGAACAAAAGCTGCCAGCGTGGCGCACTGCCGTTCACCGAGGTCACCACCTGGATCGCCAGGGTGCCGGCCTGGCCGGGCTCGAGCAGCACCTCCAGGTCGCCGGAGCCGACGCAGCCAACCAGCGCGCGGCCTTGAGCCGGCTGCCCGGCGGGAAATTCGAAGGACAGGGTTTCCATTTCACAGACTCCCAAGCTGCGCCGGCAGGCCATGCTGCAGGCGGTCGAGGAACAGGGTGGCGGCGAGCAGATCGGCTGCACCACCAGGCGAGGCGCGCAGGCGCAGCATGTCGCGCTCCAGCTCACGCAGCAGGCGGCGACCGTCGAGGCTGGCGCAGCCACCGGCGGCGAGCACGACACGGGCACCGCTCTGCATGCAGCTCAGCCCCGCCATGCCGGCGCGATAGAGCACGCAGGTGTCGGCCAGCTGGGTCATGATCGCCAGCAACGCGTCGAGGCGAGCGTTCTGCTCTCCCGCACCGGCGGCGCGGCTGCGTGCCAGTTGCGGCAGCGCCTGGCGGATCACCGCAGGGAAGCCCAGCTGCGCCTCTTCACGAGCGCCATGCACACCATACAGACGGCAGACCTGGGCACCATGGCTGTCGCCAGTGAGCGGTACGGCACGGTCATTGAGCAGAGCCAGACGCGCTGCCCGCAGGGCGACCTGCGCAGGTGCCAGCTCGCGGACATCCAGCGCGGCGGCAGCGCTGAGCAGCCCCAGCGCCCAGATCGCCCCGCGATGGGTATTGACGCCGCCGGTGACGCGCAGCATGTCCACCTCGCCCTCGCGGCCGATGCGGCCCACTGCTTCACGCAGCGCCAGGTTGACCTCACCCTGCTTCTGCGCGGCCTCGGCCATGGTCTTGAAAGCGGGCCACAAGGCCAGCGCCGAAGCGTGCATCAGGCCCAGGTGCAGGTCGCTGTGCGCACCGCTGCCACGCCGGTCGACCAGCCCCGGCTTGGGTGACAGGTCGGCCTCGTCGATCAGCGCCTCCACGGCCAGGTCGGCCAGCCAATCTGCCAGTGACAATTGCGGCTGTAATGCCGTGAGTGCATTCATCACCAGCTCCTGAACTTGGCAGGCGGGTTGTACAAGCCACCCGACCACTCCACCAGCTCGGCGATGCTCTTGGCCGCAAGCAGCTCGCGGCTGGCATCGGTACGGCGGATGCCGAGGTCTTCGGGCAGCGCGATGAGACCTTCACGGCGCATGCGCTCGGTATCTTTCGGGTCGTGACGCAGGCCGATGGCGGTGACACCGGCGACGGCGGCGATCATCGCCTGACGCTCTTCCAGCGAGCGCGCCTTGTACAGGTAGGCGATGCCTTCTTCGGTGAGCAGATGAGTGACGTCGTCGCCGTAGATCATGATCGGCGCCAGCGGCATGCCGGCCTTCTTCGCCACATCGACAGCGTCCAGGCGCTCGACGAAGGTGGGCTTGCCGCCCTCCTGGAAGGTCTCGACCATCTGCACCACCAGCTTCTTGCCGCGTTCGAGCATCGTCACCGGGGTGGTCATGTCGAGCCATGCCGGGGTGGCGTGACGGCGACCGCGCGGGTCATGGCCCATGTTCGGCGCACCGCCGAAGCCGGCCAGGCGGCCACGGGTCACGGTGGAGGAATGGCCATCGCCGTCCACCTGCAAGGTGGCGCCGATGAACAGATCCACCGCGTACTGTCCGGCCAGCTGGCACATCATGCGGTTGGAGCGCATCGAACCATCGCGACCGGTGAAGAACACGTCCGAACGCTGGGCGATGTAGTGCTCCATGCCCAGTTCGGTGCCGAAGCAATGCACGCTCTGCACCCAACCGGTCTCGATGGCCGGAATCAGCGTCGGGTGCGGATTGAGCGTCCAGTTGCGGCAGATCCTGCCCTTCAGGCCCAGCGACTCGCCGTAGGTCGGCAGGATCAGCTCGATGGCGGCGGTGTTGAAACCGATGCCGTGGTTGAGCGACTGCACGTTGTGTTTTTCGTAGATGCCACGGATCGCCATCATAGCCATCAGCACGTGCACCGGCTTGATATGGCGCGGGTCGCGAGTGAACAGCGGCTCGATGTAGAAGGGCTTGTCGGCCACCACCACGAAGTCGACCCAGGAGGCGGGGATGTCCACACGGGGCAGCTCGTCGACGATCTCGTTGACCTGGAAGATCACGATGCCGTCGCTGAACGCGGTCGGCTCGACCAGCGCCGGGGTGTCCTCGGTGCTCGGCCCGGTGTAGATGTTGCCGTGGCGGTCGGCCTGGAAGCCGGCGACCAGCGCGACGTTGGGGATCAGATCCACCAGCAGGCGCGAATACAGCTCGATATAGGTGTGGATGGCGCCGACTTCCATCTGCCCGTCTTCGAGCAACTGGCCGATGCGCAGGCTCTGCGGCCCGGCGAAGGAAAAATCGAGCTTGCGTGCGATGCCGCGCTCGAACAGATCCAGGTGCTCGGCGCGGCTGACGCTGGGCATGATCATGTGCAGGTCATGCAGGCGGCCCGGATCGACCTTGGCCAGCGAGCGGGAGAGAAAGTCCGCCTGCTTCTGGTTGTTGCCCTCGAGCACCACACGATCACCGGGGGCGATCAGCGCCTCGAGCGCCGTGACGATCCTGTCGCTGGGCAGTACCACGCCATCGGCGAGATTGCGCACCTGGTCGAGTCGCCGGGCCTTTTCAGCGCGACGACGCGACCACTGCGGCGGTGGGGATATTGTTGTTGTCATTGAAGACTCCACGAGTTCCGCTGTCGTGGAGGCACATTAGGAGCGTGACCTTGCGGTCATCAATCAAGCAGCTCGCGCTATCGTTACGCTTAAGTTAACGATCCTTCAAGCACGGGCATCCGAGGCGTCATCGTGGGTCGAGCGTGCAGGTGTCCTGGCCACTTCCAGCCGATCACGTCCCCGCTGCTTGGCCTGGTAGAGCAGCTTGTCGATGCTGTTGAGGAAGTCCAATGGACGGTCGTGGGCACCCGGCACGATGGTGCCCACGCCCAGGCTGATGGTGAGCAGGGAGGACACCGCCGAGCGCTCGTGGGGGATGCGCTGCTGACGCACCTGCTGCCGACAGCGTTCGGCGATGTGCCGGGCGGCGGCCTCATCGGTCTCCGGCAGCACCAGCACGAACTCCTCGCCACCAAAACGCCCGACGAAATCCCGTGGCCGGCTGGCCGCGCGCGCCAGGGCCTGGCCCACGCTCTTCAGGCAGTCATCGCCCTGCATGTGGCCGTAATGGTCGTTGAACTGCTTGAAGTGATCGATATCCAGCAGGATCAGCGACAGCGGCTGCCGGGTGCGCTGGGCATTGGCCCACTCGGTGGCCAGCACCGTGTCGAACATGCGCCGGTTGGCCACGCCGGTGAGGCCGTCCTTGTAGGAGTACTCCTCCAGCTGCTTCTGCAGGGTGAGCAGTTGCTCCTCGGTCTTCTTGCGCTCGCTGATGTCGAACATGAAACCGATCAACGCATCCACCTCGCCGTTGTGGTCGCGCAGCACGTGCACCACGTCGCGAATCCACACGTAATCGCCCGCGGCGGTCAGCGCACGGTAATCGGCTTCGTGATCGACGCCGTTCTGCGACTGCGAGATGCAGAACTCCACCACCTTCTCGCGATCGTCCGGGTGCATGCGCGTCGCCCAGTCTTCGGCGCTGACCCAGCTGGCCTGCGACCAGCCCAGCAGACTCTCGATCTGCGGGCCGATGTAGGCGAAGGTCATGGTCTTCCAGTCGATCTTCCAGGGAATCGCCCGGGTGGACTCCAGCAGGGTCTTGTACACCGCCTGATCAGTTACTTCGCTCATGCCTGCCACCTCTGCCCGACCTGGGCTTGGTTATAGCGCAAAAGCAGGCGACCGAGGTTACAGGCTGGCGAACGAGCGTCAGGACTCGCTGGCTTTCAGACCGGCGTACAGGCGGGTCAGCTCGTTGAGCTGGCGGAACAGCGAGTCGGTGCTGACGGTGATCACGGTCGGCACGAAGTCCTGCGAGGCGTGCAGGTCGATGCCCTTGAGGGTGAAACCCCAGTGGGCGCGAGCGCGACGCTGGGCGTTGGCGATCTCTTCGTTCGGCGTGCCGGCGGCTTCCAGCTCCTTGAGGATGCTCTCGAAGTCGCTCACCGACTTGTCCAGCTTGGCGTCCAGGTCAGGTGCCTGCACGCGCCAGGTCTTGGCCATGTAGAGCATGGCAATGCGCTGAGTCTGCACACGCGCCCAACCGGTGCGGTTGACGGACGCGCCCATGGCACCCAGGTGATTGGCCATCAGGTCGGTGACGTGCTGCGTCTGCTGCAGCAGTTGCTCGCTGGTGGCGAGCATTTCCGCGGCCTTGGCGTGATCCGGCCTGGCTTCCAGCTGCGCCCGGAAGGTAGCCCAGAGGCCGTCGACCGTGGCCAGCGCGGCCTTGATCTCGGCGTTGGGTGCGTAGGCCGTCAGGGCCTTGTGGCTGGTATCGAAGCGCTGGATGGTTTCCTGCAATTGACGCTGGGCGGTGTCCACGCGCACGTCGGCGCCGAGCATCAGGTAGCTCTTGGCCATGCGCTGGGTCAGCGAACGCTGCAGACCCGCCATGTTCATGGCTTCGGAATCGCTCAGCTGCGCCAGGCTGGGCACGCTGACCAGCGTGGTGCAGGCAAGCAGGAGGAGAGTCAGGTACTTCTTCAACACATCGGTACTCCAATTCGAGGACAAGGCAATGCACCGGAAGCACAGGCTACCGGTAACGGGTTGAACCCTTGGATAGGGGGTTTTTATTGGAATGAGGGGGGGCAGATTCGACGGGCGCCAGGCCCAGATGCTGCGGAAAAGGGCGCGATCATAGCTGTTAAAACGCCATCATTCTGTGCAACCAGTCATGAAGCGGACGACTGGTCGCCATCGACATCCGGCGACGAATAAAAAAGCCGCCAGTCGCCATGCAACAAGGGGGAGGGCGACTGACGGCCGAGGAGTCGAAACCCGGCGCTCAGGACAGCAGGCTGACCACGCTGGAACGGCTGATATTGGCCTGGGCTACCACCGTCTGGGTCACGGCGGCATAACTGCTGGGGCTGCGGCGCATCAGGTTGAACACTTCACCGGCAAAATCCCGCGCCCACTCGCGCTCGTTCTGCTCGGCATGGCGGGCAAGGAACTCGCGAATTTCTTCCTGGCGATGGCTGAGCTGTTCGCGCAGCGAGCCGATCTTGTCCAGCGCCGCCACCACCTCGTCCAGCGCCCGGCGCAGTTCACGGGCAGCATCCAGACGTGCGGCTTCGGGCAGGCGCAGCAGCTGTTCTTCCTGGCTGGCCAATGGCGTCGGGCTCGGCGCCGCCAGCTTGCCCTCGCCCTGCACGCGCAGCTCGCCCTTGAGCTGCTGCCACTCGCTTTCACGCGCGCTGAACCTGAGTGCACCGCCATTATCGAGTTCGGCACGGATACCTGCCGGGCCGAGACCGGCATTGAAGCGCCGCAGGATCTGCTGCTCGCTCAGGCCCTCGTCGAGCACCACCGCCAGCGGCTCGGCCAGCTTGCGTCCGGCGCTGAACAGCAGGGTTTCCCTGCCGGCCTGCTGCACCGCGCTGATCGAGTCCAGGCCCTGCAGACTGAAGCGGCTGCGCACCGGCTCGCTGAGACGCAACCTGAAGCTGGCATCCAGCGCCTCGCCGGAGCGCTGGCCGCGCTCGGCGAGCAGTTTGCGCACCTGTTCCAGCTCGCGCTTGAGGCCATCGCGTTCGCCGGCCTGGGCATTGCTCAGTTCACGGCTGAGGCTGAGCTTGAGCTGGCCCAGACGCCCGGCCAGCTCGCCTAGGTAGCTGTCGGCGGCCTGCATCGAGGTCAGTTGCTGGTTGAGTTGCAGGTTGAAGGTGGCGCTCTTGGCGCGCGGCTGCACCTGCGCCTGCTCCCCCGGTGCGGCCTTGCGCACGCGCTGCGGCGCCTGCTCGCCCTGCACCGGACGGCGCGCCTGCGGATCGAGAACCGTGACGACCGGTAGCTGCTTGTCGACCTTGATCACCAATGCCACTCCTTACAGCAGGCTGAACAGCGACATCTGGTTGATCTTCAGATAGGTCTTCTGCGTCGCCCCAAGTGCCAGCTGGTAATCGTTCAGGTCGATGGTGGCGCCAGCGTAGTCGAGCCGCGACAGCTCGCCTTCGATCTTCTGGTTGACCAGCGAAACGTCCTCGTTGCTGTCGCTCAGCAGGGTCAGGGCATTCTGCCGGCCACCGAGTTCGGTGATCGAGCCCAGCACGCGGCCATGGGTATCGTCGAGGGCATCGAGGGTCGCGGTGATCTGCTGGCGCACGGCCGGGTCGGTGACGTCCAGCGCCGGATCCTGCAGGGTGTTGATCAGGTCGCGCAGCTGGTTGAGCATGCCCACGCCGGCACCGTAGACGCTGGCGGCGGTGACGTTTTCGTCGACCAGCACGCCGTTGGCCACGGCGGCCTGGCGGTGCTTGTCGTTGCCAGTGACGCTGTAGGTCTGGGTGGCGGCATCGAAGCTCAGCGCCGGAGTGTCGCTGAGGGTGCCGGAGAACAGGTAGCGGCCTTCTTCGTCACGCACGTTGGCGAAGCTGAAGATGGTGTCTTCGATGATCGACAACTCACCCGCCATGGCCGACAGGTCTTCGCTGGTGTTGGAGCCGTTGGCCGCCCACAGCAGCAGATCGCGCACGTTGAGCATGGCGTCGGAGCTGGACTTGAGGTTGGCCTCCTGGGTCGACAGGCTGCCGGAGACGTTGGCGATGTTCTTGCGGAACTGCTCCAGGCTCGCCTCTTCACGCTGCACACGCAGCACCCGCACGCTGGCGATGGGGTCGTCGGACGGCAGCAGGATGCGCTTGCCGGTCGCCATCTGCTGCATCAGCTTGCCCAGCTCGGCGGAACTGGCGTTCATCGAGCTGTGCATCATCGAGGTGATCTGCGAGTTGGTGATGCGCATCATGGCGGAATCTCTCTGAAAGCCGCGTCAGAACGCGGAAAGCATGTCATCGAACAACTGGTTGGCCGTGCTGATCACCTTCATGTTGGCCTGGTAGGCCTGCTGGTAGGTCATCAGGTTGACCGCTTCCTCATCCAGGCTGACGGCACTGACGCTGTCACGCTGCGACTTGGCCTGCTGGGTCACGGCAGTGGCAGACTTGAGGTCGGCCTGGTTCTGCCGGCTGTCGCTGGCGACCTGGCCGAGCAGGCCCGCGTATGCGTCGTTGAGGGTGACCTGGCTGCCGCCCAGGGTGATGGGCTGGTTCTTAAGGTCGAGCAGATCGAGCAGCACCTCGTTGTTGCCGGTTTCACCGGGCGCCGAGGAGAACGCCAGTTGCTCGGCAGTCAGTGGCTGCACGCGCAGCAGCGCAGTGGTGCTGGTGGGGTCGTAGGCGAACAGCGGCTGGCCGGGATCGCCATTGATATCGAAGCCGGTGACGAGCACGTCGTTGACCATCTGCGCCAGTTGGCTGGCCATGTCGTGCAGGGCCTCCAGGTTCGGTCGCAGGCTGTTGTACTCGACATCGTAGAGGCCGCCAAAGGCGCCGCCGAAGCCATCCTGGCGCAGCGGGAAGCTGGTGCCGGCGAACGCCAGGCCGACCTCCTGCTCACCAGTCGCGGTCATCGCCACCTTGAGCTGGCCGGCGGTCGGCCCGGCCACCAGCGGCTGGCCGTTGGCCAGGGCAACGCTGACCGAACCATCCGGCACTTCGTGGATACGCAGCTTGGCGAACTGGCTGAGCTGGCCGATCAGGCTTTCGCGATGATCGCGCAGCGCGGTGCTGTCACCCTTGACCGACTCGGTCTCGACGATCTTCTTGTTGAGCAGCGCGATGTTCTCGGTCAGGCCGTTGATCTCGGTGGCCATGGCCGTGCGCTGCTCCTGCAAGGCCTTGACCTGCGCGTCGATGTTGCTGCTCAGGCCGTTGAAGCGCTGCGCCAGGTTGCCGGCTTCACTGATGATCTGCTGACGCAGGGCAATGGAGCCGGGCGTGGCGCTGGCCTCGCTGAGTGCGGCGAAGAACTGGTCGAGGCCGGCGCTGATGCTCGAACCGGTACCCGACATCAACGCTTCCAGCGCGGTCAGGTACTGCTGCGAAGCACCGTAGAAGTTCTGTTCTGTGGTCGCGCGCCACAGCTGCTGGTTGTGAAATTCGTTGGTCATGCGGCGAATGCTGATCACCTCGAC